>CAFBNL010000011.1_pt1 | contig 24665 bp, 26 predicted proteins | sample 7269241 | NCBI WGS metagenome assembly CAFBNL01 (sample SAMEA6814093, study PRJEB35770) | uncultured Actinomycetes bacterium | biome: Freshwater; feature: Freshwater reservoir; material: water | place: Czech Republic | collected 2017-05-23 | depth 30m m
ACGGAATTTGCTCCTGGATTTTGACTCAGTCGGGCAGGGTCTCCATCCTCGGGTTTTACCCCTTGGTTAGAGAGTGCGTCTCAATGCCTCCGGTTGAAGGCTCCCGCAGGCTACAGGCCAGAGCGCCTAGATGCGACAAAGAGGATTTCAGGGCGATCTAGGGCAGGTGGTCGAATGCCGTAATCGCCAGGAGTGCAGCCATAGGTAACTGCGTTGCTCAGCCCAGCCGCTTCCCCCAACAGCAGCAACTCTCGAGACGTGAAACAAGTAGTCCAGAGGTCAAATGGGGCCTCTACCCCATCGATATTGCGCAGGTTTGATACTTCGTGGAGGACACCAACCCTCGGATTGAACTCCTCTCCCGCCTCTAAATGGTGTAGAGCGAAATAGGAAGAGAAGGCGCTCAGTGCGACGCCTCCGCCACGCTTCACAGCCCGAGATACTCGGAGGAAAACATCTGCATCGTCGTCGCCACCGAGTAGTCCAAAGCCACCTTGACAGAGGCAAATTACAGCATCGAACTCTTCTTCAAACGCAAGTTCGCGGACGTCAAGTACCTGAAATTCAATATCTAAGGTCTCTGAACTCGCGCTCTCCCTTGCGAGGGATATGAACTCCGGAGAGAGGTCAACCCCGACTACTTCATATCCGCGCCTTGAGAGTTCGAGGCTGTGCCGACCAGGTCCGCAACCGATGTCAAGCACACTCATCCCAGGTTTTAGACCCAAGATTTCAATGATGAAATCGACCTCCTGAACAGTCCCATAAGTAAATGCATTACGGAGATAGGCAGGCCCTAAATATGACGCAAGTGCGTTGAACCACGGACCACTGGGAGTCTCCATTGAGCGTGTTACTTAGCCTCAGCCCAGTTGGGTCCAAATCCAATATCAACTACTAGGGGGACAAGAAGATGGGCGGCGCCCTCCATCACTGAGCGAGTCAGCGCCTCGCACGCGTCCTTCTCACTCAAGGGAACTTCAAGGACAAGCTCGTCGTGCACCGTAAGCACAATACGACTGAGCAGGCCCTCTTCCTTGAGAGCGTGAGCTAAGCGAACTGTCGCAACCTTGAATACATCGGCGGCGGAGCCCTGCACAGGCGCGTTCTGCGCCATGCGCTCACCCATCTGCCTAATACGAAAGTTATCGGATGCGAGTTCAGGGATTCGCCGTCTTCGCCCCATGATTGTCGAGGTATACCCAAGCCTTCTCGCCTCAATAACTGTCTGATCCATAAATTCGCGAACTCTAGGAAACCCAGCGAAAAACGCCTCGAGAATGTCACGAGCCTGATCATTGGGTATATCCATACGCTGCGCTAACCCATAGGCCTCCATCCCATACGCCAGGCCATAGTTGATTACCTTCGCAAAGCGCCGCTGATGGGAATCAACATCTTCTTCAGCGACACCGAATACTTTTGAAGCGGTGACTGTGTGAATGTCGGTGCCGCGCTCGAAAGCATCGACTAAACCAGGGTCGTTAGCAAGGTGAGCCAGTATGCGGAGTTCAATTTGGCTGTAGTCAGATGACAGGAGCACACAGCCATCGGCAGGAATAAAAGCCTTTCTGAGAGCTCGACCCTCCTCGGTCCGAATGGGGATGTTCTGCAGATTCGGAGTCTCGCTTGAGATTCTCCCCGTCGAGGTTGAGAGCTGGTTGAGGGTCGCGTGTATTCGCCCGTCGGCTGCCACGAGGGGAGGAAGCGCCTCTGCGTAGGTACTGCGGAGTTTCTCAACCTCGCGGTACCTCATGAGCTCGGATACGAATGGATGCTCGCCCGCAAGTTTTGAGAGTGAATCGGCGTCGGTAGAGGGTTGACCGGTACTTGTCTTCTTAACTGGGGTGAGCCCCAACTTCTCAAACAGGACACGCCTCAACTGCGTAGTGCTATTGACATTAAAAGTCTCGCCGGCATATTCGTGAAGTGCAGCCTCATGCTTCGCACAGGAGGCAGTCAGCTCAACTCTTAGAGTCTCGAGGAATGCGATATCTATACGTACACCTAACTCCTCAATATCAGCGAGTATCTCAATTAACGGCAGCTCCACATCTTGATAGAGGTGCATCTGCTCTCGCTCAATTAATGAAGCCTCAAGAGACGTTGCCAATCGGAGAATTGCTGCTGCACGCCGCCCTGCCTCAATAAATGACTCCTCGCCACCAAGATCAAGGGTCCCCTCTTCACGGTCTGGGCTCTTTATCTCAATTCCAAGATGTCGAGCGGAGAGCGCCTCTAGTTCGTAGGTGCTCTCGCCCGGCTCAATTAGGTACGCCATCACCGCGGTGTCGTAGGTGAGGCCAGCGAGACTATTTGAACCACCTAGACCAAATGTGCGCCGAAGTCCGTGAAGAAGTTCCTTGGCCCCGTGCGCAGCAACTACACCGTCACGGATTAACTCGATTAGAGAAGTCTGAACATCACCACTTCTTAACGCTTCTGGATTGATCACCAGGCAATCTTCGCCAGACGCCAAGGCAAGCGCATCGATAGAACTTCGCCCTCGCACGCCAGCCCAGACAGGTTCGAGCGCTAACGGAGACGCAGTAGACGCAGTTATCGCACTCAAGACCGCTAGAGCGGAGTTTGAGCCGAGCACCTGAACCTCTACATCGAATGCTTCATCCGGGCTCGGGGCGATATCAACGGTTTTAAGCGCGCTGAGAATCCTCGGGAATAATGTTCGAAACTCAAGCTGATTGAAGAGAGACCTCGCTTCCTCGATCTCAAAAGGCCTTGAGAGAAGGTCGTCGATTGTGATCGAGAGTTCAACATCACGGCGTAGCACCGACATATCGTGGTTGTGTCGAACCTGCTCCTCCCACTCCCCTAAGTTTGTACGTTGCTTCGGGGGGAGTTCATTGACGTTTGCAAATATTCCGTCGAGATCCCCATAGGCGTTAACGAGCTTGGCAGCGGTTTTCTCGCCGATCCCGGGTACTCCAGGCAGATTGTCAGAGGGATCACCGCGCAGCGCTGCGTACTCTGGATACTGAGCTGGAGTCACACCAGTACGCTCCAGAATTCCGGCCTCGTCATATAGGGCGTAATCAGAGACCCCACGCTTGTTGTAAAGCACCTTTATGTGAGGGTCATTGACGAGTTGATATGAGTCTCGATCTCCAGTGACCACAATTACGTCGTGACCTTGTGCCTCGGCAGCCGTAGCGAGTGTCGCAATTACATCATCGGCCTCAAAACCTGGTGCCTCAATAATTGGAATCCCTAAAGATTCAAGCACTTGATGGATTAAGGGCAGTTGCTGGCGAAATAGATCTGGCGTCTCCTTTCGACCTGCCTTATAACTCTCGTCCTTCTCCTTGCGAAAGGTTGGTGTTGGTGTATCAAATGCAACACCGACGCCATCCGGGGCGAGATCGCCGACAACTTTCGCGAGCATTGAGGTAAATCCGTATGCCGCATTCGTCACCTGGCCTGATGACGTTGCTAAATCTGCGGGCAACGCGTAGAAAGCGCGATATGCCAGAGAGTGTCCGTCAAGGAGAAGAAAAAGTGCCACGCCCTGATCGTACGGCAGTCTGGCCACTAAGTCTCAAGGCGAGTACCTGATGCCCTAGGAGGTGGGTTCTATCTCTCCGGAGAGCACAAGCGCTGCGACCTCGTGGACCTTGGATCGGCGGTTCATTGCCTCAGTCTGCAGAAAACGCCAAGCCTCTTGCTCGCTCAAGCCAGAGTTGTCCATGAGGGACCCTTTAGCCCGATCAATAACCTTTCGAGCATCAAGGCGCTCGGAGAGATTCTCTATTTCACTCTCTAAGCTCTTCATCTCCTGATGTCGGCCGATGGCTAATTCAAGAGCGGGAATCAAATCGCTTTTCTGGAATGGCTTCACGAGATAGCCAATTGCTCCTGCATCCCTTGCTTGCTCTACCAATTCACGCTGCGAAAACGCTGTGAGGATCAAGACAGCGGCTAACCGCTCGGAGGCAATATGTTTTGCGGCAGTAAGGCCGTCTAGCCCTGGCATTTTGATATCGAGAATCGCGATGTCAGGCATAAGGCTCCGAACAAGGTCGACCGCCTCGTCTCCCCTGCCCGTCTCACCGACTACCTCGTAGCCCTCCTCCTCGAGGAGCTCTTTGAGGTCGAGGCGAATAATTGCTTCGTCCTCAGCGATTACAACTCTCGTACGACCTGATCCGCTACTCACTCTTTACTCCAGCGTTCTCTGAGGGGGTTTTCTCTAAGGGGGTTTTCTCTGAGGGGGTTTTATCTGATGGTGAGAGTTCCCCTGCCAAACGATCTAGGAGCGAATCCTGCTCCAACTCAAGTTCCTTTATAGAACTCGCAAGTTCAATTTGATACTCGGCGAGCGCTGAACTGTGACGCGTCGCTTCTCGAGCCTCAAACTCGGCAATGGGGGTCTCGGCCATTAGGGACCTGAGTCGTTTCTCTGCGGTGTCATCCTCCATAAATGCGAGCTGCTCCGCACCAACACTGAATTCAGCCCGCAGACGCTTCAGGCGCTCGCTGACATCCACTAGCCGGCGTTCGAGGATTCTTCGATTCACCTTTGAGAGTGTAGAGCCTCGACCACACTGACTAGCCTGAGAGAGTGGCAAACCCGATCTTTACCCCAGAGCATGAGGCACTTCGAGCAAGCATCCGAACCTATGTATCTAAAGAAATAGAACCCTTTGTTGACGAATGGGAGGCCGATGGGTTCTTTCCAGACTCCGTATTCCGAAGGTGTGGTGAACTGGGGTTCCTCGGGCTCCACTACCCCGAGAAGTGGGGAGGCTCTGGCGGCGACTTCACAACCGGCATCGTCCTTATGGAGGAACTCGGCAGAGCCGGGTGCGGTGCAATCTCAATGGCTATTGGGGTGCAGACCCATATGGCGACACCCGCTCTAGCGGAGTTCGGTACAGACGACCAGCGTGAGCGTTATCTCAGACCTGCTATTGCAGGGACCAAAATTTGCGCAGTCGCCATCACGGAACCCGATGCCGGGTCAGATGTTGCCTCTATTAAAACCCGAGCAGTTCGAGATGGCGATGAGTGGATCGTTGACGGCGCTAAGACCTACATCACCAACGGAGTGCGTGCCGATTTTCTAACTTGTGTAGTCAAAACAGATCCGTCGCAAGGATCGCGCGGCGTCTCCTTGATGCTTATCGATACTGATCTTGAAGGCGTGACTGTTAGCCGAAACCTGAAGAAACTTGGAATGAAGTCCAGCGACACCGCCGAATTCTCTTTAGTCGGCGTCCGCGTACCGAATGACAATTTGATCGGCCTTGTGCCTGGCCAAGGATTTGCACAGCTCATGTGGCAGCTTCAATACGAACGCCTTGCTGGAGCTGCGGCGGGCATAGGGCAGGCCGACGACATCCTTGCCGAGACTATTGAGTTTGCACGCAATCGCGAAACATTCGGAAGGCCCATCGCTCAGCATCAAGTAATTGCGCACAAGATCGCTGATGCAGCGACAGAGCTGGAGGCCGCTAGAGCACTTCTCTACTCGGTTGTCTGGCGAATTCAGAACGGAGAGTACCCAGTTGCGGAGATCTCAATGGCGAAGAAATATGTCGCACAGGTTCAGAACAGGGTCGCAGACGTCTGCCTACAGATCCACGGCGGCGCTGGCTATATGGATGAGTACAGGGTTAGCCGCCAATTTCGAGACGCACGTCTCTGGCGCATTGGTGCCGGAACAGATGAAGTAATGAACGAAGTTATTGCCAAGAGATTAGGCCTATCGTCTTGAGTCCATTGCGGCGCACGCTTCAACATCGCCGTTAAGGCACTTTTCAAGTAGTTTAGCATTGTCTTTGGGAAGATCGCTCTTGAAGTCTTCCCACTTAACGCCTCCTGGAAGCGTTACAGAACTGGGTCCTTTGGGAAGATCGCTCTTGAAGTCTTCCCACTTAAGGCCTCCTGGAAGCGTAACAGAACTGGGCTTCTTATCTGAAGGACACTCACTGATTTTGCCCCGCAGGCAGCCATTAGGGATTTGATTAGATGATGAAGATGAGAAAACCTTGAACACGATTGTAATGAAGGCCACCAAAACAATAACTCCAATTACTGTTCCGATGAAGATGGAGATCATACGTTTTCGCAGCGCTAACTCAGATTGACTTAGCGGCTGTTCGTCTTCTGATTCCTCGGGAGAGTCGTCATCCCAAAGCCAGTCTTGGACTAACACCTCATCATCCATGGGAGTAAACGTACTATCAAAAATCGTCACTAAAATCGCGCTATTAATGCGGGCACGCTCTGCCTCTACACCGTATTCAATCTTGATTTGCCTTGATAGTGCCCGGAGCGGGACTTGAACCCGCACACCCTTTCGGGCAACGGAGTTTGAGTCCGTCGCGTCTGCCGATTCCGCCATCCGGGCAAGTCGGGAGAGTGATAATGCCACAGGAGCAGCAGACTAACGGCCATCAGCCAATAAGGAGCCGAGGGGTTAGTGCCCAGACTCTAAAGCCTTAGTCACGCTGCCTACGGTGTCTTTCGGGCTCACTTTGTAGAAAACCCCGGCGACCTTTCCTTTTGGATCAACGACAAACGCAGATCGAATGATCCCCATATATTTCTTCCCATACATTGACTTCTCCCCCCATGCGCCCCATGCCTCGGCAACCGCATGATCCTCGTCTGCCAATAGTTCAAATCCGAGGGAGTACTTGTCGTCGAACTTCAGCAGACGACTCGGAGCATCAGGACTAATTCCTAAGACCACCGCGTCTAAACCCGCAAAGTCGTCGCTAGCATCACGTAGCGCACATGACTGTGTAGTGCATCCTGGAGTATCAGCCTTTGGGTAGAAGTAGATAACTACCGACTTACCCTTGAAACTAGAGAGGCGAACCTTCTCTCCTCGCTGATTCTCTAGCGTGAAAAGGGGTGCCTTATCCCCCACCTTAAGTACTGACATTCTCTGCTCCTAAAAACTGCGTCGGAAATTCGTATAGGCAATGCTCAATGATCTGACCGACTCCCGTAGCATGCCATCGTGGAGCGTAGAACAACGATCGCAGCAATCGAGTCCCCTGCCCTAGTTGCTGCTGCTCTCGAATCCTCATTACGGCTAGAGAAGAACCCAAGCGGTTCATTCTCAGGCCCGATCTCGGGCGATGTACATGCTCGCTTAGAAGTATTCGTCACAGAGAGCGCAGATGGTTCAACCATTGATCTCTGCGCTACTCAGCCAATTGAGATTCCATTCTTTGGCTGGGCGTTCGATCCAGTCCATCGATGGGTCCTCCGGAGGGGGCTGAGATACTCCACCCAATGCATTAGAGCCGCGCTCTCCGGCCAAGCTGCGCCAACGGAGTTGAAGCGATCCCCCCTCTCCGCCCCTGCAGAGTTCTCAGAGCATCAGATCAATTTTCTAGCTACTACCTCCCTAGCGGCAGGGATTGCAGCGTTTGGGGCTGCGCTCTTCGGTCAAAATGCAAGTTCGATTGCAGATTCATTCGGAGTGGAAGATGCAGGGCTCGGAACTGCGCTCGCAATCACACGGCTTGGAGTCCTCTTCGCCCTCATTGCAGCAATCGCATCGGATCGCATTGGGCGGCGCAAGGTAATTCTCTGGTCTGTGGCGGTGGTATGTATCGCAAATGCCGTATCGGGTCTCGCCCCAAACTTCGAAATCTTCACCGGCTCCCAATTATTTCTGCGAGCTGCGGTCAACTCGGCACTGGTAATTGGAGGCATAGCAGTAATAGAAGAAGCACCCGATGGCGCGCGAGCTTGGGCGGTATCGATCCTGAGTCTCGCCGCCGGTGCCGGGTTTGCAATTGCAGTTGTCCTATTGCCCCTCGCTGATCGAAGCCCTGAGTCATGGCGTATCGCATTCGGGCTAAGCGCTCTAGCTCTTGTTCTGCTTCCAGCAATCAGGAGTCATCTTCCCGAGACAACGCGATTCAAGAAAGTCGCTCCAGGAGGACGAGCTCCTCTTCGTTTGCGAGAGATTTTCGACGCTTCATACCGGAATCGGTTCATACTCCTAGCGGCTATCGGCTTCTTGACCAATATCTTCTCAGCGCCTTCTGCTCAATTAACGAATCGATATCTCGCAGATGTTCATCAATTCTCTTCATCGAGTATCGCTATGTTTAGAGGCATTACTAACGGCGTTCCGGGCGTGATCGGGATTCTGATTGCTGGACGCTTAGCCGAGACCCGAGGAAGGCGGCCAGTTGCAATAGTTAGCCTCTTCTTAGGCACCTGCCTATCAATGGCCTTCTTCTTGGTAAGCGGGCCTCTTCTCTGGATCGCTTCAACTCTCGCGATTGTTGCTGCGGCTTCATCGACTCTGACCATCGGCACTATGGATGCAGAGATGTTCCCCACCGAGGTTCGTGGGAGCAGCAACGGCTTGATGCTCCTTGCCTACGTAATTGGGTCAGCCTCTGGACTCCTAATTGCCGGGTGGCTCAGCGACCCTCTCGGAGGAATCGGAAGAGCAATTGCGCTCTGTGGGATAGCTCCCCTAATCGCAGCAGCATTCTTACTAAGAAGGCTCCCGGAGACAGCCCATGTGGCTTTGGATGACGTAAGCCCCAGCGAAATCTGAGGGTAGACGCAGTCTTACTGCTCTCCTCCAAGAACCGATAGATTCGCCGCTATGACTGATTACCGAGACGAACTGCAGGACTTCCAAGCCGAACAAGTAACTCTCTTAGGCGTCACACGTCAAGTGTTCCGACTTGGGGAGGGTCCCTGCATCATCATCATTCCTGAGATCCCAGGGATCACGCCGGAGCATGCTGAGCTTGCTAGACGAGTTGCATCGCATCGCTACACCACAGTTACGCCTTCGGTATTCGGCACACCCGGTAAACCAATGACGAATTCATACGCTGCATCCTCGCTTATCAAGGGATGCGTATCGAAGGAGTTCTCTGCTTTTGCCACCGGCTCAACTAGGCCTATCACTCTCTGGCTTCGAGCATTAGCCGAGAGCGAGCACGATAAATGCGGTGGGCCAGGTGTCGGCGTGATTGGTATGTGTTTCACAGGAGGGTTTGGCTTAGCAATGATGCTCTCAGACTCAGTAGTAGCTCCGGTGATGAGTCAGCCGTCGCTACCGTTACCAATCGGCGCAGCGCGCAGATCTGACATCGGTCTGGCCCCTGAAGATCTAGAGCGAATTCAGATTAAGACTGCGGCCGGTGCTTGCATCATGGGCCTACGCTTTACGGAGGATCGAGCAGTACCTGCTGAGCGATTCGCTTCGTTACGCGATGCCTTAGGCGACGCATTCATCTCGATTGAGATTGACTCATCAGCCGGTAATGAACACGGCATTAAGAAGAGTGCGCATAGCGTATTGACACAGGACTTCGTGGATCATCCTGACCACCCTACGAAGGATGCATTCTCGAGCGTCTTAGATTTCTTTGACGCGAGGCTGCGAACAACCTGAACCTAGGGTCGCTGCGGGGGGTCTCTCTACCCCCCGCAGCACTCCCAAGTAATTAGGGTTTCCCCTTAGCCCATCGGCATTGCGACTGTGTCAATTACGTGGATCACGCCATTGCATGTCTCAATGTCAGTGGTAACAACTTTTCCACCTGCATAGGTGACACCAGTATCAGAGACGACTATCTCTGCCTCTTCACCATTCACAGTAACAACCTTCTGCGAACCTGGCTTTAGATCAGCTGCCATAACTTTGCCACCTACAACGTGGAACGTGAGGATAGATGTCAGCTTCTCTTTGTCGGCAAGAACAGCATCGAGAGTAGCTGCCGGGATCTTTGCAAACGCTTCGTTTGTAGGTGCGAATACGGTAAACGGACCTTCGCCGTTGAGGGTATCAACGAGTCCAGCTGCTTTAACGGCGGTTACGAGAGTAGAGAAGTCGGGGTTCCCAGCTGCAACGTCAACAATTGTGTTGTCGCATTTTGTAGGGGCTGCTGCTGTAGTCGTGGTGACCTTCTCTGCGGTCTCGGAGTCGCTGCTGCTGCAGGCCGCAAAGCCCATCGAGAGTAGAGACATGACACCAATGCTTACGATCAGCTTTCGTAATTTCACTATTTCTCCATCTGTTGGTTATTCGGATATGTAAACACGAATCTATGATTCTCATATAAACAGAGGTATCAAGACCGCATAGCAACGGTACATGCGTTCGCAGACCATTGATCTAGCGGGCAAAGTTAATAACAGGTAAACGAACGAGTCTGTTACTGCTGCCTCCGCTGCAGTCCGTGACCAAAAAACCCACCTAAAGGGCGGGCGTGGGCGTGGTAGTGATCTGGGATATTGCGCATGTTGTCATCAACAAAATGCTCAAATGTGAAATGCGTCTCAACTACATCTGCGAGTTTTGCATGCATATGTGACAGTGTTTCACTCGCCGGCGAGGTGCTGTGAACTCTCCAGACAACCATCGGCACTGCGCATATCTCGCACTCAGCAATCCAACAAACGTCGTCTTCGTAGAACCATTCGGTTAGACGCGCTGCCTCACATAGATCGCAATGCTCCGGTCCGGGAAATGCACTGGGCATCTCAGATTCCTTCGTCGAGGCCAGCGCGTAGCGTGGCGACGAAATCCCCAGCCTCCGTTGGAGATGCCCCTTCCAACAATCTGCGCACTAACGCACTTCCGACAATCACGCCGTCGGCCGCTCCAGATGCCTCTCTGGCTTGTTTCGGATTAGAGATTCCTAGACCTAGAAGCACAGGTTTATCAGTCGCGTTCTTCAGTCTCGTCCCCATCTGAAGCGCCTCAGAGGAGACTGATTCGCGTTCACCTGTCACACCTAATAGCGCAATTCCGTAGACAAAACCATGTGATCGCTCGCAGATAGTTGCCAAGCGTTTATCGGTGGTTGTTGGGGCTGCGAGCAGAACAGTCTCGATCCCAGCATTGCTCGCTGCATCAGCCCACTCATCGATTTCATCTACTGGGAGATCTGGAACTATTGCACCATCAACACCCGCTGATGCGAGTGCCTCAGCAAACCTCACATGACCAAAATGATGCACAGGGTTGTAATAGGTCATCACAACAAGAGGCACATCTATGTCTAGGGCAGCGAGTTCTGCGACGACGCCGTAGGGAGTTGCGCCACGCAGCAGTGCTTGCTGTGAGGCAGCCTGAATCACAGGGCCATCCATAATTGGATCCGAGAATGGAATCCCGATCTCGATCGCATCCGCTCCGCGAGCTGCTACCTCTTCAATCGTTGCGAGCCAGTCGTCATTTATCCCGCCAGTTATATAAGGGACAAGCAGTCGTCGCTCACGATCACGTTGAGCGCGTAAATGGGACTCAAGATTCATCAGTCTTTACTCAAATCAAGAAGTTCAGATACTTGCTGAGCGTCTTTGTCTCCACGGCCAGACATTGTGAGCACAACACTCGAACCCTTGGGGATCATTTTCCCAGCATCACTCGCCAACCAACCGACAGCATGAGCCGGCTCCAGGGCTGGGACAATTCCCTCTGTAACCGATAGGAGCTTGAAGCCAGCGAGGGCCTCCTCATCAGTAGCGGAGACGTACTCGGCTCGGCCATCTGCACTCAAGGAGGCGTGCTCGGGCCCGACCCCCGGGTAGTCAAGACCTGCACTAATGGAGTGGGCCTCAAGGATCTGCCCCTCTTCATCCTGCAAATACTGCGATCTTGCGCCATGCAGAACTCCGGGGACGCCACGGCTCAGCGAGGCGCCATGCTGTCCGGACTCAAGACCGAGTCCTGCCGCCTCAACTCCAATAAGGCGCGACTTGGTATTGAGGAAACCTGCGAAGGTACCCATAGCGTTGCTGCCGCCACCTACGCACGCCACTACAAAATCAGGGTCGCCACCGAGTACAGCACGAGCTTGCTCACGGGCTTCGTCGCCCACAACTCGCTGAAATTCGCGAACAATCCACGGGTAGGGATGGGGCCCAACTACAGAGCCAATGCAGTAATAAGTGTCTTCAACACTCGCAACCCAGTCGCGCATTGCGTCGTTGATCGCATCTTTTAAGGTTCCGCTACCTGAGGTTACGGGCACTACCTCGGCACCGAGAAGTCGCATCCTCCACACGTTTAAAGCCTGGCGTTCAACATCCACAGCGCCCATGAAGACCTTGCACTCGAGACCGAACAGTGCCGCCGCAGTTGCCGTCGCTACTCCGTGCTGACCTGCACCGGTCTCTGCGATTACTTTCTGTTTCCCCATACGTTTGGCGAGAAGGGCTTGTCCGAGGACGTTATTAATCTTGTGAGAACCGGTATGAGTTAGATCTTCTCGCTTCAGTAATACCCGGAGACCAAAGAGCTCGGAGAGATTGTGGCACTCAGTCAGTGGTGTCGGCCTGCCCGCGTAAGACGCGAGTAAGCCCCCAAGCTCGGCTCGGAAATCCTCCGAGTACCAAGCCTTGCGGAACTCAGCCTCAAGTTGCTCAAGTGCTGCAACGAGCGTCTCTGGGACAAAACGTCCTCCGAATTCACCAAACCTTCCAAGTCCTTCCGGGGCTGGTCCAGGTGGGTCAAGGCGGACTCCGCCACCTCTATGTGGTGCTGCCATCGAATTGCTCCCGTTGATTGAGGACTAAATGCGCTGAAAGATTCTGCAATACAGAATGTTGTCATTCGAGATCGCTCCCAATGTTACGGGAGACAACAGGTTAAACAACAAAGGAGAAGGGATCAGACGATGCGGAGCGATGGCGGTCCCGGCCGCTCAGCGTCCCGGCTCTGACCAGGATTGCCCTCACCATCTAAATCCCAGTCGTAAGGGCGCAGCGTCTGAACATTCTGGGGCTCCGCAAGCAGAGCATCACCAGCCTCTTTGGCCGAGGAGATGAACCGCCTTAATTTGCGAGCGTCTTTTCTCCCCGGCGCAGACTCGACCCCTGTAGCTACATCAACACCCCACGGCCGTACCTGCGCAATCGCAGCCGCTATGTTCTCCGGATTCAATCCGCCTGCAAGCATCAACCTCAGTCCGCCCGGTATTCCCTCTGCTAAGGACCAGTCAAAGACTTGCCCTGTACCGGGAGCGGGGGAATCAATCAGCACAACATCTGCTGGACCTGCTGCAGCGGCTGCGATGCCTCGATCATGAGCCGCGAAGGCCTGAATGACAAATGGGAGCCGGGCTCTTACCCACTGAACCTCTGTAATTGGTTCGTGACCGTGGAGTTGAGCACCAGATAGACCGCATCGCTGCACAATCTCAACAACACGCTCCGGTCTCTCGTTTCTAAAGACTCCGATCGTCGCAATCCCAGGGGGAATTCGCTTGATGATGTCGCGAACGTTCTCGCTGCTCATCAATCGGGGGCTCCCCGCAGCGAAAATAAACCCCAGGGCATCAGCACCCATAGCGACAGAGAGAAGTGCATCCTCTTCGTTGGTAATTCCGCAGATCTTTACGAACATTGAGCAAAATCTAACCCGCTATGGGTCGCATAGATGGGAAATATCCTGATTTTCGCTCTAAATAAGTGAGGGTTACCGTTGAGAGACCAAAACCCCAGCCATATCGGAGACAAGCGAGGAAGGGTCGGGGTGGCGCACTAAAGCCTCGCCGACCAGCACGGCATTAAACCCTGCACCTGCCATCTTTGCTGCATCCTCAAGACTGCGGATTGCGCTCTCTGCAACGGCAAGGACGCCGGCCGGGATTTGACTGGCTAACGCAGCTACTCCCTCTCTATCCTCGGCGAAGTCTGCAAGGTTCCGCGCATTAACACCGAGAATCTCTACATCGAGAGCAATCGCTCTCTCAACTTCATCCGCCGAATGAGCCTCGACGAGCACACCCATCCCGAAAGATTGCGCAAGAGACTGAAGGTCCATCAGCAACGAGTCCTCTGCGATCGCTGCGAGAATGAGAAGAATGGCGTCAGCACCGATTGCGCGTGATTCATAGATTTGAACCTCGTCAATAATGAAATCTTTTCGCAGCACCGGGATGCTCATTGCTGCTCGAGCGTTCTGGAGATCTGCCACGGATCCCCCGAAATACTGCTGGTCTGTGAGCACGCTCATCGCAGCGGCCCCACCCTGCGCATAAGAGGCCGCCATCGTGCTTGGGTCCAAGTTGGGGGCGAGTTCACCTTTAGAGGGTGACCTCCGTTTGAACTCCGAGATAACTTTAAGACGAGAGTCCGGAACGGATAGCGCGCCCAAAAAATCACGAGGTGGCTCTGCATCTAAAGCAGTCCGTCGAAGAAGGTCGCGTGTTTGAGGTAAACGTAAGACTGTGATCTCGTCGCGCTTAGTTCCAAGAATTTCGTTCAGCACACTCATTACGGAACCACTTTAGAGAGCACGCAGATCGGCAGTCATGTTGCGACCGGTCGTTCTAGAACCTTAACCACGGTTCCAGAGACCTCAAGGGTTGATCCAATCTCTACCTCTCTGCGGACGTAACCCAATGCAAACCCTGGGGCAGAACTCGTGATCTCCCCCACAACCTTCGCATCTTGGAGGAGAGAGCCGCCCTTAACGAGGGTGACCCCTGAGCTATTCGTGATGAGTCTCAGGTGTCTATTTACATGCCCACGACTATCAATACGGCAGACCAACTCCTGACCAACAAAGCAGCCTTTTGTGAATGAGACTGATTCGATCTCGAGAGCAGCCTCTTGAGGAATCACGCTTGAATCAAGATCAAACCCCATCCGCGGAGTCCCATTTTTAATACGTAGCAATTCGGTTTGATCGCTTGGCTCATCTCCGAGCGACTCAAGACTCACCTCCACTGCTGTGCGAATCTTGTAACGAGAGAGAACATTCTTCAGGGCCTCTCCCCATCCAGAGTCTGTATCAAGCAGAGCGTCATCTCCTTCGCGCACTACGCCAAGGAGGACCTCTACCTTTCCCTGAGGGGTGAGCATCAACGCAGAGCGACGCTCGCCTTGTTCCATGCCAAGTACATCCTGCGAGAGAAGGCTCTGCAGAAAACTCCAAGTATCAGCTCCTGTTACGCGAACTACATCTTTATCGTTCATCAGGAACCCATCTCATTAGTAGACCCAAAAATTCGCCTCGAAGCCTCAGCCGCCGTCAGCAGTGCCCGCGCCTTGTTATGGCACTCAAGATCCTCGAGCGCTGGGTCAGAGTCAGCAACGACCCCTGCACCTGCTTGAACCGATGCTTTCCCATCGCGCCAGAGCATCGTGCGAATCGTAATGGCAGTATCAAGATTGCCGGAGAAATCAAGGTAACCAACTACACCCGCGTATGGACCGCGTTTCACTGGCTCAAGTTCGTCAATGATCTCCATTGCCCTTACCTTTGGAGCTCCACTAACTGTTCCAGCAGGGAATGTAGCCCTCAAAACATCAACCGCAGATTTTCCATCCGCCAACTCGCCGGAGACCTGGCTCGTTATGTGCATAACGTGGCTATAGCGCTCAAGCGACATCAGTTCATCCATCTTCTCGGTTCCGAACTTCACGACACGCCCAAGATCATTACGTGCAAGGTCGACAAGCATCACGTGCTCGGCTCGCTCCTTTGGGTGCTCCATGAGTTCTGCTGCTAACACATCATCATGCGCGTCGTCGCGTCCTCGAAAACGTGTGCCAGCAATTGGTCGGCTGATTACTCTGCCTCCAAGAACCTGCACCATAGGTTCAGGCGACGATCCAACCAGAGTTACGTCATTATTACGTAACAAATACATATACGGAGAGGGATTTACTAAGCGCAGAACCCTATAAACAGAGAAGGGATCGAACTCACCCTCTAGGTCGAAGCGTTGAGAGAGTACAACCTGGAATATGTCTCCGGCGAGTATGTGCTCTTTAGCGGCTTCAATACTTAGTTGAAACTCCTCAGAACTAAGCGCAGTCGTATGAGGAGGCAGGTCTGTTAGACGTGAAGCGGGTGGCGCAACAGGAGGATACGGAAGTGGCTGCCCGAGGCTATCGACGCGTGTTCCAATTTTCTCGAGCGCAGCATCGTATAAAGCATCGAGGGCTTGACCCGATTCATTACCCTTGAGAAATACGTTCTCCATTAGATATAGACGCTGTGCAAAATGATCAAATGCCGTGACGTGACCCGTAACTGTCAGTACCGCATCTGGCCAGCCGAGATCATCTGCCGGAACATTTGGCAGGTACTCAACCTCGCGCACGACGTCGTAGCCGAGATACCCAACCACTCCACCGTGGAAGGGCGGTAGATCCTCAAGACTGGGTGCAATGTAATGCGAGAGCAGAGCCTCAATAGCATTGAGTGCGCCGCTATCGGTAGGTACACCAACAGGAATCTCACCAGTCACGACTACATCGTTTCCTCGAGCCACAAGAGTGAGCTCCGGGTCGCTCCCAATAAACGAGAAGCGACCCCACCGAACTCCATGTTCAACAGACTCGAGTAAAAAGCCGTCGCTATCACCCACCAATTTCGCAAATACGCTGACAGGCGTCTCAAAATCCGCGAGCAGCGTTCTCCAGATAGGAACGACTGTGAACTTTGTCGCTAATTCGCGAAACTCTTCACGTGTAGGTCGCGCAGCTCCAGCAAGTTTTTGTCTCTCGTTCATAGCGCGCCGGGGGTAGCGCCGGAGCCGAAGTCGCGAAAAAAGCATGACCTCTCGCCCGTGTGGCAAGCACCATTGCCCTCTTGCTCGACGATAAAAAGGACCGCATCAACGTCGCAGTCATAAGCAGCGCGACGTATGAATTGACGGTCTCCGGAGGTCTCTCCCTTGCACCAAAACTCTTGCCTGCTTCTGCTCCAGAACCAAGTGCGCCCTGTCTCAAGGCTCTTGCGAAGAGACTCCTCGTTGACCCATGCAAGCATCAAAACCTGCCCTGTCGACTCCTCTTGGACGATCGCAGTGGCCAAGCCATCTCGACTCCACCGCACAGAGGCGATCTCGTCTTCAGTAAAAGTAATGGGCTCGGCGATCGGCATCCCTGAGAGCGTAGCCAATGCTCAGGTCAAAATTCGATGGTTTAGGTGTAAGACCCTCCCCGTGCGAGAATGCCCGAATGAAGCCAACTCAGACGACCGGCGAGATCGCATCCCAGATCGCAGCATCGATCGTGGCACCGATCGTGGCACCGATAGCAGCTAAGCACTCTTTCAAGCACGTTGCCCATGGCACCGAGCGCAGCGATGATTACAGATGGCTACAGGACCGCAACGACCCGGCGGTCATCGCATATCTCCTTGAAGAGAACAGGTACGCAGACGCCATCTTGGCCGAGACAATCGCCGAGAGAGACGCCATATATGGCGAGATTGAATCACGCGTGCTCCCTGTCGCTGACAGTGCCCCAGTTAGAAAGGGGCCTTGGGAGTATTTTGAGAGGAGCTTCTCGGACCAGCCGTATGTAAAACATCTAAGGCGTCCTTGGGGAAACGGCGTCATTGCAGGGGCAGAAGAAGTGGTGTTGGACGAGAACGCTCTCGCAGCTGGACACGAGTTTTTTGAGGTTGGTTCTTATGAAATAAGCCCTGACCATCGCTTACTTGCTTATGCTCTCGACACCAACGGAGGCGAGGTCTACGAACTTCGGATCCGAGACCTCGAGACCTCCGAGGATCTGCCCGATGAAATTCCAAATCTTTATTACGGTGTTGCTTGGTCAAAAGACTCGCGATGGATCTTCTACACACGCCCGGATGAAGCGGTTCGGCCTTACCAAGTGTGGCGGCACGAGATTGGCACATCGTCAAGCGAAGACGCCCTCGTCTTCGAGGAGACGGATGAATCTTTCTTCGTGAGTGTCTTCGAGTCTCGGAGTGGGGATTACATACTCATCGGAACTGGTTCACGTATCACGTCAGATGTCAGATTCATCCCCAGTGATGTTCCCACGGCCGAACCACGCCTAGTAGCGCAGCGCCGCCACGGAATCGAGTATGAGGTAGACCATCTTCGCGCAGCGAGCGGTACATCAGTTAGCGAAATTGATGGGGAGTCGACGAACGATCAATGGGCCATCCTCACAAACGACAATGCACTTGATTTTCGTGTCGTCACTGCCACCATTGGCGACTCGGAGCCCGATACTTGGAGGGACCTAGCCCCTCATCGATTAGGTACGCGCATTGCGGAGATGGATGTCTTTGAGAAGCACGTCGTAATTTCTGAGCGACGTGATGGCTTGGAGCACCTACGAGTTATTCGAGTCTCCGATGGCAGCGAACGACACATCGACATGGCGGATCCTGTGTACACCGTCGCTACCGGGGCTAACCCGGAGTACTCGTCTGAGACACTTAGATATAACTACGCATCCCCTACGCAGCCATTGCAAGATCTTGATTACAACTTCGAATCAGGCTCCTCTTTAATAGTTAAGGAAACTGAGATACCGGGCTTCGATAAAGAGCAGTACACCTGCGAGCGATCGTGGGCCACAGCCACTGATGGCACCCAGATTCCGATCTCAATTGTCTACAAAAATACGACCCCCATTGATGGAACCGCTCCATGTCTTCTCTATGGCTACGGCTCCTACGAGATTTGTATTGAGCCATCATTCTCAAGCGCACGACTTAGCCTTCTTGACCGTGGTTTTGTATACGCGATCGCCCATATTCGAGGCGGCGGGGAGATGGGGCGCTCCTGGTACGAGCAAGGCAGGCTCCTCCAGAAGCGAAACACCTTCACAGACTTCATTACCTGCGCCGAGTATCTCTGTGCAGAGAAATACACCTCTGCTCAACGCCTAGGTGCGCGCGGTCGCAGCGCCGGCGGTTTACTCATGGGTGCAGTCTCAAATCTTGCCCCACAGGCGTTTAGTGCCATCTCTGCGGAGGTGCCCTTCGTGGACTGCGTCTCCACGATGAGCGACCCTGCACTCCCTCTCACGATAGGGGAATGGGAGGAGTGGGGAAACCCAATTGAGAGCAAAGAAGACTACGAATATATGCTCTCGTACTCGCCTTATGACAATGTAGAGAGCCATCCTTACCCGGCGATGTTTGTAGCGGCTGGCCTCAATGATCCTCGGGTCATGTACTGGGAACCAGCAAAATGGGTTGCCAAACATCGGGCAATGCGCAACGACAGCAACCTCTTAATTCTGCGCACAGAGATGGGGTCGGGTCACGGCGGACCATCTGGGCGCCAAGATGCTTGGAGGGATGAAGCGGTGGTTCTAGCCTTCTTCGTTCACGCTCTAAATACACCGAAGAGCGATTAGTTGAGCGGAAGCACGACGGCTAATTGTCGACTCTGAGCGATCAGTGTTCCGTCAGGTGCCCATATCTCTCCGTCCTCCTCCAAGAAGCCATCTGCAATGACATTGGTACGGAAGACAGCTAGGACAAAGTCGTCATCTTTTAACCCTGAATGAGGCAGAGATGATCTGAAATGGATGGTTAGGTCAACCGTCGGGACTGCGAGCGCCGTATCTACCTTCGAGAAAATTGGGGGCAACCATCCATCGGTGATCGCCGCAGCAACTACAGCATCAATTGGTTGACACTCAGGGAGACGTATCCAACCCCCTGCTACTGCTTTAGAAGACGCTGAATCCCCCTGCATCGGTGGACGCCCAATCGCCCAGCGCGTGTCCCATCTTCGACCAATTGGGATTGCATGCTCTGGAATCTTTGGGACCGCATAATGCGAAGGCCCTGGAACCTGTGGCATGACCAGATCGCAGAAGTCATTACCCGGCCTTGCGAGAGAGAAGGCGCCAATCGCTAAAGCAATAAGGCGATCTCCCTGCATTAATCGCGCCGAGAGCGTTGTTAGCGACCTCCCCGATCTCTCAATCGTCACCTCAACGACTGCCTCACCCTCAACAGCTGGGCGAAGGTAATGGAGTGTCAAGGACCTTGGGGTACGAGCATCGTCATCTACGGCTGCTGTAAATGCACGAAGAACAATTGCCGCTATGTAACCGCCGTTGGGTCCCTGCTGAACCCACCAACGCGGGGAGAGATTCGCTAGATATTTCCCGTCGCCGATCGGGAGTGCTCCGGTCTCAATATCGAATGGAGTCATTGGGCTTTATCCAAGAGATTGAGGGCCTCTGATACATCGAATCTTGCTTCATAGATTGCGCGCCCAACAATTGCTCCTGCGAGGCGACGTCCATTCGATTCGAGACCGAGCAACGCAGTGAGATCGCCGAGGGTCCCGACACCTCCACTTGCAATGAGTGGGATCTCGGACTCCGCTAGGACATCTAGAAGTTGCGCTAAGTCCGGGCCCTCAAGAGTTCCATCGCGTTGAATCTCAGTTACCACTAGGGCTGATACCCCCTGCTCTGAGAATCTCTTCGCTAACTCAATTAGGTCGTAGCCACTTCCCTCTACCCAACCCTTTACAGCTACCTCACGCCCACGAGCATCGAGCCCTACTGCGACTCCATCCGGATTATTCGCCGCAAGGGAGGCGACCATCTCAGGGTTCTCGACCGCAGCAGTACCAATCACAACGCGACTCACACCGGCTGTCAGAAGATTCTCGGCCGCCTCGCGTGTGCGCACGCCCCCACCAGACTGCACGCGCGATTTTACTGAGGCGCATATGTCTTTAATGACACCGAGATGAGCGGCGGTGCCAGTGCGAGCAGCATCGAGATCTACAACATGAATCCATTTCGCGCCAGCCTCAGCAAACCGAACTGCTACGGCCACGGGATCGTCGTCATAAACAGTCTCTAACGCGAAATCTCCGCGCATCAATCTCACAGCATGGCCACCGCGCAGGTCAATGGCCGGATAGAGGTCTACAGGGACCCCTTAGTCGAAGGGACGCCAGAGCCCTCGATACGCACTGCATCTCGTAGGGCGCGTGCAATACCTTTAAATGAAGCCTCAATTACGTGATGCCCATTCTTTCCGGCGAGAGAACGAACGTGGAGAGTTATACCGGCAGCGAATGCAAACGCTCGCCAGAACTCCTCTGCCAACTGCGGGTCGAAGGTTCCGATCCACTCAGAGATTGGATCCACCTCGTAAACAATAAAAGGTCGGCCACTTAGATCGAGCGCAACTTGAACCAATGCCTCATCGAGGGGCACAAGATTTGATGCAAATCGCCGAACGCCGGCCTTATCCCCGAGAGCCTCCGCAAGGCATCCGCCGACAACAATTCCGACATCCTCAATTGTGTGATGAGTATCAACCTCGAGATCACCCGTAGCAACAATCTTGAGATCGAACCCGGCATGCTTCCCGAGCTGCTCGAGCATGTGATCGAAGAACGGAATTCCAGTACTTGCCGAGGCGGTACCAGAACCGTCGACAAGAAGCTCGACCTCGATCGAGGTCTCCGCGGTTTTTCTCTGGCGTGATGCTTGTCTTGTTGTCATGAGTCTCCACTCTCGCGCAATATGGACCCTAAAGCCGTTAAGAAGGCGTCGTTATCTCCACGGCTACCGACTGTTACCCGCAGGCATCCCTCTACGCCTGGCCAGGCCGAGAAATCTCGAATGAGTACTCCGTGTTTTACTAGCCCGGCCCAGAGGAGAGATGATGCCTCTGCATCGCCAGGCTTACCGACTCTGAAAAGAATGAAATTGGCGCCAGAAGGCAAGGGCTCGAGGGTGTCGAAGCCTCGAAGCCCCTCCATGAGGCGCTCGCGTTCTGAGACTAATTCTGCGACTCGAGCATCCATCTCGGCGCGATATTTCAAGGCTGCGATCCCAGCAGATTGCGTTGCAGCAGCGAGGTGGTAAGGGAGCACGACCTTCTCTAGCTCCTCGACTACCCATGCCGGGGCAATGCAGTATCCAAGGCGAAGGGCTGCCATGGACCAGACCTTTGAGTAGGTCTTCACCACGACCAATGCCGAATCTTCATTGACGCGCCCAATAGCACTGCTCGGCGAGAACTCGCCATAGGCCTCATCAACAACTACAAGTCCACGAGCGGAACGCAATGCTGCGTCAAGAACCTCGGCTACATCAACGGTTCCCGATGGATTATTTGGGCTACATAGAAATACTAAATCCGGATCATTGCTCTTGATTGTGGACTCGAGTGCATCTGGATCAATCGTAAAATCAGATCTGCGTGCGCCGCTCACAATCTCTGTTCCGGTGATCCTCGCAATGTGCGAGTGGAGTGGGTAGGTGGGCTCAAGAATTAAGGCCTTCCTACCCGGGCCTCCATAAGTAAGCATGAGTGTCTGCAGCACCTCATTTGAACCATTCGCACAGAAAATACGCTCCTTTGGCTGCCCTAGCGACTCACCTAGAGATTCACGCAGAATTTGAGCGCCTCGGTCAGGGTAGCGATTCAATGGAACTGCTCGGAGCGCATCAAGCCAATCATCTACAAATGCGGCGGGCGGAGGTAGCGGACTCTCATTTGCATTAAGGCGAACTGAGACATTGAGATTCGGAGAGTGATAACCCGAGAGAGAACGTAGGTCGTCTCTCGGTTGAATCGGGTTCATTGCTCCACCCTGCGCGCCACGGCGTCTCCATGGGCGAATAGCCCCTCCGCCTCCGTTAATGCTGCGACATAAGGAGCGACTCCTTCGAGCCCAGAACGCTCCACTCGCACAACATGGATGTGCTTGCGAAAGGTATCGACCCGCAATGCGCTGGCGAAGCGCGCACTGCGCCCCGTCGGCAGAACGTGATTTGCGCCGGATATGTAGTCGCCAACAACTGCAGGCGCCCAGGGTCCACAGAAGACTGCTCCAGCACAATTGACTGAGTCGAGGAGTCGGTCTGGGTTAGCGACAGCGAGTTCGAGGTGCTCGGGGGCAATGAAGTTGGAGACCTCAACTGCCTGCTCCCAGTCGCGAACAAGAACAGATCCCCCACCACTCGCGAAGTTCGACTCAATATCGGATCGCCGCACAGCATCCTTCACTAAGCGCGATAGTGCCGAGTTCACAGCCTCCAACACATCTTCGCTCCAAGAAATCACTACAGCAGTGCCATTAGGGCCGTGCTCAGCTTGAGCCATTAGATCAAGTGCAATGAACTCGGGCGGAGTGGAGTCATCAGCAATAACCACCAACTCGGATGGTCCAGCCATCGAGTCGATACCTACATCGCCCGAGACCTCACCCTTAGCGAGGCTCACGTATTGATTCCCTGGTCCCACTATTACATCTACTGCCTTAATGCTCTCGGTGCCGTAGGCCATCGCCGCAATCGCCTGCGCCCCCCCGACACTGTAAATCTCATCAATCTCACACAATGCCGCTGCGGCCAATGTTGCTTGCGGGAGTGAACCATCGCTATCGGGCGGAACGCAGAGGGCAATTTGTTGGACCCCAGCGACTCGCGCAGGGATCGCAGTCATAAGAACCGTTGAGGGATATGCGCCACGCCCACCAGGTACATACAAGCCGGCACGTGATACGGGGCGAATTATTTCAGAGACTGAGATTCCGTCAGCGCCCCACTCAGCATGCTCAAGATCGCTAACTTGCGCCTCGTGATATCCGCGAATGCGATCCGCAGCGAATGAGAGCGCATCCTGTAGCTCTTGTGATGTCGCCTCCCATGCCGCCTTTGCTAAATCGGGAGAGACTGCAACCGAGCCGAGCGAAATACCATCAAACCGCTGGGTATATTCAAGAAGTGCCTCATCCCCACGCTCACGCACATCGGAGATGATGGAACGAACTGATTCGAGAACCTCAGTAGCGGCGCCGCTACTCACCGAACTGGGGAGAGCGCTCGCGAGGTCTACGGCGTCGCCTCTTATGTCTATTCGTCGCAGCATGGAATGACAGCGTACCCGCCGCTCGCTCTAGATCTTGGAGGATTACTGAGGGAACGCGATTGCGCCCATAAGGTAGGGCCATGTCCTCCTCCTCTGACCATGCCGAACTCTCAGCGCTTCGATCGGTACTGGACGACCTTCTATCGAGAGTGGTCATAATCGGAGATCGATATCGAGGCTCAGACGACTCGGCTGTCGCAGTAGATATCGATAGCGCCGAGCGAACCCTTACAGCGACGCGACGGGCAATGGATAGAGCTGTCGACGGTCTAGAGAAGATGCTTTAAAGCTCTTCTTATATTTGGTTAATTCTGAATCTAGTTACTTGCGCGTGAACCGCGGTTCACCGGTCCCAACGGCGGGGCAGATGTCTGAGAGCACGCAAGCAGCGCAGCGTGGTTTGCGCGATGGGCATACGCGCCTTCCGTGGAGAATTAGGAAGAGAGAGAAATCGCCCCGCAGATCTGGCGGTATCAATCTGTTGAGCTCTAGCTCTACCTTCACTGGGTCTTCCTCGCGCGTGAGATCTAGGCGACGAGCGAGCCGCCCAACATGAGTGTCAACTGGCAAACCTGGGAGTTTGAACACCACACTCCTCACAACATTTCCAGTCTTGCGCCCAACCCCTGGAAGCTTTACAAGATCAGCTAATTCGGTCGGCACCTCCCCTGCGTGATGCTCAACTAGATCCTGTGCCATCGCAACGATGTTCTTAGCCTTCTGCCGATAAAAACCGGTTGAGTGCACAAGGCGTTCAACCTCCTCGGGGTCAGCGGCTGCGAGGTCCTCTGCGGTAGGGAATCTGGCAAAGAGTGCAGGCGTAACTGAGTTGACCATTACGTCGGTACACTGCGCCGAGAGAATGGTGGCCGTGAGCAGCTGGAAGGCCGAGTCATGGATGAGCTCGCACTCGGCTCCGAGGTACTCAAAGCCAAGTCTCTCAAGCACAATTGATGCTCGATTCTGTGCGCCTCGGGGAAGTGCCATGCCCGCACGCTACCCTCGGCCCTGTGCCAACCACACTCTTGCCCGATACGGTCGACTCCGGGGTCCGCGATGC
>CAFBNL010000012.1_pt1 | contig 24295 bp, 19 predicted proteins | sample 7269241 | NCBI WGS metagenome assembly CAFBNL01 (sample SAMEA6814093, study PRJEB35770) | uncultured Actinomycetes bacterium | biome: Freshwater; feature: Freshwater reservoir; material: water | place: Czech Republic | collected 2017-05-23 | depth 30m m
CTCTTTCTGTCGAACAGTTCCGCGGCTCATGATCGTCGCTGCTGCTAGGCCGGTGCTTACGCCCATTGCAGTAACAAGCCCTGGCGAGCATCGGCAGAGTTCAATAATGGGGATGAGCGTCATACCTGCGTTGTTGCCAGCAGGCTCTCTGCCCTCAAGCGGTGCTGCTGTTCCCGCCTCCACCTCTTTGTCTCGTTTAATGCGGCGAGAGAAGGAGTCGCGCGCCATCTGATCCATTCCAAACGTGCGGTAGAAAGATCGAATCACGTCGTATGGAGGGGTATCTCCAAACTCAAGCTCGTCACGAAGAGGGCGAACCTCTGCCTCGATGAACTGGCGAACCGCATCGCGGATCATCTTGTGCTCTTCGCTCCACTCGTACATTTGGGTCCTCTCAGGGCAAAGGTGGCTGGTCCCATAACGACAGGCCAACACGGTCAGGGGGCAGGCTATAGGCGAGGGCTTCTTTCTTGCGAGCCGGGTGCTTGCGTAATCGGGCAGAGGCATCGTGGAAATAGGGGCTGCGCGCGATACCGTCACACTCTTATGCCAATGCCATCCTCCCCTAGCGCTATCGACCTCATGATTGCGTTACCCCCCAAGGGTGACCCAAAGCACTGGTACGACTTCCTGCGCAGTCAACTCCACGATCACGAGAGCCTCGAGGAGTTTGAGTTCCCGGCCCAGTACATGTTCAAGCACGTCCCGCATCTAGGGGTCGTTGAGGATCCGATTGGTTACCTCATCGAGCAGATGGATCATCACGGGATTGCAAAGGGAATGCTCGGAGTATCGGCGGATGCAGAAGACTCGCTAGAGGCTCTGCGCCTGCACCCAGATCGCTTCTTCGGGTCCTTCGAGGTTGACCCGAATAAGGGCATGGAGGGCGTGCGCGAACTCGAGTATGCCGTGAAGACTCTCGGCGTCAAAGCAGCGACTGCTTTCCCGGCCGGACTAAATCCCCAAGTTCCTATCAACGACAAGAAGTTCTACCCGATATACGCCAAGTGCGTTGAGCTCGATATCCCAATCTGCGTATGCGCTGGTATTCCCGGCCCGCGGGTTCCATTCGCTGTTCAAGACGTTGCTCTCATTGATGAGGTCTGCTGGTTCTTCCCTGACCTTAAATTCGTTACACGCCATGGATGCGAACCATGGGCTGACCTTGCGGTGAAGTTGATGCTCAAGTGGCCGAACCTCTACTACTCCACTAGCGCATTTGCGCCTAAGTTCTACCCGAGAGAGATCATCGATTACGCCAACACGCGAGGAGCCGACAAAATTATGTATGCCGGTTACTTCCCGATGGGGCTAAGCCTTGATCGAATCTTCGAGGAGTTGCCTGGCGTCGGTTTCCGCGACCACGTCTGGCCAAAGTTTCTCCACGAGAACGCACGGAAGGTCTTTAAACTCGATGAGTGATGCATATTTTGAGGCATGGCGCGGTGGTGTCGTCGACACAATGATCGGCATCCCAGCAACAGCCGCCGATCGCAAGCGGGATCACTACGACAAGTTCGCTAGTCAGATCCTCGACAAAGAGGCGCGCGAACAGTTCACCTTTCCGGCGCAGTACATGTTCAAAGACGTTCCAGATTTTGATTCGATTGAGGACCCCGTGGCGCTCCTTGTTGCCGAGATGGATCTATTCCACGTTAAGTGGGGGCTCCTAAACGTTGGCTCCAATCCGGTTGCTCGCCAAGCAGTAGCAGACCACCCAGACCGCTTTGTTGGCGGTTGCTCAATCGACCCGAACTCTGGCATGGACGGAGTGCGTCACCTTGAGCGCGCGTATCACGAGTTCGGTGCGCGCTCGGCTCAGGTATTTCCGGCAGGGCTCGTGCCTCAGGTGGACATCAACGATAAGAAGATGTACCCGCTCTATGCCAAGTGCGTTGAGTTAGACATCCCGGTCTTTGTCAATGTTGGAGTCCCCGGGCCAAGAGTTCCAATGGCATGCCAAGACGTTGCCCATGTCGATGAAGTCTGCTGGTTCTTCCCAGAGCTCAAACTCGTCATGCGCCACGGTGGCGAGCCGTGGGTAGATCTCGCTGTCAAGCTGATGCTCAAGTGGCCAAACCTCTACTACTCCACTAGCGCGTTTGCCCCCAAGCACTACCCGAGAGAGATCATTGACTACGCGAATACACGCGGTGCCGACAAGATCATCTACGCGGGTTATTACCCAATGGGGCTCAGCCTCGAGCGCATCTTCGCTGAGATGCCCGATGTTCCCTTTCGCGACCACGTATGGCCAAAGTTCCTGAGGGAGAATGCACTGCGAGTTCTAGGAATAGATCTCTGAGATGGCTAGCGGCGTCGAGAACCCTAAAGCGGTAAATGAAGCGTTAAATGAAGCGTTTGCCGCAGCACTCGCTGGTGGTGTTGTAGATACTGCGGTTGGCGTCCCGAAATCTCGTGAAGAGATGTTCGCCTTCTACGAATTCATTCGCAGAGGAACCCATGACTCTGAGAGTAAAGAGGGCAGCGGCGGGCTCGAGTTCCCAGCCGGTTACATGTTCAAAGAGGCCCCAAAGTGGGAGGCAGATGACATGGCTGACCCAGTGGACATGCTCTGCGCCGAGTTAGAGGCCGTTGGAATTCACCACGCAATAGTAAATGTCGACGACGAGGCCGCTGCCGCAGCAGTGCGCCAACACCCTGGGCGATTCTCTGCACAGATCAATGTTGACCCGAACGAAGGCATGGATGCAGTTCGGAGGATTGTTCGATTCAACGACGAGTTTGGCCTCAAGGCGGTAGGTGCATTCCCCGCTGGACTAACCCCACAGGTACCACTCAACGACAAAAAGTTCTACCCGATCTATGCAAAGTGTGTTGAGTTAGGGATTCCTTTCTGCTCAACAGTTGGAGTACCAGGGCCGCGAATCCCATTTGGCGTGCAAGATGTAGCCCTAATAGACGAGATCTGCTGGTTCTTCCCAGAACTCACATTTGTCATGCGTCATGGAGCCGAGCCTTGGGCCGACCTCGCAGTGAAGTTGATGCTTAAGTGGCCAAACCTCTACTACTCGACTACTGCATTCGCCCCTAAGTACTACCCCAGAGAAATTATTGACTACGCGAATACGCGCGGTGCCGAGAAAATTATCTGGAGTGGCTACTTCCCCGCAGGGCTCTCGTACCAACGAATCTTCAGCGAACTCCCAGATGTGCCATTTCGCGACCATGTATGGCCCAAGTTTCTGAGAGAGAACGCTGCGCGCGTCTTTAACCTAGATATCTAATTTGATTTAGAAGAACCAAGGAGAGTGCTCTATGGGCCCGCTATCTGGAATTCGCGTAATTGAGTTACCCAACATTGGTCCACTCCAATTCGCTGGTATGGCACTCGCAGATCTGGGCGCCGAGGTACTGCGCCTCGACCGCGCAACGGACGTAGCGAGAGGCACTGGAACCTTCCCAGCCTCCCCGTTCGCCAGCCTTGACCGAAACCGCCTCTCGGCCGGGATAGATCTCAAACACCCAGAGGCGGCCGAGACGGTTCTACGCCTCTGCGAGCATGCCGATGTGATCCTCGAGGGATTTAGGCCTGGCGTAGCCGAACGCCTAGGTGTTGGGCCAGATGATGTGGCAAAAAGAAACCCTCGCGTCGTATACGGACGCATGACTGGATGGGGCCAGGATGGCCCGATGTCGCAGGAGCCTGGGCACGACATCAACTACATCGCTCTCGCTGGAGTACTAGCGCACATCGGCACCGAGGGCGGCCCTCCGGTTCCACCGATCAACCTCATCGGCGACTTTGGCGGCGGAGGATTGCTGCTGGCATTTGGTGTTCTCGCTGCGCTACTGGAGCGCGCAACATCGGGAATCGGCCAAGTTGTAGATGCAGCGATGGTCGACGGCTCAGCGATGCTCATGAGCACATTTGTGGGGATGTCTGCAATGGGGTTCTGGTCAGATGAGCGTGGAACCAACATGCTCGACGGTGGCGCACATTTCTACGGCGTCTACGAAACCGCTGATAAAGCTTGGATATCGATTGCAGCCTACGAACCTAAGTTCTATGCAGAGTTCGTCTCCCTGATGACACCTCTAGGGATCGACCTTGATGTATCTACGCAGATGGAGCAGGGGCGCTGGCCTGAGTGGAAAAATGCGCTCTCTGCGATATTTGCAACACGATCACGCGATGCATGGGGCGAGTTCTTCGCAGGGCACGAGGTCTGCTTTGCTCCCGTGCTCACAATGAACGAAGCACGCAAGCACCCCCACAATGTGGCTCGCTCAACCTTTGTCGAGGTAGAAGGCGCTCCGCAGCCTGCACCGGCTCCGCGCTTCAGTCGCACACCTGGCGAGATCAAGCGAACCCCTGTTGTTCCCGGGACGGACACACGGGAGATACTGAGCAAGTGGGGTCTTCCCGTGGATGAAGTAATCCGCCTATTAGCGAACGGAACTCTCGCCTAGTTTCAATCCTTCACAAAAGTCACTCGGCGCGATGCAGTTCCCAGAGACTTACAGGCTCTTCAAAACCCTTAAGCATTCGGCGACCGGCGGGGACGAAGCTCATTGACCACTTCTCGGCGGCATTAACCAATTCTTCGGTGACAAGAATCTCGTAAGGCACTGCCATGTCAGCAACGCGTGAGGCGAGATTGACGACTGAACCGTAATAGTCGCCGGCGCGGGACAACACTGGGCCATAGGTAACCGATCCGCTTGGTCGCACTCCCCTACCCAGCCCTCGAACCGCGTCGACTATCTCAAGAGCAATCTCGCACGCGGCATTTGGGTCCACTACAACGAACATGACCTCATCACCGATGTGTTTAACAACGCGTCCATCATGCGCAGTGGCGATATCTGACGCGCGACTCTCAAAACCATCTAACACCTTAGAGAGCTCCGCATCGTCGAGCCGACGCGATAACGGCGTAAATCCAACAAGGTCGATAAATCCAATGGCCACCATTGTGTCGTCGGAGTCCTGGCGGGCAAGGCGAGCACGTCGATTGGCAATCTCTACCTGACTACGCAGAAGCGCCTCCATAACGATTGGAAGTGTGTCCAAAGAGTAAACAGCTGCGAGATTTGCCTGTGCCAATACAACCGGCGATGCTTCGTCGTCAATTAGTGGCTGCTCTACCTCTGCAAGAAAAAGCGACGTAGCCGCCTCCGCTACCTTTGCTGCAGCCGCAGAGATAACACGGGCGAACTGTTCAATTGGTTCCTCACCGAAAATCTCATTTGCCGTAACAAATGAACGAAGTGCAGTGATGTCCATATCTGTAAGGGCTGCTTCATCCAAATCTCCATTTGGATATCCCGAGGCTAAAAGCATGCGCTCAAGAGCAGAATCACTTAGCCCCAACAAGCGGGCGCTCTCTCTTCGCGAATGAATTTGTCCTTGGCGAACCGCCTGCTGACTCGCCAATGCCTCCAGAGGCAAACCAGGGTCTGCATCTGCCTCAGCGATCTCTACGGCGGTGAATCCTCTGTCGGTGAGCCACCGAAGCAAGGCTAAGCGCTCTTTAGCATCAGGCGACGTTGGGTCGTATAGGCCAGCGGCCACGAACTCAGCAGGATCCACGATCCTTGACCCTACGCCTTCTGGCCCTCGGCTGCCTTAAGCGCGAACTGCTTGGCCCACGGATAATCCGGCTTGCCACTAGGAGCGCGCACAATTGCATCTGTGAGATAGAGGCGCTTGGGAATCTTGTACCCAGCAACATGTTCTCTACAGTGTGAAGCCAACTCCTCAAGGGTGGCGCTAGTACCTGTTCGGAACTGAACTACCGCTGCGACTGCCTCTCCCCATCGCTCATCGGGGACACCGACAACAAGGCAATCAAACACGGAAGGGTGAGCCTTGAGCGCGCCCTCAACCTCCTCGGGGTAGACCTTCTCGCCGCCAGTATTAATCATGATTGAGCCGCGACCGAGGAGTGTGATCTGGCCGTCCTCTTCAACCTTCGCGAAATCACCCGGGACCGAGTATCGACGACCATTAACAACTGGGAATACGAGTGCCGTGCGCTCAGGATCCTTGTAGTACCCGAGAGGGATATTTCCGGTACGAGCAATGCGCCCAACATCCCCGGAGCCGGGCACTACCTCGTTGTAATCCTCATCAATGACGATCGAGTCGCGAGAGGCCTTCACCGTTGCTGGCCCACCATGAGCCTCCTCGCCGGGGACAGCGATCTTGATTCCATTCATCCCGGTCTCGGTAGCCCCAACGGAGTCGACAACAAGGAGATTAGGCAGCAGCGCCATGATCTGCTCCTTGATGGACTGAGAGAAAATGGCCGCGCTGGATCCGATCGAGAAGAGGGAGGTGAGGTCGTATTTGCTAATGCTCTCTTGAAGCGAGTCTGCGAGCGGACGCGCCATCGCGTCGCCTGTAATGCCTAGAACATTTACGCGTTCACGATCCACAATGCTCCACGCCTCGTCCGCGTCAAACTTGCGAACCAACACGGTTGTGTCCCCATGAATAAAACCGCGGATCGTGCTGACTTGCCCGGCACCATGCATGAGTGGCGCTATCGGGAAGAAGACGATTGGCCCGGCCCCAGCAGCGCACTTCTCGCTTAGTTCCTCAGGCCTCTCAACCTTCTCATTCGTGTAGGCGTCGATTCCCCCACAGAGCGAGTAGAAGATGTCCTCTTGGCGCCACATGACGCCCTTAGGCATACCCGTTGTGCCGCCGGTGTAGATCATGTGTATGTCATCACCGCTGCGAGCACCAAAATCGCGTGTAGGCGACTGCGCGTTTCGTGCGGATAGGTAGTCAACGACAACGACACCATCAAGACCCTCGAGGCCATCAATAGCGGCACCGCTGCCGTCTTCAGCAATAACAATATGCTTCAAGAGTGGAAGCTCGTTGATAATTGCTGCAACTCGCGGCACAAATTCACGCTGCACAACAAGCGCTTTTAGGTCTGCGTTGTCGAATAGGTATCTAAGCTCGTTCTCAACATACCGAAAGTTAATGTTGACCGGAACAGCTCGCATTTTGTAGAGAGCCGCCATGGACTCCACCCACTCGACGCCGTTATAGGCGTAGATACCTACATGCTCTCCATACTTGATGCCGGCAGACTGGAAGTGATGTGCCATCTGGTTAGAGCGAGCCTCTAAATCCGCAAAGTTGAGGCGTGTATCCTCAAAAATAAGCGCAGTCCGATCTGGAACTACATCAACGACGGCCTCGAGCATGTCTGCAAAGTTAAAATTCATAATTCAGACTGTAGAACACGCTCTCCGCTTTTTGAAGTAGCGGGGTCAAGGATTTAGACCTGAAATGGAGCTGACATAGACCTCAAAGGAGCACCGAGACGCCTCCACCTGCGGGTGGGCTGAGGCAACGCCAATTCACGGTACGATTCAAAGGCTCCGTCCGCTTTTTGGGGGATTCTCAAGCACATGGCCATTGCCGATAAACAAGACAGCAACCTAGGGAACGCTCAGAACGCCGCCGTTAACAGCGGTAGTCCAGAGCGGTCTAAAGCATCGGCTTGGCTTAGGGCCGTGCGCCCAAAGCAGTGGATCAAGAACCTCCTCGTCTTTGCAGCGCCAGGCGCCGCAGGGGTACTAGCTAATCGTAAAGATCTTCAAGAGGCGGTAATAGCGTTTGTTGCCTTCTGCCTTGCGGCCTCCGGCACCTACTTACTAAATGACGCCTCCGACGTGGAGTCAGACCGTCTGCACCCAACCAAGCGCAGGCGCCCCATTGCTGCAGGGGAGATCGGCGTAACACCAGCAAGGATCATCGGGGCACTCCTACTTGTTGGTGGGGTTGCATTTGGAGGCCTCACAGGTTGGCGGTTACCGCTTGTTGTAGCGGCTTATGTGGTTCTCACGACTTCGTACTCGCTCTGGGGAAAGCGCGTTGCAGTGCTTGACCTTGCAATGGTCGCCGCAGGCTTTGTACTTAGGACAGTCGCTGGTGCTGTAGCTGTCGATGTACCGATCTCGGTTTGGTTCTTCATCGTTGCTTCCTTTGGATCTCTGTTTGTAGTAGCCGGTAAGCGCTACTCCGAGATGGTCGAACTCGGCGACGATAGCGAGACCGTTCGCAGCACGCTCGGCGTGTATACAGCTTCATATCTTGCATATGTTCGCTCGGTCTCGACTGCAGTTACCTTGGTCGCATATGCGCTCTGGGCGTTCGAGAAAGTTGGAGACAACGGCGGTTTCCCTTGGTACGAAATCTCAATTATTCCGTTTGTTCTTGTCCTACTCCGCTATGCATTTATTATCGACTTAGGTAAGGCGGGAGCCCCCGAGGAGGTCATTCTCCACGACAGGGCCCTTCAGGGATTTGGATTACTCTGGGGTGCGACAATCGGCATAGGAGTACTTCTAGGTGGCTAAATTTAAGCGCGGCGCTGACTCGCTTCTCGCAGGTTGGGGCGGCACTGGGGCAACCCGAGCCGAGGTTGTTCATCCGCTCTCAGAGATGGAGATCGCTGAGATTCTCAAGCAGCGACCCGAGCGTGGAGTTATAGCGCGAGGCCTCGGCCGCGCCTATGGAGATGCAGCCTTAAACTCAGGCGGGATTGTACTGGATGCAACTGCGTTGAGTGGGGTGCGCAACCTCGACGAAGAGAACGGCGTAGTCACAGTTGCAGCAGGGACAAGCCTTGAAGATCTAATGCGCTGGCTCCTACCTGCGGGCTGGTTTGTTCCCGTTACGCCGGGCACTCGAGTGGTAACCGTCGGTGGCGCAATAGCGTCAGACATCCACGGCAAGAACCACCACGCTGACGGCACTTTTGGTAACCACGTTCTCTCGATGACCCTCGTTGATGGAACCGGCACAACGCGCCACCTCTCCCCCGCTGATACCCCCAAAGAATTCTGGGCAACTACCGGCGGAATGGGCCTCACCGGAGTAATAACCGAGGCAACATTTAGGCTAATTCCAGTAGAGACATCATCCATGCGCGTCGATACAGAGCGTGCCAGCAACCTCGATGATCTAATGGCGCGAATGTCTGATCGCGACGATGAGTACCGATACTCAGTCGCGTGGATCGATTGCCTCGCCACTGGGAAATCAATGGGGCGAGGAATTCTCGACCGCGGCGACCACGCCCTACTCTCCGACCTACCCGCGAATAAGCGTCGAAATCCCCTCGCTTTCTCATCCCATGCCGTCGTCACAGCGCCCCCGATATTCCCTTCTGGGCTCGTGAATCGCTGGACTGTGCGCGCATTTAATGAACTCTGGTTTAGAAAAACAAGGAGCGACCACCAAGGTGCTATCCACTCCATCGGACAGTTCTTTCACCCGCTCGATTTAGTAACCGACTGGAACCGCCTTTATGGGTCAAGAGGATTTGTTCAGTACCAGTTCTGTGTACCTTTCGGGGCTGAACGCGCGGTTCAGACTGCCGTTGAACGACTTAGCCTCTCCGGAGCAGCATCATTCCTTGCAGTTCTGAAGCGTTTTGGACCAGCAAACCCTGGGCCGCTCTCATTCCCACAGCCGGGATGGACCCTCGCTCTAGATATACCAGTTGGAGACCCCGGACTCTCGGGGTTGCTAGACGGGCTTGATGATCTAGTCCTTGATAATGGCGGCAGCGTATATCTCGCGAAGGATGGACGAGTTCGGAGAGGCCACCTCGAGGGGATGTACCCTCGCCTCAACGAATGGCGAGAGACAGTCGCAACGATGAACCCGGACGGGGTTATTCAATCCGACCTTGCCCGGCGCTTAGGGCTCTAACCCCGATTGCGGTCGGCCAGATTGAAAGGCTTTAGATGAAGGACTCACTAGGGGGCGTGCAGACTGTCCTTGTACTCGGAGGCGGATCCGAGATTGGTCTCGCAACCGCAAGGAGACTTGTAGCGGATCGCACACGAACCGTCATTCTCGCAGGACGCGATACGGAGGCTCTCCTGAATGGAGCAGACGAATTGCGCAGACTCGGAGCAACACGAGTTGAGGTAATGCAATTTGATGCCCTTAATCGTGACTCTCACGAGGGATTTATTGACGAGTGCTGGAGCACTGTCGGAGACATTGACTTAGTCCTCTTCGCATTCGGAGTACTGGGCGATCAAGACGTAGCGGAGCATGATTCAAAAGAAGCATTGCGAATTATTGACTCCAATTTTACTGGAGCGGTCTCACTTCTCATCGGCTCAGCTGAGAGACTCAAGGCGCAGGGCCACGGCTCAATTGTCGTTCTCTCGTCAGTCGCGGGAGAACGATCTCGCAGATCTAATTTCGTCTACGGTGCGAGTAAAGCAGGGCTTGACGCATTCTGCCAAGGACTCGGAGATTCGTTGATCGGGACCGGTGTTCATGTACTCATCGTCAGGCCTGGGTTTGTTCATACCAAGATGACCGAAGGCTTAGATGCAGCACCACTCTCCACGACTCCAGAGGCTGTTGCAGAGGCCATCTTTGATGGCATAGCAAAAGGCCGAGAGATCGTATGGGTACCCGCTGCACTGCGCGGAGTGATGTCCGGGCTACGCCACGTCCCCCGGCCCTTGTTTCGCCGCCTCCCGATATAGCGGCACTTAGTAGCACCTGAGGATTCCGAGGATGGCTGAGGATGAGTGAGGACGGTAAGAGAAATATCGCTGTCTTCGACTTCGATGGAACGATTACGAAACGCGACACCCTTGCTCCATTCCTCCTAAAGTTCTCTGGATTAACTCGCTCGCTTACTTCGGCACTACGCCACGCACCAGGGATGGTAAGCGCTGCAATTGGAGTCGGTGATCGTGATGCGGCGAAAGAGAAATACCTCATCTCTCTCATCGGAGGGAGAGCTGAAAGCAACCTTATTGTTGCTGGCATTGAGTATGCGGAGTTGGTTCTGCGCGAGGAGAGGTTCAACGCTGCAGTAATTCAGAGGATCGCTTGGCATAGAGCAGAGGGCCACGAAATAGTTGTGATTAGCGCTTCTCTCGACGTCTACATCCAGAGCATTGCAGCAGCCCTCGGAGCAACAAAGGCATTCGGAACCGAGATTGAGGTTGAGGCTGGGCTCTTGACCGGCAGACTCCGTGGAGGCAATGTGCGCGCAGCCAACAAAGTCCAGAGACTCGATCAATGGCTTAGTGGCGACCAGAGCGAAATTTGGGCATACGGAGACTCTTCAGGCGACGACGAACTACTAGAGCGATCCGACCACCCTCACCGCGTTAAGAACGGTGAAATCATTAAAATAAAAGGCTAAATAGAGATAATCACAGACTGGGGACCCAGAGAAGATGATGACCGATTGGCAGCATCTGCGGGAGCTTGATCTCGGCGACCGGCGCCTCCCCAAAAGCCTGGGGGTCAAGCACAACAACGCTGCTCTTAGCATTCTTCGTGTCTGTAGCTATCGCAAGAATCCAAGCATCATCCTCGCCGGTGCTACCTCGACGAGGGACAACTACTGGTTCACCGACAATGATCCCTTCCTCAAACGAGTGATCAATCGCCTGATCTGACCTGAAGTCATATCGAACCAGCGCATCGAACTCACCTATGTGATCATTGAATCGAGATGACGCGAGGGCTGCGTACGCAAACCTGTGGCGTAGACCCTGTCGCCGGTTATCTATCGCTGGATACTCCACTGCTCGATCATCAAGTATCTCATCGGTAGTCTCACCGGTAAGAGTGTTGATCTGCGTGCGCCTAAGTTGCGGCGCTGTTACACCAGGTAACAAAGCCGATTTCCCGGCCGTTGCGATAGGGGCACGATGGGCAACGTGGTCAACAACAATCTGCGCACCGTCTCGATACGAGTTCATAAAGTGCCATACAACTCTCGGAGAGACCTCATGCCAACGAATATCGGAGGCCTCGCCATCTCTTGGCAACACCCCAAAGTAGGCAGGTGCTGTCGGATTCCAAGAAACCCCTCCGTCGGTCATCTCGGCGCCTGAGGCAAGGATCACGATCTCGGTATCAGTAAACGAAAAGTCATGAATGAAGATCGGAGTATCGGTCGCGATCTCCACGACGCGCCGCATGCGCCCCTTGACATCCAACGTTCCTACGTGGAACGTAGATGATCTCGGAGATGCTCCAATCACGAACATCTCGTCCCACACCGGGTCAACATGAGCATGAGCACCGATACCAAACGGCATCGACCCGGCTAAATCGTCTATGGATTCGACCTCTAAGCCGGAATTTATAATGACAGGGTTGGAGAGCGCTCCCAAGGCACGAACATGGCCGCCATGGAGCACTAATCCACTAGTCGGTGCGCCACTCAGACTTTGAAACCCACCGCCAGATTCTGCGCCATCACCAAAGGCCGCATTAGCCAATATGCGTCGGCTTCGATAATCGGCGCGCCCCGAAGCGATAGAGATCTGGTGGAGCATTGCGCTACTGCTGCGCTGCACCCCGTCCTGAGACAGGGAGTCTCCTAACGGCTCGGGGCCGTTTCGTATAAGTCGCCCTGAGAGGCTCTCTGGAATTCGCCCAAGAATCTCAAGGTTTGATGCAGCCATCTCTGCACTGGAGGTGGCAGTTTCTCGGCTCTGAGTTTGAGCGCGAAACTTCCCATGGCTAGTGGATACAACCTCTGTCATTCCGATGACCTCCGGAGAATGCCGGCAGGGCGCCAGCAACTGTGGAGTTCATCGGCCCGCTACCGGGCCTACTTAAGCCAAAAACAGGCCCAAAAACAGGCCCAAAAATTAGGCAGCGGTAACGGTGACCGGCACCCCATTGAGCACTGCGTTGCCCGAGAGTGGGTCAATCTGCTTGGCGTCAGTGAGGATGTTCGTATTAACCCCGGCGTTTGCAGCGGCGATCGACATAGAGGTTCCCTCCACCCCATGGCCCCAGCCGTGAGGAATGCTCACAACCCCGGGCATAATTCCATCAGTTATCTCAACGGGTATCACTACCTCGCCTACACGAGACTTCACGATCGCATTTGAACCATCTAGAAGCCCGAGAGTCGTCGCATCGTCTGGGTGTACATGAAGAGTGCAGCGCGGCTTGCCCTTCACGAGAACCTTGATGTTGTGCATCCATGAATTATTTGATCGAAGATCACGACGCCCGACTAGTACGTAGCCATCGCGCTTCTTGGAGAGCGATGGAATGAGTCGAGACTCGACATCAGCGACAATCGCCTCTGGGGAGATATCGATCCGCCCTGTTGGAGTACGCAGCACCTCAGGAAGGCGGGGAGATAGGGGTCCTAGGTCAACTCCGTGGGGATGAGCAATCAAGTAATCGAGGCTTATCCCGTCAGGCTTCGCCCCAAATCGATCACCATATGGACCAGTGCGGAGCATGAAATCAAGAACCCGCTCCGAGCCTCTGCGCATAGAGAGCTCCGAGAGCATCCCCTCTGCATCTGGGAGGTCGTCCTCGCGCCCTGCGGCCTTCTCTACGAGTGTTCGAATCACGAAGTCGTCTAGAGCTGCTGCCTCCTCAGCGGTTCCGGATCCCCCGCCTGCGATGACGGCCAAGCGAAGAAGAATCTCCCACTCATGCATCTCGTGGGGCTGAAGGTCAAGTAACGGTGGTGAGTAGTTCGCAACGTTCCTAATTGCTAAGGAGTAGAGCGCAAGGTCGTAGTGGCCCTTGGTCAGCAGACCCCCCGGCGGAAGAATCACATCAGCATGTCGCGTTGTCTCATTCCGATAGATGTCTACAGAGACCATGAACTCAAGCGAGGCGAACGAGGCGTCAAGCCGACCAGAGTCTGGAGTCGAGACGACCGGGTTACCAGCGACTGTCAGCATCGCGCGAATCTGCCCATCGCCTGGTGTGTCAATCTCAGGCCCAAGCGTCGATACCGGGAACTCTCCGAGCACCTCCGGAAGGCCTTCGACGCGACTCGTGCGACGCCCTGTGCGGAATCCACGACCCTTTCCTGGGGCACCGCCAGTATTAGCGCTACCTGCGGCTGGCTTGTTGAAGAGCGCGCCGCCTGGCTTATCTAGATTTCCAGTCAAAATGTTGACGACATCAACGAGCCAAGACGCAACGGTTCCGTACTCCTGAGTACAGGTACCGATGCGGCCGTAGACAGCTGCTGTCGGTGCATCTAGCAGCTCATTAGTTATGCGCAGAATTGTCTCTGCTGAGATTCCACAGATCGGCGCAACTGCCTCTGGAGTAAAACTCTCTGCGAGGCGCCGCAAGTCTTCAATCCCATCAGTAAGGCCGTCGGCACGGCCAAGGTCCTCACGTCCACTTGCAAAGATCGTATTAACAATTCCAAATAGAAAGTGAGCGTCCGTACCCGGTCGGATAAAGAGATGCTCATCTGCCTCCTCCGCGCTCTTCGAACGCCTTGGATCCACGACTACAAAGCGAGCCCCACGATCCTTCATGGCCCTAAGACGCCCTGGCATATCTGGTGCTGTCATGAGGCTGCCGTTGGAGGCAAATGGATTAGCACCGAGCATCAACAAATAATCAGTGTGATCAATATCTGGGATCGGCACTGAGATTGGAGTACCAAACATCAACCCCGAGGAGACGTGCTTTGGCATCTGGTCAACCGTGCTCGCGGAGAATACGTTCGTCGAGCCAATTGCTTGAAGCAAGACTCTGTTGTAGATAATCGGCGCCAAGTTATGGGCGCATGGGTTACCCAGATACGCACCGATGGCCTGCTTGCCATGACGCTCAGTAACTCCCTTGAATCCCTCTGCGATAACTGCGAAGGCCTCGTCCCACGAAACCTCATGCCACTCGCTTCCGCGTCGCACGATCGGGCGGGTGAGGCGATCGGGGTCGCTATTGAGATCCTTTATGGCCGCGCCCTTGGGGCAGATGTATCCGTTCGAGAAGACGTCCTCTTTATCTCCACGCACGAGGGCGATATCACGCCCCTCCATGTGGAGTTCAAGGCCACATGTGGCCTCACACAACGGACAGGTGCGGTACTCAATCTGACGCATATTTCTGGCTCCATCGGCTTGTCTGAAGAAGGTTCTGGAGGCTCGATCTAAAACCTCTGCCCTCAGGTTAGGCAACTTGCAGGCTTCGCGCCGGTACGCTCGTAGCCATGACTCAGAATCGCCTCTATTTTCGACAGCTCCTAGCCGGGCGTGACTTTGCAGTAGATAACGAGATCGCACGCCAGATGGTCAACTTCGTCTACCTAGTCGGCGATCGGGAGACCGGCGAGGCGATGATCATTGACCCGGCGTACGGAGTTCAGGAACTCGTTGAGATTGCCGGTATAGATGGTATGAAGATCACAGGAGCCCTCGCAACCCACTACCACCCGGATCATGTCGGCGGATCGATGATGGGTTGGGAGATCGAAGGAGCAGCGCAACTTTTAGCATTGGATGGAATAAAGGCGAAGCTCCATGTCCAGCGAGAAGAAGCATGGGGAGTCAAGCGAATGACCGGGCTCTCCGACTCAGATCTGATTGAGCACGATGGCGGCGACGTGGTCACTATTGGCGCAATCGAGGTATCTCTTCTACATACCCCAGGCCACACCCCAGGGAGTCAGTGCTTCCTGGTTGATGGCTGCTTACTCGCCGGCGACACTCTCTTTCTAGATGGCTGTGGGCGCACCGATCTTCCCGGAGGAGACTCCGATGCTCTCTACGAAAGCCTCACACAGCGCCTTGGCAAACTCCCAGATGAGACCGTTCTATACCCGGGCCACATGTACTCATCCGATTCTTACGCCACCATGGGGCAGACCCGAAGTTCAAATTACGTATTTCGGCTCCCAACGCTCGAACAGTGGCGAACAATGTTCGGCGGCTGAGCCCCTCTAATTATCTGGCCTCTACTTATCTGGCCTCTACTTATCTGGACTCTAATTATCTGGCCTTAAGCATCAGGTTGAGGTTTCGGAATAACATCCGCCCATGACAGATGCACCGTGGTCCGGAGATACATGTTCGCTAGTTGATGCATTCCGCTCAGGGGATCACTCCCCTAGTGCTGAGCTCGAGTCGACGCTCGCCGCAGTTGCAGCATCGTCTCTCAACGCATTCTCATTCTTAGATGCTGACGCCGCTCGCGCCGCAGCCTCCGTTGCTGATGTGTCTCTTCCTTTTGGTGGAGTCCCGATCGGTCTCAAAGAGTTGGACGCCGTTAAGGGCTGGCCAATGACAGAGGCAAGCGTGCCGCTGCGAGATGAAGTGGCCGATTACGACTCGACGAAGGTCGCGAGACTTCGTGACGCTGGAGCAATTCCATTCGGGCTAACGACCTCGAGTGAGTTTGGTGGCGTGAACCTCACCTACACAAAACTTAATGGCGCTACAAATAACCCATGGAATACAGATCACACTCCTGGAGGATCCTCAGGCGGATCCGCTGCAGCGGTTGCAGGGGGAATAGTCACGATGGCGACAGGCGGAGACGGCGGTGGATCTATTCGAATCCCTGCAGGATTTACTGGTCTTCCCGGGCTCAAGGGAACCTACGGGCGTATCCCCAAAGGCCCGAACATGGTTATGGCTTCGTTGACTGCAGTTAGCGGATGCCTCTCGCGCTCCGTGCGCGACATAGCGAGGTTCTTCGACGTTACAAATGGCTTTGATTCGCGTGACCCGTACAGTCTTTTACGTGTCGAGGGATGGGAGTCAGGTCTAGGTTCACACTTTGAGTCTCTTCGCGGCAAGAAGTGTGCAATCTCCATCGATCTAGGCCGCGCCAGCGTCGCTAGCGATGTCTCGGATCAAGTTCAGGAAGCAGCAGAGTGGCTCGCCTCCGAAATTGGCCTTGAGATTGTTGATATTGATTTTAGGGTCCCAGAACTCTCATACGAATGGGCGCTCTCAGGAATGGGCGAGCTTCTAATGCGCCTAGGGGATAAATACCCTGCATGCGCCGAGGATCTAACACCCCAGATTGCCTTTGGTTTGGAACTTGGCAAGTCGATGTACAACATCGAGACACGCGGGCGCATTGAGTCGCAGCGGGTTCGGATGAACGAATGCATGGCCGATGTATTTGATCAAGTCGATTTTGTATTCGCCTCGACGAACCCAGATGTTGCATTCGGGTCTCACGGCCCGCTACCCGAAGTTGTTGATGGCAAGCCCGTCGGTCTCGGCAACAACGGTGCGCTTACTATCCCAGCCAACATCTATGGAAACCCTGCAGTGAGCATCCCGACTGGCCTCGTAAGAGGGCTACCAGTTGGTCTACAAGTTCTTGCACCGCACCATCGCGAGCAGTGGCTCCTCGATATGGCGCTCGCATTCGAACGCGCTCGCCCGTGGCCACTAACCGCACCGGGGAGCCCGTCGTAATTTGGCAAGTTGGTTCGCTAAATAGGCTTGAAAATAAGCTAAAACATCCCTAAATAAACCTTGAAATATCTTTAAAATCCTGCCCCAAAAACTTGCAATTGTCCCACCCAAGGTTTATAATCGAACATATGTTCGATGAACTCACCGCAGCCGTCAGCCACCTTCGCGAGATCTCCTCACGTATTCATGTTGACGTGATCGATGGCAAGGCGGCCAAGCATTTAGTGGGAATCGCTGACGAGCTCCGTAGGGCTGGCGATTCACTGCGAACCGTCGCCGTAGGCCAGGTGGAGCGCACCAATGCGTGGAAGGGTGAGGGCGCTAGGAGTATCTCAGAGTGGCTAGCAACAGAGACAGATTGTGCCCAATATGAGGCCCAGTCTGTAGTGATCCTTGCGAATCAACTCCAGCATCTACCTACTACTCAGGCAGCTCTGCTCTCCGGTTCACTCTCCAACGCGCAGGCCGTTGAGGTCGCTCGTGGGGCGATAGTTGCTCCTAATACTGAGACACAACTCTTAAATCTTGCGAAACACGCAACGGTACGCGATCTACGTGATGCTTCTGGTCGTGTAGTTGCTGCAGCCACTGATGAGGCTGCGCGACATAAGCGAATACACAACAGCCGTTTCTTAAAGTCGTGGAGAGACCCCGATGGTGCGTTCATCATTAAAGGGCGCATGACGGTTGCTAATGGTGCAATTGTGATGGCGGCGCTCAAACCATTCCAGGATGAAATCTTTAGAGAAGCACGTAAAAGTGGCGAGTATGCGAAACCCGAGGCTTATGCAGCGGATGCGTTGATGGCACTATGCGCGAAGGCCACCACAAAGCAGACGAGTGAAAGCGGGACAAAGCCAAACCGTGCTAACGCAGTGATGAATATTCGAGTCGACATCAATGCCCTCAAGCGTGGGCATACCGTGAATGGCGAGATCTGTGAGATCGCTGGCGTTGGCCCGATACCAGTAGCTACCGCTACTGAGTATTTGGGCGAGGCATTCTTAAAGCTGCTCATTCTTGATGGAGTAGAAATCAAGACGATTGCGCATATGGGCAGGGCAATTCCGGCACCATTACGCACCGCTGTCGAGGAGCGCGACCGGGTCTGTCAAGTACCAACATGTGACATGACACTTGGTCTAGAGATTGACCATATCAAACCCTTCTCTGAGGGTGGAGCTGCATCCTTTGAGAACCTCGTACGCCTATGTAAGCGACATCACCTTCAAAAAACTCACGACGGTTATCGGCTAGAAAGAACCCATGTTGCAAGTGGTGCGCTGAACGCATGGGCATGGCGTGCGCCACCGGACCTAAAGAACACAGGCTGATCAGCAGAATGCAGGGAAATAGCGCAACTACTCGGCGTAGAGTGATCCTCGTGCAACCAGTTGATGTAATTGTCTGTGTCGAGTGCGGCGGCCGCGCTCACCTCCTATACGTGCCTGACCCAGAGTCGCCGTATGTGGAGGGCGACTATGCGGCATACCGATGTGAGGAATGCATGGATCGTTTCGATCTAGAGGTAACTGCCGAGGATGTCGCTGACGAAGAGCGCGGCGCCCCCGAGTTCTAGCCAGGGATTTGTATTGACTTTGTCTCGAGGAACTCGGCAAGTCCAAATGTTCCATACTCCCGGCCAAGCCCAGACTCCTTGTAACCACCAAAGGGAGCAGCAAGGTTGAACTGGGGCCCATTGATATCAACAAGCCCAGAATCAATCCGTCTAGCGACGCGAAGTGCGCGATCCTTGTCTGCGGAGTAAACGCCTGCACTAAGTCCGTAAAGAGTGTCATTGGCAATGCGAACGGCATCGTCCTCATCCTCATAGGTGATGATGGAGAGAACCGGACCAAAGATCTCTTCGCGGGCAATGGTCATGTCATTGGTTACATCAGCAAAGACAGTCGGCTTGATGTAGAAGCCCTTCTCGAACTCCTCGGGCTGCTCAACTCCACCTGTGACGAGAGTTGCCCCCTCATCAATTCCCTTCTGAATGTAAGCACGCACACGCTCCTGCTGCACTTTGGATGCCATCGGCCCAACTCCAACAAAAGTGTCGCCGGTCGGATCACAAGGGGCGTAAGACTCTGCTACCTCTTTTGCCTTGGCTACGAACTCGTCCTTACGACTTGCGGGTACAAGCATGCGGGTCCATGCAATGCAGGTCTGCCCGCCGTTCATGTATGCAGACTGGAAACCGGCATTAACCGCCTCGTCCACCGGCGAGTCATCAAGAATAATGAACGGTGACTTTCCACCGAGTTCAAGTGTGACCTTCTTAACGTGCTCAGAGGCAAGCGCCATGATGCGCTTACCTGCACGCGTTGAGCCTGTGAACGAGACCTTTGCGACATCAGGATGGGTAACGAGAGCCTCACCAACAGTTGTTCCATGCCCTGACACGAGGTTGAAGACGCCAGCAGGCAGGTCAATCTCGTCAAGAATCTCAGCGAGAATAAATGCCGTAATAGGTGCCACCTCGCTGGGCTTCAATACCACCGTGCAACCTGCAGCAAATGCGGGTGCGATCTTTGCAACTACTTGATGCAGCGGGTAGTTCCAAGGGGTAATGCAAGCGACTACCCCGATCGGCTCATGCACCACGAGTGACGAGCCGACCTGCTCCTCAAACGCGTAGGTCTGGGCAATCTCAACAAAGGAGTGAGCCATCGCGGCAGGGAGCCCTGCTTGAGCGATCTGGCTCATAAATTTAATCGTTCCAACCTCGTCGGTGACCGAAGCCGCAATCTCTTCAAGGCGCGCGTTGAGTCCCTCGGAGAGGCGCTGCAGATACTTTGCGCGCTCATCCCGTGACGTCGCAGCCCAGGCCGGGAACGCAGCCTTAGCGGCAGCCACGGCCTTATCCACATCAGCGGCAGTTCCCTCAGGGATAGTCGCCATGACCTCCTCAGTTGAGGAGTTAATAACGTCGTGTGTCTCGCTGCTCGAGGATGACACCCATGAACCATTGATATAGATCTTGTCGTAGACGCGCATTGTTACCCCCGAGGTTGGAAAATTATTGGATTCATTACTTAGATCTGCTTGCCTCGTGCCATCGTAATACTCAGCGCACTCATTTGCCCAGCCGGCTGATCCCCTAGAGCATTCAGAATTGAGCTTCCTCGCCGGTGCCATTTGATGCGGCTTCATCGCCCACCTCACCTGGGTCATTCGCGCCGATAGCCCATGCCTCGCCCGTATCGGGGTCATCGACTGCGAGATAGAGAGACCAGCCCGCTACTGGCTGACTCGGCTCCCAGCACCACCAGTCGAATCCACTAAGGGCCGCCCCAATCTCGTCAGGCTCCACCGGCCACTCCTCAAACCCAGCCAGAGCAGCGACTGCAACCCATGCATCGAGGCGCCCGATTGCGCCACCCCGCCTGCGACCAGTAGCACCGCCAGAGGATGCCGCCCACGCCATCCATGCCATTGCATCAGAGCCCGATATTTGGGCCATGCGAGTAACCTCTGGATCAATCACAGCGACGCAGGATGCTGCGTCTCCATCAACCGCAACTGCCTGTGCCACTGTTCGCGAACTGTTCCGCCAACCCTGCACAAGAGCGAGCAATGCACCTATCGACTCCAGATCCTCGAAAGTCTTAGAGGGTGCCGCTATTGGTTGGCTCCGAAAATTTGGGGGTGGAGGCGAGGGAAAACTCGCTCCATCGGACTTGTACTCAGCTAGCGCGTACCTAGGCTCCCAATGCTGGAGCACCCGCGGCAGTTCGAGTGGGTCCGGCTCATCGAGCACGTATTCGGTGAGATCCTCTCCCCTCAAAACTCGCTCGTACATTGCGAAAGCACCTGCGGGCCCCTCTGGAATAAAGGGTGCTAGTTCAGCCCATTCATGGAACTGAGCAACGACCTCAGAGAGCGGGCCTGGGGCGAACTTCGCCGCACCGTCTATAACAACCTCACCTGCCCACTCACTCGGCGCCTCGAGAGCAAGCCGGTAAGCCGCATGGTGAGCAGCAGGCCAGAGTTGAAACCCGCGCTCAATTGCTCGCTCACACCTCTCACCGATCTCGACGAGCGCATCCCAGTCAGAGCGAGCACAGGCCGCATTGATTGCTCGGAGTAACTCATTGAGATCATTTCCGGCGACAATCTCTGCAATTGATTTATTTGAGCCGCTATCCATGCCCCTTGCGTATCAGATACTCGGCTGCTTTGCCCGCACCTAGCGGATGCTCGGAACTGTTGAGCGGAAACGGGGAAGGGATGTAGGAGCCTAAATTTTTGTTGCGCGTGCGTGAACAACCGAGGCAGAGTCCCACACTTCAGGGCCATTTTCGGTAGATTCACTTATATGTCTAAGAATGAGTAGTAAATCACGAGACCCTCAATAGTCCGAGATAAACCCAAAAGAGGAGCGCATCGTGACCGATGCCGAACAGTTTGCCATCCTTCGCTTCGGCGATAAAGAAGTAAAACTCCCGATCGTTCGAGGTAGCGAGAACGAACTCGGAATCGACATCGCAAAATTGCGAGCAGAGACCGGGCTCATCACCCTCGATTATGGGTTCGTGAACACCGGAGCCACTGAGTCTGCGATTACCTACATCGATGGAGATGCCGGGATCCTGCGTTACCGCGGCATCCCGATTGAGCAGCTCGTTGAGCGCCCATCCCCAAGTTTCCTAGAGACCGCATACCTTCTTATATATGGCGAACTTCCTTCGTCCTCAGAGCTAGAAGATTTTCGTTTCGGCATCCGCCGACACACCCTGCTCCACGAGGATGCAAAGCGATTCTTTGATGGTTTCCCTCGTGATGCCCACCCGATGGCGATTCTCTCTAGCGTTGTGAGCTCGCTCTCGGCCTTCTACCAAGACTCAGACGATCCTCACGACCCTGAGCAGGTTCAAGTCTCCATCATGCGCTTAATGGCAAAAATGCCTACAATTGCAGCATATTCCTATAAGAAATCGATAGGACAGCCATTCCTATACCCAGATAACAGACTGGATCTCGTAGAGAACTTCCTCACGATGATGTTTGCGGTTCCCTCCGAGCCGTATCACGCCAGCCCGACTGTGGTTCACGCTCTGAAGCAACTACTTATCCTGCACGCCGACCATGAGCAAAACTGCTCAACGTCAACAGTGCGCATGGTCGGTTCGAGCGATGCCAATCTCTTTGCGTCGATCACTGCGGGAATCAATGCTCTCTGGGGGCCGCTACACGGCGGAGCTAACCAGGCCGTAATCGAGATGCTCGAGGGAATTCAGGCAAACGGCGGAGATATCACCTCGGCCGTAAAGCGCGCCAAGGACCCCAATGACTCATTTCGACTATCGGGTTTTGGGCATCGCGTCTACAAAAATTACGATCCGCGTGCGCGCATCCTCAAGACTGCGGCCGAGGGTGTGCTCTCAGAACTAGGGCGCCACGACCCCTTGCTGGATCTCGCAATGAGGCTTGAGGAGGTCGCACTTACCGACTCGTACTTCATCGATAAGAAGCTCTACCCAAATGTCGATTTTTACTCGGGCCTCATTTATCGAGCGATGGGCTTCCCAACACCGATGTTCCCGGTGCTCTTCGCAATGGGTCGACTCCCAGGCTGGATCGCCCACTGGAAAGAGATGATGGAGAGCCCACGCACCAAGATTGGGCGCCCTCGCCAGATCTACACCGGTGCCACTGAGCGCCCCTACATCGCTATATCTGACCGCTGACCCTGAGGTAAGTTCAAGAGCCTGTAAGCCTTACAGGGCATGGTTGTAGGTCATACATGCACCAATTACTAGGTATAAGTACCTACTTAAACATCTCCGGCTTCAACATCTCCGGTGCTCTCTCCAAGCCCTAAGCGAAGTTCAGCATTTCTGCTTGTAACGAGAATAGGGACTGTGGCATCATCCCCGTAGACCAATGAGTCCATCGGTCGTTATGGGAGTCATCTGCATTCAGATTTATTTGGTGCAGAATAATCGGGGGGAACCGATGCGCCTTCAAAAAGTACTAATCGTTACCACTATCAGTCTTTTGATCGCAGCGGCATCACCAGCCGCAGCCGGAGCAGCGGGGCCCAAAATTTCCCCGTCCTCGAATCTTGCTCGGGGGGCCGGAACATACTCGTCGTTTATCTCAGCGAGTAAGGGTGCTTTTCCACGTGTGCCGAGCCCAGCCTCATCAGGTTGGACTGGCGTCACTACTATTACAGGGGTTGCTGGAAGCACCAAAATTACCTCCACCCCGGGAGCCTTTTCGGGCACCTCGATCGGCTCTTTTGTTGATGATGGTATCGGCGGGGTCGTAAGCGATGGAGTCTCCGTTACAGCGATGAATGCGCTAATCCCGGTATACCCACGCCAAGGCCTCTCTAAAATAAAAGCCGTCTCGCTCGATGGCGTGACGGCAACGCTGACCATTGCTGCCATTAACTCTGGTACCGGTGGCCTCTACATAGTCGCCCCGGCCGCAGCGACGGTTGCAGTCGTTGAGGGACTTGGCGGGCTGGCATATCTGTTGGATGTATCAACAGCTGTGACTAGCGGCCTCTGCCTAGGTACTCTCTGGGCGGGGTCTGTATGCCCATACGACTCGAACTATCTCTCATTTTTCAGTACCATGGCGCTCCAGGCTGCCTCTGCGGATGGAGGCTTCCCCGCCGCTGGTTTCACTCTCAAAGAAGGCCAACCGGACTCTAACTCCACATTCGCCATAGTAAGCCCGGGGACCATTTGGGCGAAGTACTACGACCCCGACGGCGCCGGCCCACTCCCCCTTGCCCCATGGGCAGTGCCCAGCGCGACTGCCGGAGCGATTGCTCGAGAATGCAGGCCAGATGACCTCGATCGACGAATACCTAATGCCGGAGGAGTCGATTACTGCGCAGTCAATTTTGTTGCTCTAAATGCAGGCCAGAACTCACTCACCGGCAGGCCTTATAACTTTTACTCCCTCCCCATAACGTGGGCAGCATCAATGTCCGCGAGTATTAGTACAGGGGACGTTCTCATCAGCGGAGATGAATTCGCTAATGGCGATGTAATCACCAAACTGCAGGTAAAGAACTCAAAGGCAAAACTCACGGGGACCCTTCTGCCATGCCCGGCCCTCAACAGGATCTACA
>CAFBNL010000013.1_pt1 | contig 23621 bp, 14 predicted proteins | sample 7269241 | NCBI WGS metagenome assembly CAFBNL01 (sample SAMEA6814093, study PRJEB35770) | uncultured Actinomycetes bacterium | biome: Freshwater; feature: Freshwater reservoir; material: water | place: Czech Republic | collected 2017-05-23 | depth 30m m
GGCATAACCGGAGCGAGTGGTGCCACCGGGTTAACGGGCGCAACTGGCGTAACCGGGAATGACGGGGCCGCAAGCGCAACCGGAGCGACCGGAGTAACAGGTACGACAGGCGCGACTGGTACGACAGGAGTCACCGGGGCAGCAGGACCAACCGGACCGCAAGGCATAACCGGAGCGAGTGGTGCCACCGGGTTAACGGGCGCAACTGGCGTAACCGGGAATGACGGGGCCGCAAGCGCAACCGGAGCGACCGGAGTAACAGGTACGACAGGAGTCACCGGGGCAGCAGGACCAACCGGACCACAAGGCATAACCGGCACCACCGGAGCGACCGGAGTCACCGGGGCAGCAGGACCAACCGGACCACAAGGTGAGAGCGGCGCTACCGGCGAGACTGGTGCAACTGGAGTCACCGGAGCAGCCGGACCAACCGGACCACAAGGCATAACTGGAGTAACTGGGCCGACGGGACCGACAGGCTCTACGGGTTCGACGGGAGCCGGCGGAGTAGTACTCGCTTATACAGCGGGGCTTGCTGACTCGAATGCCTCGACAGTTGTTTTAGCAGATTGCCCCACTGGTTTAATCGCTATCAGTGGTGGGTTCTACTTCCCGAACGAATTCCTCTCGGTACTGGCGTCACAGCCCTACATGAATCCAACGCCTGGGCCTGGAGACGGCGAGAGCTGGGAAGTGCGCGTCCTAAACAGCACCGTCATCGACATACCGTTCAGCGTCTTCGCCAATTGCATCGACGGTACGTTTGATCGGTCCGCATACCTATAACGGATTGGCGCGATATTGCGCGTTTTCTGGCTCTAATCTTGCTGGTACATTTGAGCAATGGACTCCTCTGCAGATCAGGCGCCCGCGCATCAACATGGCGTCGGCAGCAGTATCAAACGAGAAGGCTGGGCACTAATTGAGTTGATCTCCTTGGCGGGGATTGCTATCGCCCAGCCGACGTTTGAGACCGAGAAATTTAATGCCGCAGCACTAAGTGCAACCGGCGCAACGCTTCCGTTACTCATTCTATTTACGTTTATCGTGATCCTTGTTCCGGCAATATTCCTCTGGGCCATAGAGTTACCCGTGGAAATTCTCGCCCCGAAGTTACGGCCTCGACTTCACAATCTTTTACTTAGCTTTCTAGTCTCGATAATTCTCTTTGAGGCCCTCGGATCGACAACTGCTTTCGAGCTCGGCCAGATACTTGGAGTATCAATTATTGGAGGGCTTTTTTTCTCAACGCTGGTAACCAAATATGCGTTGATTAAAACGTTTATTCGAGTACTTGCGTTCGCTGCTCCCGTTTTTGGAGCACTCTTCCTTTTAAGCGCACCGATTCAATCAATTCTGCCGACTCAGGCCAAATCACCATCCTTGGATGCGGGCAAAGCAAACCGAGTCGTGATGATAGTGATGGATGAGCTTTCAGTTAAAACTCTATTAGATGGCGATGGAAAAATTGATGGTGAACTTTTCCCCAATTTCGCAGCGCTAGCATCCGATTCGCATTGGTTCAGAAACACCACGAGTGTTGCGCCATTCACTCAAGTTGCTCTACCCGCAGTGGCGAGCGGCGAATACCCTGCAAACGCAGCGGATCTTCCGACCGCTAAGGCCTTTCCAAATACCATCTTTTCACTGCTCGGCGATTCATACAAAGTAACCGCAAACGAAATCTCATCCGAGCGGCTGTGCCCACTGCAAGTATGCCCCCTAAAAAAACCTCAAGGGTTCTTACACCTTGAGAAGGCTATTGTGAGGAATGCTGTAGACCTATGGTGGAGCTTTGCATCACTTGGGCCTGGCGCAGATTTTGGGTGCTTCTGCGATGCGTGGACCGAATTAGATGGACTACGCCAAGGACAGAGATTCATAAGCGGCATTCAGCCAAGCAGCGAGCCCAGTTTTAATTATGTACACCTACTTATTCCTCACGCTCCTTGGCTGTTAACTCCGAGTGGACAGAGTTACGAAGAGGGATTTTCGGTACCAAAGGGCTTGACTCCCGAGCTCAAATGGTCCTCAAAAGTTGTAGCGGAGGCGAATAAGCAGCAGTATTTACTGCAGTTGCAAGCAGGGGATAAATTCTTGGGGAGTGTAGTAACGCGCTTGCGCACACTCGGTCTTTACGATGATTCTTTGATCGTGCTCACTGCAGATCACGGAGTTTCGTTTAGGAATGGCAGCGGGTACAGGATCATTGATAAGAAAAACTACTCAGATATTCTCTGGGTACCACTCTTCATTAAAGAACCTGGAAACCTGGGGGGAGGCACGATCGACGATCGACCAGCCAGCACTGTTGACATCGTTCCAACAATGGCTGACGCCCTCGATGTCAAGATTCCCTGGAGACAAGATGGGGTCTCACTACTTCAGGCTCCGGTAGCAAGGAGTCCTAGAAAATTCCTCGGTTGGCCATCTGGTTTTAGTTTTCTTCCACCAAGTGAAACCAAGTATTCAGGTTTTGATGAGGAATCCGGTTTTGCGGAGGTGCTTGCAACTCCGGCGATCAACCCTGGTGTCGCTGCGGGGACCCGAATGTATGCGATTGATGGTAGTTCGGGTTACGCGAATCTAATTGGGACTAAACCAGAGTCACTACTTGACCTCACCAAACCTCGAACAAACGCCATTTATACGAATCCTGGTGATTATCTACACGTACGCCCTGACGCCAGCTATGCGCCTTGGGCCCTATTAAAAGGTGGCCTCGCTGGAGATACGCAGGGGCTGATTGCGGTAGCAGTCAACGGAACTATCCGAGCAATAAGTCGTACCCTGCCGACATATCTCAATTCTCCAGGGTTTTCCGTCCCTTTGCCGACAAGCGCCTTCATTTATGGAGCCAACAAGATTGATGTTTATCGGGTGGGAGGCACTTCTGAGTCGCCTTCTCTAATTCCTGTCAAACTCCTTCAACTCTCTGGAGAAACTTGAAAATTATGGGCGAAAATTTAACTCCTAATAATTCGCCCCGCGGGTCTAAAGATGGGTTTCGGAGACTCGGGCAGGTCCCCGGCCTTGATGGAGTACGTGGGATAGCGGTAATAACCGTGGTGATTTATCACTTCGTTTATAAATCGGGGACCGATGGTGCTCCCGCTCTAATCCCGAACACGCCATTTGCCATCAGCCTCCGAAGCGGAATCGTCGGCGGGTGGCTTGGAGTTGACATTTTCTTTGTCCTTAGCGGATTCCTAATAACTGCAATTCTTCTTGACGAACAAGGGCTAAAAGGAAAGATCAGGTTTGGTGCGTTTTATATGCGTCGAGCCCTTCGTTTATTTCCGGCCCTCTACGCTCTCCTAGCAATTTATGCTGTCTACTCGCTAACCACCGGACTTCCTTATTACCCTTTGTGGCAGAGCAGTTTGGGAATTATCTTCTATTACATAAACTGGTTAGGAATTTATAATCCTGCAGGGTTAGCGCCTGGGACGGGCATTTTTTGGTCGCTTGCCGTAGAGGAGCAATTCTATTTAATTTGGCCAATAACGCTTTTACTATTTTTTGGAATCAATCGCCGCGCACGGGTAGTTATTCCGGGAATGATTGCGATGATTCTCTTTATCGCAGTAAGGCGAGCATTGATGGCTGATTCACTCGGCTGGGTTGCATTGCTATCTCGAACCGACATGCGTATTGATTCCCTTTTGGTAGGCGCTCTCTTCGCACAACTTTGGGTAAGAAATTTGACCCCACACCGTGGACTACGCGTCGCCTCAACAATCGCGGTTGGAGTAGTCGCGTTTTCGATAATGGTCGGTAAGGTCTTGGACCCGCGCTGGTACTCCTACGGATTAACTGTGATTGCAGTGTTAGTTGCTATTGGAATTTTAGGAATTGTTGAAGGAGTTTGGGAGAATGGGGGCATCTTTGGGGCACGCCCGCTCCGCTTGCTCGGACGCGTTTCCTACGGGCTCTATATTTGGCACACCATGGTCATTGAAACCGTTACTCGCTATGGAGGCACCTGGGGCTGGGGAACGCGATTGGTCGTCTCCGTCGCCGCTACCGCTAGTGTCGTGGCTCTTTCATGGACCTTCATTGAAACCCCGGCCTTGAGGCTTAAGCGTCGTTGGGAGGTACGCGGAATCGGGCCATCTCCTGCCTTAGGTGAAATAGACCTAGCTGTAACCGGTCACCCTCGGGCGCTCTAGCCCGAGACAAACTAATTAACCACTTTAAGTCGATAAAAGTGAACGCTAGTTCCCTCGGGGATGCATGACTCGATCCACTACTTTCAAAATTTTGCTACCTACTTCATCCGACATATGTAGCCGGCGTTTTGTTTGGTCGTAAACCCTCACAACTATTTTGTCTAACCAAATAAGAACTCCGCGCGCCCCATCATCCGGACGAGCCCGGTATTCGGTAGATCTAATTGTGGGGGCATCTTCAACGGTGAAGTAATATAGAGCAAGAGACCGACGTGCGTCAGTAAGCGGTGAGGTGAGTGGATGTGGATGCCCATGGAAAGCATCCGCATCAGTGTTAAAAATCAAAACTCGGTTGCCAAGAGGAGCGATTACCTGCTCCCGATGCTTCATATTCTTAGACCAAAGCTCTAGAGCCCCGCCGTATTCTTCCGGCCACTCTCCATTTAAATACAGAAGAAGATTTACCCGCCTAGACCAGTCCCGATGCTTTGGATGAACTGTGAAGTCTGCATGAATGTTTAGGAATCCTCCTCGTGCTGTCTGGTGTAGGCCACCGCCTTCAAGAGATTCGTCAATTATTAGATCTTTAATACCAGTCAAGTTACGAAGAAATTCGACGAACCTAGGAGATTGAAGATCAGCCAGAATTAATTTGAGAGTTTCTCCCCAAGTTTTTGGATCTCTGTTAGCAAACTTGCGTTCGTTCACGTGTGTGTAGCTAAGCCATACCGACGGATCGAACGGTGGAAATTCTGCTTCCGCCGCCGCCTCCACATCGGTGGGGAAAAAGTCATCAAGCACTATGTGTGGAAACGGCGACGCTCCTTGATACTGCTCACGCAACTTAGGTAGCAATTTTTCAAGAGAATCAAAATCTAGGAGCACCTTCAACCTTCCCGTCGTGGTCAGTTGCAACTGAATTCCACTTTGCTTGAATTCAAAAATAATACCGCCTGCAAACGGGTACTTTAACCATTACCTCTTTGACTTCGGGTCAACCAGGTCGCATAGCTGTGATCTTTGAACCGCCACTTCTTTTATCTCGCCCAAAAATTTTGGCGCAATAGCGCCTTTGCCCGGATTTGCCCCGATAGCAACCTTTGAGGTCGGAAATATAAATTCGGTTGCCTGCCTTGGGGTTAGCTCCAGTTGGAAGAAATTAAAGACGAGTTTCTCATCAAGAAATACCACGACTCTTCCGTTTTCTGGGTCCATAACTACCCTCATTCGATAGTTTTGCCCTGGCTTAATCCTCGTTTGCTTAGACACAAAGAATCCATCTGCAGAGAGCGGTCCGTGCGGGAGGTTCTCGTGTCCCTCCGAGACAAAACCAAACTGAGCCTTGTTTGAAGAAACTATTACCACAAGGCTCTGAAGCCGTCCTGGCTCGCCGCGCACAACCAATGGTTCAATTGTGCGCTCAGATGGCTCTTTAAATCGGACGTCAAAATTATACTCACCCGTAGAGCGCGTTCTCGCTAGTCCCATCCAAGGGCTCCATGCAAGCGAGGGCACGATTCCTTGCGACCAGTAGACGCCGTCACAATCGCCCACCACGAATGTTGTTCCCCGTTTAAGGGGCGGCCATGGGAGATGTCTTCCGCTCTCAACATATGGAGCCGTGCCCCCAGGGATTTCTTTCTGCACTCGATACTGAGCCTCTACGAATGGGGCAACTTGATCCTCACGCACCCATGGAGTTGTCCAGTGATAGTCGATCGCAAGTGCAACATTTATAACAACTGAGAACAATAGTGCTGCGCCCAAAAAGCGCCACCCCCATTGAACCTTGCGAATACTTGTTTTTGAGTTTGCAGACCACCGGAGGATGATATGAAGACCGGCTATTCCGGCCAGTATAAGTAACGGGAAGAAGTCGGTTAAGTATCGCTGTGCTATATAACCAAACGGCAAGACTGCAAGGGCGGAGACAATCGCTCCGAGCAGTGGGGCTCGCAGTTTTTCTAGGTGTGCCCCTCCCCAACTCCTAAACCATGCTCCGAGAAACCCAAATGCCGCGAGGAAACTAAGTAGAGGCATCGACGAAGTCAAGCTTGATGTTGGCTCTATAGCGTCAAAGGTGGCTCCTCCAAATACCCTAGAAGCGCCCGGAAATGTGACCCACGGGAAGAGGCTCCGCAGCCCAAGCCCATTCGGTCGCAGATACGTCCAAAGAGTCGTAGGAATAAACTGAAGACCAAAATAACTCCCCCCGCTGTTTTCCAAGAAATAGCGCCGCTGGGGATTGATTTTTGACATCAATTGCTGGTCGGTTGGGAATACAAAAAATGTCCCAAACTTTGCCCAGTTTGTATACGAATAGATTGCAAGAGGAATAACGCACGCCGCTCCAATTGCGCCCGCACGCAACCACCTTCTCCGGGTCTCCGTGGTTATGCCGAACAGGCGCTGAGTTGGAGTAGCCATGCTCGCAACGGCCAACAGACCAAGGGCTGCAACTGGCCCTAAGCCAACAGAGGCTCTTGAGCCTATGGAGAAGGTTGCCAACACCGACGCTAAAATTAGTAGCCTTCTAGACGGCTTCATTAGATAAGCAAGAATCAGATCGAATGACGCGATGGCTAGGGCTGTACCCCATAATTCGGCTTCATGATAAATCCATGCCTGACTTGCTAAGAAAATTAGAACCGAGCCGGCACCAACACTGAATAGAAACCCTCCTAACGCCCAGCGTTCCAGGGTGGTAACCGGCGCCTCTTCGTCGCGAACCAAGCATCGGATTCTCCAACATAAATCAGCCGTCGCGGTCATCGCTAACGCCCAAGCTGCAAACATGGCGGCTTGCGTGAGGAGCGAACTCAAACCCGGGCGGAGAATCTCTAACGGGAGCCGTAACAAGGCGGGGAAGGGTCCGTAGTACATGAACCAAAGTCCATTGTTCCGAAACCCTTCTAATCCTAAAACGTCTAATGAAATATCCCAGCGCATATCAAGAAAAGATTGTGCCTGCGCCCCATAAAACCGCGTGGTATATGGAGTTGACCGAAAGTTTACTCCGCTCAGTAAAAGTATCCCGACAAAAAATACTCCCGCTAAGCCTGCCGCAATTAGGCAAGACCGAAAATAGGCGCGTCTGTTGCTGCTCCAAGAGGATGTAAGTATCATTCGCACATCAGCCGCTTCGCTGGTTAGTCGTTGTCTTTAGATCAAGTTTCTTGCAGAGTGCTGGGTACTTTATTCTGCGTTCGTGGAGAGTCCCAAGGAACTTGGGAACGGTTGGGGCGCCAACATCATTGCGTCCTACAACTATTCGGTCGGTTCTAAATACATAACTGGCGCTCTGCGGGGTGGTTAGTTCAAATTGCTGAAATCCGAAGCCCACATAACCATCAAAGACTGCACTAACTGCACCGTTGTTTTCATCCATGACAATTACCATGTCATATGGCTTGCCTGGCTTGAATTTGAGGGGGGCACCCCAGAAAAACCCATTCTTCGCACGAGGGCTGTGTCTTAAATTCTCATGGCCTTCTGAATGGAGCCCAAATATTACTCGATTGTTTTTTGTCACCTGTGCCGCTACAGTTTGAATCTTTCCAGCCCTTCCTCGCAGCAGGATTGGTTCAATGGTCGTCTTGGAAACTCTATTAAAGCGCACGCGAAAGCGGTACTGCCCAGTGGCCCTGGTGCGTGCTACCGCGTACCACTTGTCAGTTGGTTCCCATGAGTTCCCTTGCGAGTAATAAACCCCCTTGCAATCGCCCAAGACAAACAAGGTTCCCTTGGCCAGTGGAGGGAAGGGGAGGCGGTCTCCCTGCACCACATATGGGGCCTTGCCGCGCGGAAAGGAATCGTGAATCGTGTACTGGATGTCAACATATTTGGTGACATACCCCTCAGACACCAGCGGACTCGCATAGTGGTAACTCCAACTCAGGCTTGCGTTAGCAAAGAAGGAGAACATCGCCAGGATTGCGATCGGCGCCAAAATAAAACTACTCCGCCACTGACGTTGCTCTGCCCATCTCAAAGCGACGAAGGCACCAACTAGCCCCGCTATTACCAGGACCGGCATGAAGTCCGACATGTAACGCTGAGCAATATAGGAGTAAGGAATAACGGTATAGGCGCCAACTAGCGCACCCAGCAGCAAGAGGCGAGTCGATGCCAAGCGAGAGGGCATTCCTTTACCTGGCCACAGTGCAGCGAATACTCCAACAATTGCCAAGCAGGCGAAGAAAGGCATTGATGCCGTCAGGCTAGAGGTGGGTTCAATCGTATCGAACTGGACCCCGCCAAATACATGGGCAGTTGCTGGAAAATTAATAAATGGAACAAGGGAGGAGAATTGGAGCCCATCAGGTCGTAGGTACTGAACCAAAGCGGTCAGGAAAAATTTAGAACCGAACAGACTGTTTCCATTCGCTGCCAACATTTCTTCTCGATAGGCACTCACCCGTGAGAAAATCTGCTTGTCGCTCGGGAAAACAAGGATCGTGTTGAACTTTAAATAATTTACAAAGACATAGATCGCTGCGGGCACCATCGCAGCAAGCACCGCGCGCCACGCCCAGCGCAGCGGTTTCGATGGATCAAAGACTTTTCCCAGCCCAAAAAATCGGCGAGAGAGCGGCAGAAGGGACGCGACACCAATAATTCCTAACGCGAAGACGGGGCCGAATCCAACGGATGGGCGCGAGAGAACGGCCATCGTCGCGAAACCAGATGCAAGTACCAGGCGATACGCGCGTGGCTCAAGCACAAAGGCCAAAATCAAGTCGAACACGATTAGAGCTGCCGCGGCTCCCCACAACTCTGCTTCGTGATACACCCAGGCTTGGCTAGTCAGGAATAGAAATACTGACCCGCCGCCGACCGTGAACGAAAAGATTCCAACTACCCAACACTCAAGACGGCTGATTGGCGACGCCTCATTTACCAAACCACGAATGCGCCATGCAAGTCTCGAGGTAGCAATTAGGGCTACGATGAGCGCGACCAGCATCGAGGGGTTTACCCACCTCCCTGACATTCCAGGAAATAGCCACATGAACGGCATGCGGATTAGGGAGGGCCAGGGGCCGAAGTACATATAAGACTTGCCGTCAATTTCAAATGCTTCGATTCCAAGTGATCCCGGTGGAACATCGAATCGGAGATGCCTAAGAGATCTTGCCTGCGTCTCATAAAACCCTGAAACAAATGACGAAGCAAAAAACTTGCCGTGATTTAGAAAAATCACCAATAGAAAGACAATCAGGCCTAATGCTCCACCAATAGCGCAGGCACAAAAGAAGCGTCTTTGATCGCTAATCTTCTGGCCCTTGCTCGTAGTCTGTTCTTGGGATCCAATCCCATCTAGAAGCGAAGTCATAATGCAGAGACTTTAGGTCCCCATGGGCTGTAAAAAAGCCCGCTCCGATGAATCGTCCTGTGCCGAGCAACTTCAAGGGGCTGGCCCAAACCTCCAACTAGGGTCTTGTAAATAGGCCCAACTACCCCCTAGCGCTCTGGAATTTTCCGCCATAGAATCCGGAATGCCCACGTGCCGAGAATCTCCATGGCACTAATGAACAAATGGGGGAACATGCATAAAGAGCCGCGAATAGGAATTCTTGTTGTCGCGTATAACGCCGCGACAACCCTTGCACGGGTGCTCGATCGCATTCCGAGGGACTTCACTCACCGTATTGCGGAAGTTCTTGTCAGCGACGATGGTAGCCAGGACTCAACATATTTGGTAGGCATGGGGTACCGCCAGGTCCGTAATGATCTTCCATTGACCGTGGTCAAGCAGCCGCAAAACCTCGGGTACGGAGGAAACCAAAAGTTTGGCTACGAATGGGCAATTGAGAAGAACCTCGACATTGTTGTCTTGCTGCACGGAGACGGCCAATATGCGCCCGAGCTGCTACCAGAGATGGTTGCCCCACTAGAGAACGGAGAGAGTGATGCAGTCTTTGGCTCACGAATGCTCGAACCAGGTGCTGCTCGAAAAGGCGGGATGCCTCTGTACAAATATTTTGGAAACAGGATTCTGACAAAATTCGAGAACGTGCTCACAGGAGCCGAGCTATCCGAGTGGCATAGTGGATACCGCGCCTACAGTGTTGCAGCATTAAAAGAGATTGCTTTTCAGAGAAACTCCAACGGATTCGACTTTGACACTCAAATCATTCTTCAGTTATTGGAGGCCGGGAAACGAATTAGCGAAATCCCGATACCTACCTATTACGGCGATGAAGTTTGCTATGTCAATGGCCTTGGATACGCTAAAGACATCAGCCGGCATGCTCTGAAGTACAGACTTCAGCGTGCTGGATTCGGAAACGGAGAGAGCCTCTCCGGGGTGCCTGAAGCGTACGAACGAAAAACCGCTGACGACACCTCTCACGCTCGCATTCTCTCCTGGATGGAGCATCAGAAACCTGGGAGGGTCTTAGACATTGGCTGCTCAGATGGAAATATCGCAGCCGAGCTGCGCTCCGTTGGACACGAAGTCGTAGGGGTTGACCTTGAGGAGTCTCCTGGAGTTAGGGAGAACGTAGATCTATTCGTACAGGCAGATCTGGACCAAGGAATCCCCGCAGAAGTAACAGGCAAGTTTGAAGTAGTCCTTGCCGCAGATGTTATTGAGCATGTTAGAAACCCGAGTGCCCTGCTAGCCGAAATGCGTGGATACTTAGCCCCCGGTGGGTTCCTGATCGTCAGTGTTCCCAACTTTGCACACTGGTACCCACGCATACGAGTCCTATTTGGCACCTTCGATTATGACCGCAGAGGGATTCTGGACCGCACTCACCTCAGATTCTTCACGCGCTCAAGTTTTGAAAGGTTGATTGGATCTAGCGGACTCAGGGTAAAGCGACGCCATTACATTGGTCTTCCGTTGGAAGTTCTAGATCGAGGGACTGCAAGTGGAGCCACCGAAGGAAAGGCTGGGCGATTTGTAAAGATTCTTGACAAGGTTGCTCTTGATATTCGCCCCACGCTCTTTGCATACCAGTTTGTATATGAACTTGAATCAGACGAGCAGCGCAAGCCTGAACTCCTGGTAGATAAAGCGCGAAAAGTCGACCCGTCATCCGATGAAACTGCGGCTGGCGTATCTCATTAGAAAAATTCCCAGTTAGAAATCGGCATTTAGAAGCCGTCTACTCTGCAACGGAGACCAATGGCTTGGATTGATGACGTAACAAAGCATATCGGAGACGTTCACGGACTTGATTTGCAGAGCATCTCTGTGAGTGAGTCAGAGGCAGAGGTACTGCTGGACTTAGCTGGCCTTGCAGCACACTCCAGTGGAGCTCGCACAAATGCACCATTGCTCTGCCACGTCTTAGGCCGCGCCCGCTCGCAGGGGGTATCGCTTGAGGCTCTTAGTGAAACTGTTCGAGCTGCAGTTCAGTAGCGATTCATTGAGCAAGTCTTAAGCGACCGGGACTCCCTCGAACTTTGCTGCAGTAATGCCCCGTCGATCTAACTCTGCGAGGAAAGCCTCCGGAACAACGCAACCTGCGAGCCCGCTCACCCCGGGCTGCGCGCCTCCGATCTCTGGCAGCGCCCCAACTAGCAGAGCAGTTGCGACCCCAAGTACTGCGCCCCCAATGGTGGCAGTACGCCCAACAGATCCGTAAATAACTGGAACACGCGCATTCCCTATGCGCCCCCATACCTCGACTCGCGTCGCTCCCCAGTTGTCCCCAGGATCATTTCGACGAAACCATCCTGTGGAGCGCGGCTCTGGCTCGACGGCGCGCATGGTGATTCGATCAGCGGATGGAAAGGACTTGTGGAGCAAACCTACGCCGGCGCCGATCAATTCACACTCTTTGTCTCCAACCGGCTCAGGAAACCAAATCAATTCATGCGTGCTTCGCCGGCGGACCTCGCTCATGACGCCGCCAATTACTTCAGTAGGGCGCTCACTGTGAAGCCTCCGCATCGAGGCCTCGCTATCAGGCCCGGCGACACCCGCACGCGAGACATGTATCTCATCAACAGTATCGAGAAGCGTGGCAGCGTGTGCGGCGAGTACATCCGATAGTCCCGGAGCAAGCCCACACCCGGCGAGCACTGCTACTCCGCTAGCGAGTGCTTCATAGTTGAGGCGAAGCAGCGTGGCGATGCTTTCTTGATTATCCCCGCTAGTGGCGATCGGAACCCCTGATTCAAGTGCAGCGATTACTAACGGAACATCGTCGCCTGCAGGTAGTGCACATGCAACAGCATCTACCCCCGGCGGGAGCGGCCTTCTCGCGCTCCACTCAACCGTCTCCGCTTTAGCGCCTAAAAATTTACGCAGCGCCTCAGCGCGATCCGGGCGCCTATCCGCTACAAGTATTCGATCAATGCCCCGTGTGGCACCGAGCTGTCGGCCTGCTCGAGCCCCTAAGGCGCCGACGCCTACAAGCAATACTGTGCTCATCGGAAGTGAGGACCAGATAGTTGACGCCATCCTCCGATAGTTGGAGCAACACTCCCTTTGCCTTGAACGCGAACCAACGCGCCGGCAACTGCTGCTACCACTACAACAATGAGGCTGCGCCTAAAGGCACGACTTGCGCGCATGGCCTTGAGCATAACGACGCAGCACGCCGCTGGCCCATTACGCGAAGCGAGGCGACCAGATGGCCGCCTCAACATCGTTCTTCTCTCAGACCACAGAGGCCAGTGGGGCTAGCTGGAATCGAACCAGCGACCTCACCCTTATCAGGGGTGCGCTCTAACCGACTGAGCTATAGCCCCTCTCAGGAATTCACGAGGTTATCAGCACCCCTACCGAGGTACTCGGGTCTGCGCTACTCGTCGTACTCCTCGACGAGAATCAACGCCACCCCACCTAGGCGCTCGGCGAATAGGTTGTAGATGGAGGTCGCAACTGTCACAAGAATGGTTGAGATAGCAACCATTATTAGTCCCAAGAGGATAAATCCCTCAAGTATCTGGAGTGAGGCAAATTTAAAGTCCTTAGCGGAGAGCAGGCTACCTAGAAAGTCCTCGAGCCCCGATATTGCGCCTAGGGCAGTAGCGAGAAGCCATATAACCACTCCTGCAACAACTATCACCCCTAAACCGGCCAGGTTAAATAGCAGGGCAGTACGGATCACCGACCAGAGGTCTATTTTTCGGATCTCGTATCGCCGGCGCTCGGCGGCGCCCTCGATAAATTGGCTGCGCTCGGGCATGGCGTCGCCAGTGGATGCTGACCTACCAGATCGAGCCACTACGAACCTCAGTCCTCGTCGTCAGACGCCTCGAGCACCAAGGCAACAGCGACCACCGTCTCACCTTCGCCTACAGAGGAGACCTTAACTCCAGTCGCGTCACGCCCCTGAGATGAGATCTCTTTAGCAGCCAAGCGAACGACGTTACCGGTCGATGAGAATACGAGAATCTCATCGTCGGTTAAGACAGTGAAGGCTGCTACTACCCCAACTCGTCCGGCAGTAACGCGCATTCCACGAACGCCTTGCCCGCCGCGACCCTGCGAATTAAATCGCTCGAGCTTGGTGCGCTTGCCATGCCCAGATGCGCTGACAAACAACATCACTGCGTCGTCGCGTGCAACGTCACACGAGACCACTGCGTCATCCGCGTTCTTCAGCTTCATACCTCTTACACCGGCAGCACCGCGGCTCAACGGACGTACCTCGGACTCCGGGAACCTAATCGTCATACCGCTACGTGAGACCATAAAGATGTCCTCGTCGCCGGTGGTCTGGACGACCCCAACGAGTTCATCGTCGTCCTTGAGGTTGATTGCAATTAAACCTGTCCGGCGAGATGAGTCGTACTCCCCCATTTTGGTCTTCTTTACCTGGCCTTGCTTAGTGGCGAAGAAGAGGAAGGTGCCGTCTTCGTAGGTACGCGTATCAATGACCGCCTGCACCTTCTCGTCCGGGCCAAGTGCAATGAGGTTAACGACAGCAGTACCGCGTGCAGTGCGCTCCTTCATCGGAATTTCATGAGCGCGCAGGCGATAGACCTTTCCGCGGTTAGAGAAGAAGAGCAGATATGAATGCATAGTGCTCGTGAGAAGGTGCGAGACGAAGTCACCATCCTTGAGCGCTTGCCCACGCACTCCCCGACCACCTCTAGCCTGCTTACGGAATGCGTCTGCTGCAACAGTCTTGATGTAACCCTTGTTGGTGAGGACGACAATTACCTCTTCGTCCTCAATCAAGTCAAGGTCTTCAAGGTTTCCCGTGTCAATCGTTATCTGCGAGCGACGTGCATCAGCGAACTTCTCGCGAATCACGCCCAGTTCGGTTTTAATGATCTCGCGCTTCCGACCTTCGTCCGCAAGAATTGACTCGAGATCTGCAATCGTGATTTGCAGCTCGGCCAGTTCATCGCGTAGGCGCTCGCCCGGTAGACGAGAGAGGCGGCGGAGTGGCATCTCAAGAATGTGGTTGGCCTGCACCTCGCTGAAGTCAAACGGCGTTGCCATCAAACCGGTGCGCGAACCTTCATCATCATCGCTTGCACGAATTAGCGCAATAATTGCATCAATCATTGAGAGGGCTCGCACAAGGCCTTCGACGATGTGAGCACGGTCCTGTGCTTTGCGGAGTCGGAAGGCTGAGCGTCTAGTAACTACCTCGAATTGATGCGCTACGTATACCTTGATTGCTGCATCAAGAGTGAGCAGACGCGGGACGCCGTCTACAAGTGCAAGCATGTGGGCTGCAAAGTTTGTCTGCATCGGAGTGTGTTTAAAGAGTTGGTTAAGTACGACCTGTGCATTTGCGTCACGCTTTAACTCAACTACGAGCCGAGTTGTTACACCACTCGACTCATTGCGTACATCACGAATTCCCTCAATGCGTCGATCATTTACAAGCTCAGCAATCTTTGTACCGATTACTTCGACGGAGGTCTGGTAAGGGACTTCGCTAACAACAATTCGCTGGTCGCCCTTCTTGCCTTCATCGATCTCAGCGACCGCGCGCATTGTGATCGATCCTCGACCAGTCCGATAGCAGTCTCTGATGCCGCTCGTGCCGAGAATAAGCGCACCAGTCGGAAAGTCTGGTCCCTTTACAAAAACCATAAGGTCGTCAGCAGTTGCGTCTGGGTTATCCAAGACGTGAAGCGAGGCATCAATAACTTCGCCGAGGTTATGGGGCGGAATGTTGGTAGCCATGCCGACGGCGATGCCACCACCACCGTTCACCAAGAGATTTGGGTAACGCGCTGGGAGGACCGCTGGCTCAAGGGTTCCACCGTCGTAGGTGGTGATCATGTCGACAGTGTCTTCGTCGATCTCGCCGAGCAGCTGCATTGCAAGTGTTGCAAGGCGCGCCTCTGTATAGCGCGCGGCAGCCGGGCGATCGTTGGGGTCCGGCGAACCGAAGTTTCCATGACCATCCACAAGCGGATACCTGAGGGAGAAGTCTTGAGCCATGCGCGCGAGAGCGTCGTAGATGGCCTGATCACCATGGGGGTGGTAATACGCCATTACTTGACCGACGGTATTCGCACACTTTTTGTGCTGACGATCTGGTCGAAGCCCGGCGTCGTACATTCCGTAAAGGATTCGTCTCTGGACTGGTTTCAGTCCGTCACGAGCATCTGGCAAGGCGCGCGATGTAATAACTGACATGGCGTATTCAAGGAAGGATCGCTCCATCTCGTCCTGAATCGAGATTGGTTCAACATTTCCAAATGTTTGCTGCACGCCCTCAGGCATGGTTCTCCTCTTTGCCTCGCACTAAATGGCGCTGCGTTGATCGGTTTAAAAGTGCTCCCTTAGATATCAAGGAATCGCACGTCTTGGGCATTCGACTGAATAAAACCTTTTCGGGCCTCTACATTCTCGCCCATCAAGGTCGAGAAGACTTCGTCTGCAATTGCCGCTTCCTCTACAGATACCTGAAGAAGAGTACGGGTATCAGCACCCATCGTTGTTGCGCCTAGTTCTTGCCAATCCATCTCTCCAAGACCCTTGAATCGACTTGTCTCGATACGGCGCCCTGGGTGTGCTTCTTCAAATGCGCTCAGCGCTGCCTGATCCTTGAGGTAGTGCCGCTCTTTACCGAGGTCAGCACGGAATAGTGGTGGCTGAGCAATATAGATATGCCCAGCAATAACCACCTCGGGCATCTGTCGGTAGAAGAACGTAAGTAGCAGTGTGCGGATATGTGATCCATCTACATCGGCATCCGACATCAACACAATCTTGTGGTAGCGAAGCTTCTCCTTGTTGAACTCCTCCGCTATACCTGTGCCGCATGCAGTTATGAGCGCCTGGATCTCTTCGTTCTTGAGCATCTTGTCGAGACGCGAGCGTTCAACATTAAGAATCTTTCCGCGAATTGGAAGGATCGCCTGGAACTCTGGATTACGAGCACGCTTCGCCGATCCACCAGCACTGTCGCCCTCCACAATGAAGAGTTCAGAGAGTGATGGATCTTTAGAAGAGCAGTCTGCGAGTTTTCCTGGCATCGATGCAGACTCAAGCAATGACCTGCGGCGCGTTAAATCACGGGCCTGTCGTGCAGCTAAGCGTGCACGCGATGCTTGGGTTGCCTTCATAACAATTGCTTTAGCCTCGGAGGGATTCTCCTCGAGCCAATCCCCAAAACGCTCGTTCGTCGACTTCTCAACAAGAGAACGCATCTCAGTGTTACCGAGTTTTGTCTTAGTCTGACCCTCAAACTGCGGGTTTGTTAGGCGTACAGAGATGATTGCGGTGAGGCCCTCTCTGATGTCCTCGCCTTGAAGGTTTACATCTTTTTCTTTTAGAAAACCCTTGTTGCGAGAGTATTTGTTGACTGCATTGGTGAGGGCCTTTTTAAAGCCCTCTTCATGCATACCGCCCTCGGTTGTGGCGATGTTGTTTGCAAATGAATGGATGCCTTCGTGGTATCCCGTGTTCCATTGCATTGCAACCTCGACAATGCTCGTACCTACCGCGTCCTCAAAAGATGCAACCTTCTTGAAGATTGGCTCCTTCGTGGTATTCAGGTGGCGCACAAAATCAACGATTCCGCCGCTGAATTTGAATATCTGCTCGAGGGGCGGCTCGGGGCGTTCGTCGCGAAAACGGATCTCTAGACCCTTATTGAGGAAGGCCATCTCACGGAGGCGCTCAATGAGTGTCTGCGCACGGAACTCCGTCTCCTCAAGGATTGTTCCATCAGCCCAGAAAGTGACCGTTGTTCCGGTCTTCTTGGAGTCAGCAACCTTCTTTAGAGAGCCTGTGGGCTTACCACCATTCTGGAAAGTCATCTCATACTTGCCGCCGTCTCGGTGAATCTCGAGGTCGAGACGGCTTGAGAGTGCATTTACAACCGAGACACCGACTCCGTGGAGCCCGCCTGAGATCTTGTATCCCTCTCCACCAAATTTGCCACCAGCGTGCAGGACAGTAAGAACAATCTCTGCAGCTGATTTCTTGGGGTCTTCGGGGTGTGGGTCTACCGGAATGCCACGACCGTTGTCTGAGACTCGGCATCCGCCGTCGGTGAGAAGAGTGACATCTATGCGATTGGCATGCCCAGCCATTGCCTCATCAACGGAGTTGTCCACTACCTCGTAGACAAGGTGATGGAGACCAGAGATTCCAGTCGAACCGATATACATCCCAGGGCGCTCGCGCACAGGCTCGAGACCTTTTAGAACCGTAATATCCTTTGCGGCGTATGCCACTCGTGAAGCACCTCTTCGGGGTTGATTATGGGTTGAGTTGGAGATGAAATTGGGCCTCTACAAGACCCGCTAAACACCTATTGAAAATTGGGTCGAAAATTGGGTTGGAGATTGGGGCCGAATTTACCCCTACTCTCGATCAATACAACGTGGGAAAACACGCGAAAGTGCTGGTCAGAAGGGGTTTTTCGACTTCAGGAACCCTATCAGAAACCAGGGACAATTACCTGTGTTTCGCGGGATCATTTCTCGTGATTTAAGCGTAAGCAATGAGTCTGCGATTTAAGCATCCAGCACCTATTTCTTAGGCCAGGTTCATAACAAATTTGGGTTCACTTTTAAGCGAACTTTCACGACGCTCGGAGGCTCTTAAAATCTCACCACAATCTTCGCTCAACACCATCTGCGCTGAGGACTAGTGGGCTCTGGGATCAATCCGCAAAACTCGGACCTTCACGTCGAGAACGGAGCCCTCTCCATTGCGTGCGTTTACCTCCTGGGCTATTCGCGCCCCCTCGAAACGCGCACGCGATGCCCACTCGGGCTGTGTCGCCCCTAGAACAAGCACGCCTTCTCGAAGCGATACGAATTGAACATGCTCGCTTAACTCCTCACCGAGAATCTCGCTCCACGAATCACTAATCGCCCCGATCTTGCGTGGGTCGTCGGCACCGAGATCGCGCCCTACTGCGCCTAGAACATCGGAGACGCTCTGGGGATCACGATTCCTGCCTCTGCCTCTTGCATGCTCCTCACTCAACCTCGCTCACCATCCCTGACTCAACCCGAAGCCATCGATCTGCCTTGACTCCATCTGGGAGAAGGCTTGCAGTCGTTAGGAGAGTCTGGCCTTTGGGGAGATTGGCAACCAATGCCTCCGAACGCGCAGGGTCTAGTTCGCTGAACACGTCATCAAGCAGCAGCAAGGGCTCCTCCCCTAGAACCTCTGTGACCACCCTGTGCCCGCCTAAACGTAGGGCTAGCGCCAGACTCCGCTGCTCCCCCTGCGATGCCGTAGAGCGAGCCTCGAGCCCGTGTAGTTCGATTCTCCAGTCGTCCCTATGCGGGCCTACGAGGGTCACGCCGCGTTCTATCTCTTTAGACTGCATAACTATTAGTGATCTGAGGATCTCCTCCTCAATCTCCTTGGCGTCATCCGTGAGGGTTGATTGGCTCCACTCGACCTCGTATCGTGCCCGCACTGCAGGCTCCTCACGAGCCAAGTCTGCATATGCCTGAGAAATTGCTGGGAGAAGGCGATCGGTTAGGCGTAGTCGTGCACGAATTAACTGGGACCCGGTTTGAGCCAGCTGTGTATCAAATACCTCGAGCGTTGTGCGCGACTCCGTGTCGCGAACTCCGCCTTTGAGGAGAGCGTTTCGCTGCCTAAGAACACGATCGTAATCAGATCTAACAACTTCATAACGCGGAGCACTCTGCGAGAGTAAATCATCAATAAATCCACGGCGCTGTGCTGGTCCGCCCTTGATTAACTCGAGGTCGTCAGGAGAGAAAATTGTTGCGCGCACCGAGTCGCCTAGGTCTCTGCGTTTCGCTAATGGCTGACCGTTAACAAGTATTCGGTTTCGACCACTTGCGCGGATCTCGGCCTCAACGCGGACAACTCCAGAGCCGCGCATCGCGTCGACACGAACAATCGCCACATCAGACCCAGCGCGAGCTAATGCACTATCGGCTACACCCCTAAATGATCTCCCCGTAGCGATCCAGTCAATAGCCTCAAGGAGGCTTGTTTTTCCCTGTCCGTTCGCACCTGTAATTACAGTGCAGCCCGGAGGCAGGGTTAGATCAAGTGACTCGTAACATCGAAAGTCGGTGAGCCATAAACGGGCAAGACGCACGTTGAGTGATCAGGAGATCCGTACCGGCATCAAAAGGTAGAGGAAGTCTCCACCAGTCTCTGATGTCGAGCGAAGAGTCGCAGGCTTAAGCGGATCTACGGTCTCGAGAAGTGCTTCCTCGCCACCAATTGCTGCGAGTCCATCGAGTAAGAACTGCGGATTGAAGGCGACACTCATATCTGTTCCTTCAAACTTTGCCTCGATGGTCTCCTTCGCATCTGCTCGCTCTTGTGCGCTTGCGGATAACTCAAGCCCCTCGCTGCTCATAGTGAGACGAACCGGTGTCGAGTCGCGCCCTTCACCAACTATCTGCATGAGCCGTGCCGCCTCCTCGAGCGCGTCCTTCGCAACGATCAAGCGATTTGGGTAGCCATCTGGGATCAACTGCTCGTAGTTCGGGAAGTCCCCATCGATGAGACGGGTCACTACCGAACGATCCTCTGAGGCAAAAGCAACCTCGCGCTCGCCGAGTGTGACGGTGATAGATCCGGTACCAAATACTCGCTGTACCTCGTTGAGGCCTTTCGCAGAGACCAGCACTTTCTGGCCCTCAGTAAGAAGCCCTACCCCAGGAAGATCGCGCACTGCTAAGCGGTAGGAGTCAGTAGCTACTAGGCGAAGCCCAGTTGCGGTCGCCGCTAGAAGAACGCCTGTGAGTATCGGCCGGGCATCATCTTTAGATGCTGCGGGAATTACCTGGCGCAGTGCCTCGGCGAAGGGTCCAGCCTCGACGCTTACGCTTGTTCCCTCAGGAGAACCAACCTTCGGAAAATCGTCAGCCGGTAGTAGTCGCACGCTTACCTGCGCTGGCCCACCAGAGATTTTTGCGTCATCCCCCGTCACTTCAAATGTCACTGCTCCTGGCTTCAATCTGCTTGTGAGCCCATCGAAGAGTTTGGCGGGAACAACGGATACCCCAGGCGAATCAACTTGAGCTGGGATTCGCACACGTATCGTTAGATCGAGGTCAGATCCAACCAACTCAATCGAGTCATCGGCTGCAGTTACCTTGATTCCTGACAGGACAGGCATGGCACCGCTTCGAGCAGCAACTGCCCTCTGCGTGATACTAATTGCCTCGGCCAAGGTGTCACGTTCGCATCTAAATTTCACTTGTCTCCTCCACACACTTTTATTTGTTAATGATGGTTGTAGTAGTAGTAGGGCCTGTGGATTGTGCATAACTGCACATAACCGCAGGTCATGCGGGTTTCTTAACCCCTGTTAGATATCCACAGGGTTGCGCGCTTTGCGGTGCGGTGCTGAGAGGTGCTGAGAGGTTTCCCACCGCGAGAGGGTAGTTGTCCACAGCAATCCACAGCTTTATCCACCGGTACCTAATCTGATTCTCCCCATTAGCTCATTGACCTGGTCGAATACCGTGTGTCGCTCAGTCAATAGGCCCTTTATTTTCTCGACAGCGTGTATCACCGTTGTGTGATCTCGCCCGCCGAACTCCTCTGCGATTCGGGGGTACGAGTAGTCGGTCATCTCTCGAAATACGTACATGCCGATCTGGCGAGCCATTACGAGGGGCCGGCGGCGTGAGCGTCCGCATAGGTCCTCAACGGGGAAACCAAACATTTTCGCTGTCTCGTCAAGGATTAATGCGGGGGTAATTACCCTCGGCTTGGTTGGGGGAAGGATGTCATGGAGAACCTGCTTAGCGATCTCCTCGGTTAGGGGGGAGCGATTCAGGCTTGAGTATGCAGCAACTCGGATGAGAGCGCCCTCCAATTCGCGAACATTGTCTGAGATATTTGAGGCAATGAAGTCGAGAACCTCAGAAGGAATCCCGGCGAGGTTCTCCGACTCGGCCTTCATTCGCAGAATTGCGAGCCTTGTCTCGAACTCTGGGGGTGAGACGTCTGTTATCAACCCCCACTCAAGACGAGTTCTGAGGCGATCCTCTAGGCGGGGAATCTGTTTGGGGGGGCGGTCAGAGGAGATAACAATCTGATTACCTGCCGCGTGTAGTGAGTTAAAAGTATGGAAGAACTCTTCTTGAAGTTGCTGACTGCGCTCCAAGAACTGAATGTCGTCAACTAGAAGCACCTCAACCTCGCGATATCGGCGCCTAAAAGCGTTAGATGTATTTGACCTAATTGAGTCGACGAACTCATTCATCAAAGTCTCGGTTGATACATACCTAACTCGCTGCAACTTGTGCACGTCGCGCACGTAATTGCCGATTGCGTGGAGAAGGTGAGTCTTCCCAAGCCCAGCAGGTCCATAGATGAATAGGGGGTTGTAGGAACGCGCAGGATTCTCCGCTACCGAGAGAGCCGCGGCGTGGGCAAAGCGATTAGAGGCACCGATTACAAAATGCTCGAAGGTATAACGAGGGTTGAGCGAGGCCCACTGCGCCTGATCTTCGCCACGCTCGCCTTGATCACTGGGCACTCTCTGAAAAGAAGAGGTCCGCTGTGACCGGTTAAGGCTCTCTCCAAGAGGGTTTCCACGCACTGAGGGACTCGTCTGATCTTCATAATGAAGTGAGAGTGTTTCGTCGATGACTATTGACTGCTCTATTCGATCTGGCGTGGAGACGATCAACTCAACCTCGATCTCCTCCCCTGTTGCTTCTTGGAGAAGTGATGTCAGTAAACCCGTATAATTGCTACGAAGTTTTTCGCGCGCTACTCCACTTGGGACCGAGAGTGTAAGTACCTCACCGTCAAAGGAGACCGCGCGCACTTCGCGGAACCAGGCATTCCAGGTGGCGTCTTTAAGTTCGGCGCGCACAGCAGCAGCCCCAATTGCCCAGAGCTCCTCTGCCTGTGTCATCGCAACTTCCACGCCGTCCAAAATGCCCCACTTGAATTAGTCGCCACTTACAAGAATCGCTACTGCGAATCCCTGACCGAAGATTCTCTCTAGATACTTCTAATTACTTAATTCGCAATCGGAAAAAGTGCCGTAATAGCGCACCCGAGAACTCCCCGATGCAGCGCTTTTCTAGGCTCGATCCCCCAAATGTCATTTCGAGACTCTCCACAGGTCTGCATAAATAACGCGCCCCTGAATTACCCCGAGGGGCGAACGTAGCAAACTACCGCCCGAATAGCGAACGGTGGATAACCTCGGAGAGCCCCTAACTAAGCGAGTTTGCGAGGTTGTCCCCAGCCTGAAAACATGGTAGGGGCCCTTGATGCGCTCTGTGGAAAACTCGTATTGCCCCACGTTGCGAAGCTCGCCCGATCAAGCGTATGATTTCGCCTCGTCTACGCCCTTGAATTCGACTCACCATTCATCGTGAGTTCTCTGGGGATCAACCTTCTAAACCGAAGAGGCTATACATGAAGCGCACCTTCCAGCCAAATACCCGTAAGCGCAGTAAAACCCATGGTTTTCGCCTCAGAATGCGCACCCGTGGCGGCCGCGCAGTGATCAGGGCCCGCCGTGCGCGGGGCCGTTCGCGGCTCTCGGCCTGATCTGGCGTATCCGCGACCATGCGACATTCGTCGCGTTCGCGCGCTCCCCATCTCGCCGTAGCGGCGCAATCTCGGTTCGCCGAATTGGTGGGTCCGCTGAATCCCCCCCACGGGTTGCATATGCTCTCGGAAAGCGAGTGGGAGATGCCCCAACACGAAATCGACTGCGGAGACGGCTCCGTGCTGTTGTCAGAGAGCTCGATTCTGAGCTCGTTGGCGGCTCCGCTTACCTCATCGCCGCTAGACCTGAGGCAGTACTCATGAGTAAGACGCAGATTGAGGTCGCCCTAACGGAGACTTTTCGAGGACTTAGGGGCGAGGCATGACATTTAGTCATACAACCTCTTTTTTACATCAAGAAACCCAGCAAGAAGCGCAGCAAGAAGCCCGTCACGAAACCCGCCGCCCGTTGGTGCACCAATCCCTTGCTGCCCGAGCTGCCCGACGCTTAATCCGGGCATATCAGTGGGCATCCGCTGGTGCGATGCCACGATGCCGATTTGCGCCCTCCTGCTCGCACTATGCCCATGAAGCCA
>CAFBNL010000014.1_pt1 | contig 23218 bp, 25 predicted proteins | sample 7269241 | NCBI WGS metagenome assembly CAFBNL01 (sample SAMEA6814093, study PRJEB35770) | uncultured Actinomycetes bacterium | biome: Freshwater; feature: Freshwater reservoir; material: water | place: Czech Republic | collected 2017-05-23 | depth 30m m
AGTCCGCTCAAAATATCTGGGGTCGGCTCAAGAATTATCTCTGGAGATCCTGAGTGTTTCTTGATCTTCTCCGGAGCTACTACCTTCGGGCGAAAATCCGCGACCGCAGCAGCCATCACAACCACTGAGGCCTCTGAGAATCTTTCGTCAACAGCGAGACGCATCTCCTCTGCGGTAGTGACAGAGACAACCTCGATGCCTGCTACAACTGGGATGCTCGATGTAGTGATCAAGGTGACGGCTGCGCCACGAGCACTGGCCACCTGAGCGATTGCGTGCCCCATCTTTCCAGAGGATCGATTGCCGATAAAGCGAACCGGGTCAATGGCCTCGCGGGTACCGCCTGCGGTTACGACAATACGAAGGCCCGATAGGTCGTGCCCACGCGAGAGAATCTCCTCTGCGGCAGCGATAATTCGAGAAGGATCAGCGAGGCGACCCTCACCCTCATCCCCGCCAGCGAGTCGACCACTCTCAGGTTCGCAGACGAATACTCCACGGCGCCGAAGAGTTGCCAGATTCTCTTGGACGGAGGGGTGCTCCCACATCTCGGTATGCATTGCAGGTGCAACCAATACAGGGGCACGCGTGGCTAGGAGCGTTGCAGTGAGAAGGTCATCGGCGATCCCTGCGGCCTGTTTTGCAAGGATATTTGCAGTTGCTGGCGCTATAACTATGAGATCCGCGCTCTGACCAAGGCGAGTGTGGGGAATCGTCTCCCCTCCTTCGTGGAGTGAAGTGCGCGCTGGTTCGGAGGCGAGAGCAGAGAAAGTAACCGCACCTACAAATCTCAGTGCGTCTTCAGTTAGGACAGGCGAGACGAAGGCTCCCGCATCTACCATGCGGCGACAGATCTCGACAGCCTTGTACGCCGCAATCCCCGCAGATACACCGAGGACTATGCGTCGACCTGCCAGCGGCGATATGCCGCCCGCCTCGAGCATTTCGCTAGCCGGCGTCGGGCCCGGGCTCGTCAGCAACAACTGAGAGCGCCTCGATGGCTGCAACAATTGCGTCAGCCTCTTGCTCCTCTGGGGAGGTGACAACCTTTAGTTCGCCCTGAATAATCTTTCCCTCGCGGATCTCCTCCATTGCAATGGAGAGTGGCTTGCGCGATATCGAGGTGACCTGAGGGGGAACGATCTTGCCGAGTCCCTCTCCAAGGTGGCCGTAGTAGTCATTAATCTCGCGCGCACGCATTGCGGAGAGGGTTACAAGAGTAAACTTGGACTCCACTTTGTCGAGGAGTGACTCAAGTCGTGGCTCCATTAAATTGTCTCTGCGGTCGGCCATAGCGAGCCTCTCTAGGCGGGGTAGCTGATGCAATCCGGTATACGACCGGCTGCTTGGTTGTGGTGCTGTCTCTAGTTCTGTCTCTGGTTCTGTCTCTCGGTTGTTGCGGTGGTACTCAAGTCTTGGTACTGAGATGCTCAGGAATTAAATGATCAAGCGTCCTCAGAGTTTGAGGCCTCAGCACGACGGGCCTTAAGGATAGCAGCCACCTCACGTGCTGCTACCTCTGAGTCTCGATTAGTCACGACATTATCGAAACGGCTGGCTAGGGACTCCTCTACCTCGGCCTGGGCAAGGCGGGTCTCGATCGCAGCCTGTTGAGCGGAATCCCCCTCGGCCCGCCCCTCTAAGCGCCTTCTCTGCTCGGCTCGGTTTGGCGGGCGGAGGAATATGAGCAAAGCATCTGGGAATTTCTCCCGCACGGCGAGGGCACCCTGGACATCGATCTCAAGAAGCACGTCAGTCCCTGCGGCGAGTCTCTCCTCCACAGGCTGCGTTGGGGTGCCCTTCAGATCTCCGTAGACCTCAAACCACTCGAGGAATCCGTCCTCTTTACGAATGCGTTGGAACTCCTTGCGGGTCATAAAAAAGTAGTCGACCCCCTCTACCTCTTCGGCTCGTTTAGGGCGAGTGGCAGCAGAGACGGATACCCAGAGCGACGGATCACGCGCTACAAGGGCTCGCACAACGGTGCCTTTCCCAACGCCACTTGGGCCAGCTATAACAATTAAGAATGCCAAGACTGCTCCGTTACTTCTGTGACTTCTCAGGGAAGATTGCTAGGAGCGCCAATCGCTGCTTAGGGCCGAGACCTCTCAGGCGGCGATTCTCTGCGATCTCAAGATCAGCCATTGTACGACGCGCCAGTACCTTCCCCACTCCGGGGAGAGACTCAAGAGCGCTTACAACTTTTAGTTTCGCAACAATTTCATCTGTATCTGATCGCTCAAATAACTCTGCGAGCGTAATGCGATGAAGCTTTAGGAGCATCTTGACCTCGGCGCGCACGCGTCGCGCCTCACCTGCTTTTACAAGTGCGGCGCTGCGCTGCTCATCGGTGAGGGTTGGGGGATTACTCAACTGAGGGCCTCTCGAATACTGAAGGATAAAAATAAATGGAGGAAGAAGCGCCCATCATACAAGGCACCCCTGAGACTTTCGAAGGCGGAGAATTAACTCAGCCGAATGAAGGCGCTAACCAATCACCGCGAATACCTCTGCAGCCACCAGACCCGCAGCCTCCTCAGGATTTGAAGCGCCGGTTACTGCACGCCCAACCACAAGCCATCTGGCGCCGGATGCAATCGTCGCACCTGGGGTTCCGACTCGCTGCTGATCGTGTAGATCTCCTCCAGCAAGTCGAATTCCCGGAACCATTGCCTTCATGCCTCTCGCCGCTGCAAGCTCCGTCTCTAAGGCGCTGCAGACGACACCATCACATCCACCCTCGACCGCATAACCGAGGCGAGTTGCGAAGGCAGAGGCATCAGACTCCGAGGTTAGGACCGTAACTGCAAGTGTGATTGGGGAGGGAGCAGAGACATCGGCTGCGCCCTCCTTGGCGCCGTTTACGAATGCCTTTAGCATCTCAACTCCACCGGCTCCGTGGGCGTTGATGATCTCTACGCCATGGCGGGCATGTGCGCGGGCTGCTCGCTCAACTGTATTTGGAATGTCGTGGAGTTTTAGATCACAGAAAACGGCCATGCCTAGTTGATGCATGCGCTCGATTGCCTCGGGGCCTGCCTCAGCGAATAACTCATGCCCCACTTTTGCGATACCGAACCATGGAGCGAGGCGCTTGGCCACCGCCACTGCGGCGGATAGATCGCCGACGTCGAGGGGCAGAACAAGGCGCGAGCGAACTGACTCTGGAGCGCCACTTGCAAAATCATTCATCTTGTCTCCAACGATCCGGTTAGGTCACTTACACGTGCAACTCCGTGGCCTGCACACCACTCAAGTAACTCATCGAGAATACGGAGGGAGGCTCGCGGTTCTCTAAAAGTTGCGGTCCCGACCCCTACTGCACTTGCTCCCGCCATCATCATCTCAACCGCATCGCGGCCTGTTGAGATACCACCAGTACCGATGACTGGAACACCGGGTAACGCCTGAGTCACGTCGTAGACAGCACGCAGCGCTACTGGTTTGATCGCTGCTCCAGAGAGTCCCCCACGACCCGCACCAAGCACAGGTCGACGCGACTCAGCATCTATCGAGAACCCGAGAAGAGTATTTATAAGCGTCAGCACATCGGCTCCAGCCTCTACAGCGGCCGCCGCTATCTCAGGTAATTCATCTGTATTAGGCGAGAGTTTCGCTAGGACTGGTATCCCGAGTTTGGCTGCCACCACTGCATCTACTACTGCTGAAGTTGCCTCTACGGAGTGCGCGAAGATTCGCGACCTGTCCTCAAGGTTGGGGCATGAGACGTTTACCTCTACCGCAAGTAGATCGACGGCACAAGGAGCGAGCATCAATGCAGCCTCAGCAAATTCGTGGACGTTGCGCCCCCAGACTGAGACGATTACCTCAGCACCTATCGCCTTGAGAGCCGGTAGATCCTCCGCTATCCACCGCTCAACTCCCGGGCCCTGTAGCCCAACAGAGTTGAGCATTCCGGCCGCTGCGGGGTGGAGTCTCGGTGCAGGATTACCCTCCCACTCATATGGTGCGAGCGATTTAACGGTAACCGCACCGAGTCGATCGGGCGGGCAGAGCCTCGCCACCTCGTCGCCGTGCCCAAAGGTTCCTGAGGCCGCGACGATTGGGGACCTAAGGCGCAGAGGGCCAAGCACTGCGGATGAATCGATCGAATCAAGTCGGCGGCCTCTTGAACTCATCCCTGGCCGCCTCCAGTCGCTATCACGCAGAGATTCATTGCGGCATCAAACCCCAAACTTCATTTGATTATCACGGTGATACTCCTGAAGAGATAGCACTGAGACCTCTCGAGTGGTTGATTCGGCGATACCAGCAGCGGCGGCGAGTGTTGCGGCAACTGTCGTTAGGCATGGCACGTGACAACGCGTGGCGGCACGTCGAATGTGATCGCCATCAGCGCGAGGCCCGCGCCCGCGCGGTGTATTAACAACGAGGACAATCTCTCCAGACTCAATCAGGTCGACTGCGTCTATGCCATCATCGTCCCCGACCTTGCCGATCACCTTCGCTACAGGTATTCCATCCTCGATTAGTGCAGCGGCTGTACCCGATGTGGCGACAATCCCGAATCCAAGCTCAGCAAAACGATGGGCAGCGACCAATCCCTGGCGCTTATCGCGATCTGCAAGGGAGAAGAAGACAGTCCCGGAGTCTGGGAGTCGGTTACCAGCTGCGGCTTGGCTCTTCCAGAAGGCAAGCCCGAAGGATCGGTCGATCCCCATTACCTCGCCGGTGGATCGCATCTCGGGGCCGAGCACCGTATCGACCGTCGGGAAACGATTAAACGGAAGCACTGCCTCCTTGACCGAAATGTGCCCTCCATCTGAAGCCGGGCGGAGCAGCCCCTCAACTCGAAGTTCGCTCAGGCTCGCTCCAAGCATCACTCGAGCTGCAATCTTCGCAAGCGGTACCCCCGTTGCCTTACTCACGAACGGAACAGTGCGAGAGGCTCGCGGATTGGCCTCGATGATGATTACTTCACCATCTTTTACTGCGTATTGAACATTCATTAATCCGATTACACCCAATGCATCAGCAAGCCGACGCGTTGATGCCTCAATCTGAGCCACTACCTCCACACTCAGCGTTGGTGGTGGGATCGCACAGGCGGAGTCACCGGAGTGCACACCTGCCTCTTCAATGTGCTCCATAACCCCACCGATTATTACCTCGCCGGTTGAGTCCCTAATCGCATCTACGTCAACCTCGATTGCGTCTTCTAAGAAGCGATCGACAAGCGCTGGGCGCTCTGCAGATAATCCACCCTCTCGACCAAGTGTTCCGAACTCGGCCAACTCTGCCATTGCAGAGCGAAGTGTCTCTTCGTCGTAGACAATCTGCATGGCACGACCACCAAGCACATACGAAGGCCTGACGAGCACTGGAAAACCAACTTCATTAGCGATGGTGACTGCAGCATCAGCGGTAGTTGCTGTACCCCCCGCAGGCTGGGGGATGCCGATGCGGTTACAGAGATCATTGAAACGCTCGCGGTCCTCCGCAAGATCAATTGATGCAGGGCTGGTCCCAAGAATTGGTACACCTGCAGCCTCCAGGGCGTGCGCGAGCTTAAGTGGCGTCTGACCCCCTAGAGAGACGATGACTCCACGCAGGTTGCCAGCGCGCGCTAGAGCATCAGCAACATTCTGAACCCCCTCCTCGGTGAGTGGCTCAAAGAACAACCGATCGCTTGTGTCGTAGTCGGTCGAGACGGTCTCCGGGTTGCAGTTCACCATTACGGTCTCATAGCCGGCATCGGAGAGTGCAAAGGCTGCATGTACGCAGCAATAATCGAACTCAACTCCTTGACCTATCCGGTTCGGTCCACTGCCGAGGATCATTACCGCATCTCGCGATAGCGGTGCTACCTCGTCTTCATCCTCGTAAGTTCCGTAGTGATAAGGGGTCTCGGCAGCGAACTCCGCTGCGCAGGTGTCGACGGTCTTGTAAGTAACTACAACCCCAGCGGCTATGCGTGCAGCTCGGACCGCTCCCGGGGTCTCTCCCCAGATGTAAGCAAGTTGTCCGTCGCCGAATCCAAGGCGCTTCGCACGGCGCCAATCAGCACGCAACATTTCTTGCGCGCCTCCGATCAACGCGACTCTCGCGCGCTCATCAATGATGCGCCCGATCTCATCGAGGAACCACATATCAATTCCCGTCGCAGCATTTACGCGTTCGGGTGATGCGCCCATTCGCATCGCAGCCTCGACATAGAAAATCCGATCGGGTGTCGGGATTGCAGCGTTAGTAAGAATGACATCAAGACCAAGGGAGTCAAACTCAGACTCCGCGGCGTCACAGTTGAGGCCACCTCGCCCTGTCTCTAGAGACCTGAGCGCCTTCTGAAGTGACTCAGGGAAGGTACGCCCTATAGCCATAGCCTCACCGACACTCTGCATCATGGTTCCAAGTACCGGCTCCGCCCCGGGCAGCTTCTCAAATGCCCAGCGTGGAATCTTCGTAACTACGTAGTCAATACTTGGTTCAAATGAAGCAGGGGTAACGCGCGTGATGTCGTTGAGTACTTCATCAAGGCGATAACCCACCGCGAGTTTTGCTGCGATCTTCGCTATTGGAAATCCAGTTGCTTTGGAGGCAAGTGCGCTCGAACGAGAGACTCGTGGGTTCATCTCAATGACTACAAACTCACCATTCGCTGGGTTGACCGCGAACTGGATATTGGATCCACCAGTATCAACACCGATTCGTCGTATACAGGCGAAGGATGCATCACGAAGACGCTGATACTCGACATCAGTAAGTGTCTGCGCGGGAGCAACTGTGATTGAGTCGCCAGTATGCACGCCCATTGGATCGAAGTTCTCGATCGAGCAGACCACTACCACGTTGTCCGCATGATCGCGCATTACCTCTAATTCGTACTCTTTCCAACCAACAAGGGAGCGCTCAATCAGGATCTCTTTTACAGGACTCGCCTCAAGGCCACGCTCGGCTGCTACTCGAAGTTCGTCGACGGTTGTCGCCATTCCAGTTCCGCTACCGCCGAGAATGAAGGAAGGGCGCACAATTATTGGGAGCCCAACCTCTAATCCAACCTCGACGGCCTGCTCCACTGTGTAGGCAAGGCCAGATTTGGCGCTAGCAATACCAATCTCGTTCATTGCTTCTTTGAATTTTGAGCGATCCTCAGCAGTGTGGATTGCCTCTGCACTTGCTCCGATCATCTCGACGCCATACTGAGCGAATACACCAGACTCCTCGAGCTCAATAGCAAGGTTGAGTGCTGTCTGTCCGCCGAGAGTGGGCAGCACTGCATCCGGGCGTTCTTTAGCGATGATGCGCGTAAGGCTCTCGACGTCTAGTGGCTCGACATAGGTTGCGTCTGCAAACTCGGGGTCGGTCATGATCGTCGCCGGGTTGGAGTTCACTAACACAACGCGATATCCCTCATCGCGAAGCACTCGACACGCCTGTGTACCGGAGTAGTCGAACTCGCATGCCTGCCCAATGACAATCGGCCCACTACCGATGATGAGAATCGACTTAATGTCGTCGCGACGTGGCATATCAGCGAACCTCTGTCATTAGCGTGGTGAACTCTTCGAATAGGTAGGACGACTCGTGAGGCCCTGGGCCAGCCTCGGGATGATGCTGAACCGAGAAGACCGGAGCATCTGTTAGGCGTAGGCCCTCTACAACTCCATCGTTGAGATTGACATGCGTAATTTTTACGCTGCGCTCCATCTCCCCAGGGTCAACCGCGTAGTTGTGGTTCTGACTTGTAATCTCGACTCGGCCTGTTAATTCATTCCGCACTGGATGGTTGCCACCATGGTGACCAAACGGCAACTTATAAGTCTGCGCGCCTAGTGCCAACCCAAGTATCTGGTGACCAAGGCAGATCCCAAATAGGGGGATCCCTGACTCAACTAAGGCAAGCGCATTCGCCGCTGCACCAACAACCGCCGCAGGGTCCCCAGGACCATTCGAGAGGAAGATGCCGTCCGGGTTCCGAGCGATTACCTCAGAGGCTGGGGTCGATGCAGGTACTACCTCGACTCTGCACCCTGAGCCAGCGAGGTGCCGAAGAATTGTGCGCTTGATCCCGAAGTCGTAAGCAACGACAGTAAACGGAGCATCGTCGTCGCCATAAATGTACGACGCCTTTGTGGTGACTGTCGCCGCTAGATCGATACCGTCCGTGCCAGTTGCAGAAGACGCGAGGGCACGCACCTCGGATTCATCTGTGCCGAATGCTCCCGGGACGGCCCCTGCACTACGCAGATGGCGAGTCAAGCGTCGTGTGTCTATTCCGGTAATGCCTGGAACCCCATGGCGAATAAGAAAGCCATTTAAGGACTCCTCTGATCGCCAGTTGCTCGGCCTCAAGGCAACATCGCGAGTGATGATTCCGCTGAGGAACGGGCGGGCACTCTCATCATCGGCGGAGTTGGTTCCATAGTTACCAATATGTGGATATGTAAAGGCAACAACCTGTCCAGCGTAAGAAGGATCAGTGATGATCTCTTGATACCCGCTTAGTGAAGTATTAAAGACGAGCTCTCCAGTAGCGCCAGACGATCGAGCGCCGAACGCCTCTCCCTCAAACTCCGCTCCATCAGCCAATATAAGAATTGCAGGCTCCAAGATTCCTTCTCGTTTCTCTGGTACCAGTTGAGGTACTGCGTTCCCTTGAGTAGTCGATACCGCTGCACTCATTCCCGAACCGTTTGGATGCTTCATCGTGTCGCTGCGCTATCTACAACAACGGCCTCGCCCCGCAGAATCGTGTGGCGCGCTCGCCCAGTAAGGGTGCGCCCGGCATACGGAGTATTACGAGACTTACTCGCTTGCCGAAGCGGGTCGACAATCCATTCTTCGTCTGGATCAAAGACGCAGATGTTCGCAACGCGCCCTTCGGCTAGCGGTGCACCATGTCGATCCGAGATCCCAGCAATAGATGCTGGATTATTTGAGAGCACTGCGAATGCCTCCGCTAGTGACATAACCCCACCCTTAACTAACTCTGTGACCGTTAACGCAGCGGCGGTCTCAAGCCCGAGCATCCCCGGCGGCGCCTCCTCGAATGGGCGTTCTTTTGACTCGGGGGTGTGGGGCGCATGGTCAGTTGCAATCGCATCGATTGTGCCGTCGCTAAGGCCTACTCGCACCGCTGCAACATCTGACGCGCTCCTAAGAGGCGGGTGCACCTTGAACGCGGGATCGAAGGAAGCGCATGCCTCATCGGTGAGAGTGAAGTGGTGCGGCGCAACTTCACAAGTAACTCGAACACCATCGCTCTTAGCGCTGCGCACCAACTCAACTGCAGCCGCAGTTGAGAGGTGCAGGAAGTGGATGCGAGCTCCGGTAAGTGCTGCCAAGCGAATATCTCTAGCGACGATGATCGCCTCGGCCTCGCCAGGGCGACCCGGTATGCCGAGTCGACTAGACCACTCCCCCTCGTGCATGGAGCCACCGGAGCACATGGAGTCGTCCTCCGCGTGCTGCGCTATGACGGAGCCCTCGAGCCCAAGTGAGTACTCAAGAGCCCGTCGCATCAGCCCTGCGGACATTACGCAGGAGCCGTCGTCAGTAAATATCCGCACGCCTAGAGCGTGCATCTCACCCATCGGAGCGAGAGCAACGCCATCGCGTCCGATGGTGATGCACCCCGAGGAGATGACCTCGCAGATCGCATCTGCGCCGATTGCTTGAACTGCGCGTACCAGAATCGGGTCGTCAAGTGGCGGGCGCGTATTAGGCATTGCGACCACGGCCGTATAACCACCTAGGGCTGCGGCTCGGGCGCCCGTCTCTATGGTCTCAGCATCCTCGTCCCCTGGCTCTCTTAGGTGAACATGCAAGTCCACGAAGCCTGGGGTCAGCACCGCGCCCTCTGCATCTAGAACACGCGCAGCATTGAGCCCGGTTCCGATCTGAGCAATTACCCCGTCACGAACCAATAAATCTGCGGCACGGAGGACACCTGCCTCGAGTATCTGCCCTCCCTTGATTACGAACTCAGACAACGTCGCCTCCTGATCCAAGAATCTTCCAAAGCACTGCCATGCGAACTGCGACACCATTGGTGACCTGTTCGTCTATTACTGATGATGGGCCATCTGCGACGACCCCGGCGATCTCAACTCCGCGGTTCATCGGGCCTGGGTGCATCACTAGCGCATCGGGGCGCATTCTCGCTGCGCGCTCGAGAGTGAGCCCATAACGCTTCGTGAACTCTCTAAGACTCGGGAACCGGCTCTGTGCATCTCTCTCATGCTGAACTCGAAGGGTCATAACAACATCGAGTTCTGGGAGCACCGAATCAAGGTCAAGCGAGGAAGTGGCGCCCCAACTCTCTACTGACTCTGGCAAGAGCGTCGGAGGGGCAATCAGCGTTACGTGAGCTCCAAGAGCCGTCAAGAGTTTTGCATCACTACGAGCAACACGCGAGTTGCGCACATCGCCGATAATCCCAACCTTTAGGCCTGAGAGATCTCGGCCCCTGTGCTGAGTAATCGTAAATGCGTCGAGTAGCGCCTGTGTTGGATGTTCGTGGCGACCATCACCTGCGTTGATGATGCTCGCGTCGATCCATTCGGTAACGCGTTGGGGTGCGCCGGCCGAGGAGTGGCGAATAACTACTGCATCTATCCCCATTGCAGAGATGGTGCCGACAGTGTCCCGAAGCCCCTCACCCTTCTTAACTGAGGAGGTTGCGACGCTAAAGGTCATGACATCTGCGGACATTCGCTTCGCTGCAGTCTCGAAGGAGAGGCGCGTGCGTGTTGAATCCTCGAAGAAGAGCGAGACGATGGTCTTACCGCGAAGGGCGGGAACCTTTGGAATGTCGCGCTTCGTGACTGCAAGGAATGACGTCGCTAGATCGAGTACATCCTCGACGTCACCTCTAGAGAGGTCATCTACTGAGAGTAGGTGCTTCACGCGTCATCCCCTAGCAACTCCGCGGGTCCCCAGAGTTCAATGGTGTCTTCATCTACATCATCGGTCTCTAGGAGTCGAACGCGTACATCCTCGGCTAGGCGGGTGGGGAGATTCCGCCCTACATAATCAGCGCGAATGGGGAGTTCTCTACCGCCCCTATCAACCAGTACCGCTAACTGAACGCAGCGGGGCCTCCCCAACTCGGTAAGGGCATCTAGGGCTGCACGGATGGTACGGCCGGTGAATAAAACATCATCGACGAGTACTACAACCCGCCCTGTTATATCTACCGGAACTTGAGTAGGCCCTGCAGGATGGACGGGGCGCATACCAATATCGTCACGATAGAAGGTTGCGTCGAGAGTGCCTACAGGGACCTCAATCCCTTCAAAGGATTTAATGGCGGTTGCGAGTCGCTCTGCGATCGCCGGACCGCGCGAGTGCATCCCGACCAATACGACATCGCCGGCGCCCTTATTTCGCTCGACAATCTCGTGAGCGATGCGGGTATGCGCTCTGCGAAGATCGTCGGCGGAGAATACGCGTGTACGCAGGACGTCTGGGCCACTGACACCTTGCAGAGTCTCGAGAGCAGCGGGCATAGAAAAACCCCCTGAAGAGGGGGTTTGATCACTAACTGAGGATGCCTCGCTTGGGGCGATATGCGCGTTCGCTAGATTTTTCTCTTGCGGGCTCTCGGCCATTTAGATCCTCATTTGATGCGTTGCCGTTGAGATCTCTCTGGATCCCTGTGACGGTATTGATACTTTAGCAGTAGTTCGCACCTAGGCAAAACTCGCTCGTCTAGATCAACTCTCTAGATCCTCAGGGCTCTAAATGGTTAGACGATCGATGAGTTCCTCTTGGAGGTAGGTCATCCACGTGTAGAAGGCCCTATCCCCTTGGCCAACACCGACTATCTCGCTATGACCTGGATCGTCCTCTGAGTCGCTGACACCGATGCGAGTCCCCAGCGTGAGCCTCAGGTCGTTGATGACTCCGATCCAGCGCCCCGCTGCATCAACGTCGAGCGAGACCTCTACCCCTCGACGCGAGTGCTTTCCGGAGTCAATCTCTCCTATGAACGCAGTTATGGCATTAGCACGAATCTGGGCCATGTCGCTCTGGACCGTGGCTTGAAATGCAAACTCGGCGGCGTCCTCAGTCGGGTCGAGATACGCACGGGGGAACAACCTTGATCGCACTGCCTCATCCCCAGCGGCTGGGAACGGCGAATCAACTACCGCGAGAGTTGAGCGAGCGAGATCAATAAGGGCCTCGGCCTCGGGGGCAGAGAGGGTCAAGAGCAGCGGATCGTCGCCATGCTCAAATCGATAGTCGCTCACGAGTCACTCACGACTCACTCAAGAGTCACGCTGCGTAGTTGCCCAGAGGCCATGCGCATGGAGCTGCGCGACGTAGTGCTCAGCCTGCTCGCGCCTCCCGGAGATAACGACTGAGCGACCATCGTTATGAACCTCAAGCATCAGTCTCGTTGCCTTCTCATGCGAGTAGCCAAAGAGTTTCTGGAAGATCAGAACTACGTACGACATCAGATTGACCGGATCATTCCAGACAACGACATTCCATGGTCGATCCAGATCAACCGAGGTATCAGAGATCGGCTCTTGGATCTCCACGGGGAGAGCCGAGTTCACGACGCGCGCACCTCTGATGCGACACGCGCAAGCAGGCCATTTACAAAGCGACCGGAGTCCTTTGTTGAGTACTGCTTAGCCAGATCTACAGCCTCACTAATCGCAACCGCTGTAGGGACCTCCTCCGCATAGAGGAGTTCGTAGGCAGCGATTCGAAGTATGCAGCGATCAATTACAGGCATTCGCTCGAGGCTCCAGTTCTGCGAGAACTCTGTGAGGTACTTATCAATCGCCTCACGATTCTCATATACGCCCTCAAATAGTTGCAGCGCATACTCATCTGGCTTGGTGGGGAGACCCTCGAGAATCCCAGGGGGCTCAACCTCACGAACCTCTGATTCATAGCAGAGCCCAAGTGCTCGCTCTCTGGACTCACGACGTGGCGCCATTTCTAGTACTAAGCGCGCGTCAGGTATTCGCCGGAGCGGGTATCGACCTTGATGGTCTCGCCCACCTCAACGAAGAGGGGAACCTGAACCACGAGGCCGGTCTCGCATGTCGCTGCTTTTCTGGCTCCAGAGACACGGTCTCCCTGAAGACCCGGCTCAGTCTCGGTGATTAGTAACTCAACTGATGCAGCGAGCTCAACACCTAGTACTTCGTCGAGGTATGTAGGGAGTACAGCGGAGTCGCCCTCTTTTAGGTAGTTAACCGATTCGCCGAGTGCAGATGGGCTGACATGAACCTGGTCGTAGGTCTCTGTATCCATGAAGACATAATCAGCGCCCTCGCGGTACAGAAACTGCATTTCGCGCTTGTCGATAATAGCGAGAGGCACCTTCTCATCAGCGCGGAAAGTCTTGTCTACGACAGAACCGGTTCGATAGTTCTTAAGTTTTGTGCGAACAAAGGCACCGCCCTTACCTGGCTTGACATGCTGAAACTCCACAACGGTGACAAGCCCATCGGGGAGATTGAGGGCCATTCCGTTCTTGAGGTCGTTTGTTGAGATGCTCAAATTGGCCCTTATCGATTAGACGACTAGTTGTTTTGGAAATGCAGTTAGCGGATCGCATCCGCCCTCGGTAACGAAGACTGTGTCCTCAAGGCGCACCCCACCGATACCGGGGATATAAACGCCAGGCTCAACAGTTACGACGTGACCGGCAACCAAAGTAGCACTAGAGGCCTGCGAGACGCGAGGGTCCTCATGTATCTCTACTCCGACTCCATGACCGGTTCCGTGTGCGAATGCCTCTCCCCATCCCGCGGCAACAATGATGTCTCGGCAGACTCGGTCGACCTCTCGAGCAGCAACACCGGCTTTTACAGCGTCTCGGCCGGCGACCTGGCTCTCATAGACGACCTCCCACATGTGGCGCGCCTCTGGAGTTGGCTCCCCCACGCTCACCGTTCGGGTCATGTCCGAGCAATACCCATCCACGATGCATCCAAAATCTATTACCACTAACTCTCCATGCTCAATTACACGATTGCTTGGTCGAGCATGCGGCTTGGCACCGTTTGGCCCTGAGGCAACTATCGGGTCGAATGAATTCCCATCAGCACCGCGCTCGCGCATTGCTACCTCGAGAGCAAGCGCAAAGGATCGCTCTGTGATTCCAGAACCAAGGATCGGAAGCAGTGAACCAAGCGCATCGTCGGCTATTGAACAAGCCGATCTAATGCGCTCAACCTCGGATGATTCTTTGATCATCCGTAGATCTTCAATAATGGGAGCACCCGGCAAAACTTCAACTTGGGGGAACCAGTTGTCAGCGAAGTCGCGAGCCTGCTGCCATGTAACGCCACCAGCCTCTAGAAGCAGGCGACGGATCCCTGTGCGCGATACCACGCTTTGAAGGGCTTCGCGCTGCTCTCCCGCTGAGACGCCGATCGCAATCTCTATACCTGCCTCAACGGCCCCAAGCTGCTCGCGCGCCTGCTCGCGATACCTTCCATCAGTTACGAAAAGTGCATCGTCTGGCGCAATTAGCAGCATCGCAGCTGAACCGGTAAAGCCAGTGAGGTAGCGAATATTTGGAAGGCGAGTAACGAGGATCGCCTCGCCTTCGCTCTCAAGTAACGCGGCGCGCAGCCTCGCGATTCGAGCGCCGACGGTTACCTTGCTTAGTTCTGTTGTCACTCCGCACCACCAATCATCCCGACCGCGGCATCAACAGCTAGGCGATAACCGCCTCTACCGAATCCCGCGACTGTTCCTGTGACATATGGGGCTACCACAGAGGTGCGCCTCCACTCTTCACGTGAACTCGGGTTAGAGAGGTGAAGCTCAACCTTTACTCCATCGAATGACGCGAGCGCATCAGCGATGGCGAAAGAAGTATGCGTAAACGCCCCTGGATTGATGACGATCGCAGCACATCGACCTCGCGCCTGCTGAATAGCCTCGATCAAAGCTCCCTCATGGTTTGACTGCATATCCTCGAGTTCGTGCCCTGCATCCTCGGCGGCTTGGCGTGCATCGCTTACACACTCGAGGAGAGTGTCGCTGCCATAGATCTCAGGCTCGCGGGTTCCGAGCATGTTCAGGTTTGGTCCAGAGATGAGGAGGATTATCGCCATAGGGATTTAGCCTCCCACGCCGACGCAGCGAAATGCGTAAGCCAGAGCATCTGGTGGCGGATCCTCGACCAACTGAAGGCCATCTTTACCAGGCAGAACAAATGTGAGGCCGCCCGATGCCTTCTTATCCCTGCGCATTATCGCGAGGAGATCCTCAGCATTTACCTCAGAGCCCCCTGGGACCTCAAGAGGCAGCCCGAGAGAGGACGCTACAGAGCAGTAGCGCTTCGCAGTCTCGCCTGAGATCCTCCCCGCAGCCTCGGCGAGCTCCACGGCGAAGATGAGGCCAATCGAGACCGCCTCCCCGTGGGTGAGTTCGTAACCACCGCGTGTCTCAAGTGCATGAGCGAGCGTGTGTCCGAGATTCAGTGTTGCTCGAATTCCTGTGCGCTCATATGGATCGGCGGCGACTACCTGAGCCTTAATTTCACAGCACATCGCAACCAGATCTGCGAGCACTGCAGGATCGCGCGCTAATACAAGGTCGGTGCTGTTATTAAGTAGTTCAATTAGGCCTGAGCCACTGCTCCCGAAATCAGAGATCAAAGCATATTTGGCGATCTCTCCGAGTCCACTCCGATACTCGCGAGGAGAGAGCGATACGAGGGTATCCGTATCTACAGCAACGGCAATAGGCTGATGAAAGGCTCCAACAAGGTTCTTGCCTTCTGGAATATTGACCGCTGTCTTACCGCCGATAGCGGCATCGACCTGCGCGAGGAGCGATGTAGGGACCTGCAGAACATCTACACCTCGGTAGTAAACAGAGGCTGCAAATCCTGCAGTGTCACCAACTACTCCTCCACCTAGAGCGACCACAACATCGCCTCGAAGGAGGCCGAACTCGGCGAAGTTCCGACAGAGCCCCTCAACGGTTGAGAGCGACTTGGCTTCCTCTCCGTCGCCGATCAGAAAGACTTCAGAGTTAGCCAATCCGGACCTAATCGAATCTAGGTATAGATCAGCGATGGCGGACTGAGAGACAATCGCCACGCGACGGCGCTCACTAAGCATCTCGGGTACAAGATCTAGAGCGCCAGCACCTATGTGGATGTCGTAGGCAGGCTCTAATGCGACGCTTACTCTGTGGATCGTCATCGGTTCTGCACCATCATCCCGTAAAACCCTCAATAAAAGCGTTAATTATTAGGTCAGCAACCGCTGAGACTCCTAGCCCCGCAGTATCTATCCGCAGATCTGCCATTGCTTTGTATGCCCCATAACGTACCTCTGAGAGGGCCTGAAGGGTTGCGACTGGATCTCCCTCTGCAAGCAAGGGGCGCGCTCCGCTCTTTCGAGTTGCCCTCTCCGCTAGTTCAGGTATCGGCGCGTCTAGCCAAACTACGTACCCCGATTCGCGAAGAGCTTCTTGGTTGACCGGGTCAATTGCTACCCCACCGCCGCAGGAGATCACTAGGGGCACCTCTGACGCGGAAGCTGCGGATACCGCTCTGCGCTCTAGTTCACGAAATTCGTTCTCTCCAAGAGTGGCAAAAATTCGAGCCACGGAGATTCCCGCAGCCTCTTCAACCATGTGATCCGTATCAACAAATTTGCGCTCGAGGCGCTTTGCACAGAGAGCACCAGCGCTTGACTTACCAGCACCCATTAGGCCTACGAGTACCAAATGGCGCTCAAAGGATTCCTTGGACACCTAAATACTCCCCGTTTACTTAAGAGATGCGATGTAGGAGTCGTGATTGCGACGGAGCTCTATGAGTGAGTCTCCGCCGAACTTTCTCCCAACCTCAGCTGCCAAAACGAGAGCGGTCATTGTCTCGGCAACTACACCCGCTGCAGGAACAGCTGTTACATCGGTGCGCTCTTTAAAGGAGACGGTCTCAGCCTTAGTCTCAGTATCTACAGTCTTGAGGATTGGCTTGTTAAGAGAGGCAAGCGGCTTCATCGCAACACGCGCCACTAGGAGGTCTCCAGTCGTCATGCCGCCCTCGGTGCCTCCAGCGCGATGGGAACCGCGGTGGTAACCGGCGGCCTCATCCCAGAGAATCTCGTCATGCGCCTCGCTACCGCGACGCGCAGCAATCGCCCATCCATCACCAATCTCAACGGCTTTCATAGCCTGAATACTCGTTAATGCTTGAGCGAGGAGCCCGTCAATCTTGCGATCCCAATGCACATGGGATCCGAGACCAGGAGTTACTCCGAAACCGAGGACCTCGACTATTCCGCCGAGGGAGTCCCCGGCCTTAGATGCTCCCTCGACCGCTGCGATCATTGCTGCCTCGCTTGATTTATCGAAGCAGCGCACCGGCGATGCGTCGATGGTCTCAAGATCCTCTGGCCCAGGGGTGGCAGCCCCATCGCTGACAGTTGCCTCCCCCATGCGAACAACATGGCTGATCACTGTCGTACCAATTTCACGAAGCAATGCTTTAGCGATTGCACCTGCTGCGACGCGCGCAGCGGTCTCGCGCGCACTTGCACGCTCCAACACATTTCGAGCATCAGTAAATCCGTACTTCTGCATTCCGATTAGGTCGGCATGCCCAGGGCGAGGCTGGGTTAGCGGCTTGGCAGTTACGCCTGGCGCCGAACCCATCTCCTCTTCCCATTTAGGCCACTCGGTATTACGAATCAATATTGAAAGAGGCGAGCCAAGGGTTGCTCCGTGACGCACGCCGGATAGAAACTCAACCTCATCACGCTCGAAATGCATTCGAGGTCCACGCCCGTAGCCCAGTCGTCGTCGGCCAAGCTCGTTGCTTACTTCTTCAATGGTTACTGGAAGCCCTGCTGGTAGGCCTTCGATCACGACGACAAGCGCTGGCCCGTGAGACTCTCCGGCCGTTAAGTACCGCAACACGCGCATGCCTTTCGCTGTGCCTAAAGAGGCTATTTGTCGATTAAATTTGCTCTCGTGATCTTACCGGCGAGACCCGCCTAACTCAGGCTTGTTTAGCCATGAGAAAGCCACTAATCCCTACTTAATGACTTCTTCGCCCTTGCAGAGCTGGAAAGGCGCATCTCCGTAGAGCAACTGGGCGCAGGCTCCTTCGAGACTCACGACCATGTAAGAGGTTGCAAATGTGTCACCGGCTGAGACCGTATAGACGGTTGACCCAACACGAATTGCAGCAACGAGAGTCCCTGCTTGGTCGTATACATCAACGACCGCAACAGCGGTACCAACCGTGGGGGTTGTGGATCCGCCCCCTCCAGTCGATCCCGTTACGCCTGTAACACCCGGTGTAGATGGGGTGCCATTATCAATTGAGATGACGGGAGCAAAGGGGTCCTTGGTAGCAAAAACATCGAATGAGCCGCCGGGAATATCGGGTGCCGGAACTGTGGTGGTCGTTGTGGACTGAATGGATCCGAAGTCATTCGTTGGAGCCGGCACATCGCTGCCGCCGCCCCCGCCGGTAAATACTTTGAGGAGCAGGAACACGGCGATAAACCCTGCGCCTATACCGCCGATGACTTTCGCTCGTTTGTTATCGATTGGATTAGCCATGATGCTCCACCTAATTCGCCTAATTCGCCGGGAGTTCTGTGGTCGTGCTCGCTGGCGCTGTTGAGCCAGCAATTCCAGTTGAGCCAGATACTCCGGTATTTCCCGTGTTGATTGTGGTACCAGTCGCACCGGCTGGAGATGCACGCGTGAACATGCGAGCAGTGAGAGTTACTGAGATCGCAGCAGGGTCTGCAGCAGGATCATTCGATGCGGACGAAGCCCCCGATCCCTGACCCGCGAGATTTACTCCATCGACGACGACGATCCTCTCGAGGTCCTCCAAGCGATTGAGGTAATCAACAACAGCGAAGAAACCCCCCTTGACCTGGATAGAGATGGCGATGGTCGTCGGGGCACCGGGCGTTAAACCTACGGAAGGCGGAGATGGAGAGATTGATAGGAAGTCAACGCCAGCGAGTGCAGCAATTTCATTTGCGCTCAGAATAAAGACTGCAAGATCTGGGGTAGCCGGGACTGCAGCATTTAATGTTCGGAGAGATGCCTCAAGCTCAGGTCGATTGCGATTGAGTTCTTTAAGGCGAGCGAGAGTCGCCTCAAGATCAAGACTCCGTCGCTCGGCCGCAGCAGCCTCGCTTCGGGCAGTCGATGTTGCACTCTGCTTCGGCGAGTAGAGAAAGACCCACCACAGGAGCAGTACCGCCACCGCTCCGCCTACGAGCCCCAGTATCGCTCGGCGACTCATCGCTGCCCCCCGAAACGACTAGTCCTATCGGATGTAGCGGCAGAAGTTATGTTCGCTGTGGACGAGTAGGTAACGAGCGAACGAGTTGTTCCAGCCGCGCCATCCTTCGTAGCGCTTGGTACCCACAACCCTGAGAACGAAGGTATCTCTCCGATGCGCTGTATCCAAGATGCGACAGAGGTGAAGTCGAGCCCCGTTGCAGAGAACGAAGCTGTTCCGATATTGCTAATCACTCCTGCGCTAGGAGTAATAGCACCCGTGGAACCCGTTACCCCCGAGGTCGAATCAAAGGTTGCAGCACCTGATGTCGGGGCCGTCGTTGAGCCTTGAAAGGCCGTTAACCAAGAATCGTTTGGAATTGTGCGCGCAATCTCCTGAAGCATTCGCGACCAGGAGACATCGGTTGCGAGTACCGCTACAGCTTGACGGCTGAGTCCATCAACCAAGGCCTGCTCTGACTGTGCGTCCGAGTATTTCGCCGCCTCAGCCTCTAACAAAGTGTTTTTAGCCTGAGCCTTGTCCCGATCAGCCTCGGCGCTACTGAGGCGATTGCTAGCGAAGAAGGTCATGAATCCGAGAATGACTAATAGTGCGGCACCGATTGCTCCAGCAAGAGTCAGTATCCGCTTGCGATCAATCTCAGATCCCTTGTCAGGGAGGAGATTGATATGTTTTCCTGAGCCCAAAGCGCCGAGAGCGAGCCCGACGGGAACAGGAAGGTATGGGTCAAGGTCAGGGATGTCGTCTACCGAGAACCCGATATCTCCGACTGTTATGAGCCTTCGGGGTGAGGCCATTGAGGTAGGCAGTTCAAGCGCATCCGAGACCGCATCTAGAAGCCCTCTCTGCGATGCCCCTCCACCCGTGAGCGTTACCTGCAGGACAGGCCGCGCATCAGGCTGTCCGCGATAGAAATCCACCGAGCCGCGAATCGCCTCAACAACTGCACGCATCGGGCCCGAGACTGCAGCATCTACTTGGGCTGCAACCGCAGGGTCACTAGAACCATCACGCTTAATCGCCTCTGCGTCCTCGACCGAGAGCCCAAGGGCACTCTCGATTGCTGCGGTAGCACTTCGCCCTCCGCCCCCAACAATGCGCACAAAACGCGGTATCCCAGATTCGTGGATAGCGACAACAGTCGTGCCTGCTCCAACGCTGACTATCGCCTCTGCTGCGGGGCCGTTAGTACCAACTCTGCGGCCAAGTGCGCGCACCAGGGCAAGCGGAACAAGATCTACGGCCGATACTCGCACACCTGCAGCGCGCACTGCATCAACGAGCGTAGTGACCGTGTCCCGATGGGCCGCAGCGAATAGCACACGCTGCATAGGCTCTGCATCGGGGTCGGCGTCCTCTGATTTCTCGATCTGCTCTAGTACCTGAAAATCAAACGCCGCTTCGGCGATCGGAATCGGGATCAGGTCACCCGCCTGAAAGCGGAGGGCTCCAGCGAGGTCTGCATCCGACATAACAGGCATGTCGATTGTTCTAACGATCACGCGCGGACTTGCTATACCTACGCGCACTTCACCTTTGCCGAGGCCGAGTTCGCTCCAGAGTCGAGCGACTGCCTTTGTAACTGCAGCCGAGTCAACAATCTCTCCCTCGCGCACGGCTTCGTAAGGAAGCGCCACCTGCCCGAAGGCGACAACGCGAGGCGGATCATCGAGTTCAACCTCGGCGACTCTTACCGCATGGGTTCCAATATCGAGGCCGATTACTCTGCGAGCCATGCGCCCCCCTCTTGGCTCGGGGTGACCATGCGCGACTCAAGATAATTATTGAGGTCTCCGACGCGAATTCGTAGGTGCTTACCCACTCTGAGAGCCGGCAGCTCACCGGACTTCACAAGGCGGTAGACGGTCATAGTTGAGACGCGCATGGCGCCCGCAACCTCCAAGGGAGTAAGCAACTCGATTTTGGTAACACTCGCCACAACAGACTCCACTCGTTGACCTGCGCAACATTAGACCTATTAAACCCCAATAGGCAACTGAGTGCGCAGAGATCTTGAGGCCCATGCATCTTGAATAGAGCGTGGATCGGCAGAACCGGAGTCGAATCTTGACGGGCCGAAAGCCCCAAATGTGGCTACTACTGGCCGAGAAGGCGCAGTATCGGTGGCCCGATTAGAAGGGCACTCACCGTACCTAGGGCCATGAATGGCCCAAAAGGCACATGATCCTTGCGAGTCTTGACCTTGGTGGCGATTAGGCCAATACCGACCACCGAACCGAGCAAGAAGCCCATGAATATTCCCAAGAACGCAGTAGCAGGCGAGACCCAGCCGAGAGCTACCCCAAGTACGAAGGAGAATTTTACATCGCCGAACCCCATACCCCTGGGCGAAATCAGGTGGAGCAGGAGAAATACGGCAAAGACGACGAGACCGCAGAGGAGCGCCCGCCGGAAGTCGCCTACTCCCCCATCGAGGACGCCAGCTACTACAAAAAGCAACGTCACTGCGATTGTTAGCGGGTAGACGATTCGGTTCGGCAGCAGAAACGTATCGAGATCAATTAGTGAGAGAACAACGAGACCGCCAGCCAATACAAGATAGGCAGGTAAGGCCCACGATCCTGCAAACCTCCAAGCGAGCAAACCCCAAAGGATTGCAGTACCAGCCTCTACGAGCGGATAGCGCGCCGAGATCTTGGTCTTGCAGTCACGGCACTTACCCCGAAGGATTAGCCATGAAAGCACCGGGATGTTGTCGTAGGGGCGAATGAGTTGATCACACCCTGGACATCGTGAAGGCGGACTAACTACTGACTCATGACGCGGAACACGCCAGATCACGACGTTGAGAAACGAACCGATCAGGAGCCCTAACAACGCAGAAATAGCGATCACAAAATCGGTCACGAATAACAGGTTAGGGCCTAATGCGAAGCGAGACGAGCGATTGCAGCATTACAAATATCGCAGCGCAGTGCGCTACCAAGAATCTGACCACCCTCCGTTGAGGTCCACTGCATCGGCTCTGCAAGTGCTTGCTTTATCAGTGCGGAATCCAGTTGGAGCATCCGCCCTATCGAGAATATAGAAACACGTGCCAGAGGCAGATCGAGTCACTGCAACAAAGAAATCAATACCTCCGTAGTTACCAAAACTTACCGAGGCCTCGCTTCGAGTTGCATCGGCATCGAACCCAGCCGCAATGAACCGAATCGAGCCCTCTGCAGCGAAGAGCCTGCCTGTGGACAAATTGGCGTAACCAGCCTCGGCGCTGACGGAGGCACGAGCAGCCAGCAGAGCGGTATGCAGAACCGTCTCGGCACGACGATCCGATGCGGGTTTGGTTGCGCCGAGAAAAGTTGGGAGTGCAACTGCAAGCAGCACACCAAGAATCATCACAACAACCATTAGCTCAACGAGGCTAAATCCACTCTCACGATTATCGCCTCGTCTCAGCGCCCCTAATTGCTGCTCACTCAATTGAGTATTGCTTCTCTGATTAGTCATATCGCCTTCTCTCTCTAGGCTCTATAGCGAATCCCCCCAAGAGATTGCTTTGTTGCGAGTTACGAGAGTCGACGAAGGGCCCGAGGCTTTCGCCCCAGGCCCTATACGCCGTACTACCGGATATTCCTTGCTACCTAGCCTCTTACCACTGGTCGGACCATGTGACACCGGTACCTGAAGCGGTAGTGGCGTTACATGTTCCAGTAATAGTTGCGAACTGAGTACCAGGACCCTGCGTATTGTCCCGAAGGGCAAAGCAGTCTCCAGAGGACGACTCAGTAACCATGACTACGAGGTTCGCCGCCGGCGTGGCAATCGAGACTGTCTTCGCCGAGGTAGACGCAACACCAGCTGCCGTAAAGGTCAGGCTCGGCTCTGCCGCCTGCATCGCTGCAGGAGTAGCCGTGGTGTAGTCCTCTGAGTCTGTGTAGAGAGTCTTGGCCGAGGCCAAGGCGTTACGGATACTCGACTGGGCTGCTCGGTTCTGAGCACGCTGACGAGCACCTAGGAATGTCGGGA
>CAFBNL010000015.1_pt1 | contig 21064 bp, 21 predicted proteins | sample 7269241 | NCBI WGS metagenome assembly CAFBNL01 (sample SAMEA6814093, study PRJEB35770) | uncultured Actinomycetes bacterium | biome: Freshwater; feature: Freshwater reservoir; material: water | place: Czech Republic | collected 2017-05-23 | depth 30m m
AGTACCAGGGGGCATGTCAATCAATAAGTAATCAAGGTGGCCCCAACGCACATCGGTGAGGAACTGCTCCAATGCTTTGGTGAGTAAGAGTCCGCGCCACATGAGTGCGGTTCCTTCATCCTCAACAAGAAAGCCCATCGAGACAACCTTGAGGAGGCCATCACCTACCTTCAATTCATTTGGCTCGATCTTGCCGTCCGTGCCACCTAGTCGCTTCGAGACCCCAAGCATTCGCGGAACAGAGAAGCCCCAAATATCTGCGTCTAGTACCCCCACGGTAAGCCCACGGTTAGCAAGAGCGGCGGCGAGGTTTACGGTGATGCTGCTCTTACCGACTCCGCCTTTACCGCTAGCGATAGCAAGGACGCGCGCTGTGGGAGGGATCTCTGTCTCCGGCGCATCGGCCTGTGCACGCTTGCGAGCAGTATCCATAGTCTTGGCCTTCTGCTCGGCCGTCATCTCGATCCAGTCGATCGTTACTCCCTCAACACCTGGGAGCGAGGCAACCTTGGAGACGACTTCTTTCTTGATCTGAGCGCGCAACGGGCACCCGAGGGTTGTGAGAACAATCTGAACGGCGACCGCGCTGCCATCGACCTTGATCTCCCCAACCATCCCAAGATCAGTAATGGGGGCTCGTAGTTCTGGGTCAATGACTCCTCCGAGAATGGCGCGCACAGTCTCAGGATCAACTCTTGAGAAGACTGGAGACTCGGAGTCAGGCATATCCATAGGTTACGCATAGAGCACCTAGGAACCATCGCCGGGGAATGTTTTCCCGCTCAGAGGGTGACAAAGCCCTCTTTTGGGTTACTCTTAGAGGCAACAAAGAGGAGCCTTTAAGGGTCTCCTGGAATGCGATCTAAGCAAACCATTTCATAGAATCCGTTTTACTGGAGGATCAAAATGTTTACAGTCACCGATGCACGAGCGCAGTTCATGCTCACAGACGCAGCGGCATCCAAGCTCAAGGAACTCATTGATGCAGAGGCCCAAGAGGGTCTTGCGCTCCGGGTTGCTGTGCGCCCAGGTGGATGCTCTGGCTTCTCCTACGAGATGTTCTTTGATGCTGATATCGCTGAGGATGATGTAAAGACCGAGCAGGCCGGCGTGATGGTCGTCGTCGATGCAGCGAGCATTCTTCACCTAGGTGGAGCATCGCTTGACTACAAAGATGGACTCCAGGGAGCAGGGTTCAACATCTCGAACCCCAATGCAGAGCGCACATGCGGCTGCGGCTCCTCTTTCTCATAACTCGCGACTCCTAAACATCGCTAGTTATTCTCTCATCACATGGTTTCGGTACATGGTTTCGGTAAATGACTAGTTGGATGGTCGTCACCTCAGCGGATAACTATCAGCGCACGATTGACCTTGGTTTCACAAAACAGGGTTTCAAGTCGCGTCAGCGCCGCCGCGTCATGGAGAACATGAAGCCGGGAGACAACCTCCTCTACTACGTAACTGCGGTTCAGGTATTCGCAGCGACTGCGACGATTACCTCTGAGGGTTTCGAGGAGCACGAACTCATATGGCTCTCTAAGCCCGGAGAGGATTACCCGTGGCGCGTAGAGGTCAAGGCCGACCGGGTCCCTGCAGAAGAGGATTGGATCCCAACGCATATGCATGGTCCGGCTCTCGAGTACATGCAGAAGTGGCCGGCGAAGCACTGGAAGCTGGCGTTTCAAGGCAACCTCCATCAGATTCCTGATGGAGATTTTGCGACTATTCGCCAAGCCCTTGCTGGGACAAAGCAGATAAAGATTCCTGCTAAACCGACAAAGAAAGCAACGACGGCAAAGACGGCAGTTAAGAAATCTGCACCCAAGAAGCAGGCTGCGCCGGTTATTAAGACTGTTGCTGCAAAAAAAGCCGTTAAGAAGCCTGCGGCTAAGCGTTCTTAATCCCTAGAGTCGCCGTTACGCGATCAAGCGATGAGGCGGTCGAGAGCTCCACGTATCTCATCTGTTGCGAAAGCGCCATCTAGGCGTTCCTGCACTGTCCCGTCGGCGGAGACCGTAAAGAACCAAGGCTCACTGTCGATTCCCCATGCGGAGATCGTAGAGACGAGGTTGGTCCCTTCAGTTGATTCGTAGATCTCGACGTGGACAAAATCAACTTCGCTTGAGTAATCGCCCTGCACCGCAAGCAGTTGATCGAGCACTGGTCCGCAGAATTGTGTTTGGCATCGCGCTGGAGTTGCAAACATGACTGCTACGGGGCGGCCTTTTGCGATCAAAGCATCGAGAGACTTAGCGTGGAGTGGGCATGCGGGGACACGGGTGCAGATCGGGTCGACCCCGAGTGTTGCCTCTGCAGTCGGCGACGGCGCTGCTGGTGCAGCACCTCCAGGGATCGGGCCAAGAGGTTTCTTCAATACTTGGAAGAACAGTTTCACGGACTTACCTTTAAGTGTGGCCCGACCTTCCCATATCCCATCCGTTTTTAGAATCAGATCGAGCGTGTAGATGCCGCGCCCTTTGGGGAGTCCCTCGGTATGGAGCGTCGCAGGTAGGTCGTCACCGAACGCACCGGCCTCTTGCCGCACGGCGAGTGTCGCATCTCCCTCGCTAACGAACTCGCCATTAAATGTGAAGATAAATGCAAAACGCTGTGGAGTATCAGTGGCGTATAGGTCGCTCGACACGCGTAACGCCTGGAGCCCCTCCTTCCCTGCACCTTTCCCCGATGTGCTTGATGGCTTCTTCTCCTTTGAGGAGTCCGTCCCTGTGCATGCAACAAGGGCTACAGCCCCACCGGCAGCGATGAATGCACGTCGAGAGAGTTCTGGAGTCAACATGCATCTATTGTCGCCGCTGGAGGTGCCCCGTGTCCCATCACGTTTTATTTAATCTCGACGGCCAAGAGGTTGATGTCGAGGTCGACGAGAATGAATCCCTACTGAGCGTCCTTCGGGAACGGCTCGGGGTCATGTCTGTTAAGGATGGCTGTGCGCCGCAGGGCCAATGCGGCTGCTGCACAGTGCTTGTGGATGGCGAGGCCCGGGTCTCTTGTGTCACTCCTGTAGATCGGATCATCGGTAGAACTGTCACTACCGCCGAGGGACTTGAGCCGGTTTGGCGCGATGCCTGCGCCGCTTCTTTTGTCGCAACCGGTGGCTCGCAGTGTGGCTTCTGTACCCCAGGAATAATCGTTCGGTGTGCCTCGGCAGTGGCGAAGGGGCGAGTGGATAGAGCCTCCATGGAGCGCGCTCTCGCTGCACATGTATGCCGGTGTACCGGTTGGCAGAGCGTGTTAGATGCTCTTGAGTCCCCTGTAGCGCTTGACCCGAGTCGCGACCTAAGCCTTGCAGCAGAGCGCGCAGCCCTTGAGGGTGGCGTGCCCCAACAAGTCGACGCGAGCGTGCCGCTTGGTGGAGCGAAGTTCGCTGATGACTTGGCGCCGCGCGACGCAGTAGTTGCGGTGCCGCGTTCGGCAGGGGTTGAGGTCTCGGCCGAGTTGGCAGAGGGGATCGCTTGGGTGGTCGCTGAGACGCTGCGCGATGCGCGCACTATTGCTGGCAAGGTTCAGGGGCGTCGGACCACACTCGATGATGCTCCACCGCTGGCGTCTCTCGATACTCCTTTAAATGGAGTCTCTTTGGCTACATCTTGGGTCGACGCCGGGTACCTAGAGCCCGATGCTTCGTGGTGCGAGCCCGGTGGAGAACCAGCCACGGCACGCGGTAACGGAGGGGGTTTCGGAGGCAAGGCAGATTCTCTTGCTCCGCCCGCAGCACGGATCCTTGCAGATCGGTTGCAGCGCAGTGTTCGGGTTGTGATGTCGCGCGAAGATGTAGTGCGCTTCTCTGCAAAGAGAGCACCCATCTCAGCTACGGCCCAATTCGATGGAAGGGTTGTATCTATTCGAGGCACATGTGCAGCAGGCGGCGAGTCTCGACTTAGGCAAGCAGCGGAGAATGCCTCGCCGTATGGAGTCAGTATCGATGCAGTCTGGGATACAGCGACTCTTCCGGTGTTTCGGGTTAGTAGTGCGTTGCGAGCATTTGGGTTGGCAGAGACAGCGGTACTAGTCGAGGGAGCACTTACAGCCGCAGGAGCAGATCGACTCAGCCTTATTCAGGATGCTCGCTCTGCCTCAGTGCTTCTAGATAGTTGCGTTCTGGGCTTCGAGGGCGCGATTGCGGGGGCTCGCGTCACGATCAACTCTGATACTGGCAAGCTTGAGAGGGTTGAGGTGAAGGTAGCGGCTGGCGACACTCTAGATGATGTCGTTATGCGCTCTTACGCTGCAGGCGCCGCTCACATGGCTCTTGGTTGGGTGCTAACCGAGGGGCTAGCCGTAGACCCAGAGACAGGGGAACCCCTAGATCTCACTATTCGCTCTCTGGGCGTGATTCGAGCCAAGGACATTCCCGAGATTGAGATATCAATAGTTGATGAGGCTGGCCCACCTCGAGGGCGGTCCTCAGACGCGGTATTCGCAGCCGTTGCTGCAGCGGCGTGGGATGCGCTTCTGCTCGCAGATGCTTCACGCCCCACAACCTTCCCAGCAAGAGAGACGCGAACTGCACGTATTCTGCGTCGGTAGCTTAAATTTTGGATTCTCTAGAATTACGTTTGATCTAGCAGAATGGTCTCAAGTCAGAGTTTCAGTCAAAATTTTTAGGAGAGAAGAATGCCAGCACAGCCATTGAAGACACCGAGTGCGCCCCCCGCAGCGGGTCCATATTCGCATGCAGTTCGCGCGGGCGACTGGGTTGTGCTTGCGGGTCAGATCCCGCTCGACCCTGCTACTGGTGTACTCGTCGAGGGAGATATTGCTGCCCAGGCGAACCGAGTAATTGCGAACATCGTCGCGGTTCTCGGTGATGTTGGCGGAGCGCTAACCGACATCGCAAAGGCGACGGTTTTTCTAGTTGACCTCGCTGATTTTGCGGTTGTAAACGGAATGTACGCCGAGGCGTTCGGTGATCATCACCCTGCGCGCTCAACGATTCAGGTCGCGGCACTCCCAGCAGGTGCCCGTGTCGAGATTGAAGTCTGGGCTTACTTGCCAATTGAGGGTTAGGATTTACCGATGATCGGACCGCTATTAATTGTTCTAGTAATGATCTTTGCTATCCCCGTAGGGACAATGCTGGGTGGAGCTGCGTGGAGCGGCTTGATGGGGCTACTGCTTGCCGACGATGCAGATAAGCGCAATGAAGGCAAACCCTCCTGAGGCTTTGTCAATAGAACGTTTACGTAAAGACGTTTAGTCGTGCGGCGTAAAACGAGAGAGCCCGAAGCGGTAACCCACTGATCTCACTGTGTGAATCAGGCTGGCGTGCTCCTCGCCCAACTTGGCGCGAAGTCTTCGAACATGCACATCGACAGTGCGCGCCCCTCCGTAGTACTCGTATCCCCAAACGCGAGAGAGAAGCTGCTCTCTCGTGAATACTTTGCCAGGGTTCGTCGCTAGAAATTTGAGGAGCTCGTACTCCATGTATGTGAGGTCGAGGGGATTTCCGCCAAACGCAGCCTGGTATGTCTCGAGGTTGAGAACAAGATCCCCATACTCAAGAATCTCGGCGGCCGGTCCCCGCCCAGCGCGATGAAAGAGGTGCTTGAGTCGGGCCTCCAGTTCGCGCGGGTGGAATGGAGTTAGGCAGAAGTCGTCGAAGTGGTCATCACGCTGTTCAAGGTCTGCAAGCTGCGCCCCGGAGATGAGAAGGAGGAGCGGCTCCAATACAGAGTCGCGTTTTCTAAGACTTCGACAGAGTGAGAACGCGGCCTCGGGGTCTTCGTCCGCTACAACGATGGCGCCAGCCCACCCCGCCTTAGGTTCTTGCTGTGTTGCAACGGCCGCATTCGAGACGGCTTTCCATGCATAGCCCGCGAGATCAAGAGTCTGGGCTAGTAGCGCTGGGGCTGGGTCCGGAAAGACGAGTATTGGTTCCATCATCGTTACTTAGATAGAGGAGAGGTAACGGTCGAGTTCGAACTGAGTTACCTGCTGACGATAAGAGTTCCACTCGTCGCGCTTGTTTCGAATGAAGTACTCAAATACATGCTCTCCGAGCGCCTCTTTAACTAGCTCGGAGCCCTCCATAATCGTGACCGCCTCATCTAGCGACTGAGGAAGGGATCCGATGCCCGCTGCCTCTCGAGCCTCATCGCTCATCTCCCAGATGTTTCGGGTGGCCTCTGGCGGGAGTTCGTAACCCTCTTCGATGCCATTCATGCCAGCGGCAAGCATCACTGAGAACGCGAGGTAAGGGTTGCACGCCGGGTCAGGGGATCTGAACTCAATGCGTGTTGAGTCTTCTCTGCCGCGCTTGGCAGGCGGGACTCTTACTAATGCTGATTCATTGTTGCGCGCCCATGATACGTAGGTCGGAGCCTCGTAACCAAGAATCAATCTCTTGTAAGAGTTGACTGTCTGGTTTGTAACAGCAGTTATCTCGCGTGCGTGGCGAAGCAAGCCTGCGATGAAGTGCTTTCCGGTCTGAGAGAGCCCAAACTCATCGCCAGGATCCGCAAAGGCGTTTACGCCATCCTTCTCGAGAGATAGGTGGCAATGCATCCCAGATCCAAATGCTCCCTGAATCGGCTTCGGCATAAACGTTGCATAAACGCCACCATCGCTAGCGACCTGCTTGACGATCAATCTAAAGGTCATGATGTCATCAGCCATGGAGAGTGCGTCTTTGTAGCGCAGATCAATCTCGTGCTGACCCGGGCCATTCTCGTGGAATGAGTACTCAACTGGAATGCCCATGTGCTCGAGCATCGTGATTGTGTGTCGCCGCAGTTCGCTCACCATGTCGGTATGCGTCAGATCGAAGAATCCTGCGTTGTCAACTGGTTCTGGGAAATCCGAGGAGTGGAAGTAATAGAACTCCATCTCGGGGCCAACAAAGAATGTGTAGCCCTTCTCGCGCGCTGCAACGAGGTTTCGACGAAGCACGTGTCGCGGGTCGCCAGGGAACGGATTGCCGTTGAAGTGCTGGATGTCGCAGAACATGCGCGCAGTAGGTGCATCGGATCCGCGCCAGGGGACGATCTCGAATGTGTTCGCATCAGGGACGGCGAGTACATCAGATTCCTGAATTCTGCTGTATCCCTCAATTGCAGATCCATCGAATGTCATGCCCTCTTCGAGCGCCGTCTCTAACTCCGCCGGCGTGATGGCAAAGGATTTAAGTGACCCGAGCACATCGGTAAACCAGAGGCGAACAAATCGAACCCCTCGCTCTTCAACGGTGCGCAATACGTATTCAGCCTGTGGTTCCATCCCCCTATTGTGTCAGACCCGACGAGTTTTCTTCCGGGGGTAAGAGTTTCTCCCTCGAAATCTCAACGGTGCATGCCTTGCTGGCTCGTAGAAGGCGAGTAATTCCTTAATGTTTTCTAATAATGAACCAATTTTCGGGGCTGCGATGCTTGCGTTCCGAACTCTACGGATAGCGTTTCTCGGATGAGAAAACCCTCCAAGCTCGTTAACTTAACCGTCATCTCCGTCCTCGCAGCCTCGACCTTGTTAGCGCTCGGCGGCCCAGCCGCAGCGAAGCAGGCAGCCGCTCCAAAGATCACCTCCAACGATCCGGCGCCTGGCGCTAAGCGCCTGCAATTCAAGGTTGGGCCATTCGAGATCTTGCCTGGCCAGAACAGCATTGACTTCACGCGAGGGATCCCGCAGCCCAAGGTCGATGGTTTTGTCACCGCAATTCGCCCTGACCTTCGACGGGCCGATGGAACGATCCCCGCGGTTGATGTAATTCACCTGCATCACGGTGTCTGGCTAAACGTAAGCAACAAGGATGCAACGGCAGCGACACCAGAGCGCTTCTTCGCTGCAGGTGAGGAGAAGACCGCGACAATCCTCCCAGATGGATTTGGCTATCCATATAAGACGACTGATCGATGGCTCTTTAACTACATGCTTCATAACTTGCTCGCCAAGAAAGATGTTGTATGGGTTACCTACGACGTCGACTTCATCCCTGCATCCTCGAAGGCTGGAAAGTCCATCATTCCAGCGCGGCCAATCTGGATGGATATTCAGAACGGTGGGGTGTACCCCGTCTTCGATGCGCATAAGGGAACGGGTACGGATGGCGTATTTACCTACCCTGACCAAGCAACAAGTCCCTACCCAGGCAAGGCGCTCAATGAGTGGACTGTAGATCGCGACATGGTCTTGGTCTCTGCGGGTGGGCATCTCCACCCAGGGGGTTTATACAACGATCTTTGGCTCAGGCGCGATGGTGCGAAAGTTCCAAAGGGATCCGCCAAGCCTGGTTCGTCGGATACAACACATCTATTTAGAAGCAAGGCGATTTACTACGAGCCTGCCGGTGCAGTCTCTTGGGATGTGGCGATGACGGTGACTCCACAGAATTATCGCGTTGATCTCAAGAAGGGCGATGTGCTTGAGACGACGGTTGCCTATGACACCTCAGAGGCATCTTGGTATGAGTCAATGGGCATCATGGTGATCTGGGCCGCCGATGCAGAGGATGTCAAGGGACGCGTCACGGATCCATTTAAGAAAGTCGTCCGCACGAAAGCAGTGCTAACTCACGGTCACCTTGCGGAGAACAACCACCACGGAGGCAAGCCAGCTCCAAAAGACTTTGTTAATGCTCTAAAGCTCCCTAACCAAGTTGAGCAGGTAACGAATATTCAAATAGAGAATTTTGTGTACGCACGAGGTGACCTAACTGTTGCAGACTCCGTGCCAACAGTAAAACAGGGGCAGAGCATCACATTCGATAACTCAATCGATGCTCCGCTAGCGAATGGGATTTGGCACACGATTACTGCCTGCAAAGCCCCGTGTAATCGCTCCACTGGTATTGCATACCCACGAGCAAACGCTGATATTCAATTCGACTCCGGGGAGCTTGGTAAAGCAGGCCCGCCGACTGCCGACCGCCTTACATGGAGTACGCCGCGTGATCTTGATACCGGCACTTACACCTATTTCTGTCGTGTGCATCCGTCAATGCGCGGGGCCTTTAGAGTCGTAGCGCAATGAAGAAACGAAACCTATTAATCGGCCTAGCGGTCTTAGCAATTGCATTGATCGGTGGCGTTAGTTGGTATTTGTTTAGTGGAGACGAGCCGAGTGCACCGTCGCTTCCCGAGCGAGCAACTGGGGCGACGAGTTCGGGCAGTGCTGATGGAGTGTGGCAAATCTCTAACGGTTCCTTCGTCGGCTATCGCGTTCCAGAAAGGTTCATCGGCGAGATCATCGACAAAGACGCTGTCGGGCGTACCTCTGATGTGACTGGTGGATTTACTGTCTCGGGTCTCGATGTATCGAAGCTGGAGATCGAGGCGAATACGACGACCGTTAAGAGTGACCGAGTGCCGCGCGATACATACCTGGCTTCGAATGCGCTCGAGACCTCCGCTTTCCCAACCGCAAAGTTTGTAGTTAGCGACCCGATACAACTCGAGGCCAGACCGGTCGGTGGTAGCAAGATCACATTGACGCTCCAGGGAATGCTCACGCTCCATGGTCAGACACGGAGCCTCGCAATTCCAGTTGAGGCTCGCTGGAACGGTGCAACAATCGACGTAGTCGGATCGGCGCCAATTACCCTGGCGGATTATGGAATTAGAACTCCAAGCACACCGATTGTCTCAGTCGCGGGCACTGGAAGCCTTGAGATTCAGCTAATACTGCGACGTAGGTAGACGCTAAGGGTGCGCTGCCCCTAGGGTATGGGCATCAAACCACTTCTTGCCGCCGACATTATTGCTGGAAATAAGCGACACCGGCGCGCTCCTATTCTCGCGATAGCAGCAGTCTCGATGCTCCTAGTTGGGTGCTCTGGGGGCAACTCCGGGGAGCCGGCCGCTGGGTCTGACAAGACAACTACTACGAGCCGATCCAGTAAGCAGGCGAGTCCTACAGGGGCCACAGGCTCCTCGGGTGCGACCAACGCAACTGGGGGGGTCGGTGCATCCACAACCTCAACGACTCTCCGCACCAGCTCTACAACTATTAAAGCTTCATCAGCAGATACTCCAGCAGACCCCGCGGCAACCTCAACAACTAGAGCGGGAGTTACTACGACCACGGTTGTGGGTGCAACTACAACAACGAGAGCGGCTGTAACGACTACAACGACGAGAGCGGCTACAACGACTACACGACCAGTGGTGCCAGGCGCTGCCGCGGTAACAGTCTCAAAAGGCCCTTCAACAACAGGCTGCGCCTCCGGTAGCGCATGCGCATACCTTGACGTTCTGCTCACGGACTTTACACCCGGGCAATCAGTAACGGTTCAGTGCTCAAGCACCTCGGGCAACCCAGGGTCCTTTAGCGCAACGATTGGGCCCGATGGTTCTTTTAATACTGGATTGATTTCTCCATGTAAGTATGGGGTTGCAGGTCAGTATGTATACGCAACGGTCGGTACGGTGCACTCAACGCACCTCAAGTGGTAGTGGCGAGCATTCCATAGAAGAAGTGTCTTATAGCGACGGCGATCTGTCGAAAGTAATGGGGGAAATGATGAACACCAAGATGATGAGACTTCGATCAGTAATAGTTGGCACGGCACTCCTTGCAGGGGTAATCGCCCCAATTGCGACTGCTGCTCCAGCCTCTGCGACTTCTTCCTTGGTGTCTATTGGCGATGCCTCAGCCGTGGAAGGAAATCTCGGCCAGGGGAGGGTGATCTCTTTCCCAATTGCACTCGACGCGCCTACGACAGTCGATGTCCACGTTGACTGGAAGATTCAATTGGTCGGCACCGCTACTGCCGCAGACGTTAAATACGTTGTGAACGGCTTCAAGACTGCGACTATTCGCGCCGGAAAGGTTCAGGCGTTTGCAAATGCGGTTATTTATTCAGACACGGTCGTTGAGAGTGACGAGACCTTCGAGATTCACATACTCGGTGCAACTGGTGCCGATGTAGACGACCACATGGCGGTCGGAACCGTGATTGATGACGACTCTGAGTCAACCTCCACCTCCATTTTGGGTGCTGGTGGCGGCAGTGTGCACGAGGGAAATTTAGGTACTAGGCAGGGAAAAATCTGGGTCACTCTCTCCGCTCCTTCCCTTACACCGGTCTCAGTGGTAGCAACGCTTACGGACACGGGCGCCGGGACGTTTTACAAGGCATTTACTAAGACGCTTATGTTTCGTCCCGGTCAGTATAAAAAACCAATTGTACTAACGATCTACCCAAATGCTGCTACTACGGGAGATCGCATCGTCACTTTGATGCTCTCGGGTGCGACAAACGGTGCGAACATAATGACACCAGCTGTTGCGACCACAATTGTGGATGATGACGACGCTTCAGCTGCGCGTATCTATTCAATCTCTGACTCTCGCCTCACCCCAGAGCAGGTGCTGCGTGCGCAGGCGCTCATTGATGTCTCGACTACAGCGACGGCTCAGTACGCCGGCCTGGTTGGGTGGAGTGCCCTAAACGCAGCGCTCCTCCAACGCGGATACACCTCAATTGGAGACGGGGGGACTGGCTTTGAGCACTACACGAACTCTGTATTCCTGAACGATGGTATTGAACTCAACGCAAGCAAGGTTGAGTCCATAGTGCTTCAGCGCCAGTCCAATGGTTTATGGGTTCTTGGGGCTGCGATGTACATCCTCAACAATGGCAAGACCATGGCGGATGTACCTGAGATAGCAGGGACCTTTACTACTTGGCACGATCACCAAAATCTCTGCTGGAACGGGTCGGTGGTCGTAGGTTTCCTTGTTAACGGTACTTGTACTGCGGGAGTATTCCGTGCAACGCCACCCATGCTGCACGTCTGGATGACTCTGCAGGCCTGTGGTCCGTTTATTGGGACAGAAGGCTTCGGCGGCGGAACCTGCACGCACTAACCCGTCAAAGCGGTTTTAGTGCATGAGGTAATTAACCCTCTAGGGGAACTACTGCTGGCTCGGTAGGCGAACCTGCGCGCGCGTTACGCAGTCCGTCGATAGAGACCGCAAAGAGTGCTAACCAAGCAACAGCAAAGCCAGCCAGCCTCCATGGGGGCATGGGCTCCGAGTAGAGCGCAACCCCTAGCGCAAGGTTGATCGTAGGGACTATGTACTGCAGCCATCCAAGGGTTGAGAGCGCAACACTCTGCGCTGCGCGTGCGAAGAGAAGAAGCGGTATTGCCGTGGCGACTCCAGCTAACGCTATTAATTGTGTCTGTGTACTCGTCGCACCATGGAGTGCTCCGTCTCCGAATCCTTGTTGAGCAGCGAGAGCAAGAATCGCGAGGGGGAGCAGCACGAATGCTTCACTCGTTAGGCCAATTAGTGGTCCAAACGGAACGCGCTTCTTAAGCACTCCGTAGAGAGTCCATGTAAGTGCAATCAATACTGCGAAAACTGGTGGACGTCCATAACCAAATGCCAGTAGTGCAACACTCAGCGCTGCGAGCCCAATAGCGCATCGCTGCACAAATCTAAGGTGCTCATGAAGAATCAGTGCCCCTGCAAGCACGAGGCCAAGTGGGGATAACAAATAACCCAGAGCGGCATCAACAACGCGATCATGTGTTACGCAGAACACGTAGATGGTCCAGTTTGTTGCGAGTGCAATTGCTGCAAGAGATGTGCGCGCAAAGATTTGCGGCGACGCGAGCGGCCGCAATGATCGCCACGATCGAGTGATGAATACAACCGCGCCGAGAAGTACAGCGGAGCCAACGATGCGCCAACCAATTAGAGAGAACGCATTGATGCCGCTCATCGCATGCCAGTAGAGGGTTAGGAGCCCCCAGATGACGTACGCGCTAACTCCCGCCAAGACGCCGTTACGGTGATCATGTTGATTACCCATTGAGTTACCTACTGTGATGCCTACGTTGATGCCCATGACGATTTGTCAGAACTTGTTACCAGCAATCTAAAACACTAATTACATCTATGTAGTTGTCCCAGCCCTTGTTTACCGTACGACGTAATTCAAACAGGGGGTAATTCTTTGAGTCCAAATTCCGATACGCCTAATTCTCAGGCGTCCGGTTCTAATCTTCCAGCAAGCTCATTCTCGCCGCATGCGATGGACGCCTCGGTGCTTGTCGTATCTAATGATCCTACGGTCAGAGCTGCGCTGTTAGCACTATGCCGCGCTATCACTCCAGCGTCTGTCACGAGTGCACGTGTGCTCCCGTCGGATCTTTCTGCCCATGGCGCCATCCTTGTAATCGTCGACCCTGGTGACGGTAGCCAAGGTGTTGCACGCACAATTCTCAGTGCCGCGGTATTCTCGTCGCCAGTTCTTGTCATCCCTCCGGCGTGGCGTGATTCGCTTCTCGCTGGTGTGCTCGGAGACTCATCCGTTGTTGTCCCCGAGATTGCACTAGTCGTTGCAGCAGCGTTGGCGGCAGGGCGCGGGATCGGTGTGGACGAATCCGAGGGTGCCGCACTCGGAGTACGCGAGAAGCAGGTCATCACTTTGGTGGCAAGCGGGCTAAGCGATGATGAGATAGCGGATGCGCTTGGTATCGCATCGAGCACAGTGCGGTCCCACCTCGACCGCATAGGGCAAAAAACCGGGGCTAGACGGCGACCGGCAATTATGCGCCTAGCTCAGCAGCGCGGACTAATCCCTGATGAGCCTCAGGGCAAGGCCTGATTCGCTAGAGCAGGAAAGATCGCTATTGCTGCCAAGTCTCCTCTAGCGCCGTATCCTTGCTGCGTGCAACTAATTCGCGTCGCGGCAGCCCAGTCGAATTTCGTGGTCGGTGACCTTGAAGGAAACCTAGAGCGCGCCCTCAGTGCTTATACAGCGGCAGCATCAGCAGGCGTTGATCTAGTTGTCTTTCCAGAGTTAACGATCACTGGCTACCCGCCCGAGGATCTGTTATTAAAGAATGCTTTTCTTAAGCGGTCCTTTGAGTGCGTAGAGGAGTTTGCGTCAAGGACGACCAGTGCCGTCGCAGTAATTGGGTTTCCAGAGTCCGTAGGTTTACTGATGAACTCTGCTGCAGTCTGCGCAGGTGGATCGATAATTGGCATCTACCGTAAGCACCTTCTGCCTAACTACTCAGTCTTTGACGAGCAGAGATACTTTGCAGCATCAATAGAGGATGGTCCACTATTTGTCGTCGCCGGCGTTCGAGTCGGGGTGACAATCTGCGAGGATGCCTGGAGTCAAAGCGGGCCGATACTCTCGCAGACTGCGGGTGGTGCAGAGTTGATTGTCAACCTCAACGCTTCACCGTATTACGCAGGCAGAGTCGCCGAGCGTGAAACGATGTTGAGCACGCGCGCAGAGGAGGCTGGCGTTCCAATTGTTTACGCCAATCTTGTCGGCGGTCAAGACGAGCTTGTATTTGACGGCGCCTCCATGATCGTTAATGAGCATGGAGTGCTACTAGCGCGTGCTGCTCAATTCTCTGAGGAACTCCTGATCGCGGATTTGGAGGTACCAACCGGAGCGGATCGGCGAGACATCAAGCGGCCTGATGCGGAGCCGCTTACAGAGATTCTCGTCAGTACTGAGTCAATCAGAACAGGGTCTACAGCGACTCCCTCCGTTCATCCGCTCTTATCGCCGACCCATGAAGTATTCGAGGCACTTGTGCTCGGCACCCGCGATTATGTCCGCAAGAATGGCTTCTCTGAGGTTGTAATTGGGCTCTCAGGTGGTATCGATTCGTCGATCGTTGCTGCAATTGCGGTGGAGGCTCTTGGGGCAGATTGTGTTCACGGAGTATTGATGCCGAGCCGTTGGTCATCTCCAGGGAGCCTTATAGATGCAGCCGCTCTAGCAGATGCTCTCAATATTGAGACGAGAACTATCCCCATTGAAACCGCGCACGCTGCGTTCGAGTCTCTCCTAACGGAGTCATTTATAGATCGCTTGCCGGATCTCACGGAGGAGAATCTTCAGGCGCGGGTGAGGGGAACACTTTTGATGGCGCTCTCCAACAAGTTTGGCTGGATGGTCCTCACCACAGGCAATAAATCAGAGATGGCGACCGGATACTCAACTCTCTATGGCGACATGGCGGGCGGTTTTGCGGTTATAAAAGATGTAGAAAAAATGCTTGTCTTTGAGTTGTGTCGCGACCTCAATACGCGATCTGGTCGCGAGATCATTCCGGCCGATGTAATTGCGAAGCCTCCGAGCGCGGAGTTGCGCCCAGATCAGAAGGACGAAGACTCTCTCCCGCCTTATGCAATTCTCGATCGCGTGATCGAGGCATACGTAGAGCGTGACCTATCACTCGCAGAGATTGAGGCAGAAGGCTTTGAACGTGAGGTAATCGAGCAAGTTATTCGTTTGATAGATCGAAGTGAGTACAAGAGGCGCCAATCACCACCCGGGGTTCGTGTTACCCCGAAGGCATTTGGCAAGGATCGTCGACTCCCAATTACTAACCGTTGGCAGGGGTGACCGCCGCGAACGATCGCTCCTGGCGCAGCACTCTTTGGGTTTACGCCCCGGAGTTGGCTATTGGACTAGCAGCGATCCTCTATGGATCTACTTTTAGATTTACTCAGGTCTCTATAGAGCGAACCACTCCTGCTGCGTTAAACACGATTCGTTTCGCAGTAGGCGCAGCAGCGATCTTGCCGTTTGCACTTCGAGGTGGGTGGAGAGGGCCGCGCGTTCGGCACACCGACACGCTGCGAATATTTATTTTCATCTCTGTGGTAGTTGGCCTGATTACTGCAGCCGGCACGATGGCTCAGACAATTGGCCTTCGGCATACAACGGTCTCCAACTCGGCATTCATCACCGGACTATTCGCGGTATTCACGCCAATCATTGAGGCGCTTATTTATAGAAGATGGCCGCGACGCGGAATTGTTGAGGCAGTAGCAGTATCGATGGTCGGCCTATATCTACTCACCGGCGCTTCGCTCTCTCTGCATTTTGGCGATGTGTTGACTCTCGCCGCAGCACTCTTCTATGCGGGCTGGTATGTGATTGTTGGGGCGTATGCAAACCGATTTAACACGATCGCTTTTGTGGCGACCCAACTCGCTGTGATCTCAATAGTCTGCTTGCCCTTCGCGATTATTGATGGCTTTGGGAAGATTGACTCATATGTTCTCTGGACAATCCTCTATACAGGGGTCGGGTGCTCAGCGATTGCATTCTCTTTATCTGCATGGGCTCAACGCCGAGTCGATCCATCACGAACAACAATTATTAGTCTCGTGGAGCCCGTGGTAGCTGGAGTAATTGGCTTTTTCGTAGGCGAGCGCTTGGGGATACCCGGCTATCTTGGAGCCGTTTTGATCTTGGCTGCCATTGTCATCGCAGAGCGCGGAACTCATGGGCGCACAGCAGCAGTAGAAACATCTAGCGAAACATCGAGAGAAACACCGAGCGGAGTTTGACCCGGGACCGCCAAGTGGTGAGAATGGCGCAATGGTAGATGGACGCAAACCCCGACCCGCTTTTGCACCTTGGGACAGGAGAGCCCTCCCGGGTCTCTTCGATGTCGAGGAGTCAGCACGCCGTGTAGGCGCATATGCATGGCTTGAGATGAGACTCTTCGAGGCACTAGGCGGATGGATCGCCACAGTCCCTGAACTTGATGTCAAACTCGTACTTGGGCGCCACTGCTATCACCACGCCTGGCATGCAGAGCAGTTGCAGCAGCGGCTTCCAGAGTTGCGCGAGATGAACCCAGCGCGCCTTACCCTCCCAGCCAACGAGGGAATAGTTGCCTTCGCTGAGGCGCTAATCGAGCCGGAGGCTGCGGAGCAGACAATTGAGAAACTCGTTGGCGTATTTAGAGTGCTGCTTCCACGGACTATTGCGGCTTATACGTACCACCTAAACGGCACCTCAACCATCACAGATGCCCCAACGATTCGTACACTCAATTTCTTGCTGCAGGACGAGTTCGAAGACTGGCGTGAGGGAGAGATGCTGCTTCAGTCGCTCATAAAAACCCCCGAGCAGATTGAGCGTGCTTCAAATAGGTCTAAATCTCTTGAGGCCTTGATCGTGGTGGCGGGTGGTATCGCGGGAGCGGGTACGCTTGGCGAGGAAGTAAATGAGTCGGAGAATAAATCAGAGGCGGTTCCAGAGTGAAGAGATTTCTGCCAGTTGAAGAGCTTGCACGCGACGAGCGTTTTATCCGGTCCGACCTAGCTGAAGGATTTGCTGATCCTCGCAATGGACGCGTCCGTGATCGCACCATTAGTACGGCGCGCCTTCAACCAGATCGAGCAGCAGCGCCCGACCGCGCCCGATCTCTAATGCACGGAATTTTCGTAGGGGAGATACAGGCCCTTGAGGCTGCAGGGCGTACAACATTCGATTTCGACGACGCAGATGCGCCATTTGCTCTGAAGCTCGATATGGCACGTCAGTGCTGGGATGAGTCTCGTCATGTAGAGATATCAGTCAAACTCGGCGAGCACATGGGTACTGAGATCGGCGAATATACAGAGGCAACGTTTCTTTATGAGGCTGCTTGTGTAACTGACCCTGCGATGCGACTTGCGGGAGTAAATCGCGCGCTCGAGGGCCTAGCGATTGATGTCTTCAACACGATGAAGGATTTTGGTGAAGCCTCGGGCGACCCGGTTCTTAAATTCTGTGAAGACTGGATGCTCGCCGATGAAGTTACACACGTGAAGATGGGCTCTGATTGGCTCCGTCGACTAACCGAGCGTGACCCTGAGAGGCGTGAGCGCGCACTCGAGTTCCAGCGTGCAGTCGACAAACTCTTCAGCCTTGGAGGGTTCCGAGGCGAGACCGATGAGAGCCCAATCCAGATTGCTCGTAGATTCCGCGAGTTGGCTGGCTTCGATACCAAGGAGATCGACGAGATTGCAGGGCTTGCCGCCGAATCGATCGCTGAGACTCGTGCGCTACTTGGTAAGACAGGCTGAGTTCTGTGGCGAATCTCCTCCTCATCCCTGAGGAGTTCACGCTCGTGCTCTTTGAGGCGAGTCGTATGCGCGAACTTTTAGATGAGGTGCTACTCGCGATCGGCGCCCCAAGTGACCTAAATATCACTATTGAGGTCGATGAAGAACTCGCACAGCCGATGATCGCTTCATATGTTGATGTTGATGACGCGCGAATCTCCCTTTGGTACTCCGGGGGGAATTTTGAAGACACTCTCAAGGCACGAGTTCTTGATGAAGAGCGAACCCGGCGCGAGTTAGGTGTTGGGATACTGCGTGGGATGGACCGCCTTAGCCCTGAGTTTGCAGGCGCGCCGCGTGATAACAAACTCTCCGATGGGCAGCGAGTGTTGTGGGAAGTAACTGCAGAGGGGCGCTGCGTGCGTGCAGGAATACCGACGCGCGAAGCCCGTCTTAGATATGTCTACCGACTTGCCTGTGGTTTTAGTGATACCGCTGATGCTGCTTACGAAAAAGCATGGAGCGGTGGCTTCTCAACTTGGGAGAGCATCGCGGATGCAGTCGCCAGTATTACCCCAACGGCGGAGACAACGAGTCGCGCAGTGCGACGCGATGATCTGCGACAAATACGCGAGTAGTAAGCCTGCCCTATTTAAGGACATCTCTACTTAAGAAGTGTCTAAATAAGGTCGTGGGCACTGATTCCGAGTGTGAGGTCGAGTACCGGTGCAGATTGGAGGAGGGGGAGCGCGTCCTCTGCCATCGCAACCATCTCGTTGGAGTCGGCATGGAGGCGTTGAGCGGATTCATCAGCCCACTTCTCGATAAGCACAAAACGCCCTGGTTCAATTAGGGACGCCGCTAGGTCAACATTGCGACACCCCGGATTACCTCGCGTGAGGACTGTATAGCGAGAAAGCACCCCGGCGAGGCTGGACTCAGACCCGGGGATCGCTGTAAAAACCCCCACGACGATGAGAATCTCACCTGAGTCTCTCGACTCAAGATCGTCCTCTAGTTCTAGGTTTCTAGGACTGCTGCGCTCTGGATTGGTCATGATTGAGGTGCTCACTCTGCTGGGTTATCCACAGGCAACCTGTGGATAAATAGGGGGGCTTGACGCGTAAGTTACTCTATAGGGAGGGAGTGGCTAGAGGGGCCAGTGATGGTTAGCAAACCCTTCTGCTTGGCTGCTACTGGATGGTTTGGCGATTGATATCTCTGAATTCAATTAGAGCCTCAAAGCCGAGCGGGAATTAATTGCGAAGCGGAGGCGTTAATAGTTTCTCCACAGGCTCGTGGACTCTGAGATGACTCTAAAAGTTATCTCGAACCCAGGGACGGGTGGTAAGTGTGACAGAAGAGACAAAAATTTCTTGATTAAGAGAGATTTGTGGCTCTGCGTTTCGCTCTTTTGAGGGCGAGTAGCAGAGAATAGCCAGCTAGACCCGGCCGGGATCACCGGTTGGTCGCGAATGAGGCAGAGATGCCCCACTCGAAATCGGCGTTTGAGGGGCAATTGTGGCGAAGGATCGTGTGGATAGGGATGAGGAAGATCTTGTCCGGCTCTACCTCACAGATATTGGGCAGTACACACTGCTCACAAAAGATGATGAGGTCCGCCTCGCTCAGTTGATTGAGAACGGCATTAAGGCGCGCGAGCAGATCGCAGACGCCGCTGCATTCAAGAAACTGACACCCGCTAAGAAGCGCGAAGTTAAGCGAGCGGATCGTGACGGCGAAGAGGCCACACAGACCTTCGTACAGTCGAACCTGCGCCTCGTTGTATCAATCGCAAAGAAGTATCAGGCATCTGGTCTTCCACTTCTAGACCTAATCCAAGAGGGAAACCTCGGTCTCATCCACGCAGTTGAGAAATTCGACTGGCGTAAAGGGTTCAAGTTCTCGACCTATGCAACTTGGTGGATTCGCCAAGCCATTACTCGCGGTATTGCTAATACCGGTCGCACTATCCGTCTTCCTGTACATGCTGGTGACACGCTTGCTCGTCTCCAGAAAGCCCGATCGCGTCTCGAGCTAAAACTCGGTCGTCAAGCAACTCTCTCGGAGCTAGCTGCTGAGGTAGAGATGCCCGAGGACAAGGTAACCGAGGCGCTTCGCTTCGCAGCCGAGCCCCTCTCGCTCTCAGAGCCACTACGAGAAGATGGCGATGCTGAGCTTGGAGACATAGTTGAGGATCGCTCGGCTGAGTCTCCATTTGAGGTCGCTGCAACGGCACTGCTGCCCGAGGAGATAGAGAAGTTACTCGCACCTCTAGATGAGCGTGAGAAGCAGATTCTTCAACTCCGTTTTGGTCTAGATCGCGGAGAGCCGCGCACTCTTGAGGAGGTTGGGGAGCACTTCAACCTGACACGAGAGCGAATCCGCCAGATTGAGGCTCGTGCGATGTCCAAGCTGAGGCACCCATCAGCAGATACTGGCGCTCGCGACCTGCTCGCCGTTTAGTACCTAGTTAATAGGGTCTTAAGTGTTTAGGGTCTTCAATGTTTAGGGTCTTCAATGTTTAGGGTCTTAAGTGTTTAAAGCTCTGGTAGTAATAGCGGTTGTTGTAGTCGGCGTAATTGCTGCGCGTGTTGTGCGCGATAACCGCTGATTAATTTGTATCTGCTTCTTCTCTAAGCAGGCCTTCATGCTCGTGTGTGAAGAGTGCGGGCGTTCCTCCGGTATGTAGGAATACAACTCGTCCGTTTATGCGACCATCGGCGGCATGCGTGCGAAGTGCGTCTAGTGCCTTCGCGGTATAGACCGGGTCGAGTATCAGCCCCTCCGATTGCGCTGCAGTACGCAGAGCGCTAATCGTCTGATCAGATGCCCTTCCGTAACCAGGGCCAACGTGGTCGTGGTCTACAAAAACCCTCCCCATGTTATTTGCAACGCAGAGGAACTCGGCGGTGGACTTAACAAGTTCAGGTACTGCTTCATCGAGGTCGGGGCGGGTGCCTACATCTACCCCGAGGACGCGAGTGTTCGATGCGCCTAGGCCTAGAAGCAGCCCTGCGTGGGTTCCGCCAGATCCATCTGCAACAACTATCCAATCCATTGCAAGATTGTCTATAGCGGCAAACTGGTCCTCTATCTCATGGGCAGCTAATTCATAGGCCCCGACACCAATAGTGGATGCGCCGCCAATGGGGATCGGATACGGGAGGCCGCCGCTCTCGGCAAGTTGATCAGAGATATTGAGGATGCTCTCCTCTATCTCGTAGTACTCGTTACCGCTATTAAAATGGATCGTTGCACCGAGCAAATGACACATGAGGAG
>CAFBNL010000016.1_pt1 | contig 21039 bp, 24 predicted proteins | sample 7269241 | NCBI WGS metagenome assembly CAFBNL01 (sample SAMEA6814093, study PRJEB35770) | uncultured Actinomycetes bacterium | biome: Freshwater; feature: Freshwater reservoir; material: water | place: Czech Republic | collected 2017-05-23 | depth 30m m
CCCAAGATTGAGCGAGATTACTAACGCGTTTAGCGCTATCCCCACTGCAATGACGAGCATTCCATCGATTCGCAGGTTGGCGGCACAGAATCCAAGCAGCATCACGTAAGAGAGGATCAGGAGCCCAGCACCTAAGTAGTCGCCGCGCCCAGACGGAAGAGTTATCCACTCGAGGCCAGCTTGAATTGCGACACCTAAAAATAGGAGAACGAGCCGCTGAAAGGGGAGTTCTGTGATGCGTGAGAGTTGTCCGCGTGTAGCAAAGGAGATGCCAAGAGCAAGGAGAAGCGTGATAGCGGTAAAGAGCACCCCCATACGTTACGGCCCATACGCGGCATCTAGGTGTCTTAAGCCTCTACGATGCCAAGGTGCTTGAAAAACCTCCTCTCGGTGACTCTGAGGTCTCCTACTCGGTAGGCAATGGCGTTGCTCGTATAACAATTGACCGCCCATGGCGGCGCAATGCAATGTCTTTTGCAGTGATGCAGGGGCTCAGAGATGCTCTCGCTCTCGCGAAGGGCGACGAAGCCGTGAGGGTCGTGGTGCTTACAGGCGCGGGGGATAGAGCATTCTGTGCAGGCGCAGACCTCGACGCGATCGCAGGCACCGGCGAGGAAGCACACGAGAAGCGAGGGGTTTTGGTTGGGCTATTCCAAGACCTATGGGCTCTGGGTAAGCCCACAATCGCGCGAGTGCGCGGATACGCACTAGCAGGCGGAATGGGGCTCGCGCTCTGCTGCGACTTTGTAATCGCTGCCGATGATGCGCAGTTTGGTACGCCGGAGGTAAATGTTGGGCTCTGGCCGTACATCGTTACTGTTCCGATGCTGCGCTCGATGCCTCCTCGCAAGGTCCTAGAGCTTCAGATGACCGGGAGGCGTGTCGGGGCAGTAGAGGCGCTTGCTATTGGGTTCGTTAACGAAGTCGTTACTGTCGCCAACCTCGATGAGCGGGTAGATGAACTAGCCGCTGAACTAGCCGCTAAGTCGCCACTCGTTCTGCGATTGGGGCGCGATGCGTTTTATCAAGCGCTAGAGATGGAGAGCGACCCGGCTCTTGAGTATCTGCATAACAAACTCAACGAGCACACGCAGATTGCAGATGCAGCAGAGGGCATCGCAGCATTCGCCGAGAAGCGCCCCCCACAGTGGAGAGGGATCTGACGCCGGACGCTGACGCCGGTTTCTGTAAAACGCGGCGCTAGGGTGCGGGTCCATGGCTGAGATTCGTGCTGAGATCACCGCAAGCGTCTGGAAGGTCGTCGTAGATGAGGGCCAAGCGGTTGCGGAGGGGGATGAGATCGCAATTCTTGAGTCCATGAAGATGGAGATCCCAGTCATTACGGAGGTACCGGGAATCGTGCGAGAGATACATGTAGAGGCCGGACAGACGGTACGCGAAGGCGACCTCATAGCGATCATCTCAGAGACATGATGCGCTTCGAGATCATCGACAGGGTTGCGGTCCTAACCCTTGATCGCCAAGAGCGCCGCAATGCGTTGAATGCTGAGATCTGTGACGAGATACGCGCGCACTTCACGAGTGTTGCTGGCGTAGGCGGAGAGCGCGTCAATGGTGTCGGCGCAATTGTCATCGCTGCTGAGGGGAGTGCATTCTGCGCCGGAGCAGATCTAGTGCTTCGGGCCGCTGATGTCTCTGACGGTGGAGGTATTCAGCCTGGCGGAAATGACTCCTTCCGTCCGGCGTTCGAGCGACTTCTCTACTGCATCGTTGAGCATCCACTCCCAGTATTCGCAGCGATAAACGGCCCCTGCATGGGTGCAGGTATGCAGCTTGCGGTTGGGTGCGACTTCAGGGTTGCCTCGCCAAAAGCAATCTTCTCGATCCCTGCATCGAAACTTGGGATTGTGCTCTCAGCCGCCAACATTTCACGCCTGAGCCGCCTCGTTGGTCCCTCTATGTCACGAGACCTTTTGCTTGCTTCGCGATCACTCAACGTCGATGAGGCGGAGCGTGCTGGTTTAGTAAATCGTCGTGCTGATGATGTTCGCGATTTTACAATCGCATGGGCAGATGAGGTTGCACGCCTTGCTCCCATAACGGTTCACGGGCACAAGCGAGCGCTGCATCTAATTGAGACTGGGCTCTCTCAGTATGGCATTGCAGAGCTAAAGGCCTTGGAGGAGACTGCCTTCATGAGTAGCGATCTGCAAGAGGGGCTCGAGGCGTTTGCACAGAAACGACCGCCTGAGTTTACAGGTAAATAGCCTAAATAAAGCCTTTTTTGCGTTGCGGTCAGTAATTTCCAGGTAGCGCTCGGTCTAGATAACCGAACCAAACAAAGCAGACAATCGCGAACGGAATAAACCCTCCAAAGCGAACCTGCCATACGCGGCGCTTTCTAAATGCCCCCCACCACCCGAGGCCAACTGCAAGAGTCGCCAATCCCCAGATCACCGCGCCGCGATAATCAACCTTCCCATGTGCAGTATCAAGACTTGAAGTCACCGGTGCTGGTTGCGTAATAGAAGGATCCCTTACCGGCGCACTCGACGCGGGGACCAGGCTGGCATGCACAACCAATCGACGTGATGCCGAGAAACGCGGGTGGCATGTCGTAAGGGTAAGAGTCGCCGTTGGGGTCGCGTTAAGAACACTCAACTCTGTTGGCCTAACAATGATTGTCTCGGTAACGCTGTAGCGAAAATCGCCATCTGCGGTTCGAACCTCAATGAGATTTCCCGGTCTTAGTTCATCGAGTCGACCAAATGGTGCTCCGTAGGTTGTGCGATGACCTGCAATTGCTGCGTTGCCTAACTCGCCAGGGAGCGGAGTATTGGGATAATGCCCAGGGCCCTTGCGAAGGTCCGCACGCCTCACGCCCTGTACAACCGCGTGCTCTACTCCAATACTTGGAATGCTGATGATGGCAATCGCGTCACCACTCGGGATCGGGAGTGGCTTTGATTCTGGAGCCGATGGGTCGCCGTTCGTGGTGGTTGTTGTCTTGAGGCCCTTAGCAAAGTCCTGTTTCAGAGAGTCTTGGGCTTTGGCTTCGTAGACTCCGGTGCCCCAGAGTTGATAGGCGGCGAAAGACAGGGTTAGTAGCCCAATGGTCACCAAGGCCCGGCCTATCCCTCCAATAACTCTCATCACATACTTGAGCCTAGGGGGAGACTTGGTTTAGCCGGTGGGTTCGCTTGTGACCACTAAGCATCCGTAGCCTTGAGGCCGGTGCCGAATGTTCTCAAACTCCGTGAAGCCGTCTGCCTGCTTGGGCGGTTCCCTGCACTCGCCGGACTCGATCTAGATCTCGATGCCGGCGGGATAACTCTGCTGTCCGGCCCCAACGGAGCGGGCAAGACCACTCTCCTTCGCCTGCTTGCAGGGCTGGTGCCGCTGCACTCTGGAACCGGCAGCGTATTGGGCTTCGATCTAAATACTGATCGGGTTAGTCACCGTCGGCGTCTTGCACTCGTTGGGCATGACACATTCTGTTACGACGACCTAACGGTGCGCGAGAACCTCATCTTCTCAGCTAAAGCATCTGGGCGTAAAGCAGCGATTGGGGAGAGCGCAATGGAGCGCTTAGGGCTATCGCATGTAGCGGGGGTGCTGCACTCAAGGTTGTCGGCAGGGCAGCGCAGAAGACTCGCTCTCGCCGCTGCGTTTGGGCGCGACCCAGAGTTACTTCTCTTGGATGAGCCTCATGCTGGCTTGGATGCCGAGGGCCGCGAGATACTTGATGAGATTCTGCGTGAGACATATGCCACTGGGCGAACAGTCATCATCGCTAGTCACGAGTTAGAGCGCACACGCGCACTATCTAATAAGGAGTTCTCAATTCGTGGCGGGCGCGCATACTTGGTCGAGCAAGCATGAACGCGTTCTCCGAGATAAAACTCATCGCTGGTAAGGATCTACGTATAGAGATGCGCTCTCGAATCTTGCTCTCGCAGGTGCTCCCGTTCGGGGCAATTGTGGTGCTGCTATTTGCCTTCGCCCTTGACCCCGATCGCGGAGTCCTTGCTCGGGTTGCTCCTGGATTGTTCTGGATAACGGTTCTCTTGGCTGCGCTATTGGCAATTGGGCGTGCCTTCTCGATTGAGCAGCAGCACGGAGCCCGCGATGGGCTCCGGCTCGCCGGGCTAGACGGGTCATCGGTATTTATCGGTAAGGCGATAGCGATTGCAGTTCAACTCGCAATTCTGGAGGCCGTACTCGGGTTGACCGTCGTGGTTCTGTACGGGGTTGAGGTACATGGCGTGGTTGTATTGCTAGCAACGGCCTCAGCCGCCACTATTGGGCTCGCTGCTGCCGGTACGTTGTACGGAGTACTCGCTGCTGGATTGCGAGCACGTGAGACCCTGCTTCCGTTGCTACTGCTCCCCGTATTGGCGCCGGTAATGCTCGGCGCAACCCGCGCCTTTGAGGATGGCCTCGAGGGAGTCCCGGGTGACGCTTGGCCCTGGGTCGCATTGCTCACAGTCTTTGCACTTTTATATACAGGAGTTGGAATGCTTGCCTTTGGCCCATTGTGGGAGGACACATGAGCTCGACCATGAAAACAAATGATGATCGCTCGGCTCTACTCCCGCGTGCCGTTGGGCGTGTTGTCGATGCCCTCACACTTATTTCGATTGGGGCGTTGACCTTCTTTGGTCTATGGGCGTCGCCGGCCGATGTTGTCCAGGGAGATGCGCAGCGCATTATGTACCTACATGTTCCGGCTGCATGGGCCGCATATGTTGCATTCGGCATCACGACACTCGCGTCGCTGCTCTGGTTATGGCCGCGCACTCGTTCTGCAGTCTGGGATCGCGTCGCTGGGGCCTCTGCCGAGATAGGGCTTATTTTTACTGGTCTTACGCTTCTTCTTGGCTCGCTCTGGGGTCGCCCAGTCTGGGGAGTTTGGTGGGCATGGGACGCTCGCCTTGTCTCCACTGCGGTTCTCTTCTTTCTCTACCTTGGTTACCTCGCAATTAGAGCAGTGCCGGCCGAGCCAATCGTGCGCGCTCGCCGCAGTGCAATAACTGCTGTGATTGTTTTTATTGATGTACCTATCGTGCATTTCTCTGTTAACTGGTGGCGAACACTCCACCAAAAGGCGACGGTCTTTAATCCAGAGTTGAATCCTGAGATCCATGGCGTTATGGCTCTAACACTCTGGATCGGGGTAGTTGCATTCACTTTTCTCTACATCTCGCTTATGAACCGTAGATATCAACTCGCCTATCTTGAGGAAGGGCTTGAGGAGACTGCACTAGATGCTGCCATTCTTCAGAGATCTGGGGGTGTTAAATGACCGATGCAGGATTTGTGATTGCATCTTGGGTGATCACCGGGTTAGTACTTGGCGGGTATGCGCTGCGCATCGCACTGCGCACGGCGGTTGCTCGCGGAGAGAAAACATTATTTAAGCCTGCTGCTCCAAAGCCAGAGAACGGTGTAGATCAGTGAAGGGGCGGCGCGCTTGGGTAGCAATCGGAATCTGCACGGTGGCGGTTGTCGCCATTATCGGGCTTGCAGTGCAACTATCTGGGAACGTCGTCTATTACCGGACCGTCACAGAGGCTGTGAAGATACGTAGTTCTGAGGCCCGTTTTAGGCTTGCGGGAGCTGTTGTCCCGGGGACAATTTCTGAGACGGGTAGCGGTGTGCGCTTTGAGGTTACAGACGGTAAGAAGACCGTCACTATTAACCATCGCGGAGACCCGCCCCAACTCTTCAAGCCAGGTGCACCGGTTCTCTGCGAGGGCGCATGGGGTGCCGCAACAGCGGGTGGGGTTCCAGTCTTTAACTCTGACCGCATCATGGTTAAGCATGGCGAGGAGTACACCCCGCCGAAGGTAAAGGTCACTACGACAACATCGCTTCCGCGGGGCTGATCTAGGTGGGTAACGCGTGAAGGCGACACTAGGAGTTCTTGCACTTGCATTTGGAGGAGGTGCATGCGTTGTTGGCATAACTAGCCTTCTGCTTGGGCTGCAGCGAGAAAACGATGCACTGCTCGCTGTAGGGCGCAAATGTGTTGCGGTTCTTTTGGTATCCGCATTGGCAGCCGTGGGAATTATGGAGTGGGCGCTGGTTAGCCACGACTTTACGATTCGCTATGTCGCAGAGAACAACGCTCGGTCAACCCCTCTGCTATTTACTATTACCGGTCTCTGGTCGGCTCTGGCTGGATCGATACTCCTATGGGTTCTAATACTCTCGGGTTACATAGGGGTGACGGTTCGCCACTTCCGCAAGCGTGCATCAGAGCCGCTTGTTATTTGGGCGACGATTGTGATGCTCGGGGTTGCGCTCTTCTTTTTCTTGCTAGTGCTCGGCCCTGCGAACCCATTCCGCCTTGTTGCCGGTGGAGCGCCCCTCGATGGGCGTGGCCCAAACCCACTCCTTCAGAATCACCCGCTCATGGCGTTTCACCCACCGATGCTCTATCTCGGGTACGTGGGCTTCACAGTGCCGTTTGCGTTTGCTATGTCCTCACTAATTACTGGGAGCGTCGGTGAGGGGTGGCTCGCAGATACGCGCCGAACGACTCTGATCGCGTGGGGCTTTCTATCTCTCGGGATCATCCTCGGAGCCTGGTGGTCTTACGAGGTACTCGGGTGGGGCGGTTACTGGGCTTGGGACCCGGTTGAGAATGCTTCGTTGCTTCCATGGCTCACAGCAACGGCCTTTATCCACTCAGTCATGGTCCAGGAGCGCCGCGCAATGCTGCGCGTCTGGAACCTCTCGTTAGTAATAGCAACCTTCTGTCTCACCATTCTTGGAACATTCCTCACACGCTCCGGTGTCGTTAACTCCGTACACGCTTTCTCAGAGTCATCTATTGGGCTTTGGCTTCTTGTGTTTCTAGGAGTCTGTGCCGGAGGGGGTCTCGCCCTCATCGCTTGGCGCGGTGATCGCCTTCGGGCTCCGGGGCGTATCGACTCGATGCTCTCTAGAGAGGCTGCATTTCTAGGTAATAACCTCCTCTTCGTTGCCTTTGCTTTCGTTGTACTTCTTGGGACGGTATTCCCTCTAATAGTTGAGGCGATTCAAGGAAAGCAGCTATCGGTCGGCGAGCCATACTTCAACCGAATGACAATTCCACTCGGTCTCGCACTTCTTTTTCTGATGGCGGTCGCACCTGCGTTGCCATGGCGCGCAGCAAGTGGGGATGTCCTCAAGCGCAGACTTCTACTCCCGGCCTGGGTCGGAACCGCAGTGATGGTCCTCACGTTGATCTTCCTCGATCGTTCGCTCCCAACAGCGCTTGCATTTGGGCTAGGGACATTTGCCATCGCAGGGATTATGCGTGAAACCTTTATGGCAGTTAAGTCGCGTCGTGGCGCTGACAAGATTGGGTGGATGCGAGCGACTCGGCGCACCCTCGCCGGAAATCCTCGCCGTTATGGCGGACTCACCGTGCATGTCGGGGTAGTACTTATCGCTGTAGCGATCGCGGGGTCACACACCTTTGGAATAAAGCAAGAGATCCGCCTCGCTAAGGGCCAGTCTGCAGAGGTAGCGGGCTACACGTTTACATATGTAGGTAGCAGTAAATCGGTCACGGGGCAGAAGACAACACTCTCAACAGATATTCGAATTGAGCAGGGGGGTAAATCTCTAGGTACATACGCTCCCTCGGTCTCAACCTTCCCAAACTCAAACCAAGCAATCGGTACACCATCTGTTCGCACTGGTGTCCTGCGAGATATCTATCTAACTCTTGTTTCATCGCCGAACAAAACAGGGCGTGTCACCATAGGGGTAGGTATCAACCCAATGGTTGTCTGGATCTGGTTTGGTGGAGCGCTGCTTGCGATTGGAACAATTGGGGCACTGCTTCCATCAGTTAGGCGCAGACCAGGTTTGAGGGTCACAGGCGAGGCTGAGGTTGAGGCCCAATCCGTCTCAGTGTCATGAAGAGTCGAGTTCGAGTAGTCGCAATCATCGTTGCAGTTGTAGTCGGTGCTTTGGCGGTAGTTCTCGCTATTAATGTCGGCAGAGACCCGCGTGCTGATGCCAACCGATCGCGCTTATTAGGGCGAGACGTCCCTGCGTTTGATCTACCGCTGCTCAACGGGGATCGAGCCTCCTCGGAGGGGCTTGCCGGCAAGACAATCGTTGTCAATTTCTGGAACTCTTGGTGCATCCCGTGTCGCCAAGAGCATCAGGCTCTTGTCGATTGGTGGAGTGCGAACAAAGACGACTCGGGGGTGACAATGCTTGGGATAGTGCGTGAAGATACGAAGAGCGCTACGCAGACCTATGTCGAGGCTGAGGGAGTTACATGGCCTATCGCTATGGACCCAGGAAGTAAGGCTGCACTTGCATTCGGCACAAGGGGACAGCCGGAGACGTATGTAATCTCGCCGAGTGGAGTAGTAGTTGCTTCCCAGTATGGGCCTGTAACAGTTGGCAATATCAACGAGATGGTCGGCGCTGCTCGCCGGGTTGGCTGATTTTTATGGAGTCGAGATCAAGTGCACCTACTGACCGCACCCAGAGCAAATCACGAGTACGAGTATCGTGGATAGTTCTCGCTGCAGTGGTCATTGGCGCTTTTGCATTCTCCCTCTGGCCGCGTTCCGGCCCTGAATCCATCGCTTCGCATACTGCGCGCCTCTCGCGCGAGTTTCGATGCGTCGACTGCGAAGGGCTATCCGTCGCCGAGAGTGCCACTGCATCGGCTCGTGCAGCTAGAGCAGACATCCGCTCTCGAATAACAGATGGCGAGTCGGATGCAGAGATTAGGGCTGTATTTATAGACCGTTATGGCGAGTCAGTATTATTGAAGCCTCGTGGAGACGGCATTGGAATCATTGTCTGGGCGCTCCCGATACTCCTAGTCATTCTTGGAGGCGCTGCTCTCGGATTCGCTTTCGCTAGATGGCGCCGCCAACCTCGCTTAGATGCGAGTGCCGAAGACGAATCTCTTGTAGCCAAAGAACGCGACGGCAGCAATGGATAACGAGCAGTTTGCCTTAGCCAACGAACGGGATTTTCTCCTACGTTCTCTTAGGGACCTCGATGATGAGCGCGATGCAGGAAACATTGATGAGGAGCAGTATGCGACCCTCCATGGTGATTACACGGCGCGATGTGCAGCCGTTCTGCGTAGCATCTCTGAATCCGAGTCTGGATCGCGGAGGATCACTCGCAGCCAAGGCGACTCAACTCAAGATGCATCATCACGTCGCCTCCGCCTAGTCGTATGGATAGGGGTGGTGGCATTCGCAGTCGTCACTGCTGTATCTCTCTCATTTACAATGGGGGCGCGCCTCCCTGGGCAGTTCGTTACCGGCCCAGCGCCTAAGGGCGTAGCGGGCGGGGCATCCCTAGCGGCTCTTGAGGCTGCCGTGAAGGAGAACCCTGAAGACATAGAGGCGCATCGCTCTCTTGCGCGTGCTTTCTTATCCGAGCAGCGATATGCAGACGGATTAAAAGAGTTCGATGAGGTGGTTCGAATCTCCCCAGACGACACCGAGGCCCACGCATATGCGGGATGGATTCTTCGCCTAGCCGGCCTACCTGATGATGGATTGGTCCGAATTGAACGGGCCTTGGAGATCGACTCCTCCTACGCAGATGCCCGTTTCTTCAAGGGCATCATCTACCTACGCGACAAATCCAACCCCTCTGCCGCAATCCCGGAGTTTCAGCTCTATCTAGCGGCTGTCCCTGATGGTGGGCAGTCCGCGGCGGTGCGCCAACTCCTTGCCCAAGCAGTCGCTGCTACGAGCGGTGGCGTATCCTCAACCACAAGGCCGTAAACCGGCCGGAACTACCTGACCACAACTAACAGGACCACTAAACCTCCCCCCAACTAAACCCCTAGTAACCCAACAGGAGATACACATGCCAGAGCGCCCAGCACACACCATCGACGAGTCCAAGATCTACCGAACCACAATCGTCACCAACAAGGGAACCATCGTGATGGATCTCGACCCAGCCTTGGCCCCCAAGACAGTCAACAACTTTGTCGGGCTTGCTCGCCTCGGTTACTACGACGGCCTTACATGGCACCGCGTTGTTCCCGGCTTCGTTATTCAAGGTGGCTGCCCAGATGGCCGCGGCACTGGTGGCCCTGGCTACAAGTTTGAGGATGAGCCAGTTATTGCTGAGTACACACTCGGTGCAGTCGCAATGGCGAACTCTGGTCCTAACACAAATGGCTCACAGTTCTTCATCACGATTGCTGATCAGACGAAGGGCCTAGCCAAGTCTTACAACCTCTTTGGTTATGTAATTGACGGGATGCCTGTTGCCTTATCAATTACTCAGGGCGACACAATGGAGACCGTCGTAATCGAAGAACTAGATCGCTAGAAGAGGAACCCGATGACTGCAGCACCTGCTGGCCCCACAACACCAATCGAACTCGTAGAGGAGGTATACGGCCGCTTTGTTAGCCGTCTGCCTATTGCGCGCGAACGCTTGGGTAGGCCGCTCACATTCGGCGAGAAAGTCCTACTTGCCCATGCGGATGATGTAACAACGTTGGGTCTCAAGCGCGGCGTCGATTACGGAGACTTCCGACCGGACCGCGTCGCCATGCAGGATGCAACTGCGCAGATGGCGTTGCTGCAATTCATGCTCGCAGAGTTGCCGCTTACTGCAGTCCCGAGCACTGTTCACTGTGACCACCTGATCCAGGCTCGTGTCGGAGCAAATGCAGACCTTGCGTTCGCTAACGACCAGAACGCAGAGGTCTATACCTTCCTGCGCACAGTCTGTGAGAAGTACGGGATCGGTTTCTGGAAGCCAGGGTCGGGGATCATTCACCAAGTCGTCCTAGAGAACTACGCGTTCCCAGGCGGGATGATGGTCGGTACTGATAGCCACACCCCGAACGCCGGTGGTTTAGGGATGGTTGCTATCGGTGTTGGCGGGGCTGACGCTGTCGATGTAATGGCTGGATGGCCCTTCAATACGCGCCTACCCCAACACATTGGAGTGCGTCTTACCGGATCAATCTCAGGATGGGCATCGGCCAAGGACGTCATCCTTAAGGTCGCTGGAATCCTTACTGTTAAGGGCGGAACCGGCGCAATCGTCGAGTACTTCGGTCCAGGTGCGAGCAGTATCTCTGCAACAGGTAAGGCAACGATCTGCAACATGGGTGCTGAGATTGGCGCAACGTGCTCGCTATTTGAGTACGACGATCGGATCGCTGCATACCTTCGAGCCACAGGGCGCGATGCAATTGCAGCACTTGCAGATGCCAACGCTGAAATGCTTCGCAATGACCCCGAAGTAAATGCAAGCCCCGAAGATTTCTACGACCAAGTTATCGATATCAATCTTGATGAACTTGTTCCGCACCTAGTTGGCCCGCATACTCCCGACCTTGATCGTCCGATTAGCAAAGTCGCTGCGGCGGCGCGTGCCGAGGGGTACCCGCTAGAGATCTCAGCTGCTCTCGTTGGGTCCTGCACCAATTCATCATATGAAGACATTGGGCGTGCAGCCCACGTTGCTCGCCAAGCATCAGCAAAAGGACTGCGCGTTAAGTCTCCACTCCTGATTACCCCCGGCTCAGAGCAGGTGCGTGCCACCATCGAGCGCGATGGGCTCCTCGCAGACCTTGAGGCGATTGGTGCAACCGTGCTTGCAAATGCCTGTGGACCCTGCATCGGGCAGTGGCAGAGAGATGATATTGCTCCGGGAGAGGCCAACTCAATCGTCTCCTCCTTCAACCGAAACTTCCCGAAACGCAACGACGGCAACGCAGCGACGCTCTCCTTTATTGGATCCCCTGAGACGGTTGTTGCAATGGCACTTACGGGGCGCCTCGATATCGACTTCACACGCGAGCCGATCATCGGCGACGATGGGGTAGAGGTGTTTCTCAGTGCGCCTAGTGCGGATGAACTCCCGAGCCTTGGTTTTGACTCAGGAGAGTCTGGATTCATAATGCCCGCAGTCGATGGCTCCAATGTCTCGGTATCAATTAAGCCGGGCTCGGATCGCCTTGAGGCCCTTGTGCCCTTTAGCGCTTGGGATGGCGAGGACTTCGCAGGCCTTCGTGTGCTTATGAAGGCAACAGGCAAATGTACAACGGACCACATCTCGCCTGCAGGGCAGTGGTTGAAGTACCGAGGTCACCTAACAAATATCTCGCAGAATCTCTACATAGGCGCCAACAATGCCTTCGCCCTTAACGAGTCTGGTCAAGGTATTGATGTGCGGGACGGATCCGTTGTTGCGCTCCCTGATCTAGCCAAGAAATACAAGGACGCGGGCATCGACTGGATCGCTATCGGTGATGAGAACTTCGGTGAGGGTTCATCGCGCGAGCATGCTGCGATGGAGCCGCGCTACATGGGTGGGCGTGCGATTCTTGTTCGTTCATTCGCTCGGATCCACGAGGCAAATCTCAAGAAGCAAGGAATGCTGCCTCTTACCTTCGTGCACGCAAACGATTACGAGCGCATTCGCTTCGATGACGCCGTCGACGTAATTGGGCTCGCAGAGCTTGCTCCAGATCGCAACCTAAATGTGGTGCTTCACCACTCTGATGGCACCGAGGAGTCTTTCGAGGTTCGACACACAATGTCAGAGGAGCACATCGGTTGGTTCAGTGCAGGATCTGCTCTGAACCTTTTGGCCGCACAGCGCTCTTAAGTATTGATGGCTCTTAGGTATTGATGGCGGTTAAGTATTGATGGCGGTGCTCGCCTTGCATCTACTTCGCTACTAGCCGCCTGTGCGCACACTCAAGAGGGTTACCTCTTTCGAGTACACAATCTGCGCCGTGGTCGGATTTATTGCGGGCCAGAATGGCGCTTGGTAGAGACCGATTCGAGCGCTAGGAATGCAGTCCCCAGATGGGATGCATGTAATTTCGCCAGACATACCCGAGTAGTTGGCTACCTTGAGCAGCGCATCGCGCGCTGCTACGCGATTTATTACAGACGAGCCGCGTTCTCCGGGTTGAATCGCCGTAGAGATTGAGGCGACCAAGAGACTCGCTGCATCAAAGGCGTTTGCTTCGTAACCTGTAGTCGGGGCGACGCCGGTCTTACGCACAAATGCAGGTTGAAAATAGGTTCTGTAGAAGTCATTTGACTGCAACACGCTCAGGTCGAGCCCCGTCGCAAAAAGATCGTTGGTATTTCCGCCAATACCTGCAAGGGTTGATACTTCTTGACATCCGTCCCCGACGATTATCGGAATAGCGCGAGTGCGCGCGTCGCTTCTTAGGGCAGCAGTGATGTTCGCGCACCCTGGGTTAATAGTGGGGATGAAGATTGACTTCGGCGCTAATAGGGCAAGCTGCGCAACAAGTTCAGCAGCGTCTCCTCCTGACGAGGAGGAGAGTTTTGTAACTACTACACCATTCACCCGTAGTTGCTTTCCAAGTGAGTCAGCTAACTCGTTGGAGTACGGGTCTCCAATATCCGCGATAGTCGCTACAGAACTCCAACCTGGCCTTTCGCTAATAAAGGCGGCTGTAACTGCTCGACTGATTAGGTCATTATTTGCGAAACGGAAGTAGTAGGGAGGGCGAGTCCCTTCCGCGGTAAGGGCTGGGGCTGTGTTGGATGGCGAGAGTAGAAGTACGTCGCTATCCGAGTACTCGTCCGCAGCGCCTTGAAGCGCACTCCCAGAGCAAGTGGTTCCGATTACTCCGATAAGGCGCTTCTCGGCCAAGAGTCCTCTTGCAGCACGCGCACCATCGGTCGAGCCGCTGCATGTGTCCGGGGTGGAGAGCACAATTACTTCGTGCCCGTCAATGGTGCCGGGCACGCCATCGAAATACCCATCCAAATAATCAATAGCTAACTCAACCCCAACTAGAGACTCTTTGCCTATCGCTATATTTTCGGAGAGCTGTGTGCCAATAAATATTGGTTCACCTATGCCTAAGGAGACGCAGTCAGCCTTCTTCGCGCAAGAGCTCTCACTCGAGGTTCCATTGGTGGCTTTGGAGGTGCTCGACGAGCACGCAGAGGCGGAGATAACTGTGACTGCAGAGAGAATCGCGGCGCCTAGGAACCTTGATGGAGGCCTCATCGCGTTATCCATGGCAAGAATGCCCCGCTTGATATCTCTCGAAGAATTTGTTCAATGGGTGTTGTGCTCGCCACGAAAGGCCCTCTAAATGGTGCACTAATAGCTATTACGGCTGCGAGGTCAAGGGCCACAAGCGCGATTATTCCTAGAGCGACAAAGCCGTATTTTGGCCCCGCACGTAGCGCAATAACAAGTGCGTTAATAATTAATGCCAAGCCCGCAATGACGCTCAAGGCGAGTAGCGGCATGGGCATTGTTTGAGAGGCTATCGAGACTCGCTGTCTGCGAGCCTCAGTCATGGTCTCCAACGCACTCCCCATTGAGTTCATTGGGGCATCTGGAGCGTAGGGCCTCGAGGAGAGGTCTGCTACCTCTAACTGCAGATCTCCTAGAGCATCGAATGCGGTGGATTGAGTCTCGTCATCGATAGCGAGTGCCCTCCATTCGCTATCGATAAGGGCCTTATCGTATTTGTTTAGTAGTGCTTGAATTCGGTATGTATCGGGTGGAGGCAGACTCGCGCTTGCATAAGCAAGGACACTCTGGGCGGCGACCTCGGTGCTAATCGCTCTCTGTGTCTCGCGCAGGGTTAAGTATTCGGTGTTGATAAGAAAGCCGGTCAAGATAGCGAAGAGGCTCCCCAACGCGGTCATGTATGCGGCGGCGGTCATGCCGGCGATCTCAGAGCCGCCATGCTCCAATTTGATGAGGACGACTAACGAGATCGCGGAGATTAGTGAGATGCTGATTATGCATAGCGCAAGAATCCCACCCATTGATAGCGAGGTAAGCCAGGTCATTTGTTGGATTCTGCTTTCGCTACAGCTGAGGCCCAAGTTTGGCGAACCTCTGCGGACTCAGCCTTTGTAGGGAGTATGCCCCCCGAGCGTTTGATCGCTGGTGTAGTACTCGGATCGAGCATGAGGTCCACGAATTCCTTGAGCGCAGCGGAGTCTGCGACTGCTTGCTGAGAGACGAACAATAACGAAGGTCGAGTAAGCGGGTAGAGCGCAGAGCGGACGTTGCGAGTGGAGGGCTCCACGCAGCCATCCCCTGTATTTATAGATACCGGGCTAAGCGCACGTCCCTTGACATTCAAGTCCGCGAGGGTGAGGACTCCGAGAGAACCGGGAGTTCGAACCGTTGAATCGCGCACAAGTGCCTCGCTCTCAAATGCGGTGTAGTCGCCCCTTGTGCTCGCCTCAGTACCGCGCGTTGTTGCTTCTTGGCTGAGGCCTTGGTCCGAGATGACCTCCATTACTCCAGAGGAGGGAGGTGGGCCGAATATGGCTAAGGGGCCAGTTGGAAGAGATGCCTTCTCGGTCTCCGGGAGCAGCAGCGATCCGTCCCAAGTATTTACTCCGAATGACTCAATGCCTAGGAGCGCATATAGAGCGGGGTATGAAAGACATCTAGGGGGACCATCGGCGGGGCGTGTAACTAGTACGACAGCATCTCGCGCTAGTAGGAGTCGCACTGGAGAGACGTTGCTCTCTCGACAGGATGTCTTCTCGGCCTCGGTTAAGTCCCTTGCTGCGGTTGCGATTGGTGCGAGACCATTGCATAGGAGAGCGATGCCATCGGAGCTCCCTGTTAGAGCCACATTGAAGCGAACTAATGGGTTCGCCTCTTCGAATCTGCCAGCCGTCTCAGAGACAACTTGGAGGAACGAGGGTGATCCTTGGATTTTGATTGATCCACTAAGTGGAGCGGGGGATGCGCAGGCGGCGACGGCGCTGCCGATCGCTAAAAGGGCTATGCCTCTTCGAAGTAACGAGCTCGCTCTGCTCCTGATGACCTGCATTCCGCTTGCCGCGAGGTGCTCTGAGCGCTGAGTTGTAGTTGGAGGAATCGGTGACCGCATCATGTGGGTGGTGAGGATAGTGGCCACGGTCGAGATTGTCTGAGGCGAATTGTTGAGTCCGTGTGCCGATTAGGTGAATATTTGGGGATTCGCGCTCCTGCCTCCTCAGCGGCGATTTCTCGAGTATTGCGGTGTTATTGCTCAGATACTCGGGTCTGTTACCGGCGCAGTTGGCGAAGGTCTCTTAAAACTGCTTCTAATGCAGGCCCAAATGCCGCCGCATCGGCGAGTGTTGTGCTCCAACCTACCGAGACTCTGAGCGATCGATCTGCCTCTGCCCCCATTGCTAAAAGCACTGGTGACGGCTCGAGTACTTCACTAGAGCATGCTGATCCAGAGTGCACTGCAATTCCGCGTGCGTCGAGTGCGAGTAATACTGGCTCTGCCTCAACATCGTTGATGGTTATGCAGAGAACATGTGGGAGACGCCTCGCCGGATCAAGCGGCCCAACTCGCGTAACGCCCTCAATCCCGTTGCAGTACTTCTCTATTAAATCGGTCTGCGCAAAATTTGCCGCTGATTCATTCGCAAGATTGGTTGCTACCTCTTGTGCTGCTACCCCAAAGCCAACCATCGCTGCAACATCCTCTAATCCCGCACGACGCGCTCTTTCCTGTGCGCCGCCAAGCATGAGTGGAGGTATACGCAGTCCGCGTCGCACAAACATCGCGCCTGCCCCCTTAGGGCCACCAAATTTATGTGCGCTAATGATCGCCAGGTCAACATCGAGTGCTGCGAGATCAACCGGTATGTGCCCCACGCCAGATGCTGCATCGCAGAGGATGAGCGGAGTAGCGCCGCACTCCTTGGCCGCGGCTCGGATAGCTCGCACGGCTTCATGCACCGGCTGAACAGAGCCGACCTCATGGTTAGCGAGTTGCAGCGCAACGAGAGCAGTCTCAGGGCGGATCGCAGATGCGATCTCCTGTGGGTCGATCAGCCCCTCAGCGTCGCAGCCCACGATTGAGGAGGCCCCTCCTCTCTGGGCGACCACGCTCTCAATGGAGTCTCCGACGCATGAGTGCTCGATGGCGCTAGCGACAATATGTGTTGCACGCTCTGGGGATTGATCAACTGCGCGTGAAACCGCACCAAAAACCCCTGCATTTGCAGCCTCCGTGCCGCCAGAGGTGAAGACAATCTCCCTAGGGCGAACCCCTAGAACACCAGCGACCTGCTCGCGTGCGACCTCGAGAGCGACTCGAGTCGTGAGGCCCTCAGCGTGGAGGCGCCCGGGGTCAGCGTAGTGATCGCGAAGATACGGCAGCATCGCCTCGAAGGCAGAGGGTCGGAGCGGAGATGCGCTCGCATGATCTAGATAGTGGCGCGTCATCGAATTGGAGTGCCGCTCACCCGAGAAGAGTGACGCAGGTGTCGTCCCCCGAAGTGCGCCGCGCCTCTTGAGTCGATGCAGTCTCACCATATAGGCCAGCCATCAGACCACGTATCATTCCGTGGTCAACAGCGCAGATCACATGTGGATACTGCTGGGCTGCGATCCCGAATGGGCAAGAGTCTGCGACGATTGTCATCTCAGAGCCGCGCGCCTCCGCATGTGCAGCAAAGCCATGGGCAGTTAGCGCCTCGGCAACAGTTGCGACCGCTTCCTTTACAGAGCGTTGATGCTCAGCCGGCGCCATGCGTGATGCCAACTCGTGTCCGTATGCATAACCAACCTCACCTGCCATGGCCTCGGCTTGTTCGGGGGGCAGCAGATCTAGAGCGCGCGCTAATAGAGTTCCGATTAAGTCATCACGCCCTGGCGGATTAGCGATGTTTGTCGCCGCCTCTGAGACTCGATAACGCTTCGAGGGCCTACCTGCGGAACGCGTGTCTTGGTCATTGGCTCGTGCCGTCTCTACAATCACATAGCCAGCGGTAGCTAGTTTCTCAAGATGGTGGCGCGCAACGTTTGAGTGGAGGTTGAAGCGCTCGGCAATCTCTCCGGCGGTCATCCCGGTTCGAGCATCGCGAATAAGTAGGTAGATCTCGCGTCGAGTGGGGTCTCCGAAGGCATTTGTGACCGCACTGACCGCAGCATTGAACTCAGCGGGGTCGAAGTGGGGCAGATCAGGTATGGCTGTGGCAGTGACGCTGAGATGAGCCCTGCCTGAATCGGGGAGTCTTGATGACATCTGCGTATTCTACCTATGTCGGTAGTGGAAATACTCGGGAGTGAGAATGGCGAGTCAACTAGAGGCAAATACAGCGCTAGGGGAGGTCCAAGACCCTGAACTGCGCAGAAGTCTCGTCGACCTCGGGATTATTCGCTCAGTCGCTGTGGACGGCGATCTGGCGGTTATCGGGATAGTTCCGCCGCTCGAGGACCTTGGGTACCGAGGCTCCCTCCACGGAGTTATCACCGAGGCGCTAGTAGCCCTCGAAGGCATATCGCGCGTCGAATTCACAGTAACGGAGCCAACTGCTGCTGAGTTAAAGGCGGTTGCATCGCGCCTACGCCGTGAGCCTCCACCCAACCCGCTTGCTGTAACCGACGCCTCAAAGCCGCCACCGCCGCGTCAGCGCTCTAACCCGTTTGGGAGTTCGAATACACGAATACTCGCGATTGCATCGGGTAAAGGCGGGGTCGGTAAATCCTCGATCACGACCAACCTTGCAATCGCTCTCGCTCAGCGCGGGCACAGTGTCGCCGCAGTGGATGCAGATGTGTGGGGATTCTCAATGCCGCGCATGCTCGGGATACATCGCCCCCCCGAGACCATCGATGACCTCATCATTCCCCCCTCTGCGAATGGTATTCGCCTTATCTCGATGGGTTACTTCGCTCGTGAAGACCAGGCAGTTGTATGGCGTGGTCCGATGCTGCATAAGGCGCTTGAGCAATTTCTTACAGATGTATATTGGGACGAGCCCGATTACCTGCTTGTAGACATGCCCCCAGGTACCGGGGATGTCTCGCTATCAATTGCGCAATTCTTGCCTCGCGCTGAGGTAATTGTGGTCACGACTCCCCAGCCCGCGGCCCAGAAAGTTGCTCAGCGAGCAGCGGCCATGGCGGAGAAAGTTGATCTCAAGGTCATCGGAGTGATCGAGAACATGTCTTGGTTCCGTGGTGATGACGGGAAGTCATACGAGATCTTCGGGGAAGGCGGTGGCGACGAGTTAGCAACCACCCTGGGAGTCCCGCTCCTAGCAAAGATTCCCCTAGTTCCAGCTCTCAGGAAGGGCGGAGACGACGGGAAGCCGATCATTATTTCTCACCCAGAGGATGAGGCCTCGGCCTGCTTCATGGCTGCAGCGGAGCGTATCGATACCGACCTAGCTCCTCGTCAGATCAGGCGACCCGAACTACTCATTAACTAAGCGGGCCTTTCGCGAACCCGAGGCAGAGCCCGCTACGATACGCATGCACCAAGATTTAAGACCGTCAATATTCAAGAACGTCAATATTCAAGAACGTCACAATGAGGGGTAAATCAATGGAAGTAAGAATCGGCGTCGTCTACTCGGCAAAGGAACTCAACTTAGACATTGAAGGCACCCCTGACGAAGTAGCTTCTCAGGTCAACGCAGGCCTCGCAGCCTCTGGAACGATCCTCTGGCTAACTGACAGCAAGGGCCGACGTGTAGGTGTACCCGCAGACAAGATTGCGTACATCGAGATCGTCGGCGAGGACGCTGCTAAGAGGGTCGGCTTCGGCCGCTAAGTAAATGCTGGGCGAGCCTGATGGTTCGGAGCACGATCTGCACCGCGAAGAGTTGTTTCGTGACGACCACGAAACAGCCCAAGAACCGCTTCTCCCTGAACTTCTAAAGAAGCGCCTGCTTGTAATCACAGGCAAGGGCGGAGTCGGGAAGAGCACGGTTACTGCAGGGCTAGCGCTCCTTGCATCTGATCTCGGCAAACGCGTCCTAGTAGTTGAGGTAGATGCGAAGGGCGATATCGCCTCGAAGTTTGAGCACCCACCTGTTGGGTTCGTCCCCGTTGAGGTACACCCCAATGTGAGCGTGCTCGCAATGGATACTGAGGCCTCTCTTCGTGAGTATCTAAGACTTAATCTGCGCATCCCAGTCGTTGGGCGCATCGGTCCGATTGCTCGTGTCTTTGACTTCGTTGCGACCGCAGCCCCTGGAGTTAAAGAGGTATTGACGATCGGGAAGATCGGTTGGGAGGTCCGCGAGTCCATCGCCGGGCGAGCACCGTGGGATCTTGTAATCGTTGATGCAGCCGCCACAGGACACGTAGTTGCGCAGTTGGGGGCACCCGATGCGATAAAGGACTTGGTGAGCGTTGGGCCGATCCGTTCACAGACTGAATGGATGACGGATCTCCTAGCTGACCCAGCAATCACAGCTCTAAATGTTGTTACGACCCCAGAGGAGATGCCGGTTAGCGAGACGATTGATTTAGTTGCACGCGCTCGTAGTGAACTCGAGGTTCCGCTCGGCGCTGTGTTCGTCAATCGTGTCCTGCCCGAATTATTTACACGTATTGAAGAGTCGGCTTTTGAGGCGTTATCTGGGGAGGCGGTTCGCACCCAACTTGAGAGCGAACTCGGGCTCGACCTTAGCGATGGAGTCGAGTCTGTTCTCTCTGGAGCGCGCCTCGCCGTAACAATGCGCAGAAGCCGCGCCGAGCACCTTTCAGACCTACGCGCAGCAGTAGACCTGCCGATGCTGTATTTGCCCTACTTATTCACACGAAGTCATGGAGTACGCGAGACGCGCGTTGTAGCCGATGCACTGAGCGCGGAGTTTGGGTTATGACCGCGGCATCGCTCGATGGGGTAGTGGCATCGAAGGAGATTCTGATTGTCTGTGGCTCCGGAGGGGTCGGTAAAACAAGTATCGCTGCGGCGATAGCGCTCGGTGCTGCTAGCCGCGTCGGCGGGAAAGTATTGGTTATAACAATCGACCCTGCAAAGCGGCTAGCTAGCGCTCTCGGGCTTGAGGAGATCGGTAACTCAGAGTCGCGTGTGCCCGACTCTGCCTTTAAGGAGGCCGGCCTAACGCCACGTGGCGAATTATGGGTTGCGATGCTTGATATGAAGGAGTCCTGGGACTCATTAGTGCTTCGCCACGCACCCGATGCTGAGACCGCTTCGAAGATCCTCAATAACAGCCTCTATGACAACATCACATCGCGCTTTGTTCAGAGCCACGATTACATAGCAATGGAGAGACTCTTCGAGATCCATGCGACTGGAACTTACGACCTCATAGTTATCGACACGCC
>CAFBNL010000017.1_pt1 | contig 19916 bp, 22 predicted proteins | sample 7269241 | NCBI WGS metagenome assembly CAFBNL01 (sample SAMEA6814093, study PRJEB35770) | uncultured Actinomycetes bacterium | biome: Freshwater; feature: Freshwater reservoir; material: water | place: Czech Republic | collected 2017-05-23 | depth 30m m
TAACAAATAACACTTACCGAAAGGGAACACGATGCCAAGACTAAACCTGAATGGGTCATCAGCGATTGTTACCGGTGGTGCCTCTGGCATCGGCGAGGCATGCGCACGGCAGTTGGCTGATCTTGGAGCTCGCGTTGTCGTTGCTGACCTAAATGAAGATCTCGGGACTTCAGTAGCAAAAGAGATCGGCGGATTATTCGTCAAGTGCGATGTCTCTAACGAAGAAGATGGTGCAGCAGCAGTAGCAGCGGCATCCGAGATGGGCCCGCTACGCGTATTGGTCAACTCCGCCGGACTCGGCTGGGCGGGGCGCACGATCGACCGCAACAACGAGCCAATGGAGCAGAAGCACTTTGATTTTGTTATCAAGGTAAACCTGCTCGGCTCATTCAACATGCTTCGCCTCTCTGCGGCGGCGATGGCCAAGACAGAGACGATTACCGAGGACGGTCAGCGTGGTGCGATTGTAAACATGGCATCAGTTGCAGCGTTTGATGGCCAGACTGGTCAGGCTTGCTACTCAGCCTCTAAGGGTGGCATTGTCGGAATGACACTCCCAATTGCCCGTGACCTCGCTCCTGCAGGTATCCGCGTTAACACCGTTGCCCCTGGTCTCATCGATACCCCGATCTACGGTGTCGGAGAGGCATCAGAGGCCTTTAAGGCAAATCTCGGCAAATCAGTACTATTCCCGAAGCGTCTAGGGTCAGCCGAGGAGCTTGCATTTATGGTAATTGACCTGATCACGAATCCGTACATGAACGCCGAGATTGTGCGCGTTGATGGCGGAATCAGGATGCCACCTAAGTGATTTAACGCTCCGTGAGGCGCACTTGAGAGTCGATTATTTAGAGGGCCCGGCCTAGTGCCGGGCCCTCTTCGTTGTGCCTGTCTCACCCTGTCATTAAGTTAGGTTCCATGAATACTGACGGAGATGAGCAGAAGCGCGCTGGGCAGGGGAGTGAAGCGATGGCAGATGATCAAGTGTTAAATGATCTAAAGGGCGAGGGCCGGGATGGGGAGGTAGCCGCCGGATGGTATTCCGACCCAGCTCACCGCTCCCACGCGCGCTGGCATGATGGCCGTCACTGGACCTCCACGATCGCAGTTGATGGTGCTGCTGCCAGAGACCCTGCAGGCTTGGAGGGCATCGACTCATCTATGCCAGTAGTGCTGGTGCCGGAGAGGCGCTCCTTGGATCGGTCTGAGAGGCGCGCAGTAAAGGCTGGGCGTAGAGCAGTGCGTGATGCGGAGCGAGCGCATGCGGTCGCCATCGCTGCGGCCGAACGCGCGGTTAGGGATGCAGAGATCTCGCGCAGTAATCAGTTGCAGATTGCGAATACGCAATTGGCGGAGGCGGAGAGCCCGAGTGGTAAACGCATCGGCGAGTATCGCGGAGTGATTCTCCATGAGCGCACGCTTACAACACCCAAGGGCGGCACGGTCTGGCTGCGTGGATGCTCTGCAGATGTAGAGAGTGGCGGCAACCTCTCGATGTCTCACCGCCCAACGCTTACGCGGCTCGCGGCCGGTGGTCTCCTATTTGGCGGGATCGGAATGCTTGGATCGCTCGCTGCTCAGAAGCGTGAGGTTGCAGATAAGCGTGAGCTCTATCTGCTGATCCAGACCGGCGAGGGCGGGATGGTCCTTCAGTGCCCACCGGATGATGGGCTTATTGTGAGGCAGTTCGCGATGGCCATCAATGCCTATGCGCGTGATGTAGATGCAAACGATGTGGAGCGGGCAGCAATCGCAGCATCATCTCGTGCGATCATTGGGCGTATCTTGGCTGATACATCAGAGGTAGATACAGCGATGGCGGCGGCGGAGCGTCTGCGCCATGACCCGACTCATCTCGCAGCAATCGAGTGGGCAAAGGACGAAGTTCTTGCTCTTGAGTCAGGCCAACAGCATGGAGATTGACCCATGCATATGAGGCAGCGGAGACTCAGAGCGTTATTCGTATTGAGTTTGCCGGAGTTTGATCTCCGCGGCACCAGTTAGACCTCCGGATGGGGGAGACTCAATCCATGACAGCTAATGAACTCCCCGATGCCAGCCTCCCCGCGCGAAAACGTATTGCGTTAGTAGCGCACGACCATGAGAAGCAGCACTTGCTTGAGTGGGCGCGTGAGCATAGGGAGATTCTCTCGCAGCATGAACTCTGCGCTACCGGTACAACCGGGGGATTACTTGCAGAGGAGCTTGGCCTTCCGATCGAGCGACTGAGATCTGGTCCTCTAGGAGGGGACCAACAAATCGGTGCCCGAATCGCTGACTACGGAATCGACATGCTTCTTTTCTTCTGGGATCCACTAGAGCCTCAGCCTCACGACCCCGATGTGCGGGCGTTGCTGCGAATTGCAGTTGTCTGGAACATCCCTGTTGCATGCAACCGATCTACTGCAGACTTCTTGGTCTCGTCGCCGCTCTTCTCAGGTGCTTACGACCGCCAGGTAGCTCCACACGTCTCCGCGTAAGCGAGTACGGATGAACCCCTACGGCCGAGTTCCCCATTGGTTCAGATGAGTTACATCACGTGCCGGTAAACGGACGGCAGGCTTGAATGTATCTCCGGTGAAGTATGCGACCGGGAGGAGTGCAGCCTGCGTTACGTGGTCAGGAATTCCAAGGATCTCCGCAGCCTCTTTCTCGTACATGAGGTGCAGGGATGTCCAGGCTGTCCCGAGGCCACGAGCCCGAGCAGCTAGTGCGAAGGACCAGACTGCAGGAAGAATTGATCCGTAGGTTGAGGCCTGAGCGAGTACGCCTGCCTCCTCTACTCGGCCCTCAATGCAGGGAACAAGAAGTACAGGCACTTCATGCAGGTGCTCTGCGAGGTACCAAGCTGATTCAGCAACCTTGAGGCTGCTTGCTTCACGTGGGTCACCCGCCTCATACTCGGGGCGAGGCATCTGCGAATAGAGCGTAATAGCGTCTTTGTATAGGCGCGCTAACTCTGAGCGCTTCGCAGGATCGGTGACGACCATGAAAGACCAGCCCTGACGGTTAGATCCCGTCGGTGCCTGGAGTGCAATCTCTATGCACTCCATGACATCGTCTAGTGAGACTTCACGGGTTAGATCGAGTCGCTTGCGCACCGACCTCGTTGTGGTGAGTAGTTCGTCGGCAGCAAGTAGATTCATCATCTGGTGTTAGCTAACCCGTCGCAGAGTATTGCGGTCGGTGTGGGCGAAACCGCTTTCGTGCTTGCGCAGGTCAACCGAGGTTGTCTGGTCGTATGACCATGAGTTCTCGTCGTGCACTGTTATGTCAACGGTGTAGGAGGAGGTGCTTGCGTTCTGAGAGAAGTAAATGCTCTCGAGGAGTCCGTGAGTAAGGGAACCTCTCTCGGCAGTCATCTTGAAACTGGTTGCATCAGCGGCACAGGTTCCGCCTGCGAGCACCATCGTTGAGCGTGGCACCAAGAAGCAGCGCATAACTTGCTGGTCGGCTGCGTCCCAGAGCCAGTAGCCGATCTCGGTGTGGAATGGCTCGTCTTCGCCATCCTTGTAGGCAGCCATGCGGTAGTCGAGTCCGTATACAGACTGCTCGCCGTTGACTACCGGTCCGAAGGGGTTCATCGTGACCTTCTCGGTGTAGAGGGTCTCCGCTACGGCGTCTTTGTCATTGTGGAAGGAGACGTCGACTCCCTCCGTTCCTTCCCATGTGCCGATCAGGGCGGCGAGCGGTCCAAGGTCTTTGGGGTCAGGTGCTGGCATGGTGTTTCCTCTCGAGAAATTGGTTCGGCTTCAGAGTCAAAAGGTAGCCGAGGTGGGCGATTCATCCCGAGTCCAGTGACAAAGACCACAATTAGCGAGTTAGGTCTCATCCTTGGCTCGCTACATGGGGCAGGATTGCAGAGTGAATGATTTTAAGGATGAACAGCCCACTGAATCAAGTGCGGTTGTGGATGAGTTTGAGGCTGCGGCGGTAGAGCGTTTCGGGATCGCTGTGGGGGAGAGGCTTCGCTCCGTGCGAACCCAGAAGGGGCTTTCTCTCCATGCCGTTGAGGTTGAGTCAAATAAAGAATTCAAGGCCTCCGTGCTCGGGGCATATGAAAGAGGCGAGCGCTCAATCTCTGCGCCGCGCTTGCTCCGGCTCGCAGATTTCTATGGGGTGCGCGCTGAGGTCATGATGCCCCAGCCCGAGGGCATGATTGCGCTTCCAGGAGACACCAGTCGTGAGAGCATCAGCCTCGATTTGGTCGGGCTCTCTGCGCTCTATTCTCCGATGGCCGAGGCGATTCGTCGCTACGTATCTGCAATCCAGATTCGCCGTGGAGATTATGCCGGCAAGGTGATGACGCTCCGGAGAGACGACATAACTGTCCTTGCATCGGTGCTCGGCACCACGAACGCAGCGCTCATCGCTGATCTTGAGGCAAAGGGCTTAGTGGTTAAACGGTGAATCAAGATGTTGTGGTCTTAGTCTCCGCTCCAGACCGGCCCGGGCTTGTTGCTGACACAACTTCGTATGTGCGCGATATAGGTGGGAATATCGCGGAGGCAGAGCAGCACACGATTCCGGGTTTGGCATTTGTGCAGCGGATGGTCATCTCGATCCCGAGTGCTCAGTCTGTTGAGATCATGCGAGACGAGATAGCGGCTCTCACCTCAGGTGTAGTGACATGCCACCTCATAGGGACCCGTACTCGGATCGCACTATTTGTCTCTCGTGCGGGGCATGCCGCGTATGACGTGATGTCGAAGGTAGCGCTTGCTGAGAACCCCATTGATGTTGCTTGCATTGTCTCCGATCAGCCTGACCATGCGGACTTAGCTCGACGATTCGACGTGCCGTTTGTCGAGGTCGCGGTAGATGGACGCAGCAGAGAGGAGCACGAGTCTGCAGTGCTAGAGGCTCTTGACGGTTTTGATTTTGATCTTGTCGTACTTGCTCGGTACATGCGTATTCTCTCGGCTGATTTCTTAGACCGAATTAATGCACCCGCAATCAATGTGCATCATGCGCTCTTGCCAGCATTTATAGGTGCGGGCGCCTACCAGCGAGCATGGGATCGTGGAGTAAAATTGATCGGAGCCACTGCGCACTATGCGACCGTAGACCTCGATGAAGGGCCCATCATTGCCCAAGCATCAACTCCAGTATCTCATCGCGACGGGCCGGAAGACTTAGCTCGGAGAGGGCGCGAACTTGAGTGTGCAGTTCTTGCTCAAGCCCTATCTGCTCATTGCCAGTTTCGCGTATTGCTAACGGGTAATCGCACGATCATCTTTGAGGACTAATCCCTAACTGAGTTGGCGGTGTAGCCAGGCCGAGGCCCGCTCAATTACGTCTTTCCGAGATTGCGTGAATGCTAAGAGGTTGTGGTTGCATGCGCCGTCGCACTCCGTTGTGTACCAGTGAACTGTTACATCCCGTTTCGCTGAACGCATAGCACTTGCAAGAGTTGTGGTCTGCGTAGGAACAACGATGGAGTCACTAGTGCCGTGAAGCATCAGGGTAGGCGCAGATATTGATGTGGCTGATGGAATGACGTTCACATCGGTTGGCAATGGACTACCAAGAACCTGACCAGTAACCATTCCGGCGAGATCCACGATTGGCTCCTCGGCGCCGGTGCGGGCTGATCGAAGCAGTGCCGCTCCGCCCCCTCTCGAGTACCCAAGGATCCCAAGTTGATCTGGGGCTACTCCTGTTGCTTCAAGTGTCGCATCTACAAGCGCCTGAACTGCGCCTACAGAGGCCTCGGAGACCCCAGTGAAATCAGGAGCGTTGTCGCAGTCAATTCGTGCGACCAAGCTGGTGGTGTTGGGGAGGCCAAACCAGCAGCCTGCTGCAACATCAAAACCCTGTGCCGCAAAGTCTCGAGCGAGCTTGATATAGGTATCGGTTAGTCCATCGCTACCTGGGAGAATCAAGAGTGCTGGGTGCGGTCCATCGCCTTGAGCACGAAGAAGTGCCAGGCGAACCTCTCGCCCATTTGGAGCTGGGGACGCGAACCATTCAACTGCGGTTGCAGGATTACCAACTGTCGCTCCAGTTCGCGTAAACGCTGTCACAGGGACTGCTGCACAAGCAGTTGCGACCATCGCCAGTGCAATCACTCCAGCGATAGACGCGATGCGCCGCCGAACGGCTCGGGCGCTTCTCGTCTTTGTAGACCTTCGAATGTTCAGCATCTCTGTTGTTCTCCTTGTTGCGGACACTTAGAGCATCGGCAGCATGGAGATAGGCCTTGAGGCCTGCATCAAGTAACAGAGGAAATTGCTAGCGCTATAGCGGGACCACGTAAAAAGTTGGGTCTTTGGTCCTAGGGAGAGAACCTATTTATGGGGGGTTTTTAACCGCATTTGGAGTTCGATTTGGCCGAGAGAATCCGAACCAGAGACAAACGGCTGAAGGTTTTAGGAGTCCTGGAGCACAACGATGGAGCCGGTGTAGACAGCAACCCAGACTCGGTTGGTCGTGGGTTCATAGGTGATGCCGATCGGGTGCTCACCGGTAGGGATCGTCTGAAGTATGGCGAGATCTGAGGCTCGCACTTTGGCAACAGTATTGGAGTCGTAGTTGACAACGTAAAGCGCAGTGCCGTCTGGAGAGATAGCCATGCTCCTCGGTTGACTCCCAGTATTCACTCGCCCGACAACTGTTCCGGTTGTCGTATCAACCTTCACAACCTGGCCATCTTTATTGAGAGTCAAATAAATGTAGCGGCCTGTGGGGTCAATCACTACATGTCGGGGGCCTCCGCCGACGTTGCGAATGTAAGACACCCCGAGGGTCCCTAGGTCAATTACTGCGATATCTCTCGTGCCCATGACGGCGATGTATGCCTTGCTCGAGTTTGGGTTAACGGCTATGCCGCGTGGATACGCACCTACTGGAATGCGCTTTACTTCTTTCATTGAGGAGCGATCAACAACGGAGACCGCAGCAGAGCACCAATTGGAGACGAGCACGTAGCGATTATCGGGTGTCACAGCGACGTATTTTGGAACTGCTCCGACAGCCGCGACGGCGTTAACGGTCAAAGTTTTCATATCGATTCGATACAGAAAAGACTCGGAGGTTCCGTCACCGGCGTTACAGGAGTCTGAGCCCTCGGGGCCAAATCCGGACCCGTACATTGAGTAGTTCGAGACGTAAGCAGTTCGACCATCGGGCGAGTAGGCGGCCTCGACCGGAGATCCTTTAGATATGCCAGGGTGACCCGGTGCGCCAAAAGCGGTTAGGTCAACGGAGTCGGGGATCGTCTTGACCAAATTCCCGTCAGCGTCGTAAACAGTCACCGAGTGCTGGTACATCATGTTCTGTGCTGAGACGAGGCCGCGTCCAGAGGCCACAACAGACTTAGGCGAGATGGCGCCGTTTATTGTGCGGAGAGTCGTTAGGCGGCGGGCCTCCGATGGAGTCTTAGATTGAGAGGTTGTAGTAGTTGGTGGCGTTGAACTGCTCGAAACCACGGGATCGGTCTGCGGAGACCTTTGCCGAGTCGTAGTTGTGGGGAGCGCATTCTGGGAGGACCCATCGTCGCTGCCATTCGCGTCTCCGCCGACTACGAGTGCAGCAATGAGTCCTAAGGCAACTGTCGCAGCGCCTATAAGAACAACTGAGATACGCCGGTCCATCCGTTGAATTGTAGGCGTTGAATCGGACTACAAGGAGTCGCTACTGCTTGTTTATTCTTGCTTATCGAGCCTTAAGGCGAATGACGAATTTTGACTTAACATCATTTCCAAGTGCGACGGTTCTCAATCCGGTGAAGGTGCCCTTGCCTTCAGCGTGTAGCCATTTTCCAGTTCCCCCGATGACTTTTAATCGAGCGATGACACGAGTATCGGTTCCGCTGGGCAGAACCTTTGCCTTGCCGTTCATCTGAACTCCCAGGGTGCTGCCATCCTTCGCCGTGAATGTTATGAACCCGAAGAATGGACCGTTCCCTTTCAGGTAATTGACATTACCGAGCATCTCTACATCTATCGGATTGCTCCCGCGTTCGTCTCGCCCTACTAGGAGATTGAATCCGTAAACGCGCCGACCATTCGGAGAGACGGTATGTGTGATCTTCTGCTGAGAGGCGATTGATGTCTCGACCTTTATGATGCGTTTTGTAACCGTTGCAGCGCCTGCGGATGAGGCGAGTGGAGCAGCGAGGAGCGCGACTACCAGAGTGGTGGTGCTTGAGAATATGGCGATTCGTTTCGTAATCATTAATGCTCCTCAGGATTTGCCTCTGCGGCTTGACCATTTTTGGGGTCAACAATTCAATGCTAATCCTGTCTGCCGACGAAGAGAGGCTCAGTGCCTCTAATATGGATGCTGAATTGGCGGTTGGGGCTGCGCGGTGGTTGTATCTCACATATGTCTGATCAGGAGCTATTCGAGGCCCGACTAAATGCTGCCTCATCTCTGCGGCGCCTAAACCACGAATTAGTCGGACGCGATAGCGATCTTGAGACCTTAAATCGCGTTACCGCAGAGGCCACATCGCTCGCAGATGCATTAGAGCCCTTTGAACGCAGGGATCGAGCTGGCGCACTCTCCGCCCATGTTGAGCGAATGTTTGGTATGGCCCAAGATGGCGAAGAGATCGATACTTCGCACGCGGCATTCTCAGTAATGGCTGACCGTGCTATTGGGGGCCCAGCGAACCCGACAGGGGTTGATATTGAGGTGGAATTCAATGAAGACGAGGTCGTGGCAACGGTCGTATTTAAAGCTGCAAATGAGGGGGGTCCTGGTAGGGCGCACGGTGGAGTTGTAGCAGGTGTCTTTGATGACGTCACTGGTTACGTACTACGAATTGCCGAGACTGCTGGATTTACCGGCACGATTAGTGTGCGTTACCACAAGCCGACCCCTATCGAGGTTCCGCTTACCTTTCGTGCTCGCCTCAACGGACGAGAGGATAGAAAGTTGTTCATCTCCGCTGATTGTCACGACGGAGAGACTCTGATCTCCTCTTGCGAGGCTACCTATATAACTATCGACCCGTCTCTATTCGCTTAAACCATTAGTTGGGCAGGGTTTTAGAAGGGCAGGGTTTTAGAAGGGCAGGTTTAGCCCCCAAGTTCTATAACTCTGCATTCTGGGGCGTCGCCCATTTCGCTACGCATCCACCTGAACATCATGTACCCCGAGTTGTGTCCAGCGGTATCGAGCCAGTTTGCATGTCCAGGATTGCGACCGGCGATGACTATTTTGTAACTTCCGTCGGCTTCTAGGGCGACGTCGCTGTGGTTCAGAATGATTTGATGATTCCTGTAATCAAGGGACTCCATCCAGCGCGACATGAGAAGGATTGACCAGTACCTAGTCTCAGGAGGCATGCCAGTTATCTCTAAGCCTTGCCCCTCTCCGATTTCATACCAGCCAGCGACATAGAGGTTGTCGGGTGTGGGGTAGAAGGCAGCTGCATTCTCTGCGCTTGAGAACGAGAAAATATTTGTAGTGCCATCGGACAGCTCTTTCGCCATAGCAGCAGATATCTCCGCGCCAAGCTGCGTGAAGCCTGCAACCTCTTGAATGCGTTGCGCTATTCGGCTTGGAGATGGAGGATCAGGGGTCCCCGGATTCTCAAGCGCAGTAATTGTGTAGGTAGCAGGAGTCTCGGTCTCTCGATCTAGAAAATACTGGCGCACAATTAGAGAGTCGATTGCAGGTGTCATCTCGAGCCATCGGGTTTTTGGTGATTGGGTGCGCGACGAGACAGGGGGTGCCTCTATATCGAGGATGATTCGAAAGTTCTCGTTTGCCGTGAGGGACATATCCTCGTCGTTTGCGCTGGCGAGGATCTGGTTTGTTCCGGTGGCATCTCTTCCGTAGGCGCAGAAAGAGAGATAGTGACAAGTGCCGCGGTTGCCGACTATTTCGTATCGCTGGCTCCCCTTGATCGGGGCATAGTCATAATACGTATCTGGGTTGTCTCCGAAGAACTTTCGCGTTGGAGTCATCAATCGCGTAAATTCAGGTCTCGATGCGTCAGCGTTCTCAAGAAAAATATCGAGAGACGCAGAGAGCATCCTTGTAATAAATCGGTAGCCCTCAGCTAGCTCTAGGGAGTTGGCTGCTCCGGTCGGTGCAGTGAGAGCATCTGCAGACTTCTGCAGAGCGACGAGTAATGATCCCCATGCAGAGTCAAGCATCGCTGCATCGTTATCGGCTGGTGGCATTTGTGCTCCCAAGGTTGAATGATTCGTGCTGATCTGCACAACGATAGGCCGGATAATAGAGAAATCGTCTCTAACTGACCAAAGTTCAATAGTGCGGGGTGTCAGACTCCCCGTAACGATTCGTAGCAGGAGGAAATAGATGCGTCGAGGAACCAGAGCGATTTTGAGTGCAGTAGCGGCGTTTGCCGTCATTGGAGCCTCGAGCAGTGCCGCTTTTGCCCATAGTGAGATCACTCCGGAGTCAACCCCTGCTGGGGCCGAGACTGAGTTGACCCTCAAACTTGAGAATGAGCGCTGCAATGCCTCGACGGTGAAGGTTGAGATGTTCTTCCCGGACGGTCAGGAGATTGTTGTTACAAAGGTGCCCGATGTAGGGGAGTGGAGCGGAGCTCCCCAGGGTGGCGCCGGTGGAGGGCCTGGAGCGCTCGGTGATCCGGCGCCTGGGATTACATGGCAGCGCGCCTCAGGGACTCCAAGCGACGACTTAAGCCTCACCTTCTCGCTAGTTCTCCCTGATCGTGTCGGCACTATTCAGATGGCCCTACTCCAGACCTACTCCGACGGAAGCGTTGACCGCTGGATTGACCCGTGGCCAGCGGGGCAGCCGGAGCCCGAGGCTCCAGGGCCTCGACTCACGCTCACTGCCGCGCCTGCCTCAACGACTACCACAGCGGGGAGCACCGCGAATGCCCCCACCACTACCACGGAGGCATCAGGCTCAACTGCTCCTTCAGGGTCGGGCGGATTTATTGCTGGATCAGTTGCAGTTCTGTTTGTGATTGGCGCAATCTTCATGATCGTCAGAGCTCGACGCAAGAGCTAACGCGCGCCAGCGCTAAATATTCCCTTCCCTCAACGGCTCATCGGGCCGCGGACGTTTAGAGTGCATGCGGTAGCGGATCGCACAGAGCATCTCGCATTTTTTAAGACTTGAACATGGAGAAATAATGTCAAAAGCAGTCTCAGGCGGGCTTGAAGGAACCTCGGTGCTCATCACCGGCGGTGGTAGCGGAATCGGGCTCGGGTGCGCGGCTCGCTTCGTTACCGATGGTGCGCACGTAACAATCTGTGGACGCAGCGAGGACCGCCTCACGCGAGCGATTCAAGAACTCGAACCTCTCGTAGCCCACGGCGGAAGCATTCGCAGCGTCGCCGCTGACGTCCTAGATGAGGATGCAGTGAAGCGCGCAGTTGCGTTCGCCGCGGAGCTAACGGGTTCACTTGATTCGGTAATTGCATGCGCAGGGGGATCTGAGACGATCGGCCCTGTTACTCAAATCGACGTCGATGCATTTCGCCGTACGATTGACCTCAACATCACGGGCACGATGTTGGTCCTGAAGCATTCCGCCCGAGTAATGGTTGCTGGTGGCGGAGGTTCGTTTGTCGGTATCTCCTCAATCGCCGCTTCGAATACACACAGGTGGTTTGGGGCCTATGGACCTGGAAAAGCAGGCATCGAGGCGCTCTGTACTATGGCTGCCGATGAGCTTGGGGCGAGCGCAGTGCGCGTCAACGTAATTCGCCCAGGCCTTGTAGATACCGAACTAGTCGAGTTCATAATTGCGGGAGGGCCACTTCTAGATGATTACCTAGATTGCATGCCGATCTCTCGAGTTGGGCAGCCTGCAGATATCGCTGCAATGGCGAGATTCTTAATCGGATCTGAGAGCACATGGATTACAGGCCAAGTGATAAATGTTGATGGTGGACACTCGCTTCGTAGAGGCCCAGATTTCTCAAGTGTTCTCAGCGATGTATTCGGTGCCGACGGCCTTCGTGGCGTCGTGCAGGAGGGATAGGACAAATGGCTCACGGCTCACTCTCATCATGGGATGACTATCCGGTGCATCAGGTCTCGGAGACCATTCGCCACTCCGGGACTAGCGATCGGAACTTCTACGACCGCTATTACTTCAATCTCCATGGATCATCCGATGATCTATTCATGATTATGGGGATGGGGCAGTACCCAAACCTCGGCACGCAAGACGCATTCGCCAGCGTGCGCAGGGGGGAGGAGTACCACGTGGTTCGTGCCTCCAAACTATTAGGCGACCGCATGGATACATCTGTTGGTCCATTTCGTGTGGAGATCATCGAGCCGCTCCAGCGAGTCCGCTTCATTCTCGATCCGCCAAAGGGAGCAGAGGAGGATCGAGCAATTGCGTGTGACGTGACATGGGAGGGGGCTATGCCCGCCTTCGAAGAGCCGCGCCAATATGTGCGCAAGTTCGGTCGCGTTCTCTTCGACACGATGCGTTTTGCGCAGACTGGTTGCTGGAGTGGCAGCGTCGAGGTAGCTGGGGAGAGTTTCTCAGTTACCCCGGATCGCTGGAAGGGCACTCGTGACCGCTCATGGGGTGTGCGCCCTGTAGGGGAGACCGAGCCCTCTGGCATTCGCGAAGAGGTCGGGCAGATGGTTGGGTTATGGAACTACGCACCTATGCAGTTTGATGACTTCTCGATTCTCTACATCGTGCAGGAGGAGCCGGACGGCCATCGCACGATTGAGGAGTCAGTACGTATCTGGGCCGATAGATCGCGAGAGCCGGAGTGGCTCGGTCGCCCAGAGTTTGAGCATCGGCTTGACTCGGGTACCAGGATGATCTCTACCCAGAGCAAGCTGAAGTTTCCAGATGCTCCTGGCGGAGGGTTCGAGGTTGTTGTTACCCCGCTCCTTCACTCCTACATTGCTATCGGCACTGGTTATGGAGTCGGTGATGAGTTTCGCCACGGTATGTACCGCGGAACCGAGCTAGTTGTTGAGTCGAAGACTTGGAGCATGGCAGAGCTCGAGACATGGGGATGGTTCGGCCTCGTTGACCATGTAGCGCGTTTCGAGATTGGTGATCAGGTTGGTTACGGACTACACGAGCACGGGATCTTTGGGGCATTTCCAAAGTTTGGGCTCGAGTCGGGTTACGACACCGCTAAGTAGCGCTTAGATCGAAGCGCTTAGATCGAGACGATTGTGCGAATTCCCCGACCTGCGACTAGGTCGTCGAAGGCAGAGTCAATCTCAGAGAGGTCAACCTGCCTCGTGATCATTCCCTCGAGGTCTAGGTGCCCGCGTCTCCATAGTTCGACAAGGCGTGGTATCTCCCGGCGCGAGTTGACGCTACCTAATAGGCACCCGAGGAGTTTCTTGCCAGTGGTCGAGAAAAGCACTGCAGGGTCGATGACTATCTTCTCGTCCAGACCAGGTGCTCCGACGCAGATAGTTGAGCCACCTGCTCGGCAAGCATCTATTAGCGGGCCGATAAGTGCTGCCTTGCCTGCGGCCTCGAATGCATAATCAACACCAACGCCAGTAAGCGAGTGTGATGCGGCTACGACGTTATCGGATGTCGGGTCGATTACATCCGTGGCGCCAAAACGAAGCGCCGCTGCGCGTCGCTCGGGTAGCGGATCAGAGGCGATGATGCGTGTTGCTCCAGCGATGCGCGCACCCTGCACAACTGCTAACCCGATACCGCCAAGACCGGCAACTAAGACTGTCGCTCCTGCCTCGACGTTTGCAGTGTTTAGTACTGCACCAACCCCGGTCTGCATGGCGCAGCCAATTACGCAGACAACATCAAGAGGTGTGTCATCTGGAACCTTTACTGCTCCGGATTCTTGTGTAACAACAAACTCTGCGAATGCGGCAACGCCGAGCCCTCGGTAGACAGTCGCTCCATTGCGCGATAGGCGGGTGGTTCCATCTGGAAAAGAAGAGAGGGCGATGGCGCTTGTATTCGCGCAGAGGCTGTGCTCGTCGCGCACGCACCAATAGCAAGTGCCACAGGTTGGGGTAGGGGTAAGAACCACTTTGTCGCCTGGAGCGAGCGAAGTGACGCCAGGGCCAACGGCCTCCACTACACCGGCTGCTTCATGCCCAAGAATCACGGGGGTCCCTACTGGGAATGAGCCATTTACGATGCTTAAGTCAGAGTGACAGACCCCGCAATGCGATACGCGAACCTTTACCTCGCCGTAACGAGGATCCTCAATCTCAATGTCGTTAGCGATGAGGAGGGGCTGCCCTGGTGACTCAAAGACTGCGGCGCGCATTGTGCTCCTAAACGAAGTTGGTATCTAGCAAAGGATGGGAGAGGATCTCGATCTGTATTCCGTCAGGGTCTCGCATATAAATAGAGTTCTTGACCCCGAGGTCTGGCCCGCGGTACTCGATACCAGCGGCTTCAACCCGCAGCTTTGCTGCCTCGAAGTTCTCAGGCGTCATTGATATTGCAAGGTGCTGCAGCCCTCCGTGGGCCTCGATAATCTCCCCGAGCCCAAGCCCTGGAAAATCGAAGAATGCGAGCAAGTTACCCTCGCCAATATCGAAGAAGAAGTGCATAGAACCTAGATAATCACGGTTCTCGAATATTTCTACGAGCGGAAAACCAAGCACGCCTTGGTAGAACGCAATCGTTGCCTCTGCGTTAGAGCAGATCATTGCGATGTGGTGAACCCCTCGAGCCGATGAAGCAGGCCGCTCACTCGCAGGAATCAAATGCCTACTAAGCGCATTCTTGCGCTCCTCAAAATCAGTTATCTCGATCATGTCGCCTGCTCCTTATCTGCGCCTGTCTCCCCAGGGTCAACGCGGCGTTCTTTGCCAAGGTTACTGACCAAAATTGCGAGAACCGTTACTAGGTAGAGCTGACCAATCATGGCCTCGGCGATTGCAGTAGTGCGCCCAATGCGTGTGAGTGCTGCTATGTCTCCGTAGCCGGTAGTCGTGAGAGTTGTGAAAGAAAAATAAAGAAGGTCTGGACCGTAAGGGCGGTCAGCCCCTGCGAAGAAAGCCCCTTTGTCAATCGTTGACTCAATGCCAAGGATATATGCGAAGAGGAGACCGAGGATCAGATAGATACAAACCGCTGCAGCAACAGTCTGAAGGTTAATAATCGGGTGTCGAAGCACTGCTCGGATAATCGCAATTGGGGAGACGATGACGATCATCAGCCCAAGTATGGATGTTGTGAGGAGTCCAACCTCACCACCTGTGGCCGCACCCAATATTGCGAGTATTAGAGCAACCGGGATCAAGACCAGAGCCGCGCGCCGAAACTTAGGGGTCTCTCCGCTAATGGTGAGAGCTGAGATCAATGCCGCACCCTCTAGCGAGATCGCTACTACTCGCGACCAGCCGGTATACGGGGCGGCAGAGTGCCAAATAACTGCTAGTGAAAGCAGTGCAAGCACAGTACCCATGCCCGGCCATGCCTCTTTTTTGCGGGAGCCAAATGGTTGCATGGGCATAGGTTACGCAGACGCGACCGAGGGGCGCCGCAGCGCCCCTCGGATTTAATAAATAGCATTGAAACCGGCTACTTCTTATCCATTATTTAGCTAGAAGCGGGGAGGATGATGGACTGAAGCTCGGTATACGCATCGAGGCCCTCTGGCCCGAGCTCGCGCCCGAGTCCCGAGTTCTTGAATCCTCCGAAAGGGGCATTGAAGTCAAGGATGGTTGCAGAGTTAATGGCAACAACTCCGGTGCGAACCTGAGCAGCAATCTGGCCGCCATGCTCAATGTCTGAGGTCCACACCGAACCACACAGGCCGTAATCGGAGTCGTTGGCAATCGCCACAGCCTCAGCCTCCGTGTCGTACGGAATCGCAGTTAGCACTGGTCCGAAGATCTCCTCGCGAGCAATCTTCATTTGGTTATTGGCGTCTGCGAAGAGTGTTGGTGACACGTACCAACCTTTATCGAGATCGTCAGGTCGGCCTCCGCCCACTACAACTCTTGCGCCCTCGGACTTACCTGCCTCGATATACCCAAGAACGCGAGTGCGCTGGCGCTCGGCAACTAGCGGCCCAAGTTGGCTGGAGTCTTCGTTAGGGTCTCCGACAATCATCTTTGACATGCCATCTCCGATTGCCTCAACAATCTCTGAGTAGCGCGCACGGGGGACGAGGATTCTTGACTGCGCACCGCAAACCTGTCCGTTGTTCATTAGGCCAGCCATTAGAAGTTGGTCGAGCAGTGCGTCATCGAGGACTACGTCGTCGAGAATAATCGCTGCTGACTTTCCACCTAGTTCAAGAGTGCAGCGCTTGATCTGATCTCCACAGATTGACGCGACGCGACGGCCAACAGCGGTGCTGCCGGTGAATGAAACCTTGTCGATTTGAGGGTGAGCAACTAGGTATTCGCTTACTTCGCGCCCGGCAGCGACGACATTGATTACTCCTTCGGGGATGCCTGCCTCCATTACTGCATCTGCAAATAGGTAAGCATCTAGGGGTGTCTCAGGGGCTGGCTTCAAGACAATGGTTGATCCTGATGCAAGTGCGGGGCCGAGTTTCATTGCGGTGATGTAGAGGGGAACGTTCCAGGGGATTATTCCAGCGGCTACCCCGACTGGTGCACGGCGAACGCGTACATCGCCACCGAGTGCGCCGGCGCGACGGTTCTCAAACTCGTAGGTGCGTGCGATGCCGGCATAGGTGTCGAGCACCATTGTGGAGGCGAATACCTGACCCATGATTGAGAACGACTTAACTGATCCGTTCTCGTTTGTAATTACGTCTGCAATCTCCATTGCGCGTGCCTGTAGTGATGCCGAGAGTCGAGAGATGGCGTCGGCTCGCTCGTCTGGAGTCATTCGCGGCCATGGGCCGTTATCGAAAGCATTGCGTGCTGCAGCCACTGCACGGTCGATATCGGCAGTACTTGCATCGGGCACAGATCCGTAGACCTCTTCAGTAACGGGGGAGATGACCTCTATGCGCCCCTGCCCATCTGGAGCAACCATCTCTCCGCCGATGAATAATTCTTTGAAGTCAGTCATGGGTTCTCCTCCGTGGGGGTAGTCACGCTTTTGCGCAGGAGGAAACGGTACTCCGCAGCGCTGCCCGTCTGGGGGGTCGGGCGTAGGGTGAGATCAGGCGGGGCAGACTAGAAATCAGCGAAACTGCGTAGCGGGGCGTGTGCGATCTCAGGAAGAACCAAACGGGCAAAGTGTTCTGCCTCTTGTATATGCGGGTAACCGGAGAGAATAAATGCTTCGATGCCAAGCGACTGATAAGCCTTGAGTTTGCTTATGACCTGTTCCGGGCTGCCAACAATTGCGGCGCCGCAGCCCGAGCGCGCACGCCCCACGCCGGTCCAGAGTGCATCCTCTACGAAACCATCATCGCTAGACGACTCCCTTAACTCTGCTTGGCGCCTTACCCCTTCTGACGAATGGTCAAGGGAGCGTTCTCGGATGCGTTTACCCTCGGCCGGGTCGAGAGCCTCGACTAATTGTGCAGCAGCCGCTTGAGCCAAGCCCTCGGTCTCTCGAACAATGACATGAGCGCGATAACCAAAGCGCAGGCTCCGCCCATACCCCGCAGCACGCTCACGCATGTCGCCGATAATTGAAGCAACCTCTGGCATGAGGTCTGGCCACATGAGGTAGACATCGGCCTCCTGCGCAGCGACGTCTCTCGCATCGTTAGAGAGTCCTCCAAAATAGAGAGGAGGGCAAGAACCGCTCACTGGTTGTGCACTTGGTGCATTTACTTTCAGGTCTATGAATTCGCCATGGAAATCAACTGATTCTCCATTTAGAAGCGAGCGCAACACCTGCATGGTCTCGAGTGTTCGGCGATATCGAGCGGCGCTCTCCAATATCTCGCCGGGCATGTCGCTAGAGATGATGTTGATGGTTAAGCGTCCCTCCAGCATCTGGTCGAGGGTCGCGAGTTGGCGTGCCAGTTGAGGTGCCCACATCTCGCCGCACCTCACAGCAACGAGCATCTGCATACGCTTGAGCAGTGGCGCCATCCCTCCTGCAAAGGCGACGCTGTCGATTCCTAGGTCGTAGCCCGAGGGGAGGAGAATATTGTTGAAACCTGACTTCTCAGCGGTTAGGGCGATATCCCTGCAGTGCCCCCACGATGATCGAAGGCTCTGGTCTGTTACACCCAACTGCGCGTAGTCGTCGTCGCAGAGTGCCGCGAACCAAGAGATCTCAACCGGCGTGCCTAAGAATGCTTGGGTTTGGGGAGTTGAGTTAGTAGTCATCGCAGGTCCTAACCTACGCGGTTATGGGGTGCTTGGTATGGAGGGCCTTGGTATGGAGGGGCTTGGAATGGGTGGCTTGGTATGGGGGGCTTGGTATGGAGGGCGTAGTTAGGTACGGAATCATTGGCGCTGGGATGATGGGCATTGAGCACCTGCGCAACCTCCAAGCGATTGAGGGGGTTGTGGTGACAGCTATTGCTGATCCGAGTGAGGCCTCTAGGGAAGCGGCGAGACGACAGGGCACCGACGGCGGAGGACCGATTGAGTGTTTTGAGAGCCACGTTGCTCTCCTCGAGTCCGGGTTGTGTGACGTAATTGTGATCTCTACACCGAACATGACACATGCCGCGATTCTTGATGATGTTTTGGCGACATCTTTGCCGGTGCTCGTCGAGAAGCCTCTATGCACGACGTTGGCTGATTCGCGACGAATTGTAAGTGCTGCTAACAAACGTGACGCCATAGTTTGGGTTGGGCTTGAGTACCGCTATATGCCGCCGATCGCTCGACTAATTCGCGAGGTTCACTCCGGAGCTGTTGGGCGTGTGCGCATGGTCGCAATGAGGGAGCATCGATTTCCTTTTCTGACCAAGGTCGACGACTGGAATCGTTTTAATGAAAACTCCGGAGGGACTCTTGTAGAGAAGTGCTGCCACTTCTTTGATCTGATGAACTGCATCACTCGATCTAACCCAGCGAGTGTCTACGCATCAGGGGCCCAGAATGTCAATCACCTAGGTGAACGCTATGGCGGGCGGGTACCAGACATTCTTGATAATGCGCTCGTAGTCGTGAATTACGAGGACGGGTGTAGGGCATCGCTTGATCTATGCATGTTCGCAGAGGGGAGTGCTAACCAGGAGGAGATCTCAGTGGTCGGAGATCTAGGTAAAGCAGAGGCTTTTCTCCCGAGCGGGGAGTTTCGCCTAGGCACTCGGAGCGGAGGGCGTTCCTCGGTTGAGTCGATTGTCGTTAAGGACGAACGAGTCGGCTATGAAGGATTTCACCATGGCTCTAGTTATCTAGAGCATCTTGATTTTCTCTCTGCTCTACGTAGTGGTGACGCTCCTGGCGTAACCGTTGAGAGCGGGATGCTCGCAGTAGCGATGGGTATAGCTGCGCAGAGATCTATTGAGCAGGGGAGAGTAATTGAGATGGATGAGGTGCTCTCCGATCCACTTGCCTAATCAAGTCTTGCCACGAACGTCGGTAGAGTCTGCAGGTGAGAGAATTTCAAAAAGTTACGCACTCTAATTACAAATCTCGTATTACAAATTCTGCAATCACATATTCGCAACAGGGGAGTCAAGATGGGTACAACTGAGAACCGAAAACTTGTAGAGGAATTCTGGGCAACGCTTTATCGTAGGGACTTTGATGCAGTGGGTGAGTTTTTCTCGAGCGATGCTCACTACCGTGACGTGCCTGCACCCGAAGAGGGGGCGTTCGGCCCAGCTGAGATCATCGCCCGGCTTCGACTCGGCATCGAACCGCTATCAGTTTATGCACATCACCCTCGCACGATGATTGCGGAGGGCGATGTTGTAATCACCGAGCATGGCGAAGAGTGGCATTGGCATACGGGCGAAGAGGTGATCCTGCCGTTCGTCTCAGTACACGAGGTAAGCGATGGCAAGATTGTTCGCTGGTGGGACTACTGGGATATGAGCACCCTCATGAACGCCGCCCCGCAGTGGTGGGTCGAGCACATCATGGAGGGCTACAAGTAACCCTGGGGTGCAGGTCCAGTGTGAGACCGCCTAATA
>CAFBNL010000018.1_pt1 | contig 19606 bp, 15 predicted proteins | sample 7269241 | NCBI WGS metagenome assembly CAFBNL01 (sample SAMEA6814093, study PRJEB35770) | uncultured Actinomycetes bacterium | biome: Freshwater; feature: Freshwater reservoir; material: water | place: Czech Republic | collected 2017-05-23 | depth 30m m
TGCTTACGCGTTGCGAAATTGGTAGCGGTGCATCGGGCTTGAGGCCCGGCGCGCCGAGGGTCAGACTAAGCGATGGCATCTCCCAAAACAGGAGTCCAAGGTGCATTCCTGCAACCGTAATCACAAATGCAGCGATGCTCACACTCGGGAGCCCAGAGATTGCGACGACTGCGAGGAGGATCAGGGCGATGCGCAGCACGTACCCACCGATGGCAGCCACTGATACTGCCTCCGGGGAGATGCGCGCTGACCATGTGATGAGGCGCGACGAGAGTAAGAAGTTTGCGCAGACCACCAAGACCCCCAAAAAGGCTCCAATTGCAGACTTTTTGCCACCTAAGAGGGCGGAGATTCCAATCACGAGCGGGGCGATCAGGAGCGCTCGTCGGACGATGTGGTCGGCTATTCGACTCTCATGATCCTCGGGGAGAATGGCGCGGAGGCCGTTACTCCCAAGAGCATCATCTCTAAACCCCTCTCCTGGAGAGGTCATCGGATCTCCGGCGATTTCTCTAGGGGCTCTATCCGAGAGTCAGCATTCGGGCGCTTCTCCCAGGGCTTACCTGCGTCCTCAGCGGCGGAGGCCGCCTGGTACCTGTAATAGATGGTGGTCGCCACAGCGATAAGCCCGATTATTGCGAGCAGCACTGTAAAGACCCGACCCGTCCCAAAAATGCCGTCTAGAAATGCCCCGAGAAGCCCGAACATCAAAGGCCCGAGCACGAATGTTAGGGAGGTCGATAGAGCATCGGTGTAGCCAGGTTTAGGTTTGGGCACGAATGACTTAGGGCGCAACGATTTTGGGAGAAACGATCTTGTACGTGTCGCCATAATTCTCCTCCCCCATCAGGCGCGTGAATAGCGCTCATAAACCTTTATCCAACCATTGCGAACGGCCGAAAGGTACCCGATTTGGTGCCCGTTCGCCGAAACCAAATGAGCAATCTCTAGGAGTTCAAATCCCTAGTAAGCAGCAATTACAGCTTCTCCTCCTCGGACCCCACCCCAACAGGGCTTGTCAGCTCAAGCTCGTCCTCCCAGTCACCTCGGCGAGGGAAGAATAAACCGTAGAGCAGAAGCGCAAGGGCGAATATCACGAGCGGTACTAGCGCATTCCCCTGGTCTGTGTAGGTCGGTATTAGGGCAACCCCCGAGAGGAGCGCCGTCCAGAGCCAGAGAATCGCAACGGTTCGCCTCGGACCATGCCCTAATCGCATCAGGCGGTGATGCAGGTGCTCTTTATCTGCAACGGCAAAGGATCTGCGTTTTATCAACCGTCTTAGAAAAGAAAAAGCCGTATCGATAATCGGGACCCCAAGAATCACAAACGGGATAAAGAGTGGCGCAAAGAAGAAGTACGTAACGCCGCTGTATTGGTAATCGGCTCGACCGCCAATTGTGATCGTTGTGACAGCCATAAGAAGCCCGAGAAAAAGAGCCCCTGCATCCCCCATCATTATTCGCGCAGGGTGCCAGTTATAAGGCAAGAACCCTAGGCATACACCCACAGCTATGACTGCGATTAAAGGAGCAAGGTTTGATCCCTCAAGAAACCCATTCTTAAACAACCGATCGCTATAGAGAAAGAGCGCCGTTCCTGCGATAGCGCATATCCCGCCGGCGAGACCATCAAGCCCATCGATGAGGTTGATTGCATTTGCGAATAGGACCACCATCAATACCGTGACGACCGGAGCAAGATCAGCGGAGAGAACCACAGTGTCGTTGAGCAAGAAGGGGACGCGAAAGAAGAGCATCTGAACGCCGAATAGAGATAGCACTCCCCCGGCTAAAACCATCCCAGCGATCTTCGCTGGAGGCGATACATCCCGCAGGTCGTCGAGCGCCCCAACAGCGAACATCACTGCCGCTGCAAGCATTACACCTAAGGGTTCAGATGACCCGTTGAACATCTCCTGGAACTGGGGAATCTGGGATGCAACCGCCATAGCGACTACAAATCCCATGAACATTCCCGCTCCTCCGAGGGAGACCATCGGGCGCGTATGGATGCCGTGCGGATTGGGGGGTACTACTGCACCAGCACGAATGGCGAGGCGACGCACGAACGGCATTACCGCGAGCGTTACTCCAAGTGCTACGAGAAACGCGACCGCGTAACCCCCCACTGTTCCTCGTCAGTCGTAGAGGCCGGGGTACGGCACGAAGTTGGCACAGAGTGAATTCACACGTAACAGAACAGAGGCGCATACCTGCTCGTCCTCTGGAGACCTCAGGACCTCTCCGATCATCGCAGCGATTACGGCCATCTCAGACTCAGTCATACCTGTAGTTGTGACTGACGCTGTTCCGAGCCTGATTCCACTCGTGACGAATGGCTTCTCTGGATCGTTCGGGATTGCGTTCTTGTTGCAGACAATTCCGGCGGCGTCGAGAGCGTTTTGAGCAACCTTGCCATTGACTCCAAAAGGACGTAGGTCAACGAGCACCATGTGATTATCTGTACCACCGGAGACGATTCTGAACCCCTCTGCGATTAGGCCATCTGAGAGAGCGCGAGCATTACGCACGATCTGCGCTGCATACTCCCTGAATTCTGGGCGCTGAGCCTCTGCGAAGGCAACAGCCTTTGCAGCGACTGCGTGCATAAGCGGGCCTCCCTGCAGACCGGGGAATATTGCCTTGTCTATAGCCGCGGCGTGCTCTGCGCGACTCAAGATGCAGCCTGCTCGCGGTCCGCGCAGAGTTTTGTGAGTAGTAAAGGTAACGACATCTGCATACGGAACTGGGGAGGGATGCGCTCCACCTGCGATGAGTCCAGCGATGTGGGCTGCATCAACCATAAGTAGCGCACCGACCTCGTCCGCTATCGACCTGAACTCAGCGAAATCGATTGAGCGCGGATAGGCAGTAGCCCCCGCAATGATCAACTTGGGCTGCTCTGACACCGCGAGAGCGCGGACAGCTGCATAATCAATGCGCTCAGTCTCCGGATCAACGCCGTAAGCCACGAAGTTATAGAGGTGTCCACTGAAGTTGACAGGAGAACCATGGGTTAAGTGCCCACCCTGATCAAGGCGTAGACCCATCACCTTGTCGCCTGGGTTGAGGAGGGCAAAGTAGACAGCCATATTTGCGTTGGCGCCGGAGTGCGGCTGCACATTGGCATGCTCTGCACCGAACAATGCTTTTACACGCTCGCGCGCCAACTCCTCGGCCTCATCAACCACTGCGTTTCCACCGTAATAACGCTTACCAGGATACCCCTCCGAGTACTTATTAGTAAGCGGAGAGCCCTGCATTGCCATCACCGCAGGAGAGGTGAAGTTCTCAGACGCAATCATCTGGAGTGTTGAATTCTGCCGATGCACTTCGCGCTTGAGAATCGCAGCGAGAGCGGGGTCGGACGCTTGTAGAGCGGAGAAGGCTGGGTCGGTCATTTCGTAGTCCTTATGAAGTTGAGATTTATTTAGATAGAACAGTTACTAGATAGAACAGTTATTAGATAGAACAGTATTTAAGCAAAACCTTTAGTTCGATTCGAGTTCGGTAATTTTTGCAACGCGTGCAGCATGGCGACCACCTGCGAAACTCGCAGTTAAGAACGCGCGCACAGCGTCCTCGGCGGTCTGCTCCCCAATGAAGCGAGCCCCGAATGAGCAGATGTTTGCATCGTTGTGCTCTACCGCTAGGCGAGCCGAGGTTGCATCGTGTGCCACGGCGCAGCGAACTCCATTGATCTTGTTCGCTGCAATCGCAATACCGTTGCCACTTCCGCAGATCAAGACTCCGCGGTCAGCCTCCCCATTGGAGACGGCTCGCCCAACCAAAGCGCCAAGATCGGGGTAGTCAACTGACTCTGAGGAGTTAGTACCTAGGTCAGTTACTTCAAAGCCATCTGCCTCTGCGAATGCCACTAGGTGCTGTTTGAGTGCAAAACCTGCGTGGTCTGAACCGAATACGACCCTCATGAAAGGTCGCGACCTTGAGTCAGGTGGAGCTCGAGCATCTCTCTTCTAGAAGGCATAACTTCACTCTAACGCCGCACCACCTGAGCATTCGTGCCGTTAGCCCGAACCGGCATCTCGATATGCAGCCATTAAGCCCTCAAGGTGGCCCGCCCAATCGACTGGGGATAATTCAGGTGGCGAGGTGTAGGCAGATGCATTGGCGGCAAAAATTCTTAGGCGATCGGCAAGCGCTGCTGCGTCTTTCGATGGAAAAAGCAGTGGAGTTGCGGCATCGCTAATTAACTCGGGAATCCCACCAGTATCAGCACCAATTACAGGGATCCCACGCGCACGAGCCTCATTCAGCACGATCGGCGCAGGGTCGCTCCATTCCGATGGCACTACGAGGCAGTCGATCTCATTGAAGAACTGCTCCTTCATATCGCCCCCAACCCAGCCGAGTGCCTCTACGCCACCAACACTAGGAGCAGCACCAGCGGCCTGCACCTCTCCAAGAAGTGGCCCGCGACCCCCGACAAGTAAGCGTGAACCGCGAATATCTGCAGCCTTGAATGCGCTCAGAAGCGTGCCGACTCCTTTGTAAGCAGCGAGCTGGCCTAGATAACCAAAGACCGGTGCACCGACATCCTTACCTGGGCTGCGAACCGGGCGCGGCTCCGGAGGGCTCTCTACTGGGTTATATAAAACGCGCACGCGACCCGATGCCCACTCAAGTCGCTCATGCTCTGCTGCAACAGCCTTTGAGACTCCTAGCACTACATCAGGAGCGTTCCCTCGAACCTGGCGCTCGCGTACCGCTGTAATCGCAGCGCATCCCCTGCACGAGGTAGCGCAGGCTGTCCCGTCTCGCTGCACCATTGAGGTGCGTTGGCAGAGCAACCAGTAATCATGGAGGGTATGCACGTGGGGAATCTGCATTTTTCCTGGTCTAGTTAGAGCCACAGCCGACATACCTTGAACCGTGTGCGAATGCACCACATCAGGAGCGAACTCCGTAATTGCATTCTCAAGAATGGAGCCTGTATCGGGATTCCAAACATCGCGCAGATGCATCAATGCGCGTTTTGAAACGGGCTGGTTAGCAAACTCCTGCAACGGATACGGCTTGGATGGAACCTGCGCTATTACACGCTCCCCCGGAGAACCATATGTAACGACCCCAACCTCATGACCAGCATCAACAAGGCGCTCGGCTAGTTGGGCAGCATGGAGTTCGGCTCCGCCGAGCACTGCAGGCGGCCAAAGACTAGAGAGAAGTAAAACGCGCACGATATTGGGTAGGCTACAGCGGCGTCGCGAGGTTCGTGGCGGGTATCGATCCAAGCAGGGCGCTATCAAAACCGCAATCGTCCACGACCACTTAGTGCAGACCGGCGGCGCAGAGCGGGTCCTGCTTGCATTCGCCCGCGCACTACCAGGAAGCGAGATCTACACCTCCTTTTACGAGCCCACAGCGACGTATCCAGATATGCATGGCCTGAAGATAAATCCGATGCCCATAAACCGAATCAAGGCGCTGCGCTCCCATCACAGGCTGGCATTTCCGCTACTCGCACCGTCTTTTAGCGCAACCAAAATAGACGCAGACGTAACTCTTTGCTCTAGCGCTGGTTGGTCCCATGGAGTGCGAACAACTGGCTCCAAGATTACCTATTGGCACGCACCCGCCCGCTGGCTCTATCAACTTGACGAGTACGCCGGCAAACGTCGGGCCATTCGCTACGCAGCGAGGGCCATGGCTCCACTGCTTGGCCCTTGGGATAGGCACGCCGCAGCGACCATTGATCGCCACGTTGCAAACTCAACTCTGATTCAACGACGGGTATCCGAGCTATACGACGTAGAGGTCGAGCTCCTTGCGCCGCCTTTAACATTCCGTGTAGATGGCCCGTTAGATGAATCACTAAAGATTGAACCAGGCTTTGTTCTCTGCGTTTCCCGACTCCTCCCATATAAAAATGTTGATGTTGTAATTGAGGCGATTAGGAGAACTCCGCACCTCCGCCTCGTCATCGTTGGCCGGGGCCCAGAGGCCGATCGGCTCCATTCTTTGGCACCCAAAAACACCTTATTCTTAGAGGGTGTCACTGACGCTCAACTCAGATCCCTCTATCGGGACTGCACTGCATTGGTCGCCGCAGCGCATGAGGATTTCGGCCTCACACCAATTGAGGCTGCTGCTTTCGGTAAACCTTGTGCCGTACTCGCATCGGGAGGATTTTTAGACACTGTGGTTGACGGTGAAACAGGTTTTACTTTCCAGACCCCCACCCCTGAGGAAGTAGCAACAGCCATTGATCGCGTATTACGAGAATCATGGGTTACCCAAACCCTCGTGGCGCGGGCTGACTTATTCTCAGAGGCCGCATTCGCTAAACGTCTAAGGGAACTCGTTGAAACAGCCGGTGGTGAGATTAAAAGTACTTAGAGTTTTTAGGCCTTACCTACTCGTCTAGGACCTACTCGTCGAGGCGGAGAGCGCATCTCTGTAACTCTCAACGGTAATTTGGGCGACCATTGCCACAGTAGGAATCCAATTAGGAACAACCGGAGAATGGTGCTCCTTGGTGGAGCGTGCTGCCGCGATAATTGCATCATGCCAACCCTGCGAGTCGTCAGGGTCTAAGTGCAGAGCACTTCCATTAGCAACCTCGACGAGCGCGGGGTCAGTAGATGCAATCACCTGCGTCCCCACCGCAAGGGCCTCGACAATCGGCAGGCCGTAACCCTCTTCGCGCGACGGGTAGAGGAGGGCGGTGGCGTGCTCGTACATCCACCTCAAAGATGCGTCGCTTGCGCCGACCACTCGACGAGCTGAGCCTTGGCTTATCAAGGAGTCAATCGCTCGAAGCGTCTCTTCGCTCTTCCAGCCACCACTCCCGACTACTACTAGGAGCATCCCCGTCTGCTTAAAGACGCTAGGCCATACGCCGATGAGCGCATTGAGGTTCTTCCTAGGAGAGAGATCCCCTACAGCAAGACAGAATTTGGTATCCACTAACTCGTCAACCGCCTCTGCGGGAGCGGCGAAGAGTTCTCCCCCAAATGGCAGACCAACTTTTCTCGACTTCGAGCCCCATTTCGCGTTGTATGAGGCGACAGAGGAAACTACCGCCTCTGTATGCGTCAAAATCCCATCTGCTCGCTCAATAGAGTCCATATATTGCCGCGGAAGTAGTACGCGTTTCGCTAGACGAAACTGCCTCGCATTATGAAGAAGGGTGAGGTCGTGAACAGTAAGCACCCCAGCCAAACGGGACACCGGGAGCACATGCTTGCTCGCGTGGATGATCTCAACCCCTCGCTTCGCAAACTCGCCACCAAGACGCCAGCGCACCCAAGCCGCCTGCGATATCTGTCTGCTATTAGGTATCGAGATCACATCTGTAACATTGGTTGGGAGGCCAAGGTCTCGGTTTTTTACCGCAGCCTCCGGCAGCGCAAGCACTAACTCAGCATCGGTTCGAGTCCCCATAAGAGTTATCAACTGGCGACCGAATCTCGCTATGCCGTCATGCCTATCAAATGTCTCCGCGACTAATCCAACGCGAAGTGTCAAGGCGTAACTCGCTGCCGCTCGAGAGCGGGGCCCGAGGATTCCTCACCAATAGTCTCGACCCCGCGTTTCGGGGCTGCATCAACTGCGAGTGCCGACTCACTATCGCTGACCCCTCTCATTCGAGGAGCCATCGTTGAGACAATCGCGAGCATCAGCCAGAAGAGGGCATCCATTGGGATCATCTCAAAATATGACGCAACAAAACATGCCCCCATGATTCCGAGAACCTGTGCAGACCACCCGGCAGCAAAATGCTTATCCTCTTCCTCTACACGTTTCTCTACATACCTGCCAGTCAGAAAAGCAGAGACAAGGAGTGAGATGAAAAGCCAGAGACCAACAAGCCCTATCTCCAAGCCGACCTTGAGATAGGCATTATCCGCCTGGAATGTGTTTACTCCCAGAGCGGCGGGGGCCGCAGTCGTTGCCACCTTTGCGGCTGCTGCTCCCGTAGTTCCGATCCCGTCGCCAATCGGGTTGCTCCACACCGCACCACCACGATCTGCCCAAGATGTTGTTCGCACATTGAGACTGTTGGACTGCAACGCCGCACTCGTAAATGAACTCCCACCGGGCAGAAATAGAAGCGCCGCGAACGCAAGCGGAATAAACGCAACGAGGATTTTGTAGCGATGAAACGCAAGGTAGAGAAGGCCGATTCCTAGCCCGAGCCAAGCGCCACGCACATAAGCCAACACGATCGCTACACCAATAAGGGGAAGAGAGAATAGGAATATGCGATTGCGGAGGCGCTTTGGATCTGCAATGGCGCGGGGAAGCGCTATAAGGACAGTGAGCATTAAATAGAACGCGAACGGAAACGGCTGGTTAAACGTCGAGAATGATCGCAAGCGAAAACCACTCGCGAACCTAATGACCTCGTTGTAGGGGTATCCCCATGCAGCGAGTTGAGCATGCCCAACTACTTGCTGATAGATACCGTAGACCGATGTAATTATCGCAACGCCAATAAAAATATTTATGAGTCGATCTCGATCATCTCGGTCGAGAGGGCATCTCCATACCACGACAGCAATCAAGATATTGAAGTACGAAATTCTCAAACCAACTAGAGCTGTTCCCATTCCGGCCATAGGTACCGTGACGACTGCAATTGCAAACAGCGCTGCAACTGCAGGCACCCAACCCGGTAGACGTCGCCCACGGGCACCACGTACATCAGATGGGCAGAGGAATGTTGCGATTAGGAGGCCTAATGCGAAAGCCTCTTTCCACCCCTGAGCCCATACCGGGATTGGAACTATGTAGTGGAGCCCATCAAAAGGGATCAAAGCAGCAAAAATCAGGATCCCTGTCTGAGGACGCTTCACAACTGTTAGCCCTAGCGGGATCAAAACGGCCAAGAAAATAAGGTATGGCCAGAGCCCTGTAATGACACCTAGGGATGCAACCACCACCCCCACTGCTATAGCCAAAGCGGTAGGGAGGTCGAGACTCGCGAGACTAAAACCGCGAAGTCGAGGGTTTTGGAGCAGACCAACCATGAGTCCTGATACTACCCGTGGTACGGAGGGACTTGAACGGCGCGTATCATGTCCCCATATGGATCTTGCAGCACATTTTCGAATAATCGCCAGAGCATGGAAGCAGATTCTTATCGCTGGGGTATTGGTTGCGGTGGCGATGTTCTTCTGGTCAAACAGGGCAGAGAGGGTCTACGAAGCAACTGCGCTTTTAGCGGTCACCCCGAGCGATACCGGACTTGGAATTAACGCTGACCAAGCAACCTTCTTAGCAAAGAGTTACGCCCTCTACGCAGAGACCCCGCGCGTCACCGCAGCGGCGGCGAAGTCTTCAGGGCTCAATATCACAGCCAACGATGCCGCTTCGCTGATCTCTGCATCTGCTGTTGGAGACCTTGGTTTCTTAGAGGTATACGCAAAGGGTCCATCTGTCTCCGAGGCGGAGCAGCTTTCCAGCGCGGCGACCGTAGCGCTCATAGACGCAGTACGAGCACAGCAAACAGCATCTCTCGCCCAGGACATTGCTCCTATTCAGGCACAGCGCGTGATCCTGCAGAAGCAACTGAGCAACCTTCCAGCGTTCGACCCTCAGGCAGCAAGTATTCAAGCGAATATCGATGCTCTGAATAAAGTCGAGGCGGAGAGGCGTGCGCAGCCAGCTAACCGCGTGAATGTTGCAGCGAGCGCCCATGCTTCCTCAACACCAATCTCACCACACCCGACGCGCTCGGCCGTAGTTGCGTTTCTACTGACGTGCATTCTCGTTGGAGAACTCATTGTTGCTAGCAGAGCAATCGGGGATCGTATTGGCCGCACCGGCGACGACGACGCAGACGTTGCACGAATCACGGGCCTACCTGTCCTTGGGCGCATACCTAAGGGTGAAGGCTTTGAGACCGTTGAGGCATTCAGGGTCTTGCGCACCAACCTCATGGTCCTAGAGGCTGCAGGGAGGCCGCGCACGGTAGCGGTAGTAAGCAACACACAAGACGCAGGCAAGTCTTTTATCTCTATCAACCTTGCGCAGTCTGCATCTGCGCTTGACGACAAGGTCGTACTCATTGACGCCGACCTTCGCCGCCCGACAATCCACGAACAACTTAGCGTGCCCCGCACCCCTGGACTCACCTCGGTGTTGCTCGGAAGCGACCTCTCAGAGGCACTGCGCAAGGTAGCTGAGAGCCCGTTCCTTAGAGTTCTCTCTAGCGGACCACCCGTCGAGGACCCCTCCGCCATTCTTGGTGCTCGCGCATTTCGCGTAGTGCTTGACACGCTTCGCGCGGTGCGCCTTGTTGTTGTTGACACTCCACCTTCAGGGCTCTTCTCCGATGCGCTCGCGGTAGCATCTCAGTGTGATGCCACGATCTTTGTGCTTGACCTTAAGAACAGCAAGCAGCAGCAAGTTCGTCAGGCATTAGAGGAGCTTCAGAGAGCCGGTGCAAATGTTGTCGGCGTCGTAGTGAACCGAACCGAGGTTGTTAACCGATCCGCTTACTACGAGGCCTAGATCGCCCAAGGAACGGCTCGCTGAAATAAGAAGCCAGCCCATGCGCAGCGAAGAGTGTCATCGCTAGGCACTTAGGAATCTCAAATGCTTCTGCAGCCTAAGAGCGAGTGCACACCTTCGTACTGATTGATTGCATAAACACATACAGTGTGTGGACCCAAATCAGTTGCCACATCGATACTAAATCCATGCTCCTTCCCATAAGCAGGGAAGATTGGTGCTAGGTCGGGGCGACTTAATCCAGCTATCTCAACCGTGGCCACCCCGTCTACATAGACATGAACGGTTAACGCCGACGCGGTATCAGGATCAATCGCCCATCCATTCACGCTGAGTCCAGAGGGCGTCCGCGCAATTGCGTCCAGAGATCCAATAGGCGTGTGGAGAATGTTAACAACGCGACAACCCAGCAGAGTCTGCGCTCCAGGACCGGCGTTGATACCCCAGGCGCATATGCGTGTTGGGCCCTCAAGTGGCGTCTTAACTACTTGATCAAATCCATGGTTATTGCCGTACGCCGGGAAGACGTTGCCGACATCCTGGCGGCGAGCATTAGCAGTCGCGGCTACTCCATCAGAATCAACATATATATGCACGAAAATAGGGTCGACAGTCTCCGGGTCAATAGCCCATCCACCGACACGTACCCCACCGGGCACGCGAACGACTGTGTCGAGTGACCCAATAGGCGCGGTGTTAATAAACACATTGCGGCACCCAAGTGGCGTCGTGGTGCCTCGGCCAGCAGCGTTCAATGCATACAGACAAAAATTATGGAATCCCGGCGCTGCGGTGAAAGAAGCAGAGAAGCCGTGACCATCTCCGTATGCAGGGAAGATCGCGCCCAAATCTGCACGTCTCTGATCCGAGTTTGTTGCTCCAACGAACGTAGTTCCGTCCATCCAAATGTGGACTGCGGGGGAAGCAGTCGAGTCGCCATCGATACTCCAACCGGTGACGTTGAGTCCACCGACACCACTCGTGGCAGTCTCAACAAACCCAAATGGCGACGAGGTGACCCAGACGTCTCTGCATGAAAGCATTGTGTTGGTTCCGTCGCCAACACCAACTGCAAGTGCACAGACGTTGTGCACTCCCTCAGGAATAGCGACCGTCGTATCAAAACCATGGTTCGGGCCATAGGCCGGGAAGACTGCATCTAAAGGGAGGCGCGCGTCATCTGCGCTGACTCTTCCTAAGAGTTGGAAACCCTCCATCCAGATCAACACATCAATTGACCCGGCACGATCAGGATCAATTGTCCAACCCTGAACGCGAATACCTGACGGAGTCACCGAGAGGCTCTCTACCCACCCGATCGGGTTACTACCCGCAATTCTCTCCCCTCCGCCAGGGGCAGGGATCGTTGTTGTAGTCGTCGAAGGCGGCGTTGTTGTAGTAGTAGTAGTAGTAGTAGTAGTAGTAGTAGTAGTAGTAGTAGTAGTAGTAGTAGTAGTAGTAGTAGTAGTAGTGGTGGTGGTAGTAGTTGTCGTCACAAATCCGCCGTTGGCTACTGCTTGGTAGGCCGCGTATGAGGGCTTCTGACTGAAGTCTCTTCGCAACAACCCAAAGTTGTCGTCATAGAAGCCCGCGTTTGAGCCAGAGTCGCGATGCTGGTGCCAGAATAATGGACCGGTAAACGCTCCATAAGTTGTGCTCCAGCCACGGTAATAGTCAGATACAAACTGCGCTTGCTGAGCCTCGGAGACCGATCGCCCCGCATCTGTGCCGGTAGGTGCACCTGCCTCGGTACCCCAAATCTTCTTAGTGCTGTCAGAGTTGTTGGTCATGATCTGGTGCAGCGAAGCAGTCTGAGTAAACGCATTCCACGATTGACCACCTAGCGGGTTATATGGATAAGAGTAAGGGTGATGCCCAACGGCATCGAAGTAGCCGCGAGCTCCCCGGGCATATAGCCCTGCGAGGAATGTCGTCGGTGCAATCTCTGTGCCATCAGCAGCATCAGGCGCAGGCGAGAGCCCACCGGTTACAACTGTCGCGCCAGGGTCGGCAGCTTTGATGGCTGGGTAAGCAGCAATTAACAGCGCGCTATAACGATCAACGCTTGGCTTGGGCTGAGCGAAGGGTCCATGGTTTGGTTCGTTCCATATCTCCCAGGCTGTGACACTCCCGCGAAGCGTGGCGTTTGAGGAGCGTGCTCCGTAGCGCTCCGCTGCAGCGCGTACAAAGTTGCCATAGGCGGTTACATCTGTAGGGATGCACTTGTTGCTTCCGGCAGGGCAGTCAGACGGGCGAGCCCACGGAGGCGAGTAACCGAGTTGCCCCAAGACCTTGAGCCCTCGTGCCTGTGCACCAGCGACAATACGATCCGTCGATCGATCCCACCGCCAGGTTGTTGGTGACTCGTATTGAATTGAGTTCCAATCAAAGTCAACGCGGATCCATGATGCTCCTGTTGCGGCGATTGCATCCATGTCCCGATTGAAATCAGCGTTCGACTCCCAGAGAATCCCCGACCCGCTCGCAATCCCCATGACAGGTGCGAGCCCTGCGGCCGTAGCACTAGGGGCGTTAGATGTCACTAGCCCTGCTGCTGCAAGTGCTGTTACAGAGAGTGCAGCAATTAGTCGCCGCGCTCTGCTCTTATTCTGGAAACCTTCAAGCCTGTTAATCACGTAGGGCTTCTCGGCTGAAACGGAGTAGGCCTTTAGGCTTGGTTCGTGTATTTCAAGGTGGAGAGCTATCGAGCCCCAGCAGTGATCGCCATTCAGGTCGATCCCTCTCGCCGAGTACCTAGAAAAGAAAAGGCCCTACATCGCTGCAGGGCCGAGACTGGTTCTATCGAGCCTGGTTCTATCGAGAATTGCGTCTACCGAGACGCAAGAAGTCGAGGCTTACTTTGTTACTCCCCGCGAGCGCAGATCAGTGCGAAAGGCGTAGCAAGGAGTATCCGGAGATCGGTCAAGAATCCAACTGAGTCGCAGTAGCTCAAATCAACATCTACGCGCTCATGCATAGCCTCACCTTTGCCGCGCTCACTGACCTGCCAAAGGCCTGTGAGCCCAGGGCGCACGTCGTGGCGCAGGTGCTGCCATGGCTCATACTTCTCTACGACGATTGGGAGCTCTGGTCGTGGGCCGATGATGCTCATATCGCCTCGCAGAACATTGACGAATTGAGGCAACTCATCGATCGCAGTAGAGCGAAGCAACTTTCCGAGTCGCGTGTGGCGCGGGTCAGAGGTCGATTTATGGGTCCGTCGCCTGTCGCTCTCCACGACAACACGCTCTTGTCTGCGGTCGGCCTTCATTGTCCTGAACTTCAATACGGTGAAAGGAACCCCACCTTTTCCGATGCGCTCCTGGCGAAAGAGAACGCCTTTGCCGAGCGTTAAACGAAGCGCAATTGAGGTGAAGAGGAGAACTGGAGAGAGAACCACCAGAATTACTGCCGAGAAAAAGCGGTCGCAAGCCGGCTTTACGAAGCGCAGATAGATACCTTCGCGCAACCGAACTTCCGCGACCTCACGAGCAAGGACGAGATGCCGAGAGGAGATCGGCGCAGCATCAGGAGCGGAATGAATCATGCTGCGTGATCGTCGTGAGGATGCCTCTACTTGAGCCATAATTTTATTCTCTACTAACTAGCTTTGCTAATGAGTATTAGGCGTCGCGGTTGCGACGAGAGAGTCGAACCATCGCTCCACCGCCGAGTGCAGCTGCTCCACCAAGAGCAAGGAGCCCTACAAGATCCCCACCGGTAACCGGGAGACCATTTGAGTCAACAGCGACTGTCTTGACCCGAGTTACCTCTTCGCCAAGAACATCAGTGGGGATAGTCGTGGTCGTGGTGTCGCCACAACCCTCCATTACCGCGAGGCAAGATGGGTCAGGCGGGTAAGCAGCATGGGCAGGGATAGCACCTAGCGTGCTTGCAGAGATACCAGCACTCGCTACTAATGCGGAGAAGCCAATCGCTCTAATTCGATTCATGAAGTGTTCCTCTCAATTGAGCGCCTTTGGGGAGACAGGGCGCTAGGACTCCACAATGCCACGGATAGTGGCTCGCGCGCTAGTGGCAATCTCTCCACAAAATTGGGGAAATAAACCTTAAAACCTCAGCCACACAGGCAACACTGCCAACACATAACGCACTTCTAGGTACAAAGCACCACTCAATGTGGCAAAGGCTGTGGCAGAGCTTGTGGGTAAATCGGCACTACCCGAGGGCTAAGGGGCGATTGATCGTGATTCTTCGTCACGCCACTCAACGCCTCTGTATCTCCAGAGCGTTGCTGGCACGCGGGCTGAGGACCTAACAGAGATGGTGCTTGATGTATCTGGCACCTCGAAAGACAATACAAAATCTCGCGAGGAGCCTCGCATAACTCGAAACGACCCGGCTATGACAGTGGCTGCACCCTCAGGCCCGCGCGCAACTGGGGCATCGACACCACTGAGCCGAATACGCGATGCATTTCGCGGAACATTTAGTGCGAGTATCCCGGCATACTCCCCTTCCGCGTAAGGCTTCCCTGGAAACGGCCCGGCAGCGTAGCGGCCTAAACCTGTTGGCGTGTTGTTACTAATAGAAATAGCAACCTTTACCCGCTTCTTTCGAGAAGTGCCTTCTGCAAGCACAGAGACAGAACGAACCTTCGCCTTCGTATCTAAGTAGACGTCGAGTTTGTTCGCACCGACGTTGATGACAGATATCGATAACGCATCGGAGGGAACGCGGCCATCAATGCCAGATGCGATCCAAGCGCGCTCTTGTTCGGCGTTACCAGCCCAAGCCAAGACATGCCTTCCAGCGGCAGCGACCCGTAGCGACTCCACGAGGTCAGGCGCACTCCATCCTTGCGCGTCTAGTCGTGCGACAATTGCGTTGGCGACGCGTGAGAGCCCAGCGCGGCGAGCAGCATTCATCTCCTCAGTTCGCTCGGGGTTCTTAAGGTCATAATCGAGCCCTCTGTACTGGTCAATGAGGAGATACTGCGCAACATTCTCGGCGGATATCTGCCTCCCATCAACATCAACAGGCCCGGAGGCGTCTAGAAGTGACCGAAGTGCAATCGGGTCCAGCACAATGACTCCGTCTACCTCTTCACCCGTGCTCTGACGCCACATAGAGACTGCCACCGCAGCACTATCCGGAAAATTTGGAGTCAGGGAGAGATTCCGGAAGTCGGTTCCAATCTCAGCCCAGCCCCACTGCTTCGCGAAATCAGCCGGCACCGGCGATTGCTGCGTACTCGGATTGTAAGCAACGCTTGATCGCATTTCACTTAGGGAGAATCTCCCTCCATCGAAGGTCAAGACCCCAGCCGTTAGCCAAGAACCAGACCCCGATCGCATCTCTGCATTACTCGCCGCGAATACTAAGTAACGCGTTGGACCTTTCATAATTGTTGCTAGCCCGCCTGACGCCACCTGAAGGTCGGATGTTGCTTGCCTGATTCGATCAACCTGTGTGACAAATCGTGAGCGCGCATCTGCGAGTGGAGAGACGAGCGCACTACCTGGCCCGAGATCTACTCGGTCTAGATCCGTACTCGCGCGCTTAGCAATCTCTCCAAGGCTCTCGACTAGGGCGACTCGTTCTGGGCCTCCGGCTGCTGGTATTGCCACTGCTCTCTGCGCTGACTCGGTCACGCCAGCACCGATCTGAGTAATAGATGCAGCCGCCGAGGCCAATGCATTGATCGAGTGCAGTTGCCTGCCAATAATCGGAAGCACCTCAAAGGGGGCGAGAAAGAAAGAGCCAGATGAATGGGCAGCGGAGACAAAGTCTCGATTAGCGGCTCGGATCTCAGGGAGCCCCTCACCACGTAGAACGTCGGCTGCTGAGAGGGAGCCCTGAGCGCTCTCAAGACGCGTGATTCCAGCCTGAGCTTTTGAGCGTGCCGATAGGAGGTTGGCCGCGGCTCCGGCAATCCAGCACAGCATGAAGACGAGCACCATCAAAACTACGAGGCGCCGGCGACCACTAGACCTGCGACGACGAGGCCTCTTCCGCCTCACATTTGAGCTTGGCGGTAACTCTTCAGAATCGGGCACTCTGTGATCGTAGGCCCGATCGGCCATAGGAGCAGGTCGCGGATAAACCTGATATTAAGGTTCCGTGGCCTACCCTCATTCTGTGCAGCTCACCGACGAACTCTCCAAGATCACTCTTGCGCACCTACGTGACCCCGACGGCAGGTGCGCGCTGCGCCTCTCAAAAGAGTTCAACAACGAACGTGCGTCAACGAGCGCCAACATTCGCTTTCGCTTATCCGGGCGGCTTGAGGAGGCTGCGTCGTTAGCCCAGACCTCGCTGGACTCCCCTCGGCTTGTTCACTTCCCAACGCCGCGCGATTTCTTACCCGAAGAGAGAGATGTTTTTGATGCCGCTGCTCGTTGGTACGTCGAGATATTTGGCGACCGTCAAGCAACTAGCGCGGGGACGTACGACTTCAGCACCCCTAGAAGCGAGCTAGGCATAAATTTGGTTGGAGGAGCAGGGCTCCGTTTTATTACAGATGAAGGGCTCCCAGAGATTCGGATCCTGCAGTACGCGGGGCGCTCAGCGATTCCAGAGACACTCTTTGACTCACCCGAGGCACGTTTCTCAATGCTTCGAAATGAAGCGTGGATATCTTCGACCGGTTCGCCGTTACTCGTCACCGTTGCAGACTTGATTCGAGGAGAGGCGCTTGTCCAGAGCATCTCGCCGGAGACGCTACTAACTGCTTGCAACGACTGGCTCGCCACTTGTGTGGAGAGAATTCGCGAGAGAGTCATAGAACCGAAGCCATCTATGGGTACCGACTGCGCGTGGTGTGGGTTTATTTCTTCCTGTGATGCAGTGATGAAGTGACGCGGTGATTAAGTGAGCAAGGATAGGTCCCTGCCAGAGATTCTTGGGATAACAGCAACATCTCTCAGCGCGTGGAGTCGATGCCCACGCCTCTACCTCAATTCCTATGTGCTAGGGACACCGCGAAGCGACTCGAGTGGCTCGCCCGATTTTGGAACATTTGTCCATGCTCTGATGCATCAGATACATACAACCGGCTCTTGCCATGACTCCGAGCATGTGCGCGATGTATTGGAGGGATACGGGGCTGATACCGGTGTCCTTCCGAGCATGATTGAACGCCACGCAGAGCGCTGCCCGTCGGAGAATGCTCGTATGGGAAGACACGAGCATCAACTAGCGCGTTTTTATCCAGGTGCTCCACGCTTCATCGCATCTGGGCGCCTCGATGCAATCTGGAGGCTCGATGGAGTTCTCGAGGTTCGCGATTACAAAACCGGCGGCAAAGCAACTGAACGCGTCGCCGATGATGAGCGCGCTCGTCTGCAGGCCTGGCTAGCAGCACCAATCGCATCTCGGCTCAACCTCTCTCTTAGGGTTCGTTACGAGCATCTATCCGCTGAGATTGATGACGAGCCGGATGTATTCGAGCCAGGACCAGAGGAGCTCGAAGAGATACAGGAGGAGCTCTGCGCAACAGTCGCTGCTATTCGAGTGGCCGGGCAGGCCATCTCCAGCGGAGGATTCCCCGGTGTCGCCGACGCGGCAATATGCCAACGCTGCGACTACAGATCTGTCTGCCCTGATAGCGCAACCCCTGGAGTGCCCACATGGCCAGAGCCCCCAGAAGAAGACTCAACCTGACCCTTCTCTCGAAGTTCGGGGGTTTGGCGCAGGGTCACTAGGCTCACTCGCCGTGACCATTGATCCTCGTACCCCAGTAATTGTTGCCGTCGGTCAGAGCGAGCAACGCTTCGCCAATCCGTTCGACTCCCTTGAGCCGATCGACCTCCTCGCAGAGGCGGTCCACGACGCAGGCAAACACAAAGCGATTAAGCACCTCACGGCTAAAGCGGACACCGTATGCGTAATCAACATGATGTCTTGGGATTACGCGGATCCAGCGAGGTCTCTATCTCGGCGCATTCATGCAGACCCGCGTCGCACTATCGCTACCTCAGCCGGCGGAAACTCTCCCCAGATGGTTCTTAACCATCTTGCACGCGAGATTCAATCCGGGGCAACCGAGATTGCGATCATCGGAGGGGTTGAGTGTGTAAACACTCGCTGGAGAGCGCGCAAGATTGACCCGCCTGTAGTCCTTGACTGGTCGACAGATGCCGACCCCCCATGCCCAGATGTAATGGGAGACCCGCGACCCGGCACGAGCGATTATGAGAACGCCCACGCTGCTATCGCGCCGACAAGTGTCTATCCACTCTTTGAGACAGCCATTCGCCACGCATCAGGAAGGAGCATCGAAGAACATCGGCGCGAAGTCGGCGCACTCTGGGAGCACTTTTCATCCCAAGCCGCAAAGAATCCACGCGCATGGTCTCAGACTCCTTATTCTGCAGACGAGATCACTCTCACCTCCCCGAGCAATCGCATGGTTGTATTCCCTTATACAAAACTCATGTGCGCAAATATCGATGTGGACCAGGCAGCCGCAATTGTCATGTGCTCCTACGGTGCAGCAGTTGAAGCCGGAGTGCCTAGCGATGAGATGGTCTTTCCGTGGTCCGGCGCTGAGGCCAACGACCACTACTTCTTCACTGAGCGCTGGTCTTTAGCCGACTCCCCCGCAATCGCCAGCGCAGTCTCCACGGCCCTCGCTGCCGCCGGGATCGGTATGGACGACATCGCTCACATGGATCTGTATTCATGCTTCCCGTCCGCGGTTCAACTTGCGATGCGTGCGCTCAACCTGAAGGGCCCACTTCAGGATCCTCGCCCGCTAACTCTCACCGGAGGCCTCGGGTTCGCTGGTGGACCGGGGAATGCTTACGTTGTTCGCTCCATCGCAGCAATGGTCAACGCGTCTCGAGAAACCCCTGGATCAATCGGTCTCGTAACCGCTCTTGGTTGGTATGCAACAAAACATGCGGCAGGTATCTACTCAACTACGCCACCCACTACGCCCAACAACGCAGCCGCTTTCGTCCCGAAATCAGAGACGCAACCATTAGTTGACTCTCTTCCATCGCGCGCGCCGGCTGGCGCGTATACGGGTCCAGCCGAGATCGAGGCTACGGCAGTAGTAATGGAGCGCGATGGCTCGCCTGCTCAAGGAATTATCGCTGCCATCTCGCCAGACGGAAGGCGCGCACTCCTCAATACAAGCGACAAACAGATACTGACA
>CAFBNL010000020.1_pt1 | contig 19109 bp, 15 predicted proteins | sample 7269241 | NCBI WGS metagenome assembly CAFBNL01 (sample SAMEA6814093, study PRJEB35770) | uncultured Actinomycetes bacterium | biome: Freshwater; feature: Freshwater reservoir; material: water | place: Czech Republic | collected 2017-05-23 | depth 30m m
ACCCCGGGGTTGCGCGGTGCCAACTCGGTATCCGCCGGAAGCAGCCCAAGCGCCTGCTGATTTGCAAACCACTGCTCGCGGATTACATCCCAACCAGCATCGAAGCGACCACGGTATTTCGCAAGGTACTCAGGTGGCGATTGATGAGGAGCGTGAGTTGCACCGAATGCAAGGTAGGTAAAGAAAGGTTTGTCAGGGCGAACAGACTTCGCGTCGTGGATGAACTCAATGGCGCGATCAACTAGGTCTTCAGTTAGGTGATATCCATCTGCTGGTGACTTTGGCGGCTCAACCATGTGGTTGTCATAAGTGAGTTCTGGGTGGAACTGGTCTGTCTCGCCATCAAGGAATCCGTAGTACCGATCGAAACCGCGCTGAAGCGGCCACTGCTCGTATGGTCCGGCTGCAGAGCAGTTCTCCATCGGGCAGAGGTGCCACTTACCGAGAGCGAAAGTTGTATAGCCCTCGTCGCGCAGGACCTCAGCAACAGTTGAGGCGTGATTCGAGACATGGCCGGTCATGTGGGGGAACCCAGTATTGAAGTTTGAGATGCTCCGCATGCCGATGCTGTGATGGTTGCGCCCGGTTAGGAGTGCTGCGCGAGTTGGGGAGCAAACAGGTGTTACATGGAAGTTGGTAAAACGAAGCCCGTTCGCTGCGAGCGCATCAATGTTTGGTGTCTCGATGGTCGATCCGAAGCAGCCGAAGTGGGAGAAGCCAAGGTCATCGAAGAGCATGATGACAACATTGGGCGCATCCTCTCCTGGGTGCTTAGCGGTTGGCCACCAGGGCTCGGAGTCAGTAAATAGACGCTCGATCTTGCCGCCGTACTCTCCGTATTGCTTCATTATCTACTCCTGTTGTTTGTTGACCGAAATCTATTTGTAATCCGGTGATGGGTGCCCGCTAATTGCCAATTAGGCCTTTGCGATTATGTCCTCACTAAAGCGTGCGAGGGCTGCCTCTGTATCCTCGAAGAAGAGGAGCGCAGGGACCATGACGCGAGAGACGCCGAGGTCCTCTAACGCGTGGAGTTCCCCTACAGGGTCGGGCCCGAAGATGCCCATGCTGCCGGCTGTGAACTCAATGGCATCGGGGTTGCGACCATGCTCAACTGCCGATGCGCGTGCAACATCAAACATGTGGGCTAGTTCTTCGTGCTTACCCTTGCCGGGGAAGAATCCATCCCCGAGTCGGCCTGCTCGACGTGCCGCTATATCAGAGTGCCCACCGATGTGAATCGGGACAGAGCCGTTCGTTGGTTGTGGCCGCTGTATACAGTCTTTAAATCTCGTAAATTTTCCGTCGAAGGATGCCTGTTCGTTTCCCCAGAGTGAGCGCATCACATGAACGTGCTCATCGGTCCGCGCTCCGCGCTCCGAGAACGGAACTCCAATCGCATCGAACTCCTCCTCGAGCCAACCGACACCGATGCCAAGATCAACGCGCCCACCCGAGAGTGCATCAAGGGTTGCGACCTCTTTGGCAAGCACTACCGGATTTCTCTGGGGGAGTATGAGTATCCCTGTCGCTAGGCGAATTGTTTTAGTGCACGCAGCTATATAGGTAAGCCAGATGAGTGGGTCTGGAATTGGAGCATCCTCACGCCCTGGCATCTTCCCTGATTTTGCGTATGGGTACTCAGACTCGTAACCAGAGGGAACAACAACATGCTCGACCGTCCATAGGGACTCGAAGCCGCACTCCTCGGCTGCTTGCGCAAAGGAACTTGCCTTCTCGGCGCCAGCGAATGGTCCGATGTTTGCGAAGGGGATGGCGAATTTCACTTGGGGGTCCTCCAGGCCTTGGGGTGCACTATTGGCACGGCGACTGACAGAATGTAGCATTGCCGCAAACCCGCTGCTTGAGGAGGCAATTGCTATGACCGAACTCGTTCTCGACTCTCTCCAGCGTCGCATGCGCACTATGCATGGGCTCTACTACCAGGCGACGTCATCCATGAACCTTGAGCATGTCAACCACTTCGAGCGCGAGGGGGTTCTGCCTATTGCCTTCTCGCTATTCCACTACACCAATATGGAGGACGCCTCCTTCATGCTGATCTCTGGGATCTCTCCGGTCTGGAATGAGGAGTGGCAGGAGCGGGTGCAGATGTCTATTGACGACCACGGGAAGCACCGAACTGTGGATGAGATGATTCATCAACGCATCGGCAACTACGAAGAATTCTGTGAGTACCAGCGCACTGTCTTCGGGCGGACTGAGGAATGGTTAGAGGGGATTGACCCGGCAATCTTTACGAATGTCCTGATCGAGCGCCCTTTCCCGCCTCAAGTCGCGAGTACCTATAGCGCGCGAGTCGCCGGTGATGTTGGCATCACGGTCCTCGACGCACTCGAGTGCTGGCTATATCAGCATGGTCTTCGCCACATGGGTGAGATTGAGTTGGCACGCGGGCTAGTCGGCCTCGGCGGTATGACTAGCTAAGAGACGGGCCGGGTTTGGGCTTTGTCTCAGGACTTGCGGCACGAAAATTGAGAGGCCTATCCGTCTGCAAATATCTTCTGGGCTTCGCGTAGTACCTCGACGAGTGTCTTGGTCGTAATGCGCGCATCGAAGTGCTCTAATACCCTTTGACGACCGGCAAGCCCCATCTCCCGAGTTCTAACTGGGTCGTTGAGAAGCTCTTTGATCGCCGCGAGCAGAGCAACATTATCTGCACCCTCTGGGAGGACTAAGCCGGTAACTCCGTCTATTGCTATCTCGGCGCGAGCAGCTACATCGAGACTAATCGTCGCGACCTCTCCTGACATCGCCTCAATTAGGGCATAGCCAAAGGTATCCATCTCAGATGGGAATACGAACAGGTCAGTGGCCGCGAGGAGCGTGGCTAGCCGAGGATCTCCTGGGCGAAAATCTTGAAAGACGCGCAGCCCCTCTTGCGGTTTTACATCGTCTCTTGTGACGAGAGTGAGCGTTGTCTCGGTGCTTAGGTATTGCCGCCAAATATCGAGCAGTCGGTTCCCTCCTTTGCGGCTCAATCGCGTCCCTATGAAAGTGATCTGGGGTAGCGCATTAGTTACGTGCGGCAATGCATCGTGGACAGTAATACCGAATGGAACAATTCGGATTCGTTCATCAGGAACTCCGTAGTCGGTTCGTAATGAATTGGCAGTCCACTCCGATTGAGCAATTACAAGTGTCGCTGATTCGTAGACCTTTTTCTCAAATATTTTTGTGAGAGCGATGCGAGACTTGGTCCCCTTGCCTACGCGTCGCTCTGGGATGAGTCTTGCGCCTTGCTCCCCAGTCGCGTCAGTTGCCACTACCGATGGGCGTGTTGCTAGCGCCTTGCTACTCAGCAGAGCGACATTTTGAGAATAGAGATGCAGCACGTCGTAAGGATTCTTCCAGCTACGGAGCCTCCGTTGAATGTGAGCACTGTTGCTGAGTTGAATGCGAAAAGCCTGTAGGTCAAAATCTTCCCGTGCCAGACCAGGTATCGGGATGGCCCCGAACCTTCTAAGAAGCCCTGCATGGGGCAAATCTAAGAACTGAGCGCTTACTTCAGGATGAGATTTAAGTGCCGAGCGGATAGCCATGTGCATGGTTGCATGGCCACCTATATTTTCGTTTACGAAGAGCGGTCTTATAGGTGCATTCATGGCTTCGCACTCCTTACAGAATTAAGAATCTCCGAGTAAATGGCCTCGTATTTTCGCGCCATTGCTTCTGCGGTGAACTCGGCGGCGGCGACTGCTAACCCAGCGCTCCCCATTGACCTGCGTAGCGGTTCGTCTGCTAGCAGGGAGGCGATGGCGTCTCGTAGAGCGGACGCATCATCCGCTGGTATGAGTAATCCAGTGACGCCATGCTCCACTACTTCTCGCACGCTCCCAACATCGCAGGCAACTACTGCCAACTGCGCAAACATTGCCTCACAGATTGAAAGCGGGAGTCCCTCGGCCCTTGAAGGGAGAACAAAGAGGTCAGCATCGTCGAGTATCGATCGCGCGTCATCGCTCCAGCCCATGAGGGTGAAGCGCTTATTCAGGCCGAGTTCGATAGATCTTTTCTCGAGGGCTGAGCGTTCTGGGCCTTCCCCAACGACGACCGCGTAGACGTTTGGGAGCTCGACCAACGCGTCTTGAAGGATATCTAGACCCTTAATACGGTCGAGCCTAGCGAGCGTAACAATGCGCTTCTCGCCATGAGATTTTTCGGGTCCCTTTGTTTTCGAGCGCGACGCCCTAACGGAGTCGTTACCATGGGTTGGTACGCCATTGTGAATGGTGCGGATTGAGCCTCTAGGTAGGTTCGCGTCTTCTTCAAGGTCTCTCGCAGATGCGCTCCCGACAGCAATATGGGCAGCGAGTGTCTTGCTTGACCATCGCTTTAAGAAACGTACGCGTTTCGTTGGCAGCGGCATGACAAGTTGCTCAACAGCGACGCTCTTTATCCCAGGAATGCTTGCCGCGGCAAGAATGGCATGTCGACAAGAACGCGGATAGGAGAGATTCAGGTGGAGAATGTCGCATTGATCAGATTTCAGGGCACGCCGTGTCGCAAGAATTGCACGAAGGTCACGCACTCCACCGATGCTCGGGACCAAAATTATTGACGCGTCACGACGGGCGGATGCAATTCTCCTAACGACCGCCTCGTGGGTACCCATTACGCTGATTTGGATTCCAGGATCTAGGGCCCCCAAGAGATTTGCGAGAGAGATCTCTGCTCCACCGATCTGGTCAGAGTCAGTAAACGCGGTTAGTCGCATTCCGGTGAGGAGCATGGGGGATCAGATTAGCGGTCGCCAGACTCTGATCGGAGCAGCATTAAAGATCCTCGTGGCCTGCGGATTCGTAACCACGGCAAACACCCGGTAGCAATTAGGGAACTATTAGGTCTTGAACCCAGAGAGTTGCAGTGTGCCTCGGCCTACGATGAAGAGATGCCGCATTTGCTAGCCCCAGAGGGAGATAGGTCAGAGCAGTTGTTGCAGGCTCCGACTATCTCGATTGTGATCGCAGCATTTGAGGCAGCGGCAACAATCGGAGAAACCATCCGTTCGGTGTTTTCACAGTCTCCATCCCCACTCGAGGTTGTTGTCTGCGACGATGGGTCAAGCGACGACATCGCTGGAGCCCTCTCTGAGTTTGGCGAGAAAGTGCGCCTTCTCCGAATTGAGCATGGGGGCGAGGCCAAGGCTAAGAACGCTGCTATTGAGGCCGCTAGCGGTGAATTTGTCGCAATTATCGATGCGGATGATCGCTTTCTTCCCGGGAGGCTCGCTGCGATGCAGCGAGTACTCATTGAGCGCGCAGACCTCGACCTAGTCACTACTGACGCTGTAATCGAACTCAACGGGCGCGTCGTAGGGCGTGCTTATAACAATGGCAATTTATTTGCAGTCGAGTCTCAAAGAGCTGCGATCCTTGACCACAATTTTATCTTTGGGCAGGTGGTCGTTAGGAGAGAGACCATGCAGCGCCTTGGTGGATTTGACCCCGAGATCCAATACACCACAGACTGGGAGTGCTGGATACGACTCATTCTTGATGGTGGCAGAGTCGGATGTATTGATGCGCCGCTCGGGGTCTATGTGATGCACGAATCATCGATGAGTGCAAGCCGTCAGGCGATGTACGAAGGCAGAGTTGCAACCTTACGTAAGACGCTTAGAGATTCTCGGCTATCAGAGATTGAGCGTGGATTAATCAATGAGAGAATTTCAGCAGAGGAGCGTCGCACGAGTCGCGCTGAGATGCGCTCGGCCCTGATTACAGGTGACGAATTAGTTCGTCAAATTGCTCAGGACGTAGCCAAAGACGCGACTCAACCCCGACGAGAGAGGCTAAAGGCGGCGTTCGCCGCGTTCTTCCCAAGAATTGCAAGTGCCCGTATGCGCTCACACAACCGTTCCTACTGGATTGGCGTCGGGGACCAAAGGTTCCAACGCTCATCTAAATAAAGTTGGGTTTTAGGGGTGTTGATTTTATTTCGTACTTCTTTAGGTACGGACGTCCCACTGATAATTCACAAGAACGGCTCCAGCTGTAGCTGCGTTCACGATGGCTTTCTTCCCTTCACCTATTGATGCGTCTATACGGAAACCTGCAATCTCCATCCACTTCATAAGAGTTCCATATCCATCTTGCCCAATTACATCACACCAAATCTCGTAGATGCGAGGGCGTAGCGGGAGGCTCTCAATTAGGCACCTAACCTCAAACTCGCGCCCGACAGTTGCAGGCGCAGAAGCATCATCGAGCATTGAGATTTCGATCAGCCCACCCGGCCGGCCGTCGGTTATCCCGATCACAACGTGGGGCTCTTGAATCGGTTCGTCGCTCTCGAATCGGAGTCTTATTTCCATCGGTTCTTCTGCAGTAAAAACATTGCTCTCAGAGCCATCTGCAGCATGGCAAGTTGCGGAGACGATGCGCACGCGCCCGTCGTTGTTAGCTAGGTCAACTATATCTCTGCGGCTCTCCATCGTTGCGATGTAATGGGTGAGCACCTCTTTGGCTGAACCCTCAATCGCGACTCTGCCCTGATCAATCATGACACCGCTCGTGCAGAGGGCCTCCATGGCGGCAAGTTGGTGCGAGACAAAAATTAAAGTTGTTCCTTCTTTTACTAAACCCGCCATTCGGTCTACGCACTTTGCTTGGAAGTTAACATCTCCAACGGCAAGCGCTTCATCTACAACAAAAATATCTGGTTGGAGATAAGATGCGACAGAGAACCCAAGTCGAAGTTGCATTCCAGTCGAGTAATACTTCACCTGAGTATCTATTGCGTCCCCCAATTCGGAGAACTCAATTATCGCGTCAAAACGCGATCGGATATCAGCACGGCTCAAGCCAATAATGCTCCCATAAAGCCAGATATTCTCCCGGCCGGTAAGTTCAAAGTGCATTCCAGAACCAACCTCGATTAACGCACCGACACGCCCCTTTACTCGCAGAATTCCACCTGTCGGTTGAGAAATTCGCGAGACCAGACGAAGAGCGGTTGATTTGCCCGCACCATTTGGGCCAACGAGTGCAAACGCTTCTCCTTCCGGGACCTCGAATGAGACACGATCAAGAGCGAGTTTTCCATTAGACGGTTCTTGCTGCCCGCGTAATCTTTTTAGAGAGCGTCGAGGTGCAGATAGAACGCGGGTCCCGAAATGCTCATATTGAGCACCGCCCTTGCGAAACTGTTTAGAGACATCCTCAAATTTGACTGCGTATGGCATTAGACGACGTCCGCAAATTCGCGCTCAAGAGACTTAAACCACTTGTAGCCGATTAAAAGTGCGACAAGAGCACTGGCGCTGCTTATCCCGAGCAGTCCCCAGTCTGGCGTGGTGCCAACTGCTAGCACTCTGCGGAAACCCTCAAGGGGTCCTACCGCTGGATTGATGAGCGCGTACCAAGGCCGTAGGCCTGGAGAGATGCGTGTAACGGGATAAGCAACTGGACTCGCAAACAATCCGAGTTGCAGTGCGAATGGTAATAAGTACCTGAAGTCTCGGTAATAGACATTCATGGCGCCAAGAGGCAGTGAAGCAGCCAGTGGAATGATTATCAGAATAAGGCACAACAGCGGCATGAAGATGAGAGTCCATGTTAGGTGCGCTCCTGTAAAAGGAGTAGCTAGCAGTACAAGTAGCAGACCAATCCCAAGGTCCGGGATTACAGAGAGTACCGCTCCAAAAATAGGCGCCTCTCGCGGGAAGTAGACCTTTCGGAGAATGTCAGCGTCGTTAACAAGGGAATTTGCGCCAAAGGATATTCCCGAGGAAATAAATTGCCATGGAACCAATGCAGATAGAGCGAACGCTGCATAACTTGCTCCACCCCCTGAGACATTAACAACCCTGCCAAAGAAGAGAATGAAGACCGCTAGAAACGCGAGAGGCTGGAGAACTGCCCACCCGACTCCGAGGGCTGATTGCTTGTAACGAACACTTATACCTCGTACAGCAAAAGACCATACAACTTCTCGATAAACCACGAGTTCTCTCGCCGCCACCCTCAGTTTGGGTGGATTCTTTCCGTCAAAGACAGACTCAACAGGCTCATAATCTGAATGTCTCAAAATTCATCCTCGTACTTAGTATTAGGGAGGGAAGATTACGCTGCCTCTGTGCCCCGCGGAACCGTTTTGTCAGGTAATTACGACTAGTGCCGAAATGCTAACTTTCGATTGTGAGATTGTGGGACCTGAAAAGTGGCGACAAAAGTGGCGACAGTGAGCAAGATCCTCGGGGTCATCTCCAAAAACCTTAAAAAGAGCATACGGGAGCAGTTTAGAGAGTGTTGGAAATAAGCGATTCACTCCAGGGTGGAGAGGATGACGATTCGCGACTGCGAATTCTCTTAGTCGCCAATGAGTTTCCCTGGCCAGAGCGAAGTGGTTACAGAATTCGGCTTGCAAACATGCTTCGCGGGCTCGCAGAGGCGGGGAGTGTTGATTTCATCATTCTGCATGACGGCACTGAGAAGGCACTAGGTGATTTGAATTCGAATCAGGTGTCACTCAAAGATGGCATTGCCCCCATCAACGAGCCGGTCAAGCGAACTCTCGTAGTAGAATTGCCAATTGCTACTTCATCTTTGCGAGGAATCTTGCCTTGGTTGGCAAGTGGGCTTCCGCGAAAAATCGTATGGCGTGATTGGAGCGCAGCTCGGGTAGCCGTGTCAAGAGAATTGACTAATGGTTATGACCTCATTTGGTGGAGCCATATAGATGCGTGGGCTGCAATTGGAGACGTCGCTAATACCCCTTGCATTGTTGATATTGACGACCTCGAGGATGAAAAAATGCTGACGCGTCGCAAAGCGCAAGAGCGCCCGCCTCTCCGCGACCTAAAAGCCTCTATGAGGTTCGTGATTGTTAGAGAGATGGACCGAATAGATATCAGGCGCTGGCGTCGCGCTCAGCGCAGGGCATCCCTGCATGCGGATGGAGTGATTGTCTGCAGCCAGAAGGATAGCGTTGCTCTCGGCGGGGAGAAGACCTATGTAATTCCGAATGGTTATGTAACACCTGAAAACCCCGTGGGGCATCCTGAGCGGCAAGTTGATCAGAAGGGTGGAGCACTTGTTTTTATAGGGCTTCAAACCTATGAGCCCAACATTGACGGATCGCGTTTTCTTGTTGAGCGAGTGCTCCCAATTCTCCAGGAGTCGCGACCTGATGTCTCCATTCGCATCGTCGGTCGTGCTGATACAGAGGTCCAAGAGTTAGCAAGGGCTAGCGTCGAAGTAATAGGAGAGGTAGAGAGCATCGAGGCCGAATTAGCGAGTGCAGATATCTCTGTGGTTCCCTTGCGAATTGGGGGTGGTACACGTATCAAGATTCTTGAGGCACTTGCTCATCGTATCCCGATTGTCACAACTAACCTTGGCTGCGAAGGGCTTCCGCTAGTTAGTGGCGTGCATTGCGAGATAGCTGACTCTGCCAAAGCATTCGCAGAGTCGTGTGATTTGCTTCTTGGTGACGCCGGGAAGCGAATTGAGATGGCCGAGGCTGGGGCTGCTTTGCAGGGAGAGCACTTTGAGTGGGTACAGATCCGGTCACGTGTGGGTCAAATAGCCCGGGCTATTTGTGAGAAAAAGTAATGCAAAGGGACAGGTTATGAGAGCGCGGAGAAAAGTCGAAGATGTATCCCACGAACTCCTTCGCCTCTCCAAAAAGCAGGCGAAAAAGATTCTGCTCTGGCGTCGAGGGAGGCGAATTATTGCGCCAGTTAGATGGGGATCGCTTAGACGTACCAGACCACTGAGCGTTCGTTGGGGCAGCGATCGCGGTACCGCCATAGATCGCGTGTACATAAACAGGTTCTTTGAGAGACATTCAAATTACATACAAGGAGTATTGCTCGAAGTGCAGGGACCGGTTTATAGCGAGCGCTATGGTTCAAATATCACTAAGACCGAAATACTTGATATAGATCCTCGAAATATGCTGGCCACAATCGTGGCGGATCTTAACGACCGTGATGTTCTTCCAAAAGAGATGTTTGACTGCGTAGTAGTGCCCCAGACAATTCAGTATTTAACCGACCAAGTCACTGGATTGAAGAACCTCTATGACTCCATCAAGCCAGGGGGAGTGCTGCTCGTTACTGCTCCGTTTATTCAAAAAATAGATCACAACGGTGAGGATGCAGATCGCATGAGGTTCTCTCCGCTGGCATTGAAGGAGCTCATCGAAACATCCTGCGATGGCGCCGAGATTGAGGTCGAGAGTTTTGGCAATGTGCTCACTTCAATTGCGTTCTTGATGGGAATCTCGGCGGAGGAGATGAGGCCGCAAGATTTTGATGTATTCGATCCGGCTTATCCGATGCTCGTTACTGCCCGAGTTCGACGCCCGAGTTGAACATTATGGGGTCTCAATCGCTAGTGCTCATGTATCACCAGATAGCAGAGACCAAAGATGATCTGAACGACCTGGCTGTGAGCCCTAAGAATTTTGCCGCCCACGTGTCCGTCTTAAAAGATCGATGTGAAGTTGTTCCACTTAGCGAAATTCAATCGAAGCCAGAGTCGAGGAGTAATCGTCCACGGGTCGCGATTACCTTTGATGATGGTTACGCTGACAATGGCGAGGTGGGCGCACCCATCTTGGAGGCTGCTGGGCTTCCGGCGAGTTTCTTTATAACCGGCATCGCGATCGATGGCCGCGGAGAATTCTGGTGGGATTCCCTAGAGCATCTCTTCCTCGACCTCTCCGATCAGAATGCTCCGCAGGATCCCTTCGAAGTCTCGATTGGTGGCCAGCATCTGCGTGTTGATCTCCGGACGCGCGATGCAAGACTTAACGCCCAAAAATCCTTAAGAAGACCGCTACGACTCCGGCCGCCGGAGGAGATAGCGCCTGTTATTGATGCGCTGATGGCGCATGTGGGTAGTGAAGCACCAGCCTGCGAACGGCATCGTTTAGCCGGGCTGGGTGGAGTTCAAGCCCTTTCTCGAATCCCAGGAATGACGATTGGTTCGCACACAATCCGGCATGCATCTCTCCCCAGTCTCACCCAAGAAGCTCGACGACATGAGCTAGCAGAGTCTCGTCGCCTTATCGAAGAAGTAATCGATAAACCAGTTTTAGAGTTTGCATTCCCATTTGGCGGAGAAGGGGCTTTTGATGATGCAAGCGAAGTTGCAGTGCGCGACGCGGGGTATGCACTCGCGTGTCGTTCGATTTTCGGAACTGTAAATCGCCGCACCGACCCATTTAGAATTCCGCGTGCTCAGGTTTACGATACCGGAGCGGAAGTTTTTTCTTCGCAGCTTGAGAGATGGTTCCGAGGACGCCATCCTTGAACTTGGCAGCCTCGCCTATCCCAACCTGATCGAAGTGGTATCTGCATTAACTGTGGAGCAAATAAGTAACCTAGATCGACCAGGTAAGCCCAAGTTGCGGGTCCTGCAACCAGGCATTTGCGACGCGATTAATTAGTCCCTCTTTAACGTCCCCACCCGGGGAGCGTTCAGCGCGCACAGATGTTGATCTTCCGTGGTGTAGCCATCCGGTTACGACTGCTGGGCCGATTGCTTCTCTAGATAAGCCCATTGCGGCTGCCCCCCGCTCTAGGCGTGCCATGAGGTCAGTGCTGCGAGCGTGCTCGCCTTTGAAGAGTTCTGCAATGCAACGAACTTTTGTATCAGCGTCTGCGGGCTGGTCGAGGGCGCTGTAAACATCGCTGAGAAAATATGCAAGGTCCCATAGCGGGATCGAGGGGTATGCAGCCGATTCCCAATCCAGCACACAGAACTGCTCTCCGCTTACTGCGATATTCCAAGAGCCTGGGTCTCGGTGGGCGAGTACGGCCGGAGCAGATCGGAGTGGAGCGAGTAGCGAATCTGTGACTCCATACTCTGCGTATGCGGGGAGAATATCTCGCGAGATGCGCTCTAACTCTGCGGCAAGATCACTACTCGGCCCTGCTGATTCTGCTCCCATGGCGATTAACCAATCGGATATTCGCTCGATATGTGCCATAGTGCTCGGCCTCTCACCTTCATCAAGGACGAGTTTTAGGCTTGCGCCTAGTGCAGCAGTCTCTACAGATCCGGATAGCCCCTCAACCTCAAATCTCCCCAGAAATTTTGGGGCCATAGGAGCAGAGTACGGGGCCCTACTGTTTAGAAGGCCAAGCCCTCGTTCGTCCGCAGCGAACGCTACAGCGTCGCCTTGTACGCGCGAAATTTTGACAACGGTTGTAGGCACATCGCTCCCGGATGGGAATGCATGGAATACGACGCGCTGTAGGTCATCGCCCTCACCGAACCATGCGATCCATCCGCCGCTTGCGTCTGCCCCTAAACCCTGCGCCGCGGCGATTGGAAACGGGGGACCAGGCATTCGTGTGGCGATTGTTACGACCGAATCCGCTGGCGCGTAACCGACGCGCAGAGCTGCGCGAATAATTGCGGTGCGCGCAGAGTCGACAGCACTGCGCGTGGGGCGTATGGTCTCAAGCGCGTAACGCGCAGCCGATGTGTTGCCAATCGGAAACGCTAGCCTTGGGCCATGAGCCCCGCTGCGCACCACAACTCGCTGAACGCTGTAGCCAGCTGCGATTAGTGGACGCCGCGGTGCTCTCCCAAAAATCAAGAGCATCGGCGAGGCGATACGCATCAACTCTGCATTGAGTGGTGCAACTCTGGTTACATGGAGATCTGCATCTGCTGCGTCAATGGTTAGGGAGCCCATAGATTCTGCGCTACTGCGCCATTCTGGAATCTCTGTAGCCACATGGATTCTTGGGGCCGGCTGAGGCAGTGTCAGGCGCAGATCGGTGGCGCGAATTGTTGTCATTGCACCCGAGCCTAGGGGCGCAAACGCCCTACGCTGTCACCTCAGATGCAAAAGACGGAGTTGTGGTGCTGAAGTCAAATGATCCCTGCTGGTGCGGAAGCGGCGAGAAGTACAAGCGCTGCCATAAGCCGATAGAGAAGCACCTCTCGCCAGGGTTTATCTCCCCGATGAGGAGCGTCCCTCCGCTAATTCCCCGTCCGCCGTATGCCGAGAGTGGTAATCCGCCGCAGATTCGGGAGGGCGCGGTGAAGTCTCTAGATGTAATTGAGCGCATGCGAGGCGCCTGCAGTATCGCTGCCGAGATACTTCGTGAGGCCGGCGCGCTAGTAGCCCCAGGTATCACCACTGACGAGATTGATATTGCTGTTCATGAAGCGACTATCTCCCGAAACGCATACCCGAGTCCTCTTAACTACCGCGGATTCCCAAAGAGTGTGTGTACCTCGGTAAATGAAGTGATCTGCCACGGGATCCCAGATGATCGGGCGCTGGAGAATGGCGACATTCTCAACATTGACGTAACTGCATATATCGATGGTGTTCATGGCGATACAAACGCTACGTTTTTAGTTGGTGATGTTGATGCGGGTTCACGTCGACTTGTTGAGGTAACGCGCGAATGCTTGGAGCTCGCGATCGAGGCGGTAATGCCGGGCCGGCCGCTATCCGATATAGGGCGCGCCATTGAGGGCCACGCAACAGAGAACAGATTCTCGGTAATACGTACTTTTGTTGGGCACGGGATCGGCGAACAGTTTCACGGCGAGCCTTCAGTGCTCCACTACTACGAGCCGAGACTCGTTATGCCGATGGAGCCTGGCATGGTCTTCACCATTGAACCGATGATCGCCATTGGTGACCATAGAGAGAAGATTTGGTCTGATGGCTGGACTGCGGTCACGCAAGATGGCCTTCGCACGGCTCAGTTCGAGCACACAATTCTTGTAACTGAGAGCGGCTCTGAGGTGCTTACCCGCTAGCTCTATAGAAGAGTGTGCTTAAGAAACTGCAGTTCCGAGCAGGCTACCGACTAGCGCAGATGCGGCCATAGCTAGCGCTCCGCCAACGACGACGCGAGTTGCCGCTCTCGTTGGCTTTGCGCCCCCGAGTTTTGCTCCTAGTGCTCCTAGAGTTATGAGCATCAGCAATGCAACTACTGCGCTTGTAACGATACGTGTAGCAGCCGTTGCGTCCTTGCCAATAAGGGCCATCACGAGCACTGGGACTCCCGAACCAACCGCAAATGCAAAGGCCGAGACGACAGATGCTTGCGTGGGGCGTGCACGAGTGTGCTCAAAGATGCCGAGTTCGTCTCTGAGGTGCGCTCCGATGGGATCTGCAGCCATTAATTGAGATGCCACGTCCTCTGCGGTCTCTCGCCTTAAGCCTCGCGCTACATAAATCTCTGTGAGTTCCTCAAGCTCGTGCTCGGGGCTCGCCTCAATCTCAAGAGTCTCACGAGCAATATCTGCACGCTCAGTATCACGTTGGCTGCTCACCGATACGTACTCTCCAAGCGCCATCGATGCTGCGCCAGCAACAAGCCCTGCAATACCAGCAACAAGAATCGCTCCACGTGAGGCGTCGCTTGCAGCCACAGCGATCATCAGGCTCGTCGTAGAGACGATTCCATCATTAGCGCCGAGTACTCCGGCCCTCAACCAACCGACGCGTTCGTGACGGTGAGTCTCGCGGTGGCTAGCGGTTCGTCCTGCCATGATCTAAGTCCTCAAGTCGTCTGAGAGTGGTGTGACCGATAGTGAGTGTTGGTGAGATGTGATTAGAACCCTCAGCGTACGCCTCATGGCTCCGCCAGCGAGGGTCGCGAACGACCTAGTTGCTCGACCGCAGGTTGAGTGCGCTTTGGCCCGAGTTGTTCGAGTGATGAGATAGCAAGGTGCCGTAGCAACTAACCATGCCGATAAGGGTCAAATTTTCTTTTCTGTTACCTGCACGGCCACGAAAGGGGCAGAGAGGTAGCGCCGCAATGATGCCTGCAGCTGAGTCGCAATTTTGCCTGTGAATTGGGTCACCGATCTTCCGCGTTACGTGTCAGGTGGTGCTCGCCAAGCCCATCTCGGCTTCAACGCACCCTTAGTCCCGCGTGCAATCTCGCCAGACTCATCTATCTCTTGAGGCGCAACTTTTATGAGGCAGTATCCATCATGCGTTTTTTGAAGGTGATGTCGTTTACAGAGCCGCACGAGGTTCTCAAGGCTTGCAGGGCCACCCTCAGAAAAGGGTTTGATGTGATCAATCTCGAGTCCTACGGTCATGTCACACGTTGGTACTTGGCAGACGCGATCTCGTTCCTCGATAGCGGTGCGCAATGGTGCAGGGATGTGTCGCCCCATATGAGCAACGGTCTTTATGTCGGTGCCATCGATTACGAGGAGCTTGAGGAATGCTTCACCCAGATACTCAGTCGCAGTAGCGACAGGGATCGAACCGACCCCAGCGATCTCACAGATCTCGCCATGCTCAGTATGCCCACGCTTTAGTGCGTCTATGTCGATGCGAATATTCATTACTGCATTAGTGCGGGCTGGTTTGGCGGCACTCAGACCTTGAGTACCCAGAGTCTTCGCAGCGCAGAGTGCCAGTAGCGCGTCTGCGGCGTAAGCCTCAGGTGTCGCGTATTCGCCATTTTTACGCGCTTGCTTGAATATCTCGTCTTGGAATGGGGTTAAAGCCGCCATGACAAGCGCACCGTTAGTAACCGTCATCAGCGCCTTCAAATTGAAGGCACCGTCTTGATCGGTCCATGTTTTTATATAACGGTTCTTGTGAATTCGTTTGTGGCGCTCTACTTCGTCTGTGGCGGCTGCTATTACGCGTGATGCTTCATCGCGAAGCGTTCGTACTGTCGAGGATTTAGCGAGGTTTAAGAGGCGTTCCTCGGAATGTGGCTCTGCGGTAGCGCCACGTGCTACCTCTACAGCCTGAGCGGTAGAGATCTTTCCGGAGCTCATGGCCTCAACGGTCTGGGGGAGATGGCGTAATTGTCCGGCAAGTATGACCACGGATTGTGCTTCATAGAGCGGAGTCCCCGTATGGAGTGCTACCCACTCTGCCGAGTTCTTCGATCCGCCAACACGCCAAGCCTCTGTCGTGCCGACTCGCCCAATGGCAGAGGTGCGCAGACCATCAATCACACGGCGTGCGTCCTCTGAGATCCGAACAAGCTCGGCGGCTGATTTCCCGTCGATCGTCTCGACATCAATACCTGAGGCGACTTCTCGGAGGTGGCTCACTGCTGTTTTAAGTTCATCGAACATATGTTCGACTATAAAACAGGGGTGTGACATTTAAGAATCTCTCCTCGGAATCCCCATAAAATCTCGGATCAAGGCTTCGATGCGTTCGGCATCGATCTCTAGATCTATTCCTGAGTGGCACGCGCTATCCGGCTAATGATCGACTGGGCCCTCGCCGCATTGGCTGAAGTGAGTCCGCGAATCTCGAGTCTCCCGTCGTCTCCGTCAATAGTTAACCGCAGCCCAGTGAAGACCTTCTTGGATCGAGCAATTCGCTTTAGGCCCGCGATCTTCAGCGTGCGGCTCTCTTCTTGAGTCGTTGTGACTATTCGGTCAGAGAATATAAAGACATCCCCTCGGCGCCAGCGCCGTGACTTTATGAGGACTTTCTTGAGTATTAGTTCTGCGTCTTCTTGCATGCTCAAAACCTAGTGGAGACCTGCGATACGTGGGCTATTTCTCCCTACTAACGTATGGCAGGCCGCGGTCGGTCCGTTGGTTCCACTTCGAAATATGGGGGAAATTTTAATGAAGGCATGGACAAGATCGTGGCGCGTGATCGTTCCAGTAATGATCGTGAGTCTTCTCTCCCTATCGGGGTGTCAGTTCTATGTCCTCTCGCTCACGAACGCCGGGGATAGTGATGGACCAATGTGGTTCAGCGCACCCGAGAACCGAACGCAGCTTGATACCACTATCTCCACTGTGCCGGTGACGATTGAGATACCAGGAGTAGTTCCGTCGAGCGTTCAGGTGCGCATTGAGACGGGCTCACAGACGCGCTCCACCTCTATTACAGATCGATTTACTGCAGATGGCGAGACGCTCTCTGCCACTCTCATCGGATCTGATTTTCTCCCCGGTGTTACTTATCTAGTGGCCGAGGCTGACACAGCTCTAGATAGTGCCCATGTTGTTAGGCGTATCGCCCTTTCGTGGGAGCCAAGCATTGATGTAACGAATGCCGAGCGCTGTGAAACGCTCGGTCAGCAACGCTGCCTGCTTCCTTTCCCAAGCGATGCGTATACCGTTGAAGACCCGGCAACCGATACCGGACTGAGGGTTAATTTTGATGTCGCATCGATGCCAGCAAATAAAGACTCTGTGCATATAGACCCAAGTGAATGGAATCGTAATGACGGGTTCTCCCCAGGCGCGGAGATACTCGTAGAGGTCCCGGGGCTTGATCTCGCCCGCACTGACGAACCTCAGATTGATGCCCTTGGGCGTGCATTGCTTCCAGACTCTCCGGTGATGGTGATTGATGCCGGATCAGGGGAGAAAGTACCTGTATTTGCAGAGTTAAATATGGCGGGTACCCCCGGCCCTATCCCACTCTTGATAATCAGGCCCGTAGTGAACCTGTTAGAGGGGCATCGTTACATCGTTGGTCTTCGTAACCTGCGGAGGTCAGATGGTTCGCTCATCGAGCCGGACCGAGAGTTTCGGGTTTACCGAGACATCGTCCCAACCTTTATCACAGAGATAGAGCAACGCCGCCCTGCCATGCAGCAAATGATTTCCCAACTAAACGGTGCTGGGATGCTGCGACAAGACATGTACTTGGCTTGGGATTTTACCGTGGCTAGCGAGCGCAGCCTCACCGAGCGGTCACTCTCGATTCGCGATGTGACTTTTGACCCACTCGGTGACGATGGAACACTCGGTTTTACTGTTAGCAGTGTGCAGGAGAATGTAAGCGCAGATATTTTGAGGCGAGTCACCGGTACATTTGAGGTACCGAATTATCTGACGGGGAGTGGCGCTCCGGGGAGTTCATTTAACTATGACGACCCAAGTGATCCGGATGCGCTCCCGTCTGCAAATGGAGTATTCAATGCAGGCTATATCTGCAATATTCCACGGTCTTCGGTGAACGGCGAAGGGAAAGCAAACCCGGGCCGAAGCCTTGTATATGGTCACGGCCTGTTGGGCTCATCAACGCAGGTGAACTCTTTCGGGGCGCTTGCCAATAGTTTTAATTACACGATGTGCGCTACTGACTGGATCGGGATGTCGAGTTCGGATGTCCCCAACGTTATTAATGTCCTTGGCGACTTCACGACCTTTAAAACAATGCCAGATCGACTTCAGCAGAGCATGCTGAACTTTCAGGTGCTTGGGCGCTTATTGAATAGCCCTGAAGGATTCATGACTGACCCAGCCTTTGAGGTTGGTACCGACATGGGCTCGCCTTTTAGGCCGCACTCTCTGGTATTCAATGGCAATAGCCAAGGTGGTGTGATGGGTGGAGCGACAACTGCGCTCTCCAACGAGTGGAGCCGCGCTGCTCTCGGGGTGCCAGGTATGAACTACTCAACTCTCCTCACGCGAAGCGTTGACTACGACTTGTTTGGGGCCATAGCGAACGTTGCTTACCCAGATGCGTTTGACCAGATATTTGGGCAAGCACTTGTCCAGATGCTCTGGGATCGTGGCGAGTCGAATGGATATGCCCAACACATGACTGATGATCCCCTACCGGGAACGCAGCCCCACAAGGTGCTGTTAATTGAGGCCTTCGGCGATCATCAAGTCGCCAACATCACAACGGAGAACATGGCGCGTACAGTTGGTGCCGCAACACATATGCCAAACATGCTGCCTGGAAGATCATGGGACACAACACCGATGTGGGGGATTGAGAGAATCAATTCCTTCCCGTATACAGGCTCGGTACTAGTGGAGTGGGACTTCGATACGCCGGCGCCACCTAAGACAAATACGGTGCCACGCGCTGGCACCGATCCGCATGGTTTAGGTGGAGGCGAGCCGCGCCTTGGTCTGCAGGTTGCCTACTTCTTCGAGGGCGTGTTTATCGACGTATGCGGCGGAGGACCGTGCGTAAGTAGCGTTCGCTGATCGGCAAAATTTAGATAGCGGCGCGTTAATGCTCGTAACCGCTAAGCAATGAGCAATATTTCTAATTAGGAGAGATTCATGTCAGAACCAATTAGCGATCCCACGAGTACGCCGGACTGGAGTCTTGGAAGATGTCTTCAGTGGACCGCCGGTTTACTCGCTATAGCTGCCGCCGGTATCCACTTTGGAGTGATGGGTGAGCATGCG
>CAFBNL010000021.1_pt1 | contig 19017 bp, 20 predicted proteins | sample 7269241 | NCBI WGS metagenome assembly CAFBNL01 (sample SAMEA6814093, study PRJEB35770) | uncultured Actinomycetes bacterium | biome: Freshwater; feature: Freshwater reservoir; material: water | place: Czech Republic | collected 2017-05-23 | depth 30m m
ACGAATCGCAGCATCTCATCGACTGCAGTCTCCATGAGGCCGGGTAGATCTGCCTTCAGGCGTTCAAGCTGGTCAGGGTGCTCCATCAAAGCGTGCATGCCACCAGAGATGAGGTTACGAGTTGTCTCGTTGCCTGCAACCGATAGGAGGAGCACAAAGACATTGAACTCAATATCAGAGAGCTTCTCGCCATCAAGATCTGCTGTAATTAAAGCGGTAACGATATCGTCGAGGGGTCGCTCACGTCGGCTATCGGCGAGGCCCTGCGCGTACATGTAGAGCTCCATCGAGGCTGACATTGCATCCTCGCCGCCAATCGCTCCGTACTCAGGGTCGTCGGCACCAATCATGCGGTTTGACCATTCGAATATCTTGTGGCGGTCTTCGTAAGGAATGCCGAGGAGCTCAGAGATAACAACTAGCGGCAACTCTGCAGCAAGGTTCGGCACAAAGTCATACTCGCCATCATTCTCAAGAGCGCGGTCAACAATCCAATGTGCAGCCTCGCGGATCGAAGGCTCAAGCATTCTCACGACCTTGGGCGTGAAGCCTCTCGCTACAAGATTGCGCAAGCGCGTGTGCTGTGGGGCGTCTTGGTTGAGCATCATCAGCTCAGTTCCCTCACCCTGATCCACTAATAGCGCGCCGCCCTGCGCTGAGGAGAAGACTTGAGTGTTGCGCTCGATCTCGATTACATCGCGATATTTGGTGCATACCCAGAACCCTGGCGGGTACTCATCTGAGTCGTGCCACCAGACCGGGGCGTCGCTGCGCAGCCAGTTGAAGAACTCAATTGGGGGCCCAACCTCATAGGTCTTCGGGTCGGCGAGGTTTACCGCTGAGTCTGGAAGGTTTGAGTCTGAAGAATTCATTGGGATTTACCTCTTACTGGTGAGATATCTGAGACAAGATTTAAAAGCGGACTCGCTAAAAAGCCAGTTCATTCATTTTTAGGGCTCGAATATTGGAGCGAATAGTGCCCAACTAGATGGACGCAATCCCCCCGGACTCCAAACTCATTATCCACGAGGGTAGCGCGCAGAGCGCTCCGGGTAGAATCGGTTCTCTCATACATTATGTGACCCAAGGAGCCCCGGTGACCGAACTTCTTCCAATGAGCACCAAACACTGCACCGTTGAGCGCGACGGTCACATTGTGATCCTCACTATGAATCGCCCTGAGTCAAAGAATGCTCTGAGCCCTGACATGCTCGTCGGGCTAGCCCAGGGATTCGATTACGTTGACGAGACCGATGATGTGCGTGTCGCTATCCTCACTGGAGCCGGCGGCTGCTTCTCCTCGGGTGCGGACCTAAAGGCAATGTCGAGGCCGTCTGAGGACCCGAGGGTTGTGAAGGCCATGGCCGACTCCCCCAACCTTCACTGGAAGGCATTACTGCGCGATCACAGATTAACGAAGCCACTAATTGCAGCCGTCGAGGGGTACGCAGTCGCTGGCGGCACTGAGATGCTTCAGGGAACCGATATCCGCATCGCCGCCGAAGGAGCCACTTTTGGTGTCTGGGAGGCAAAGCGCGGATTGTTCCCATTGGGCGGTTCAGCGGTGCGCTTACCTCGCCAGATTCCATATACCCTCGCTATGGAGGTGCTTCTCGCCTGCCGCCCTGTCTCCGCTCAGGAGGCCCTTGCGATCGGACTCATTGGGCGCGTTGTCCCAGATGGCGATGCGCTGAAGGTCGCCATGGAGGTTGCCTTGGAGGTTGCACAGAACAGCCCCGTATCTACCAAAGCGATCCTGCGTGCATGGCGCGAGACAGAGGGGCTAAGCGACGCCGAGGCCATGAAGATTCAGGATGCAATCGGCTGGGAAGTATTCGCATCTGAGGACGCCCAAGAAGGCCCACGCGCATTCTCAGAGAAGCGCCCTCCCGAGTTCAAAGGTCGATGACTAGTTGATGGGCAGCAACTTGAATAGCGCCTCCAACGGTCCCTCTGAAGAGACCAAAATTGAGAAGTCGGCGACACCAAACGGAATGCTAGAGCGCATCTCAATGGACCCGACTCAGGGGGCCAACTTCGCAACCGAGCCGCGACGCGAACTTACTCAAGCAGTTCGCCACCTTATTGACGCGATACTTACTCGTGATGATGTATCCGATGAGGTTCTCCGCGATGCTGCAACCGTAACGGAGGATCTAGCTGCTCAGATCGCAGGCTCTCCTCACGAAGCCAAAGCACGAGGCCGGCGAGTTCCGAGTGAACGCACGCACGGCGATTACTTGACACGATCTCCAATCGTTGGTCAAGTAAATCCAGTTGCTCCTCCACTCGAGTGGGAGGTTCGCTCGGGGAGAATCTTGGGGCGTGGCATCTATCACGCTGCATACGAAGGCCCTCCTGGATATGTACACGGAGGCTGGATCGCACTTACCTTTGACGAGATTCTTGGAATGGCAAACGTGGCTAGCGGTAATCCGGGGATGACCGGCACACTCAAGATTCGATACCGCAGGCCTACGCCGCTCCACAAGGAAGTCACCTTCGAGGGCTGGACCGAGAAAGTGGAGGGGCGGCGCATTACAGCTCTCGGGACCATGAGCGTTGATGGCGTAGTAACAGCGGAGGCCGAGGGTTTATTTATCATCATTGACCCTGCAAAGGCGTGGGAATACTTCGGGCAGGCCCGAGGCGAGGCTGCACCTGCAGGAGTCGAGGAACTCGAAGAACCGGCATGACTAACAAGAGACCGCAGCCTGGCCCTGCATACGGGGCATGATGTCCTGATGCCTTCCACAGCACCTCGCATCGGACTTGTACTCGGAGCCGGTGGTTTAACCGGGCAGGCCTTCCATGCTGGAGTTCTAGCGGGTCTCGCAGATGGCATTGGCTGGGATGCACGCAGAGCGGACCTTGTCGTCGGCACCTCCGCTGGCGCAAGCGCTGGTGCATATGTTCGAGCCGGCCTCGCACCGAGAGATGCATCTGCGTTTCTCCGCAATCTTGAGCCGAGCGCTGAGGGTCGCGAGATCATGGATCGTCTTGGAGAGAGTGGAGATTGGCGAACCCCTGTTGGCCCGCGCAACCTCCCCCAACTGCCACAACGTCAACTGCTGCGACGTGTCGCAACACGTCCATGGCAGGTTCGCCCTGAGACACTCCTTGCCGTAGCGGTTCCACCAGGGCGCGTCCCACCAGAATCTTGGACCGATGCACTCCATGGGGTTACCGGTCCGGGATGGCCCGCCGAGCGTCTATGGATTTGTGCGTTGCGTGTGAGCGATGGCCGCAGGGTGGTCTTCGGTCGCGATGGTTCTCCAGAGGTTGATCTCGCTACCGCTGTCGGTGCATCATCGGCGATTCCAGGATATTTTCGCCCCGTCCGAATCGCCGGTGAGAACTACATCGATGGAGCCGCTCACTCTCCTACCAACGCGGACTTAGTCTTGTCAGAGAGACCCGATCTTGTGATCATCTCCTCTCCAATGTCGCTAGCGCGATCGGCAATTACTCTCCACCCTCGCCAGGCTGGTCGCCTTCACTTCAGGCGCAGACTCGCCCAAGAGGTACGCAGGCTTCAACTTGCTGGAATTCCAGTCGTCTCATTTCAGCCCTCAACTGAGGATCGAAATGTGATGGGAGAAGGGGGCTTAAGTGCAATGTCCGAGAGCAAGAACGCAGCAGTGGTTGAGCAGGTATACGCCACCACCCTGCGAAGACTGGCCCGACCAGATTTTGCACGCCGACTCGCAGTAGCAGGGCTATAACGAATAACTCCGCTGCGCTCACGCCCGCCTAACTTGCGCGCCTAAGTTAAGAGCATGGCAATGGGGCGCGAGGGAATGAGTCGAGACGAAGTCTTATCGGCGCTAGTAGCGATGAAGTCTGGGGACAAAGATTGGCGCAAGGGTCGCTGCTTTGCCTTGGTATTCAATGCTGGTGAAGAGGTAGAGGAGATTGCGCGCGAAGCAAGCGTTCTTTACCTCTCCGAGAATGGCCTCAACCCCTTGGCATTTCCAAGCCTTGGCCGTATGCAAGAAGAGGTAGTTGACACCGTTGCCCAGATGCTTCATGGCCGCACCGAGTCCTGCGACGCGCAGGGCTTCATGACATCGGGCGGCACTGAGTCGATTCTCCTAGCCGTAAAAGCAGCCCGAGATCGAGCCAGTACTCTCCGGGGCGTCAGCAAGCCCAACATGGTTTTAGGTGAGAGTGCTCACGCTGCTTTTCACAAGGCCGGGCATGACTATGGCGTGGAGATTCGCAAGGTCTCCGTTAAGACTGATTGGCGCGTCGATTTAAACGCAATGTCGAACGCTATAGATAGCGACACCGTGTTAGTAGTCGGATCAGCACCGCAGTATCCCCAGGGAGTTATTGACCCAATCCCCGAGATTGCAGCGCTTGCAAGCAATGCCGGTACCTCATGCCACGTAGATGCATGCATGGGTGGATTCGTTCTTCCATTTATGGAGAGCCTTGGATACCCCGTTGCTCCATGGGATTTCAGAGTCGAGGGTGTTACCTCGATCTCTGCCGACATTCACAAACTTGGTTACTCCCCAAAGGGCGCATCGGTTCTCCTGCATCGCACTGAAGAGATGAGACGCCACCAAATTTTCTTCTTCGATGGATGGCTAGGTGGCTTCTATGCATCTACCGGACTCCTAGGGACTAAAGCCGCTGGCCCAATAGCTGCTGCGTGGGCAGTGACTCATTTTCTTGGCGAGGCTGGTTACATGCGCCTTGTTGAGAAAACCATGGAGGCGACGAAGCGATTAATTGAGGGCGTCGAATCGATACCAGGCCTACAGGTACTCGGAGAACCAGATGCACACCTCGTAGCAATAGCTGCGATCAATCCCGATGAAATTGACATCTTTGCCGTCATGGATGCTCTAAGCGCAGGCGGATGGCATCTAGACCGTCAACGCCCCCCTGACTCGATTCACGCAACAGTCTCTGCCGGGACCGCCGGGGCAATTGGCGATTTCCTTAGCGACCTTCGCTCTGCAGTGGTGCTCGTAGGCTCATCTCGAACCGATGATCGAAGCACGAACTACGCACCGATTGGCATCGATGAGTGAGTCGAGGTTCGCAGTCGCAATCTCAAGCGACGCAAATACGCCGACTAAAGACGACTTGGCGCCAGCGCCGAGTCGCTCAACCGAGACAATTGAGCGACGTCGACGCCTTGTGGAGGCAGCGGTAAAGCTTGCACGAAGCGGCGGGTACGAAGCGGTACAGATGAGAGACGTCGCATCGGCCGCAGATGTCGCTCTTGCAACTCTCTATCGTCAATACCCCTCCAAGGACCAACTCCTCCTAGCTGCTCTCTCCAATCAAACCGGGATACTGCGCGATCGACTAGCGAATCAGCCAGCACAAGGAGACTCCCCCGCGGAGCGCGTAATAGGAGTATTAGCCCTAGCGAACAAAGCACTATCGCGTGAGCCCACGCTTACAGCGGCGATGGTCACTGCTCTCGGATCACCTGAACCAGGCGCCGCTGCAATGAAGGTTGAGATCCTAGAAATTCTGCGCGGCATTCTCGGGGACGCCGGCGGTCTTGGCCCCAGAGACGATGGAGATGCTGCATTACGCACTCTTGGATATGTTTGGTTTGCTGCACTCGGCGCTTGGAGCAGCGGCATGATCGACGACGAGCAGATGGCCTCGGACCTTACGCAAGCGGCGCGCCTTCTTCTCTAGTTCCGTCTAGCGCACCAACCGCAGCGAATCATCGCAAACACGGCTATACAATCCGTCACCGCTCGTTCAGAAGATCCCTAATCGCCTTCGCATGGATGGCATTTGATGGATCGGACGAATCAATCGGTCCTAGAGCAATCCATGAAGCCCCCGCATTTACATACCCCACAAGCATCTCGGCGATTCGCTCTGGCCCTCCCACCAATGCAACCTTCGATGCGCCGAGTCGCTCGGCCTTCTTCTCAGCCTCATCGTCGGTTGCACCTAGGACACATAATCCGCCCCATGAAATTACGAGTGGGTCACCACCATGATTCTCTCGCAGCGCATTGAGTTGAGTGGCCTCGCGCGCAAAACGATCTTGAGAAACGCCCCAACGATTCCAACCGTCGGCCATCATCGCGGCCGTTCCAACATATTTTGGATCTCCGCCAACCCACACAGGGATATCTGCATGCATCAACGATGCGGTGCTGGCCTCTAACGCCTCAACTCTCGATGAGACATCACCAAAGTCGTAGCCAAACTGCTCCATCTCATCACGGCTCTGCTCGTCACCTGCTCCGATGCCTGCGATTATTCGCTCGCCCGCAATACGTTGCGCAGTCACGAAAATACCGGTTAGGACCGAGGGCGGGCGAAGGGTTGCTCGCGCTACTAATGAAGCGATAGCGATGGAGTCTGTCTCGGCGCAGAGTGCACCTAGCGCTGAAGCGAACTCAAGCGCCGGACGAACGCCCCCATCGGAGTCGTATCTAAATAGGTGGTCGTATGCGAATACGGCATCAAGGCCAACTGACTCCGCGGCGATAGCCACCTCAATGAGCGGCTCGGCGTCCTCTCTAAAGAACGGGAGGGTAAGTCCGATGCTCAGCCTGTTACTAGGAGCATTACTAAAGGTATTACTAGGACTATTACTACTCAACTGATTAGGTCCCGCGCTAGTAGAGCGGCTCCAACTACTCCGGCCTGTGTCCCCAATGTGGCGGCGACAATCGTCAAGGTCTCCCTCGCACTCGCCCCCTCCACGCGCCCCATAAAATGCGCTCTCACTGGGTCAAGGAGGAGATCGCCGAGAGCGACCAAGCCTCCTGAGATAACAATGCGCTCCGGGTCAAAGATATTGGCGAGTCCTACTAAACCAATTGCAACCTGCTCGGCGTATCGATCAAGGATCGCGAGCGCCTCAGGGTCCCCAGCGAGTGATGCCTCCCCGACGTGGTCGCCTCTCACTGCTTCGATATCTCCCGCCAGTGCGATTAGAGCCTTACCTCTCCCAGTAGCAGCGGCTTCACGCCCCATCCAACCCAGAGCATTACCGGAGGCGAGGGCCTCCCAGTGCCCTCTCTCTCCACATGCGCAGATCGGTCCTTGAGGATCGATCTGAAAGTGCCCTACCTCTGCGGCAAAACCATGAGCGCCGCGCAGCACCTCTCCGTTGACAATTAATCCACCGCCAATACCGGTGCCGAGAGTGATGACTAGCGCATGCGCGCACCCTCTCGCCGCGCCGAGTCGAGCCTCGGCCAATGCTGCAACGTTTGCATCGTTATCAACGGCGATTGGAAGCGAGAGCCGCTCCTCTAAATCTGAGCGAACTGGCGAAGCCGCAAATGCATGGACATTCGGCGAGTAAGCAACAACGCCGTTGCGATCAACCATTCCAGCGGCGCCAACTCCTACCGCCGCGAGCTCGGGCACCTCTGCTCGCAGGTCTTGGATGAGAGTCACCATTGCGTCGCGTAACGCAACCCAACCGGCGGGCGCGAGCAGACTTGTCTCAGCGACGATTGTTCCGTCTGCTAAGACCGCTGCTGCACGCAGGTTCGTTCCACCAATATCAATACCGGCAGTAATCGTCATCCGAGGTCAACGGGGCGCGGGAGCCGTTCAGAACTAAATGGCTCGTCCATCGGGTCAACTCGCAGTGAATCATTCTGCTGCCCCGATTCGGCTTCTCCATCGCCATCATTCTCTGAGAAATGCGACTCACGCTCTTGTCGCTGATCCGCTAGATCCGATCGCTGCTGCGCTAGTGCCTGCTCTGCAGCATCAACGACGGTCTTAACCGCAAGTACAACCTCGTGTGCTGCCGTTACTAGGTGCTCGACCGCCTCTGGCTGAGCCTCTGCCAAAGCGGATACCAAAGAGGCGATCCCTCCAAGGGCATCGGAGGAGCGTCGAGACTCGCCGCTACCGTCCATGGTCTCGAACCAGTCGTCACCCCAGCCCTCACCCAAGTCGTCTCCCCACTCGCCGAAGGCCTCGCCCCCACCGGCGGAGTCAGCACCGCTCAAATCGCCGAGGGCGTGCAGATGAGGCTCCACCTTTTCATCAGGGGCACCCACAAACGCAACTACGTCGTCTTGACTCTCGTCAAAGGTGTGCTCAAAGAATGGATTACGCCGAGGCGTACCAGGGTCACGCATACTCTCGCCTCCGACTCATTCGCTCTCAGCGGCGCGCTTTAGGTCCTTCAACGCGGTGCCTGTGATCATCCCAGCTGCTCTTCGCTTTATCAGGCCCGGTAGCGGAACCGAAATCTCAACCGCCAGGTCATAGTGAACCCTCGTTGCAGAGCCATCTGACTCAAAACGGTATGTACCGTCAAGGGAGCGGAGGGAGTCGCCGTGATCAAGAACCCAAGAGAGCCTCTCCGGGAGAGCCGAGTAATCGTATGTCAACACATACGTAACAGATTTCCCCATTGCTGCAGCGCGATACTCAACAGAGGTACCGCGGCCCTCTTCATCGCGTTCAAGAACTGTGACCTTCTTTAGGTCGCGTGCCCATTCTGGATAGGCCTCGAAGTTGAGTACGACCGCCAAGCAGTGATCAACATCAGCCTCAATACGAATGCGTTCATGCACCGTCTCCGACATCTCGCTTAACTCCTCTCTTGGGGCTCAGACCCCAAGTTCTGCGCATTAGCCGATTTAGGCCTCAGCGCAACTCCGCCACGTGCAGGGTACACACCATTGCGCGCACCCCACAGCCCGACCAAACCTAGAGGCAGCATAGGAGCAAGCACGACGAATGGGTCTGCCGTGGCGCCGACCGCTGTAATTGCGATTGAGGCGCCTAGCGATAGGTAGAGACTCAACCTCGGCGTCTCCTTTACATCACCCTGAACCAAGAAGAGGCTCGCAATTTGAACATCGTCTCCGCGGGTGGTCCGGACCGCAGCGAGCACCAGTGCCCAACTCCAGATAACCATCGAGAGCAGGAGGTAGAGCATTGAGACCCCAACCGAGAGCCCGTCAAGTGGCTCAAAGCCGAATACAGGCGGGATCACGAGGAGACCAAACAATGCCGTCGATATCCAAGAGGCTCTTACGATAAATATCCCCAACTCTCGCTGACCGGTGGGGCCGATCTCGCTTGGGGTGGACTCCGCAGACATAGCCAGAGAGTACCGGCGCTTCGACCGCACCCCAACTCCAGACTCGAAGTAACTATCAGCCTCGATTTATTAGGGAGCGAGTTTGCTGGGGAGCGGGGCGAGCCCGCTTAAGTCTCCGCTCGCGAGACGGCTCAGAGGGACAACCCGAGCATCGTATGAGCACTCCTCGGTCGCCCATCTTCTAGCGCTCTCCCCCATGGCGCTTCGGAGCGAATCGTCGCCGAGCAGATCACCTATGCGCTTACGAATCTCAACGACATCATGCGGGTCGACAACATATCCAGTCTCAGAGTCGATGACTGCTTCATGACTTCCACCGCTACGCCCTGCAATCGACGGCACGCCACTCGCGGCGGCCTCAAGAAAGACGATCCCAAATCCCTCGGCCTCAAGACCTCCCCAACGGTCACGGCACGGAGCAGCAAACACATCACCGACTCGGTAGAGAGTCAAGAGTTCATCGTTTGGGACTCGCCCTAAGAACTTCACGCGCCCTGACCTAAGAAGGTCATGCTTTGCAGCAATTTTTCTTAGCCGCTCTGCGTCGCGGCCAGCCCCAGCGATAGCGAGTACAACCGAGGGATCTAACCCTGCTATCGCCTCGATCAACACATCGAACCCTTTGCGCGGAACGAGTCGGCTTACGGCTACAACAAGCGGGCGATCTGGGTCGAGGCCCAGCGAGACTCTCCCTGCCGCTCGCTCAGCAGCATCGGCCACAGGCCTAAAGCGATCAACATCTACCCCAGGCGGGACTACTAATCCATCAAGGTCTCTCCCTGCGGCGCTTACGCACTCACGCGCTGGGTACTCACCAGCGGCTACAACCCCCCTCGCGTCGCGCAGCACACGACCGAGCATGCGATGAGTACCGGGCATGCGCCGCGGGACTGTGATCTCGGCGCCGTGCGCAATCACAATATGGGGAGCCGACTTGAGGCGGCGCCCAAGGGATCCGAGTGGCAGCGCTGGATCTAGAAAAATGACATCCGCTGAGACATCTTTAGCGAGGCTCTCGATACGCGAAGCGAGAGAGCTCGTAGGCAGCATCACCTGCTCACGAATTCGTTCAACTCGAAATGGTTGCTGAGCATCGAAATCTGATGCACCGACATAGGGCGTGGTCAGTACTGTTGTCTCGTCGCTTGGAAGCCGAAGCCAAAGCTCATGCAGGTACGACTGAATCCCGCCGACCTTGGGCGGAAAATCATTGGTGACGAGTAGCGAGCCCATGCCCTGATCGTACGGGCTATGCCTCCTGGGATGTGGATTCTTAGAGCGATGCGGCTAACGCTTCATCGAAGGGAGTGCCGGTTCCTATAAGTCTGCGATACTGCATAACGCGTCTGGGTTCAGAGAAACCTATGACCCCAGAGATTCTCCCTCGGCGCTCGAATATCGCCACGAAGCGAGAATCATCGGTGCCGCCATGAACGACCTCCATGCGATCCTCTCCCGAGAAGCGCCCCGCAGCTTGAATCTTCATGCCGTATTGCTCTGACCAAACGAACGGCACCGTTGAAAACGCCGGAGCACTCTCGTCATCCGATAGGAGTCTTCTAGCAGCATGTACCCCCTGCTCGACAGCGTTGGTCCAATGCTCAACGCGCATCGACTCGCCATCGAATAGCGGATTAGGCCACCGTGCTACATCACCTGCACAGACAACCCCGGGGGCGGCGAGCAGCGTTGCGTCGCAGACCACTCCGTCATCGAGTGCAAGCCCCGAGCCCTCGAGCCACTGCGTAACTGGCGCAGCCCCAACCGCTAGCAGGACAAGGTCACACTCAAGAGATGACTCTCCGCTGATATTCACACGAACCGACTCGCCAATCTGCTCGAGAGATTCAATCTTCACTCCTGTTCGCAGATCAACGCCATTACTGCGATGAAGCCCTGCGAGAGTCTCGCCAATGATGGGCCCAACGCCTCGCAGCATTGGCTGATCGCCGGCCTCCAGAACAGTGACATCTAGTCCGAGTCCACGCGCAGTAGCAGCAACCTCTGATCCAATAAATCCAGCCCCGATGACGCAGATTCGCTTGCGCGCTACTAGCGCACCTTTGAGTCGAACAGCGTCTTCGAGAGTGCGCAGAGTCATTACACCAGAGATGCCATCTGCAATCGACAATGTTCGGGGAGCGGCACCTGTCGCGATTACTAAGCCGTCGAAATCAACTACTTCACCAGAGGAAAGGGTGATACTTCTTGCTTCGAGACTCAATGATTGAGCCCGCTGACCCAGAATTAAATCTGCATTGAGTGCTTCATAGGGTTCGGTTCGTAGCGCTAGACGATCCCCTTCAAACTCCGCCGTAAGAAACTCTTTGGAGAGCGGTGGACGGTCATATGGCAAGTGCGCCTCGGCACCGACCATTGTCAATGCTCCAGTAAAGCCTTCACGTCGCAGAGCCTCAGCACAACGAAGCCCCGCTAACGATGCACCGACCACCACAATCTTCTTCACTACAGCGCTTGGTCCTCAACTGTGATGGCGCGTGTTGGGCAGAGGCGCACAGCCTCTTCTACGGCCGCACGGTGTGTCTCGTCTGGCTCTTCCTGAAGAATGTAGAGATAACCGTCGTCGCGTACCTCAAATATCTCAGGGGCAGATGCCATGCATACGGCGTTGCTCTTACAGAGATCGAAGTTAACTAAAATTTTCATACTCGTCGCTCCTCCTCAATTTGCAGGCGCTTGCGGCCCAGCAAGGTTCCCTAACCATACCGAACCATCATGACGGAATCCCAAGTAGGGACCACGCCCCTATGCTCTGAACATAACTTTTGATTCCAGAAGAAATCTCAGCCCAAGGAGACACGCATGACATCCACGCCGACCCAAGACGTCGAGAACGAACTCCTCGCATCGCTAGTTAATGGAGTTCTCACTCTCACCATCAATCGAGTTGAGATGTCGAACGCAATTCCTTATTACGTGCGTGATCGACTCATAGAGCACTTCACAAATGCACACTCCGATCTAAACGTTCGAGCGATTGTGCTAACTGGTGCAGGCGATCGACACTTCTGCACAGGGGCCGACCTGCGAGTACGCCCGACCCCACCGGCTCTTCCTGAGGGTGCCCCAGATTTCATAGTTGGCAGCGCAGTCGAGATGATGCGCAGCGGCTTTCAACGCCTAATGGAGTCCATGCAGGATTGCCAGAAGCCAATCATTGCAGCGATGAATGGAACCGCTGCGGGCGGCGGAGCGATGCTGGCACTCGCTGCGGATTTAGTGGTTGCCTCAGATACAGCACGTTTTGTAGATGTATTCGCATCTCGCGGGCTACTCCCCGATGGAGGCTTCGCATATCTACTGCCTCAGATTGTTGGGATGCATCGCGCCAAAGAGATCGTGATGCTTGGTGAGACCATCTCAGCGCATGAGGCGCTTGAACTCGGCATTATCAATCGAGTGGTGCCTGGTGACGAGCTAGGTAGCTACGTTAAAGACATGGCTGATCGCTTGGCCTCGAAGCCGACGAAGGTACTCGGATGGGCGAAGCAACTTCTCCATTCGTCCGTTGAGAATGGTCGCTCGGTAGTACTAGAGCAGGAGGGGCTCTTCGTGGAGCTCAACATCGCAACCGCTGACTCCCAAGAGAGAACAGCGGCGATGCGAGAGAAACGGGACCCAACATTTAGGGGCTTCTAAAACAAGCACCGCCGCGACATAGTGACAGCGGCGATGCGAGAGAAACGGGACCCAACATTTAGGGGCTTTTAAAGAGGGGGTTTTAAAGAAGGCCTTCTAAAACAACTTCGCCACCGCCTCTCTCTCCAAGGGGGGGGTTAGGAGAGAGAGGCGACGGCGGGTCGTAGGATCGGCATCCGGGGGAGGTCGCCGACCCAATTCGCAGGGGTCAGGCGGCCCGAGTTGGGCTCACTACTTCCGCGCTGCGATCTTGGTTGGATTCGTCATCTGTGTCTCTAAGAGACTCGAGTGACTCCTCCCACTTCAACTGTTGAGTAATCCATCTCCGCACTGAGGCTGCTTGCTCGCTCTGCTTCTTACTCTGCTGATCTGACATTTAGCTCTCCTCTCGGGTCTGGTTTGAATACTCGCTCTAACAGAGAAAACTTCCTCTATTGACTTCTCGTACAAAGGTGAGAGTATCCTCTCTCAGAGTACCTACACGAACTATGTGACCAAAGCCACAAACGAGCTCACCCCCTTGGGAGGCTCCTCTGGTGCGCACCTCCCTTTGAGAGAGCAGAGATTGAATGCCCGAAGAATCCGGAGGCTGGCGAATAGACGACCTCGCGCGTCGTACCTCGTTGACCGTTGACACCATTCGGTTCTACCAGCGCGAGGGACTTCTGCAACCAGCAGCGAGGGTTGGGCGTACAAAGGAATTTGGACCCGACCACCTTGCTCGGCTCGAGCGCATTCGCGAACTGCAGGCCAAGCGATTCTCACTCGCCGCCATCCGAGCGTTGCTCGATGCAGATCGAGGGGTTGATCTCGTAGAGGAGGTATTCGCAGGCGACATCGGGGTCTCGTACACGCTTGAGGAACTCATTCAGAAGAGCGGAATCAACGAGAAGACCGTTGCGGTTCTTCGAAGCGAACGCTTACTGAGGGACCCGGCAGAGTTCGGGCAGAGTGCTTACGACGCCAACGACCTCGACATGATTCGCGCTGTCGGAGAATTAAGCCGCCTCGGTATTCCTAATCCGATCCTCATTGAGCTCGCACGTATCTATGTCGATGGCGTCGAGCGTATGCAGTCTCAGGTCGTTGAGATCTTCTCGGGGCAGTATCCAACGTCGCTTACCCCTGAGGAGTTTGTTGAGTTTCGATCCAACGCGGATAGCGCTGCTCATACCCTTTATCCCCTATTCACGCGCGTCGTCGAGTACTTGCATAAACGCACGACTCAGCGCCTCGCCCTCAAGGCGATCGAGCTACGTGCCGCTCTCCCCCAAACTGAGGACGAGTAGCCCCGCCACCAACGAACCCCACTCTGCGAGTTTCACCGGCGAATAGCAGCCAACATGCACCCCTCGAGCCTTATGCTCCAGAGGCGCTAGACAGAGCAATCCAGACGAGAGAGACCCGCCAGCAGGCAAGAGCAGAACCGGAGTCAGCCGTGAATACAGATTTTGAGACCCTCGGGTACGAAGAACGCGATGGCGTTGCTTGGGTCACGCTAAACCGACCCGATCGACTCAATGCGTTCAACAACACAATGCAGCGAGAGCTCAAGAGTCTCTGGCGTGGCCTTCGTCGCCACGATGACGTTAGATGCATTGTTCTAACAGGCGCCGGCGATAGAGCGTTCTGCACCGGCATTGACAGAACCGAGCAGATGGGTTCTGAGAGCGTTGCCTCTCATGACGAAGATGCAATCGGTTCTGGCGATCAAACACCGTTCATGTTCAACGACCCAGGCGACAATATTGGCCCTAAATCTTGCGACCTCTGGAAGCCAGTAATCGCAGCGGTAAACGGGATGGCATGTGGAGGCGCTTTCTACATGCTCGGCGAGGTTGAGTTCATTATCGCTGCCGACCACGCGACATTCTTCGACCCACACGTCACCTACGGAATGACCGCAGCCTTCGAGCCAATGCACATGTCGGGCATCACTCCATTCGGCGACATCATGCGCATGTCGTTGCTAGGCAATTATGAGCGCCTCTCTGCCGCACGAGCCCTTGAGGTCGGGATGGTGAGCGAGGTTGTCCCTGGGGTCGAACTCCACGAACGTGCCGACTGGGCGGCGCGCATCATCTCCTCCCAACCTCCCCTAGCGATTCAGGGAACGGTTAGATCAATCTGGGCGGCGCGCGAGATGGGGCCGAGCCAAGCGCTGCGCCTTGGGTATGCGTATGTCGGTCTCGGTACAAACGCAGAATCACTCGCCGAGGGGCAGCGCACCTTTGAGTCAGGGCAGCGCATCGATTGGCGCCTGCGTTAAATAGATCTATTAATCAAGGCTCAGGATGGCGCGCCGTATCGCTCCGCACGCGAGACGGCGCCCGGCCTATATCGCCGAGCGCCGCTCTAAATAATTCTTACTCCGGTCCGCTCCGTCAAACGTGCCGGGACTCTGGCCGGGAATCTAACAATGAGCGGTAAAGGCTCATCGCAGTAGTTACGCGAGCAGGTACTTGAAGATTGCTAACTGAGCCACTAGGTAGACACAACCGGTAATGATTGCGTTGCGGTGTGTGTCGTAGATGATTCGTGTCTTCCCTGGTCCTTTGCCAAATACTCCAAGTGCGTTGAGCTCGAAGAGTATCCAGATCACTCCTGTGATAGCCCAGTATGCGCCGCGCTCTCCACCTGTGAGCACTACGCCCTTCGTGTAAGCAAAGTGCCCTGTACCGACCATGAGGGCAAGCATTGGGAGTGAGTAGATAGCGTTCTGACGTGAAGCAAGAAGCGCTGCGCGCCCTGCACCGGCTGCGGCTGGGTCTGCCTCGCCGCCTGCCTGTACGTTGCGGGCGTTAGCGATAACAACCTTCTGGTTTCTCCAGATGATTCCCCAAACATTCACAAACATCGTTAGGGCAAAAAGAATACTTGTTGAGATCGCTATACCAGCCGGGCTCTTGAAGTACGCAGAGTCATTCTGCTGGACTCCAAGCAGTGCTAACCCGCTCACCACAGTAGCGACCGCTGCCCAACGGAACCACCAGAGTGCGCGACTGGCCAGTTTGTCAATAGCATTATTGCGAGCCGCCGCCTCCATCTCACCAAAGGCAGGCACCTGCACGAAGTTGAAGTAGTAGAGCAATCCGATCCATGCGATACCAACAACTACGTGGACGTAGCGAAAGAGCCATTGGACTCCAGCGTTGGTAAAGAGTTCGATTGAGTTTGCAAGCGTCATGGGCCTTGGCCTCCTGGAATAGCTGTGATGTTTCTGAGTCTCAGAACAGCCTGAAACTAACACTCGAAGGCCCAGTTTCTGTGGATTGTTTGGTAAGGGGGCGCCCATATCCAAGAGAGACAATCCGCCGTTAGGTCCACTCTCTCTAGGGAGTTGCCATTACGGTGCGAGAATGAATCTTGTTAACGAGCCGGGCGTTAGACCCGAACCTATTTGGCCCGAACCTATTTGGGTCGACTCAGATGCAGCCCTTGACCTAGCCGTCGAGCAACTCCTCAAATGTGAGCGTTACGCACTTGATACAGAGTTCCAGGGCGAACGGTCGTACTGGCCAACGCTCGCTCTTCTTCAAATCTCAGACGGATCTCAGATTTGGCTCATCGATCCACTTGCCTGCGATGTCTCACGCCTCGCGACGGTATTTGACGGCCCAGGGATAATGCTTGCGCACGCTGCGCGTCAGGATTTAGAGATCATGCGTCGCGAGGTTGGGACTCTTCCCGCCGCTCTAGTTGACACTCAGATTGCTGCTGCATTCGCCGGCGCCGGGAATCAATCTCTTCTCTCCCTATGCAAGCGCCATCTAAATGTTGTGATTGAGAAGGGTGATCGATTAACGGATTGGACTGCACGCCCACTCCGCGAGTCGGCACGCCTCTACGCAGCCTCTGATGTCGCACATCTCCATGCCTTGGCGGATCAATTACGCAGCGAAATTGGCGAGGAGCGATGGGGCTGGGCACTCGACGAGTGCGAGGCCTCACGCACGCCTCCGGAACAAGCTGATGTGAATAACGCGTGGTGGCGAGTGCGTGGCTCCCGCGCGCTTCGCGGAGACCGTGCCCGAGTTGCTCAAACACTCTGTGCCTGGCGCGAAGAGGCGGCACGTAGCCGCAACGTTCCACCCCGAACGATTATCGGAGATCTAGGACTCGACAGCATTATCTCGCGAATGCCGCGCTCCAAGGCTGACCTCGATGGCTGTCGAGGAGTCCCGAATGACCCTCGAAGCATTCAGGCCATTCTCGACTCCATCGCAACTGGACTCGCTATGGACCCTAAGGAACTCAGCACACCACCAGAAGAGTCCGACGACCGAGGACTTGCCTCAGCGGTGATTCTCGCCGGAGCAATCGTGAGCCAGAGAGCACGCAACTTGGGGCTTGACCCGGCGATGGTCGCAGCGCGCGCTGATATCACTGCAATTGTCGCTGGACGCAAGGGGCGCCTAGACGAAGGCTGGCGAGAGCAGGTAGTAGGCGACCTAGTCCACAGACTCCTTGCAGGCGAGATCACGCTTCGCCTTGCCGACTCAGGGCGCACACTTGTGATCGAGGGCGATTGAGTCACCTACACTTGCACGCATAAAGCACTTGCACGCATAAAGAACCCCCGTGAACACAGACCTAAATACTTACATCCTCGAACTTTAAGTACAGGAGCACTAAATAATGTCGGAACTCAATTTCTACACAGCAGGATCTACCCTCGACGCCAAGTCAGCGTTAGATGTAGAGGCGCTCGAGACCATCTACCGTCTTGAGATGAGCGGAGAGCATTTTTATAACTTGCTTGCCGATCGCGTTGGAAACGAAGAGGCCGCCGACCTTCTCCGTAAGAACGCCGTCGAGGAGCGCGGACATGCGCGCAGAATCGCACGCGCGTTGAGCATTAAGACCGGCACAGAGTGGAGCCCGACTGCTGAGCAGGAGATTCTTCTTGATGCCCCCATGCCAGACTCGATAGATGCACCTTTATTTCTAGCGGTCGTTAAGGGCGAGATAGATGGCGATGCGGGATATCAGCAATGGGCAGACCTAGAGACAAATGAAGATATTGCACGCCTTCTCCGCCTCAACGGTAGGGAAGAGACCGTGCATGCAGGCAGAGCTCAGCAGGTCTACGAGATTCTCTCGAGATAAATCTCGTAGTTCAGGCTCTCGAGGAGATTCATCCTCTCGCCCTACAAATCTAGAGGTGGTGGCGGGAATTGAACCCGCGTCCAGGGTTTTGCAAACCCTTGCCTGAACCACTCGGCTACACCACCGTGCTTCTCGTACTTCTCTCGAATCAAAAGACGCGAAGTGCGAGGCTACCCGAGACAGGTGGTGTAACACACCGTCGAAGGTAGACGTTGTAACCAAGTTTCTGCGATGATTCCACGGTGACCCCCCGACGCAGTAGCGACCAGTCTCTTCTTCTACCTATTGCAGAGCCAGATTTCTATGCCGGAGACCCATTTCCGCACCTAGCGAGGCTCAGGGCTGAGGCACCTCTTGCATGGCTAGAAGACCCAGGCTGTTGGATCGCATCGAGGCATGAGGACATCCTACGTATCTCGCGCGATCCTGAGACCTTCATCTCCTCTAAAGGGATACTCTTAATGGATATCGGGCGCGACCTCCCCGATATCCCAGGTGCGCTTCTTTATGTCGACCCGCCAGAGCATGCGCGCTATCGAAAATTAGTCAACCCCGGTTTCTCTACAGCGCGAATTAGAACCCTCGAGGAGAGCATCCGATCACGAGCGCAGAGCCTGCTCAGCGAGATCGAGGGAGGCGAGATAACTGACTTTGTCCAGAGCGTCGCTCTCCCATTTCCTCTATTGGTGATCGCCGACCTTCTCGGAGTACCTGGAGAGGATTGGCCACGTTTTGCAGTCTGGACAGATCTAATGATCGGTGCTGCTAGCGGAATCACCCCAGAGTCCGAGGCCGCACTCATAGAGATGGCGACATACTTTCTGGATCTCGTAGCCCAGCGACGCAGAGACCCGAGCGATGACCTCGTATCGATGCTCTGCAATATTGAGGTCGATGGCGAGCGCCTCGACGATGCCGAACTAATGATGTTTTACGGGCAGCTCCTTGTTGCCGGTAATGAGACCACCCGCAACCTCGTGAGCGGAACATTTGTTGCTTTGAGTGAGCACCCTGATCAGTGGAGCGCACTACGAGCCGACCCAAGTGCAATCCCAACGGCAGTTGAGGAGGCCCTGCGCTGGACCACACCGGTGATCTCCTTTATGAGAACCGCCACAAGAGATATTGACCTAAACGGTGCGGATATTCGAGCGGGCGACCCCGTATTAATGCTC
>CAFBNL010000022.1_pt1 | contig 18534 bp, 14 predicted proteins | sample 7269241 | NCBI WGS metagenome assembly CAFBNL01 (sample SAMEA6814093, study PRJEB35770) | uncultured Actinomycetes bacterium | biome: Freshwater; feature: Freshwater reservoir; material: water | place: Czech Republic | collected 2017-05-23 | depth 30m m
CTGATCATTTTCCAAGCCGTCTTTGAGACGCGATTAGCAACTGCATAGAGGGTGTAGGGGACTTTGGTATGCATTTCAATACGATCAAGGTGCAAAGCTAGAAGGGGTATTGCTCCCTCATCTTTTAAGAAATAGACGACGAGGATGCCTAGCCGGCTGACCTCTGAGCCTGGGGCCGTTGCTAACACGATTTGATTTTCTTCATTCATATTTGAGACGTCCTCCTCTCCCGATTTTGCAAGGCGGAACAATGTTAGGACCTGTAGGCTGCGTCACTGTCCAGGATTGGATTGCGTGAGCAAATTTATGGAACATTGCCTCGACCGCAGTCTTTCCTTGATTTGAGGGCGATGATTACCACATCTGGCCGAAGTAGCCCCCGATAGGTCGATCTCCCTAAAACTCGATCTCCTAATCCTGCGATCTGATCTACGTTGGGGTTTATGACACGTAAATTGGCGCAGAACTTAGGGACCATAACAACTGACCCATCTGCTTGAAGCTTTATCAAGTTTGCCCGGGTCCCCACAATTCCACGCTTGCCGCGGTGAAAATTGACCCACTCAAATCCACCATTGACCTGAATTGGGCGCCAACCGTTGGCAATTGCGATTTGATCAGCGAGTCTCCATCGGCCTGCGTCGAAGGAAGCGGAGTCAATTGCGAAACTGGTTCCGATAGCAAGTAGAGCAATAAGGGCTCCGGATGTACAAACAACGTGTGAGCGCCTGGGCCGTTGGTCAACCGCTCTGAGAAGCAGGACAGCAATGATTGGTATCGCTGGCAACGCGTAACGGTCGTAGACCTGAACCCCTGTCATCATTGCGATTGAATACGCGCTTATGAATCCAGCAATGGTCAACCCGAGCATGCTTGTAACCGGGTCAGATTTTAATAATCGACGGTCCCTAATTTTGCTCCACAGCTCAACTATTGATGGGACAATTGCAACCAAGAGAGCGACGGCGAGTATCGACGAAGCTACGACTCCAAGATTCCAGAGCGGTCCTGGAATTACATCAGGGCGTTTGCCTGGGAGAACGGCAATTGATAGTGCTCCGTCTCTTATCACGTAGTTTCCGACAAACTGGGCACTTAAGTATTTAGTTGCCGTCACTGCTTGCCAGATAATTGCAAAAACAATTAATAGAACTGAAAGAACTTTAGATGAATCGTATGAACGCTTAATAATTCGAACAGGGCCTGCATAGATCAGCACGGGTGCAAGGAGCAAACCTCCTAAACGTGCAAATCCGGCACCCTTGATAAAAGCGGTACGAATTTGGCGACCATTTGGGATATGCGGTGCTATGGACTTAGGACCCGGAACATGAGACCACCAAATGAAGAAGATGATGATGGTTATAAGCGAAATCGCGCAAGTAATAACTAGAGCAATCGTCGCGGGTTTCCTCTTTGTGCTCGTTGTCGCTAAGAACCCCGCTATCACGATGGCAATTAGTGGCACCACCGCATACTGTCGAATCAGCACGCTATAGGTGGCCACCACAATCGACAACAGAACTAACGGCATCGAGACGGGTCTTCGCTGGAGCGCGACTGTTGCTATCAGCAGTCCAGCGAGCGAGAAGGTGAAGGATGGGACATCGGTCATGTAAGTGGTGGAGAGCACCATCCATAACGGGCTCGCGGAAATGGTAAGGCCAGCAAGAGCGGCGAGACCCCAAGAGAGACCGAGTCTCCTGCTGAGCCAGAGCACACAGAGCAAACCTGTTGCCCCAAGGAAGGCTGTCTGTATCTGCACGATTGTGATCGCGTGCCCCCAGATCGCAGCAATGGGCGCTGCAATCCACAGTTGACCGACGAGCGACATCGATACCCAGTTATTGAACTCCATTCTCCCTGTATCTACCCAGCGAAAGAGTGTGACAAGGTAAGACCAATCATCGCCTCGAGCCACCCCAAGGGCACCCTGCGATCGGGCAATCCAGAGCGGGAGAATCAAACCAATAGCGATCACGCCAATTGTTGCAGCAGTTCCCGGCGCACTCCGACGGAGCAGGCTTACCGGTGCGGCAGGCCTAGCAGCACTCCCCTGAGGATTGTTCGGCACTTGAAGGGATGCCAATCCGGACCAAACCAATCGCTAGTCGCAGCCCGCGTGAACACGCGAGTTCGTGATTAGGATACCCCCGGCCCGGAAGGGATAAGGACCGTTTGCTCAGAGGATCCGCCATTGTCGATTAGGGCGTCGTGAAATCAAACCAGAGCCCTCTGTGTCATGGATGCAGAAACCTCCTGGGCCTTAATGCCCTATTGTCATGCCGCGGTCTTTGGTGGGGGTAGAGCCGGGTAAGTTTTCTTAGTAGCCAGTGTGCCCCAAGGCCACTACACTAAGTGGCAAGGGGTGCGACTCAGAGTGGCACGCCCAGGATATTTTTTAGTTGGAGGATTGAAGAAAGCAGATGAGACCAGCTGATTACCTGAGGATCATTCGACGCCGTTGGTGGGTATTACTCGTCACGGTGGTAATCGCGATGACCTTTGTGATGCTCATGCGCCCGAGTAGTTCGGACGCGGTTGAGAGAAACAAGCCTGGTTTGAGTTTCAAGGCGACCGCCACCCTCATTAATAATTTTGGTGATACCTCTGTGAGGGGGCGCGACTATGACCGTTTAGCGCTCCTGATGACTACGGGTGAGGTACCCCAACGCGTAGCCGACGCGATCGACAAAGTTCGTTGGCCACAGATTCAGGCCGCCGAATCTGCTGCATGTGCGACAACCGGAGAACGTTCTAAATCGTCAAACTGCCCGAGGTCTCGTCGGCCGGTGAAAGCGGGAACTAGTGTGGTGTCACTTGGATACCAAGGCTTCATAAAGGCCTCTGCAGTGCCAGATCCAGCGACTGGTTCATTAGCAATCACCGCTCAGGTTGGGGACGCCAAACTGGCTGCCAAAGTAGCAAATCTCTTCGCCGAGAAGCTAATCGCTTACGTTGATGAACTCGGCCAGAACGAATATTACGAGCGAATTTTTACCCTAACAGTCTCCCGTAATAACGCCGAGACGCTTCTGCGCGAAATTGATTTAAAAATGGCGACCCCGTTGTTAAGCGCATCTGAGTATGACTCGCTTGGTATCCGACGCGAGGCGACTCTCAGAAAGCTTGCGAACTCTGACTATGAGATTTCAGATATTCAAGAAGCTGGCCCTCAGACAAGCGGGCTTGTGACCTTAGAGTCTGCATCTAGAGAGAGCACGACCGTCCTTGTGACTCAGGCTAAGGGCTCGTCGAGTGAGTCCACGGGCCTTCTATATGGGGCTGCATTCGGATTCATAATCGGACTTGGAATTCTTCTCCTTCTTGAGATTCTTAGTGCTCGAATTCGCGATGTTCCTGGTACAGAAGGTGCAGCGCGAATGCCTGTAATCGCAGAAATTCCAGTGATGAACCTTGATAAGTCTCTCCGGTTCCAAATAACTACCGCGGCTGATCCAACTTCATTAATGGCTGAGGCTTATCGCTCCTTCCGCACATCCCTCGTTGCTATGTGGCACCGGCACCCAGTAAATAATCCTTCAGGGAAAACCGGGTCTCAAGACACAGAACCGCTTCCGCTAAGATTGCTGCTGGTGACATCTCCCGGCCCTGCCGAGGGAAAATCTATCTCGGTTGTCAATCTTGCTGCTGCATTCGCGGAGACGGGAATGTCGGTTGTGATTATTGACGGTGACTTCCGTCGTCCGCAGGTGCACAAGTATTTCTCGAATATCACTACCCCTAATCTCTCTGACCTACCGCATCTAGCTACAAGTTCTGATCTTGAGGGAATACTCCAAGAGACCGGAATTCCTAATATTCGATTTGTAGCGAGTGCACCGACCCGAACAGACCCGGGTTCCGCAATTGAGATGGTGAGAGTTGCCTCGAGAGTGGGGAGAGAGATAGCAGATCTTGTGATAGTCGACTCCCCGCCCATTCTGCTAGCCAATGATGCTGCCGAGCTATCCACATTCTGTGATGCCACCATCCTGATGGTTCGCGCTGGGTGGACTAGGCGCGGTGGTGTAGTAGCTGCGTCGGATCTTTTGCGCCGTCTTGAAGCAACCACGGTAGGAATTGTGCTTGTAGGCGCAGAGCATGGAGCTCGTGCTGGTTATTACGGTTATTACGGTTATTACGGTTACGGGTATGGATATGCTCACCCAGGAGAAGTCCCCAAAATGTCGCGGCTCTTCCCATGGCGTAAGCCCACAAGGGGAGAAGGTACGGTTCGGCGGCAACCTGACTCCAAGCAGGTTGGCGTCGGTGCATCGATTCAAGGGGAATCTTCCTCTAGTGAAGCCTTCGACGACACGAGTGCCTGACTCTAACTAGCGAGGTTCTGGGCGTGGCAAAAGCCTCTGCTGTCATTAAGCAATCGCCTGAAGTGATCTCTCGATCTGGCCCCTTCGGTGTTGTAATTCTCTCTAAAAACGATCTTGAGCCGCTCCTGCTTGAAGGCTCTGCATGCTTTGTTTGGGAGCTTCTTGCTGAGTGGTCTACAGCTGCATCAATATCGCAACAGTTAGCCGATTCGTTCGGAGAAGATCTTGCCAACCTCTCAAGAGATGTTGAGTTGCTGATTGAGGAGTTGATCGCCACAAACGCGGTCGTCGTCTCGTGACTGCACAGGCACCCCGGGATCAACCCACAACGCTAGGGATTGTTGCGTCTCATGGTCTATGGGATGTTTTAGGCGAGGACACTCGGCTGAATCGCGCAAGCATTGATGCAATCTCTGAGGCAGACTGGGTAGAGATTCATCGAAGTCTGATAACCGAGCGGCTTAGCCCACTAGCTTCTTACGCTATAGAGCAAGGTTCACTAAGTGCTTCAGATTCTCAGAGGCTTGAGATCTTCGCTGATCACAAGAGTTCAATGAGCCTTGCGTTAGTTCTTGAGAGGCGACTTTTAGAGATCTACTCGCAGATGACTCTTGCTGGTATCGATGCTCGGGTGCTCAAGGGACCCGCGGTCGCGCATTTGGATTATCCAGATCCTTCATGGCGCGCTTTCGGTGATATTGATTTATTAGTCCCTGCCGATTCATTTGAAGCTGCTTCTCAGATTCTTAATTCGGCTGGAGCGCGTCGTCGATTTGCCGAGGTCAACAAAGGCTTTGATAGTCGTTTTGGTAAAGGTGCCTGCTTCGCCTATTCAGATGGGCTTCAGATTGACCTTCATCGCACTATTAGCGCTGGTCCCTTTGGTCTCTCTGTCGATCTGGATGCTCTCTTCGCCAGTGTTGATGAGTTTGAGGTTAGGAGTGTCAAAGTCCGAACCATTTCGCGCCAGCATCGATTTATGCATGCTTGCTTTCACGCGGCTCTCGGCGATGCATCGCCTCGTCTTGTTGCACTTCGAGATGTCGCACAGATGCTGTTGGTAAACCAAATCGATTTGGAGCAGGCAACCGTGTTAGCCAAGGAATGGAGGGCCGAGGTTGTGCTCGCTCGGGCTATCTCTCTTGCCTGGGATCGGCTTGATCTACCCCCCGGTGACCCCTTGGCCTGGGCGAATTCGTACCTACCAAGTAAATATGAGGCTCGAGCAATGAGGGCCTACACCTCAGAGAATCGTTCTTATGCAACTCAGGTAGCGGCGGGTGTGTCCGCAGTGCCTGGAATCGCTGGCAAACTTGCGTATATGCGTTCCCTGCTCCTACCCAGCCGCCAGCACTTAGCCGGACGCGATTTTTCTTATTGGTCGCGCTTCAAGCGTGGCCTAGCGGCACTGCGCGAGTCGCGAAGCAGAGCATGACAACACTTCCCCCATCCTCCGCCCCCGGGCAAGATCCTGCGTCGCTGTCGCTTGGAACTGTTGACTCAGCGACTCTTCTAAAACGACCTTGGCTGGCGCGCGTCGCCATGGTTGCCGGATATGTAGCAATTGGTGTCGCGTTAGTGATATCAATTGCTAGTTCCTCTATTGAGTGGGCGATAGCAGCGGTAGACATGCTCGTATTGTTAGGCATCACGCATTTGATTGCTCGACGGCTCGCCCAATACGACCGTAACAACGAGACTTACTTGCTTGTTATGGCCGGATTCTCAATGAAACTCGTTGGGTCCCTGCTGCGTATGTTAATGACTTCAGTTTTTTACTCAGGTATCGCTGATGCGAACGAGTATGACTTGTGGGGCACATTCTTGGCACCAAGTTACCGAACTCTTAACTTCTCTTACGATGTTGGGCCTTTCAGTGGTACGGGTTTTCTACGTACAATCACAGGCGTCCTATATGCAGCGACGGGTCCTTCAAAGCCTGGTGCGTATATGTTCTTTGGCTGGTTCGCATTCATCGGTGCGCTCTTACTATGGCGAGCGTTTATGCGGGCCGTTCCGGAAGGGGATGCTCGAAGGTACGCAATCTTGGTTTTGTTCCTACCCTCGATGATTTACTGGCCTTCTGCTCTAGGTAAAGATGCCTGGTCAGTTTTTAGTCTCGGTTTAATTGCATATGGCGTTGCTAGGGTCATGACTAAGGGGGCTTTTCTAGGATTTCCGATTGCGGCGATCGGACTCCTGAGTGCCGGGCTGCTTAGACCGCATGTAGCCCTCATTACCTTCATTGGGATGGTGCTCGCAGCGGGGCTAGGGAAGTCACGTAGCTCTTCAGCGCGCGCTCCCTTTGCGAGGATCGTGGTTTTTGGCCTCCTCTTTGTTTTAGGGACGGTGCTCGTTGCCCAAACCTCTGAGTTTTTTGGTGTTTCGGGCCTGAACCAGGAGACAGTCAACTCAACTCTTCAAGATGCGGAGGGCCGGACCTCGAAAGACGCTGGTTCTACGTTTACTCCCGTAAGCGTCACGAATAATCCTGCAAACTTCCCGCTCGCCACGGCGACCATCCTCTACCGGCCGTTCCCCTTTGAGGCAGATAACGTCCAGTCGTTTTTGAGTGCCAGCGAGGGAATATTCCTGCTGTGGCTTACCTGGAAATCGCGACGGAGGCTTCGAAATCTCTGGAATCAGATGAGATATTCGCCTTATGTTGCATACTCATTCGGAATTTTACTGCCATTTATCTATGCATTCTCAGCATTCTCCAACTTCGGGATTCTCGCGAGGCAGCGCGTTCAGGTAATGCCGTTTTTCTTGGTTTTGCTTTGTTTGCCAGAGCGAAAAGTAACGCCGCGCGAGGAGTTCAAACCCCTTGACCCTTCTTCGCTAGTTGCTCCTCGAGAAAATCCTTATGAGAATCAAGTCGCGCCAAATCCATATGCCGCGCACGAAGCAGAGCAGCATGCGATCGACAACCCGTACGAGCGTTTTCAAGACGACACGCAACCTCGAAAGGGGCGCTTTCGCCGTGGGTGAGCGCGTTCGCACCCGGCTTCGGTCTCAAGACTTTGCCGCCACCTCTAGAACCTTCAATCTCCTTGGATTCTCTGCGTGTGTTCGCTCTGACGCAGATTTAGTAACTGAGCTTGTTGAGCTTTTATGGGCTCCTCTACTAAGCGATATGGAGCCTGAGCATGTATTTACCGTCACGCAGACCCCACCTGATTTTAACGGAATCGTCACGTGGCACCTACACCTTGATGCTCTCCATGTTGTCTCTGCGCCAGCTTTATCAATCGTCTTATCTCACCTCCTATGGGAGGCCAACCGGCAGGCCCTAGAGAACACGCCCGGCCATGCGCTTCTCCATTCCGCCGCAGTAACGAGTGGCGAGCATGCTGCGATCATTGTTGGCCCACAGGGGAGTGGTAAATCCACTCTTGCAGTCGCCTTGGTCGCGAGATACGGGCTCGGTTACCTAACAGACGAGGCTGTCGCGATTGCTCCCGATGGATTGCCCAATGGATTAATGGTGCAGCCTTACGCTAAGTACATCTCCGTTGGTGCGAACATCGGCGAGTTGCTCCCGGAGGTATCTCCCATCTCTGATCCTGCACTGCTCGCTTTCCTCGGAGAGTTGGTCCTGGTTCCAGCTTCTTCGCTGAGAGAAGGGTCAGTCTCTGCGGCTGCACGCCCTTCGGTGGTTGTGCTCCCTACATATATACCAAATGCGCCTACAAAAATAGAGGTTCTGACTCCAGCGGCTGCGTTGCATGGTGTGGGTCAGCACTCCTACCATCTCGCTCGAGATACGGGTCTAGTCATGGAGACGCTCGCCGCAGTCACGTCAGGTGCGCGCTGCGTTGCGTTGACTAGTGGAGATTTGGACGAAGCGTGTCAGGTCATGCTTGATTTATTAGGGCATGAATCTCCGAGGCAGGCATCTTGAGTAATCCCCGATCGTCACCTCTTGTGCATGCTCAATATTTTGATGGTGAGGCCGTGCTTGCGCTTGGCGACGAGTTGCATCTGCTCAACCCTGTCGCTGCCCTTGTGTGGCAGTGCTGCGATGGTGCTTCAAGTGCAGGTGAGATTGCAGAGGATTTAGCAGAGGTATTCGGGGCCGATCCCGGGGCCCTTCAATCTGACGTACTGCAGGCGATAGGCGAATTTAAATCTGCTGGGCTGCTTGTCCCAGACGAAGACGGAGCAGGGGCTAGTCAGACACTCTCGCGTGTACTAACAGCGTATGACCTCGACTGCGAGAGCTGCAAGGAGGCCCAGCCCCGTGCTTTTAGAACAGTCTTAGAGTTTGGAGGACACCTCGTGGTCATTGGATTCGATACTGAGGCTGCCTGCATTTCTGTTGAGGCTGCATTCTCGAGTTACGTAGTCGCCCGTAGCGACATACCAACAGTTGCCCACGATGCGCGTCCGGCCTTCTCGTTAACTCTTGCGACTAGTGACGTCGATGCGCGCGGCATGAAGCCGTTGCATCTGCTGTATCGAGGCGGGGATGTATTGGTTTCAGGGAGAAATGCTTCGCGAGTTCTCAACGCGCTCGCGCCTTACCTAGCGCTCCATGGGGACCTAAGTGGAGCAGGTGTTGTTGCGATTCCCGGACTAGTTGTTGCTCAAGCAGGGACGAAGCCGGGAGAGCCTGTGATGCTTCTGCAGGCGGCCGCGAGATTGACTGGTCGGGAGCAACGGTTGGCGAAGGCGGGAATCATGGTCGCCGACTCGCCTGCGATCTGGCTTGATCCGGTCACCAACGAAGTTGTGGTCGGCGCCCCTGGAGTCTCCTTTGACTCGCGTTCTCTAATGAGCCATGCCGAGGGATATCCGCAACTCGGAGCGGACATCTCGCTTCTCTCCTCGGGTAGGTACCCAGTTCACGCAGTCTCCGCACGCGGAGCACATGATCCGCTTAGCGTATTGCTTGCATTTGCTCCGCCGAATGAGGGTTGGCCTTTGGCGGAGAGTGCGTTAGAGGCACTCGACGCGCTATTAGACCGAGTAGAGATTATTGAGGGTAACGACATCAGAGAATAGAGCCCGCAATTGGTAGGGAGCGAGTGCTACGGAGCGGTTCCACCACATTTGCGGTTGTTGCGCAGGGCGATGATTTTTCTATTCGCTCCCAACGGCGAGCGGTATGTTCGCATCGCTATCAAATCCTCGATTTGAGTATCTCGCAGTTGAGGATCACTAGCGAGTGAGACGCACAAAGGTGCGACATACTTAGAGCGGTTGATTTTTCGCTCGGACTCTTTGTCAGCGAATAATCCACCTTTCTGACGGTGCCATGAGATCCATTCGAAGCCACCATCAATGTGTAATGGATTGAATCCTTTTGCCACCGCATCCTGGGCAACTAGCCATCGAGTCGCGTCGTATCGAGCTGAGTCAATTCCCCAGATCATTCCTAGCGAGGAGAGGAGGAGGATGCATGCTAAGAGCCCTGAGACTCTTACTGGACTTCGGGGCGGCTGTGTCGAGTCCCCAAAAGAAGTAGAGCGCAGCATGAGGAGCGCCACTAGGGGCAGCCCTGCGATCACATAGCGATCAAATATTGGGAACCTGTTAATCTGGAGTGCATCGGTACTTATATATGCGGCAAATAGCCCTGCAAGGGTGATGCCAAATAGTGCAGAGATTGGGTCAATGTTCCATGCATTCTTTGAGTCCGGATCCTTTCTATTGCGGTAACGGTTCGAGATCTCTTTGAGGGCAGGTACCACCACCAAACAAATCAGAATTGCACCAACGGATCCAATTGCGACAATCATCAGCCACGCGGGTTTGGATATTAAGTAAGGGCGCGTCCCTGTCTCAAGAACGTCATCCCCAAGAATTCCTCGAGGATGCATGTAGTTGCCGACAAATGCGTCGTCGCCAAGTGTGGCCGAAGACCCTGCAAGCCCAATTGCGAGACCAAGGCTCAGAGCGATTGTTATTGCTTTGCTTGCCTCCCAAGCGCGCTTAGTGATGCGCACCGGCCCCGCATACGCAATCACCGGCATTAGCAGTAAGCCGCAGAGTCTTAAATAGCCGATTCCTCGAGCCGATGCCTCCCGGATGGAACCAGCAGAGGGATGAATAGGTGCTCCCTGCAAGGGATCGGGAATATGAGACCAAAATATGATTATCGCGATCACAGAGATGATTGACAACAACCCAACGGTCATTGTGGCGCGCATCAAAACATAGTTTTTTTCGCGCCTTGCTACTAAAGCAAACACAATCAGAGTAGCGACAAGGGGCACGATCGCAAACTGTCGGATTGAGCAACCGGCCACACCGAGCGCTGCCGCGGCAACAAGCCAATGCATTCTTTTTTTAACACCGAGAATCCCTTTTGCTGCTGCGGATAACATCAGCGTTTGTAACGTGAAGGTTGGGATGTCGGTCATGTAAGTGGCGGCTAACCCGATCCATATTGGGCTGAGAGTCATGGTGACTGCGACCAGTAGAGCAGCAGAGCGATGTTTTGTGACCCTGATCCCCAGAAAGTAGAGAGACGCCAATCCAATTGCGCCAATCAAGGCTGTCTCAACGTGGACCGCTGCTATCGAGTGACGAGCAGTGACCGCAACGGGGGCCGCTATAAGAAGTTGGCCAACAAGGGTCATTGAGACCCAGCGGTTGAAGCTGAGGCCATTGCCGTCGATCCAGCGAAAAAGGGTCGTCAAGTAGGACCAGTCATCCGAACGCGGAATGCGAAGGGCCCCTGATGATTGTGCAATCAATAAGGGAATGACTGCACCAAGGGTGATGAGAATGACCAAGGCGCCAACGTCGAATAATCTCGAGCCAGAACCTGATTTGGGTCCCTCTTCCTCGAGTCTTGATTGGCTGCTCATATCCCCAACCCAGGCTGTAGAGATCTAGCGATTATTGGCAAGGTGGAGATTCTAAAGCTCTGAATCTGGGCGTGGGTCGCCTGAATGGATTCATATGGATTCGCTGGTCTTGGGGGTCTCGGTGGTGTGGCGCCGATTCGGCGGGCGATTCGCTGTGGCGCCGATTCGGCGGGCGATTCGCTGTGGCGCCGATTCGCCGAATCCGCGAGTCTTGCTCCGTTATGGCCCGAGGCCCGGGTAGCCTCGCCGCCGTGGCCCGTCGATCAACTTTTGTGAACCTCGCACGCAATGCGCTGCGCCCCTCCTACCTCCCCGTGATGCTGCGCAAGATAAAAGCTCGCCTGCGCCCGCCGAATAAGGACGAGGCTCTGGCATGGGCATCCGAGCATGCTGAGTCGGTAGAGATCTTCGGCGAGTCGCTTGACCCCGAGCTCTGGGCTGAGGCCAACCATTGGGCAGATGGCTTCGAGCCCCAGGCGCAGTCGATTCTCTCCACAATTGGGGTGCCCCTTGGCGGTGGCGGTCATCATCGCCTTCTCTATTTCCTAACTCGATTTACGATCCCAGAGACAGTTCTTGAGACGGGTGTCGCTGCGGGGTGGTCCTCGGCGGCCGTCCTCTCAGCCCTATCAACAAACGGCTCAGGCTCACTGTGGTCTAGCGACTTCCCATACTTCCGGCTTGATAACCCTGAGCGTTACGTTGGGTGCGTAGTACCGGAAGCACTGCGCGACGGGTGGAACCTCTATCTCAAGGGTGACCGCTCCAACTTGGCCGAGATTCTCCCGCAATGTGGAGCGATCAGTCTCTTCCACTACGACTCGGATAAGTCATACGACGGGCGAACATTCGCTATGGATGCTGTCGCTTCTCACCTAACGCCGGAGTGCGTGATTGTCTGTGACGACATCGACGACAACACATGGTTTCGCGACTGGGTTTTAAAGCGCGGTGGGGCGTATCGAGTATTCGAACGCGGCGGAAAATACGTAGGCCTTGTAGGGCTCTAGAAACCCCACTAGCAATCTGCTCGAGCGGTTAGAGGATCTCGCCGCTGAATTCACGCCCGCGCAGTATGGCCTTGGCATCGAAGATCAATGTTGAGTGCTCGCAGATCACATCGGGATCAAACTCGAGATGGTCCACAAGCAGCACAACAAGGTCCACTGCTGCAAGCGCCTCCGGACCAAACTCCTCTAGCCTCAGATCAAACCCGGGGGCGAATACGGCCGGGATGTGCGAGTCGCAAGCACTTAAATCGGCTCCGAGGGCTGCGAGTCGCTCTGCAACCTTTACCGATGGCGATTCACGCCAATCTGAAGTCCCTGCTTTATAGGCCATACCGAGAAGCAGTATCTTGCTTCCTTTTACAGAGCGCTCGCTCTTGTTCAGCATCGAGACAATACGGCTAACTACGTAGTCGGGCATGTGCTCGTTTACATCGTTAGCGAGTTCGACAAAGCGGAATGCATGCCCCGATTGCCTACGCACCCGCCACGAGAGGTAGGAGGGGTCCACCGGCAGGCAGTGCCCACCTACACCTGGCCCAGGGGTAAAGCGCATGTATCCGAACGGCTTTGTGGAGGCTGCATCGATCGCACTCCAAATATCTACACCGAGATCCTCTGCAAACATTGCGAGTTCATTTACCAATGCGATGTTGACGTGCCTAAAAGTGTTCTCAAGTAATTTGACGAGTTCCGCCTCTGCACATGAACCGACTGGCACAACTTGCTCGACGAGGGTTGAGTAAAAAGCGCCTACACACTCAAGCGACTCAGCGTCTATTCCTGAAACAACCTTCGGAGTGTTCTCAAATGTGTATTGGGTATTACCAGGATCGATGCGCTCTGGCGAGTAACCAAGATGAAAGTCACGACCTGCTTTTAGCCCAGATGCCTCGAGTAGTGGACCCACTAACTCCTCGGTGGTGCCTGGGTATGTAGTGCTCTCCAATACAACTAGTGCACCTGCTTTGAGTACGCGACGAAGTTGCTCAGCAGCGCCCTCAACAAATGAGAGATCGGGTGCCCCTTCGCGCAGTGGCGTGGGTACCGAGATCACCGCAATATCAAAACCAGCGAGATCGCCTACGGAGTCGGTAGCGGTGTAGCCAGACGCAATTGCATCTGCGAGGCGCTCATCGGGAACGTCTTCAACATAAGACTGGCCACTTCGGAGTGCATCGAGCCTGCGCGGGTCGAGCTCGTAACCCGTAACTCGGAAACCCGCCTCGCAGGCGCGCATCGCAACCGGTAGTCCGACGTATCCCTGCCCGACTACAACGACGTGGGCGCTTCGATCATTTATTCGTGCAAGTAGGTCACTCATAGGGGCGCAGTCTTGCGCACTCTGGAGGGGTCTAGGTCAAGGTTTGCAGTAAATAAGAACAACGCCAGAGATGGGGGATCCAAGAACTGGTCGCCCATCTGCTTGGGAGTCAAATAACTCGGCGAATCGTCGCGTTCCCGTGCGCCCCGAGGGAACGGGGGCCTCAGGCCCTGAAGGCCCAGCAGCCCCAACACCGGTCTCAACGAAGGGCTTCAACTTGGGAGCAGACTCGCCGCCTCTATTCGAGTCTGAGGGTCGATCGTCTCTCCCAGAACCGTTACTGGATCCGCCGCCGCGAGTATCAGGGCCGCCCGCAGCGAGCCACCGCGCCCAAGGATCATCGCTGGTGGTCGTTGTTGTTCCGCCAGGGCTAGTTGTAGAGGTCGTTGTCGTTGATCCACCACTCGGTCGTGTGGTTGTCGTCGTAGACGAGGTGCTCCCTGATGGCCGCGTTGTGGTTGTGGTCGCAGCAGGGCGGGTTGTAGTGGTGGTTACAGGTGGCCGTGTCGTGGTAGTCGTGTGCTTGTTCCCGTGCTCTTTGTCATCATCATCGTTGTTACGGCGTCGCGTTGTTGTAGTAGTTGCAGGCGGCCGCGTTGTGGTGGTTGTGGTTGAACTCGTCGTGGTACTCGTGCTTGTACTCGTCGAAGTGCTTGTTGTTGAGGTACTAGTCGTAGAGCTCGGCGGCGGAGGCATCGTTGTTGTAGTGGTACTAGTTGTAGTTGTGCTACTAGTGGTCGTTGGAGGGGGCGGCCCAAACGGATTTCCACCATCGTCATCGCGACGCGGTCGAGTTGTGGTGGTTGTAGTAGTAGCCCCCGGTGTAGTGGTGGAGGTGGTGCTGGTGGTACTCGTCGACGAAGTACTTGAGGTAGAGGTTGACCCGTGGTGGTTGTCATCTTTATCGTCATCACCGTTGTCGTCGTCGTCGCCCTCGTGGTCGTTACCTACAGGAGACGGGAAGAGGAGTCGTCGGCCTTTTAATAGTGGATTTGCCGGATTCGGATCTACAAAACCGTAGGCAAAGTGGGTGCCTTGGTAGGCATACCCGACGATAAATCGAGCCTGGCGACCACCAGCATTCGGTCCGGTGACCTCTGGTAGAAGGACAGCCCAGCCGTGTGCTCCGGTCTGCGTGATTTGCGGATATACATCTGGCTCTAAGAGAGGAATCGTCGGGTTGTCGCGTGTCCATGTAGCGATTAGAGGTGGGACGATCATCTTCGGATTGTCTTCTCCACCACCGTGCCCGCCACCACCGTGTCCGTGATCGTCTTTTTTCTTTTTGTCTTTTTTCTTTTTGTCTTTATGCTTGGAGTCTTTATCCTTGGAGTCAGAGTCGCTCGCTCGCGTACTGCTGATCAGTGTGAAGGCAAGAGCGCGCTCGTCGCTGTTCTTTTTCTTCGGTGGGTAGAAGCCATACGGATAAGCAGGGAAGTAATTTTCCTCGAGCGTTAGACCTGCGACATAGAACTGCGTGCAGGGTCGCTCGGTGCCAGAAGCGGTAAGAGCGTAAGCCGATGCAGTCTTGATCACAGGTGCAGCCCAGACAACGCCGGCAGCGACCGCAGAGCGCGCGAGAACCTGACGTCTCGATACGCCTGCTTTCTCTACACGTACGGCATCCAATGCGCCGTTGCTGCTCGCGTGTTTCAAGCTCTCCCCCATATGTCTTGGTCGCGAAGGTACCACCCTCTGCGCGAATTCTCTAGTGGGAATTAGGCCTAGAGACGGGCTCTATTCTCTGGAAAACCTCAAGAAACTAGGAGGGGTTTTTAGAGGCAGGTTTTTAGAGGCAGATTCTTAGAGCTCATCGCAGAACCATGCGGCACCAACTGAGTTATCCGTGAGGATCGGGTCCTTCAGGTCGTACTTTTCCATCACTACCCCACCTTGGCAGGCGAGTCGATGCTTGCCGGGGAGGGTCATATCAACCCAGAGCGGAGACTTCTTGCCGACAAAGACAATCGGCCCGGAGAGGCTCTTTCCCCCTGAGATGGTCGTGAACTTCCCGCCGATCTGCCCCACCCGCACACTGCGCGTTCCCTTCGGCACCACGATCGCCACAAACCCAACCTTTGAGCCGGCTGCATTCGCCGTGACCACGAGCGGTACATCTGTAATGTCAGCATTATCGTCTACGGGAGCGAGACACCGAGCGTTGCCTGGTGCGTTTCCTTTTATTGAGAGCGCCTTTGGTCTGGTGACCATTCTCCAGCATGTTGTGCCCTTGTCGCCTGTGGCACGCTCAAGGCGCCAAGTTAGCGAACCGGACTTGCCACGACTAACCACTCGGTACGGCCCAGTCACCGAGATGAGATTCACCGCTGGCGCACCCGCTGCGCTTATAACGGTCGTGGCCGGCCCCGCTTTTAGCACCGGCCGTGTCGTCCGCCCTGTGCTTGCGTGTGCCTGCGTCGCCAATCCCAATGGGGTTAGAAGCATTGAGATGCTAAGCGCAAGGAGCGGCGCAATACGAGAGACGAGAATTCGAGGGGTGATACGGGTAACACTTGAGTGAGCACTTCGGGCCTTGAGCCCTATGAGGTTGTGTATACGCATGATTCACAGTATTACACGGGAATTAACCCATCAAGAGCGCGCCCCAGCGTAGAAATGTCGCGGGTATGGTGTCGCACTACTAGAGCAACCACTGCGGTGCTCAACCTTGGGGAGAAGCAAAATGAAGATGATTTCAATTAGCAAGAGAGCAAGGTCAGTAGCAGCAGGTGCCGCGCTGCTTCTTGTCGCTGGCCCAGTCTTAGCTTCATGCGGCACTAGCGAGAGCAAAGTAACGGTTGCCCAGACCCTTCCCACTGCTTGGTCGCGCTCCGCTAAGAAGGATGTAAACGAGCTTGCCGCAACCATTCGGGGAAGCGATGTAAAAGCATGTAAGCCGGTTGTGTTCTTAGCGCCAGGTGCGCTCGCTGCGCCCTACGAGCGCTATGGCTGGAATATCGCGCCGCTCGCCGTTGCCAACTGCGATGCATTTAGTAACACGTTTGAGATCGCAACCTTTGCATCTGAGAAAGATCGCGACGCATTTGTAACGGAGCGAAGCGAGAGTATCTGTCGCCGTGCTGCAGCTGTCGACGCGCCCATACCGCCCTTTCAGTGGGCAATCGGCACTACATCGGGCAGCAATTGGTCGGTGCAAGGAGATACGCGAAGTGGAGTAGATCGGGTAGCGAAGCGACTAGGAGGGGAGAGCTCGACATTTAAATGCCCCAAGAACGAGAGACTCGGATGGGGAAAGGCTGGTGTTGCGAGTGTGCGCGCAATCGCGGCAGCAATAATCCAGGGGGAGGTCAAGTGCGATGGTTTTGCCCTCATGGAGAGAGACTCATTTCTCTCGGGGCGCGCTGGAGCTAAGACTCCTACAGCGCTTGGCGCCTGCCTCTCTACCGATGACAAGGCATTATTTGTTGCCGGCTTCGATAAGGGCTCCATGACCAAGGATGATTTCGTAGGAGAGATTCTCGGCGATAAAACCGTCTGTGCAGCACCCTCTCAGGCCATAATCGGCCCAGACTGGGTGGCCATTGTGCCGGCGCCCCTTGCGCCGGTAGTAGCGACTGCCACCGGAGGAACCCTCGGCGCTACCTGCGGGGCTTAGGTCATTGGCTGCTAATTGACGCAGTTATGGGGTTAGCAGTTATGGGGTTATAAGGTGCCCGGTCACTTCGGGTGAGATTCTCACAAAAAGTGAGAAATTCTGCTTGACAAACCCACGATTCGTGGTGATACTTCGGGGTGACCGCCTCAGCAAGTGGTACTCACCCGGGCAGGGTGGATACCTCGATACCGCTGAGAACGGCAGAACGGCGACTGGGGGGAGGGCGCATGCCATGCGTCTCGGGGTCCACGTTCATCGCTCTGTTGGCAGTAAATAGATCAGGGATGCGGCATTACCTGATTGACAATTCATCCGTCATGACAGAGGAGAAATAAATGAAACTCAAGTCCCGAATTATCGGGTCTTCGATGGTTGCAGTACTTGCTCTCGGAATGAGTGCAGCACCAACCTTCGCGACCACTTCACCAGTTGACCCGCCAGTCGCTGCTGCAGGCCAGACCGTATACCCACAGGGCACACAAGTCTCATATGGAGGCTGCACGGGAATGCTGATCGGCACACTCAAGTCAGTAGAACTAGATAGCCTTGGAAAGCCAATGGGTCTTGGTACCACTAACCGTAACATTTCATCATCTTCAAAGGGCGTTCCTTCGACCCCTGAACAGGCGGCGAATATGGTTAATGGTATCCCGACTCCGATAGTCGGATCCTGCATTGTTGATGGACGTATCGGCGTTACAAATCTTGCTGGTGGAGCGATTGGTAGCAAGACCGTTCTCAAGTCCTCAACCAAACTCTCCTCACCGGCCACCTCCTGCAACTCAGACTTCAACGGCAACGGAATTCCTCGTGAGCCCGCGGCGTTTGTGACCAAGCAAGTCCCGACCGGTTTGTCGCAGGCTAATGGTGGATCGATAGTGACAACGACAGCGTCCGTAGGTGGAGACTTCCAGTCTACTACTCGTGCGCTTTCTGGTAAGTTCTCTTACACGTTCTCGGATGCGACAAAATCTGACGCATATATTCGTGTTCAGGGCTTTGACGGCGAGCTAGCAACCGTCATCTGGCTTACAGGAATCGTCACTAAGGGCGAGTTCGTCGGCTCAACAGTCGGTGGAAACGTCTGGTTCAACCCGGTAGCGAAGAACAAGCTAGCCACGACCTACTACGCGGCAAGAACCCTTTCGACTGGGCCCAGCAATCTTGACCTTCTGGCGGATGCGTATATTGCAGATCCGGCGAATGCAGGCTTAGTTAGTCTTGGAGCATTTTACGGATCAATCTTCACCTACAGCGTCGCCCCAGGTTACATGGGTGGTGGAGCTCTCTTCGATGGCCCAGCCGCGGGTGCCCTTGGATGCCTCACTGGTGATGTAATGATTCCAGGCATACAGACCATCGCAATCGGTGCCGGTAATAGGGAGCACTTGAAGAACGCCACAACAGAAGGAATTCGCTTCCTGCTCTAGTAAATACC
>CAFBNL010000023.1_pt1 | contig 17998 bp, 14 predicted proteins | sample 7269241 | NCBI WGS metagenome assembly CAFBNL01 (sample SAMEA6814093, study PRJEB35770) | uncultured Actinomycetes bacterium | biome: Freshwater; feature: Freshwater reservoir; material: water | place: Czech Republic | collected 2017-05-23 | depth 30m m
ACTTTCTGAATGAAGTATCGAAGCATCTTCTCGCAGATATCAAAATCGGCGATGACCCCATCCTTAAGTGGACGGATAGCTTGGATATGCGCCGGGGTTCGACCGATCATTCGCTTCGCCTCGATACCGACAGCTAGCGGGCGTCCATCGCGCACATTGATCGCCACCACCGAAGGCTCGTTCAGGACTATGCCGCGCCCTCGCACATATACAAGGGTATTAGCGGTACCAAGGTCGACCGCCATGTCGCGACCAACTATGGAAGAGAACCACGGGTCTGACACTTGGAGATGCCTCCTAGGCGACATAATTGGAGCAGAGATAAAAGATTTCTTAGCAAGCAAGGCATTGATTACTTGCCGAGAGCGCTCGCGTTCTGACCTAAGGCTACGGCCTAGAGAAAAATGAGGCCAGCCGCGAGGCTAGGGAGCCTAAAATTGGGTCTCCAAATACAGAGAATTACCCGTTGAATTAACGAATAATCGTAGGCCTGGAGCGGCTATTGCACTCAGGCTCGCCCTGGGAAGAAGATTGCGATCTCACGGTCAGCAGACTCGTCTGAGTCTGATCCGTGGACAAGATTCTCGCCCATTTCAATAGCGAGGTCGCCTCGAATGGTTCCTGGGGCGGCCTCACGTGGGTTAGTTGCGCCGATAAGTGTGCGCATTACCTTGAAGGCCTCGGGGCCCTCAACGACCATCGCAACTAGTGGCGAGCGAGTGATGAAGGAGACCAACTCTCCGAAGAATGGTCGCTCAGCATGCTCGGCATAGTGGCGGCCTGCGGTCTCTGCATCGAGAGTGCGCATCTCAAGAGCAGTAATGCGAAGGTTCTTGGACTCGATTCGCCCAATGATCTCCCCAACTAAGGAGCGCTCAACGGCGTCGGGCTTGCAGAGGATAAGTGTGCGATTAGTCATGTTACAAAACTAGCCCGGGTTCCCCCTCCGCTGCCTATCCGGTTAATGCCAATAGGGATTGGACTCCTCTACAGCGATTTAGCGAGCCTTCGGGAGCGATGAGCGGGCTGCCCCCACTACGTACAACGATCCGGTAACAACTATTTGGTCGTCTACTCCGGCATCCTTAATCGCTCGACCGAGGGCGTCCCCAACATCTGGGATCACTAAAACCGATTCTGCCCCGAGCCCATAACGCAACGCAGCCTCTGCGAGTGCCTCTGGATCAAGAGCACGGTTCGTCTGTGCTTTCGTGCAGATCACTCGATCTGTCTCTGGGTTAGGCGCAAGCGCAGCGAAGAAATCATCTACGTCTCTGCCGCGCATTGCACCAACAACATAGGTACGCGCCCTAAAGGAGAAGCCTTCTTCGAGTGCAGCCCTTAGCGAACGGAGCCCATCGGGATTATGTGCCCCATCAAGAATCACTAGAGGAGAGCGCCCAACTACCTCGAGTCTCCCAGGAGAGCGCACGGATCCAAAGGCTTCTTCCACAGTCTCGGTCGAGAGTGGCGAGCCCAGGAACAGTTCGGCTGAACAGAGAGCGGTTGCAGCATTTAAGGCTTGATGCGGACCATTGAGAGATAGGAAAATATCGCGATACGTGAAGAGAGGCGTTGCGATATCGACGAGACGCCCGCCCATCGCTAGTCGATCAGAGAGGACTGAGAACTCTCGTCCTGCGGTAAAGGTCCGGAGCGGGTCGCGTTCGATAAAAATCTGCGCGAGGTTTGGTTGGTCAGAGCCGAGCACAAGAGTAGACCCCACCTCAATAATCCCGGCTTTCTCCGTGGCGATCTCCTCGACGGTCTCCCCGAGATACTCGGTGTGATCGAGCCCAACATTAGTGATGACCGAAATCGGCGCGGAGAGCACATTGGTTGCATCCCACCTTCCGCCGAGCCCTACTTCAACCACTGCTACATCAACAGCGACCTCAGCGAACCAATCGAAGGCCGCTGCAACAAGAATCTCAAAATACGAAGGAGCGTCATCGAGAAATGTCTCGACCGTGGCGACGCGCGTTAGCAATGCAGCCAACTCGCTCTCTCCGATGACATCTCCGTTTAGGTTGATGCGCTCTCGAACGGTCTCGAGGTGCGGGCTCGTAAATGATCCGACGTTGAGTCCCTCTGCGACAAGCAGCGCTGTGAGGATTCGTGCAGTACTGGTCTTGCCGTTGGTTCCAGTTAAATGAATTGAGGGGAACTCAAGTTGAGGTGAGCCGAGAAGAGTGGTGAGTGCGGTGATGCGCTCGAGAGTCGGGGCAGTGAGTCTCCGGTCAACTCCGGCTGGAATACCTAGCCCAGTCTCAAGATTCACATGCGAATCAAGCCATTTAATCGCCGTCGAGTAATCCACGAGATCGCTTAAGCCTCTATAGGGGCAAGTGTTACCGCGACCTCGAACTCTGGACCCTCAGATGCGATTACCTCAACGCAGCGACCGGCGCCCTTAACGTCATCGACGACTGCAAGTAAGGCAGCCAAACGCTTCGGGGAATCAGTGACGATTATCCTCGAGACATCAGCCTTCATCGAGACCTTTGCCTCGGATTTAGCCCTACGTATAAAGCCAAGAACCTCCGCCGCTATGGGATAAACAGTTAGGTCTCCCCCAGCAGCAAGGGCCTCTTCGCGCAGTGGGGAAGACTCAGGCCAATCGGCTCGATGGATTGATCCCTCCTGCCACCAAGACCAAACCTCCTCTGTCACAAATGGGAGATGCGGAGCGAATAAGCGAAGAAGAGTTGAGAGTGCAACGGCAAGCGCGCGCCGAGCCGATGCAGCGGGCCCCTCTCCGAGTCCACCATATGCACGGTGCTTCACAAGCTCTAGGTAGTCGTCTGTAAAGGCCCAGAAGAATCGCTCCGAGCGCTCAAGGCTGCGTGCGTAGTCATACCCATCGAATGCTTTGGTGCACTCATCTACAAGGTCTGCGAGTGCGAGCATCATCGAAGCATCTAGCGGCTCTGTAATCCGATCCGCTGCAATACCATCAGCGACATCACCAAGTGCAAAGCGCGATGCATTGAGAAGTTTGATTGTTAGGCGTCGACCTACCTTCATCTGACCTACATCGAAGGCAGTATCAACTCCAGGTCGCGCACTCGCCGCCCAGTAACGGACAGCGTCGGAGCCGTGCTCCTCTAATAGACCCATAGGAGTCACGACATTGCCTTTAGATTTAGACATCTTCTTGCGATCCGGGTCAAGCACCCATCCTGAGATCAGAGCATCACTAAATGGGAGCGAGTCGAACTCTGAGTGCGACCGCACAACCGTAGAGAAGAGCCATGTGCGAATAATCTCGTGGGCCTGGGGGCGTAGGTCCATCGGGAATACACGCTCAAATAGGTCAGGGTCATCCTCCCAGCCAGCGGCTAGCTGCGGGGTTAGCGATGAAGTCGCCCACGTATCCATCACGTCAGGGTCAGCAACGAAGCCACCGATAACGCCTCGCTGATCCTCGGTATATCCGGGTGCCGTCTCCGCAGATGGGTCTACAGGCAGATCCGCTTCAAGGGGGACAATTGGGTTCTCATGATCAGGGCTTCCATCCGCACGCACTGGATACCAAACAGGGATCGGCACACCGAAGAATCTCTGGCGACTAACTAGCCAGTCACCGTTTAATCCTTCTACCCAAGATTCGTAGCGTGCGCGCATGTACTCGGGGTGCCACTTCAACTCTTTACCGCGCGCGACTAGTGCAGCGCGCAGTTCTGCGTCGCGTCCTCCGTTTCGGAAGTACCACTGGCGCGTTGTCACGATCTCGAGAGGGCGATCGCCCTTCTCAAAGAACTTCACCTGATGCTCAATAGGTTTTGGATCACCTAAAAGTTCGCCAGACTCGTTCAACAGTTCAACCAAACGCTTCTGCGCTTGCTTCACGGTCTTACCTGTGATCTCTCCCCACGCTTCATCTGCGCCTGAGGCAGGGAAATCAACCGGTGCATCTGCGAGCAGACGCCCATCCCATCCGATCATTGGTCGAACTGGAAGCTGCAGTTCGCGCCACCAAATAACGTCCGTAGTGTCACCAAAGGTGCAGACCATCGCGATTCCTGAGCCTTTCTCAGGGTCGGCGAGAGTATGGGCAAGCACCGGGACCTCAACGCCGAAGATTGGCGTGGCGACCATGGTGTTGAACAAGGGCTGATAACGCTCGTCGTCTGGGTGTGCGACCAGCGCTACACAAGCGGGCAGCAGCTCAGGGCGAGTGGTCTCAATTACTACGTCTCCCCCACCGTCAACGCGGTGAAAAGCGAGCGAGTGATAGGCGCCCGGCATCGGTCGATCCTCGAGCTCAGCCTGCGCAACTGCAGTACGGAAATCAACATCCCAGAGTGTTGGCGCCTCAGACTGGTACGCCTCACCGCGCGCCAGCATGCGCATAAAACCTCGCTGCGAAGCGCGCTGCGAAGCGCGCCCAATTGTTGAGTATGTAAGCGACCAGTCAACGGATAGACCTACGTATCTCCAGAGCTCCTCAAACTTCTTCTCGTCCTCAAGTACCAACTGATCACATAGCTCGACGAAATTACGTCGAGATATAACTATTGCTTTCTCAGTTGGCTTCTCTGGCGGAGTGAAATCTGGGTCGTAGGCAAGACTCGGGTCACAGCGCACTCCGAAGTAGTTCTGAACACGACGCTCGGTCGGGAGACCATTGTCGTCCCACCCCATTGGGTAGAAAACCTCTGCACCGCGCATGCGCCGATAACGCGCAATCGTGTCGGTGTGGGTATAGGAAAATACATGCCCTACGTGGAGCGATCCGCTGACCGTCGGCGGCGGAGTGTCGATTGAGTAGACCTCGGCCCTGGTACGCGTGCGGTCGAAGGCGTAGGTGCCCTCGGACTCCCACACCTCGGACCAGCGCTTCTCAAGACCTTCAACGCTTGGCTTCTCAGGGATAGGCATGGGGAGTCAGTCTACGGAACCATGCGGCGAGAAATGGCTTCCGGGTAAAATAGAGACTTACCTCTAAATGGAGCAGCCCTATAAATGGAGGCGTCTCTCTAAATAACCACTTAGGCGCTGCGGCGCTCACCCTGAGGTCCAGTGATGAGCGTAGGAGCAATCTGCTGCTTCACAACGCCTGCATCGACAACACACTGAGTTACGTCCGAGCGTGACGGGAGTTCGTACATGACATCAAGGAGGCACTCCTCGAGGATCGCACGAAGTCCGCGCGCTCCAGTACCTCGTATAAGCGCCATATCAGCCACAGCGTCCAAAGCATCGTCGGTGAGCACAAGCTCCACGCCGTCGAAGTGGAAGAACTTCTTGAACTGACGAAGAAGCGCGTTCTTTGGCTCTACAAGAATCCGGATAAGTGCATCCTTATCGAGGCTCTCGACCGCTGCGAGTACAGGGAGTCGACCAATGAACTCAGGGATCAAACCAAATTTGAGTAGATCCTCTGGGAGAATTCGAGCGGCAGCATTCTCAACAGCGTTAACACTGCTGACCTCAGAGCGGAACCCAACACCGCGGTTACCCATGCGGGCCTCAACGATCTTGTCGATTCCCGCAAATGCACCACCACAGATGAAGAGGATGTTGGTTGTATCGATCTGAATGAACTCTTGGTGAGGATGCTTACGCCCACCCTGGGGCGGAACAGAGGCGGTAGTGCCCTCGAGAATCTTGAGTAGCGCCTGCTGCACTCCCTCGCCAGAAACATCGCGGGTGATCGATGGGTTCTCTGCTTTTCGCGCGATCTTGTCGATCTCGTCGATGTAGATGATCCCCGTCTCGGCCTTCTTTACGTCGTAGTCAGCGGCCTGAATCAGCTTTAGAAGGATGTTCTCGACATCCTCTCCAACATATCCAGCCTCTGTAAGAGCAGTTGCATCTGCGATCGCAAATGGCACCTTTAGGAGGCGAGCAAGCGTCTGAGCTAGCAGTGTTTTGCCACAACCAGTCGGGCCGACGAGCATGATGTTTGACTTCTGAAGCTCAACATCAGGGTCGCCGAATGAACCTGCCTGAACGCGCTTGTAGTGGTTGTAGACCGCTACGGAGAGGGTCTTCTTAGCCTGCTCTTGCCCGATGACATAGCCATCTAAGTAATCAAGAATCTCGCGTGGCTTCGGGAGATCATCGAAGTGAACCTCAGCATTCTGAGATAGCTCTTCCTCGATGATCTCGTTGCAGAGGTCTATGCACTCGTCACAGATGTAAACGCCAGGGCCCGCAATTAGTTTCTTGACCTGCTTCTGACTCTTCCCACAGAAAGAACACTTAAGAAGCTCGCCACCTTCACCGAACTTAGCCATGACGCCTCCACCCCGATAACTGCACGCACACGATCATCTCTAGCAAGGGGTTGATCAACCCACGCCTGGTGGAACGCTAATGGCCGCAAGGTCACGGTTGGTCAATACCTCATCAATGATTCCGTAGATCTTTGCCTCGGGTGCGCTCATGATGAAGTCGCGGTCTGTATCAGAGGAGATCTTGGCGATGGTCTGCCCAGTGTGGTGAGCAAGAATCTCGTCTAGGAGTGAACGCATACGCATGATCTCTGCAGCCTGAATCTGAATATCAGAGGCCTGCCCAGAGGCGCCACCATTTGGCTGGTGGATCAATACGCGAGCGTGAGGTAGTGCAAAACGCTTGCCTGGGGTACCTGCGGAGAGCAGAACAGCGGCGGCAGATGCGGCCTGGCCAACACAGATCGTGTTGATGTCGCACTTGATGAACTGCATTGTGTCGTAGATAGCAAATAGCCCTGTGATCTCTCCACCTGGCGAGTTGATGTAGATCGAGATGTCTTTGTCGGGGTCCTCGGACTCAAGGTGAAGCAACTGCGCCACGAGCAGGTTCGCCACTGTGTCGTCGATCGGAGTCCCAAGGAAAATAATGCGATCCTTAAGCAGACGGGAGAAGATGTCACGAGTCTCTCGACCACGCGGGCTGTCCTCTGTTACGTAGGGCATATACATGTTGCTAGCGGCTTCGTTCATGCCGTCTCCTCAGGGGTCTGGGTTTCTATTTGGGGGGTGTCTTGCTCTTCTGTTACTTCTGTCTGACTTAGCTCGGAAGGCTCCGGCATGCTGAGATCAACGGTGTTCCCCGCTGCATCAACGACCTTCGCGTTATCGACAAGGAACTGGAGTGCCTTGCCTCTCTCAAGGTCAAAGCGTACCGCCTCGAAGACGCCTTGCTGCTCTAGTTGACGACGAGCTTTCTTGGGAGAGCCCTTGACCTGCTCGAGGATGCGTTCGATCTCAGCCTCGAATTCCTCTTCACTGGCCGCAAACTCCTCGGCGGCAATTATGGACCTAAGACCTATATCGACAAGCACCGCTTTGGTCGATCCCTCACGCACCTCAGCGACAAAAATTTCTTGGCTCTGACCGATCGCCTCTAAATACATCGGGATTGTCATCCCCTGCTGTTCAAGTCGGTGTGCGAGGTCGTGAAGACGGCGCTCCATCTCGCGCTCAACCAAGGGAAGCGGTGCCTCGATCGGCACGATGCTCACAAGCTCTTCAAGAACGCGATCCCGCAGAGACATCTGAGCCTGCATCTTCGCTACCAAATCGATACGAAGCGCCATGTCAGTGCGTAGAGCGTCGACAGTTGCAGACTCTGTATTTTCATCGGCCCACTCATCAGTGAGCTCAGGCAAAACCTTGACCTGTGCAGCCTTAACTGAACCCGTGAAGAGAGCAACCTGGCCTTCTCGGTCGCCGAAGCGATCAGTGAGGGTTGAAGAAAAGGAGAGTTCTGCTCCAGGACGCGATCCGCGCACTGCTTCATCGAGTTCGTCCACGAGTATGCCGGAGCCAACCTCGTATACGAAGTCTTGAGCACTGAGGGCTGGAACTGCTTCTCCATCGATTGTCGCTGCGATGTCAAGACGGGCGAACCCACCAATTGTGAGGGCGTCTTCGGTATCTTCGAGGGTTGCGAAGCGCTGGCGCATTGAGTCGATCTGCTCCTCAATACGCTCCGGCGTTGCGGTCTCGATATCAAGCACAACTGTCAGCTCGTCGTAGCCGGTCAGGCGCACCTCCGGGCGAACCTCTACCTCTGCTGTGAAGACGATGTCGCCTGATTCCTCGCCTGATGTGATGTCAATAGTTGGGGCAGCAATGACATCGATCACATGCTCTCCCACTGCATCAACGTAGTAATCGGCGAGCGAGTCCTTAATGGCCTGTGCGCGTGCCTCAGAGACCGGGATGCTCTGCTCAATAATCCTGCGCGGTGCCTTACCCGGCCTGAAGCCAGGGATGCGCATCTGCTGAGCGAAACGGCTGTATGCCAAATCAATGGATTTTTCGAACTCTTCCTCGGAGATTGTTACGAGGAGTCGAACCTTGTTGCCTTCTAATGGCTCTAGGGAGGTCTGCATAAGGTCACTGACTCTACCGGCCCGGTGTGACACTTACCCGATCATGGGTCAGGGCAGAAGGGCTCATTCTGATTGCCGATCAGGGCGCTGAGGCATCAAATTCCATTCCAAAGGGAATGCTGGCGCTGTGACTTGACCGATTGTTTTCGATTCCGGATCAACAGTTTCTGCAATCTTGGCAATCCTGGCCGGTTAGTTTGGAGGGGTGACAAACTATTGGTTCAAAGAAATGGGCATTTTGCTTGTTAAACCCAATTTCGGGGTATACCCCGTAGAAATAGTGGATGGCAGGCCATGAAAACCCTCGTTGTAGGTGGTGCTGGATATATCGGGAGCATCGTTGCCTCCGAGTTGGTTGAGGCCGGCCACGATGTGAGCGTTCTCGACGACCTTTCCCGCGGAACGGCCCAGGTTGAGGGAACTACCTTCTACGAGGCGAGCCTCCTAGACCCTGAGTCGCTTGATGGCGTGCTCGCAAACGGGTTTGATGTTGTGCTCCACTTTGCAGCGCTCGCACTTGTGCCTGAGTCAGTTGCGGAGCCAGAGCTCTACTTTCGAGTCAATGTCGGCGGCACGCTCAATCTCCTAGAGGCGATGAACGCCCATGACATAAAGCGCATTGTCTTCTCCTCTACGTGTGCTGTCTATGGAGAGCCGGCGACGGTTCCGATTACTGAGCAATTCCCGAATAACCCCACCAACTCCTATGGAGCATCAAAGTTGGCTGTTGATCACTTGCTTACTGCTTGGACCACAGCACGCAATTCATCTGCAGTGAGCCTGCGCTACTTCAATGTTGCTGGAGCCGCTCACGGGCTTGGCGAGCATCATGAGCCAGAGACGCACATCATTCCGATCGTGCTTGACGCAGCGGCAGGCACGCGCTCCCATGTTGAGATATTTGGCACCGACTACCCAACGACCGATGGAACCGCGGTTCGCGACTACATCCACGTCCTAGATCTTGCGACCGCGCACATCCTTGCGATCGAGGCCACATCTACCCCGGGGCGACGCATCTATAACCTCGGTAATGGTGCCGGATTTAGTGTGCGCGAGGTCATTGAGACTGCCGAGCGAGTTACTGGTCGCTCGATTCCCGTCGTTGAGTCTGGGCGGCGTGCTGGTGATCCCGCACAACTCATCTCGGCTAGCGACTTGATACGAAGCGAACTCGGGTGGGTGCCGCTCTATCCCGAATTAGAGGGCATGATTGCCGATGCCTGGGAGCATCGCGGTCACTAAGCAAGGCGTTACAGGCCAGGGTTGTTGCTCCGATTCGCAAAGCGATTGTTGTCGCGTACCTTCGAGTACTCAGCGAGCACAGGGTCAAGTTGTTTGGGCGTTGCCGCGTGGAGAATTACTCCGTCAGCACCCTGGGCAAATTGATCCTGAATACGCGAAGCGCATGTTGCGGCATCACCCTGAGCGCTAGCAGCTAACCATTCGTCTGGAATGAGGGATGCGATGTGCTCAAGTTGCTCGCGCGTTGCTTTTGCATCGATCGCTCCCCCGATACTTGCCACAGTCTCATCTGCTTTAAATCGCGTGAGCACTGCTGGGTCCCAACCGTTTACGTTTACTAAGAGATCTCCGTAGGCCTGCATATATGTAGCCATGCGACCAACCAACGAGCGCAGTCGACGCTCCTCGGGAAGATCACACGCGACCGCAAGCACGGACCAAATCTTTACCGACTCCGGGTCTCTACCGGCCTGCCCTGCTGCGCTACGTATCTCGCTAACGCAACGGCCAAGTGCCTCATCGGAGAAGAAAGTATGGAGGATCACTCCGTCCATAACACGCCCGCCGAATTGCATTGCCTTGGGCCCGAGTGCTGCCATCAAGATCGGGATGTTCTCATCGAATGTTGGGTCGAGCCCGAGATATGGATATGCACCGGCTGGGCCGTCGTGGCCAAAGATGGTCTCGCCATGCCAGAGGCGACGCATCAAGCCCACGAAGTCCTCCATCTGATCGAAGGTGACACGCTTCGCTCCGATGGCGTCGAATAGAAAATCGAAGCCACGACCGATCCCGAGAGCAAAGCGCCCACCAGAGAGTCGATGGACAGTTGCACCCCAGGTTGCAGTGACTAGGGGGTGTCGGGTGTTGTGATTGGTCACACCGGTAGCGATGCCTAATCGCGTGGTGACTGCTGCCGCTGCTCCGGTAAGCGCCGCTGCCTCTTTGACGTTGAAGCGCTCAGATATGAATACAGAGCCCAGGCCAAGGGTCTCAGCATCGCGACACTCGTCGAGCAGGTCGCCCGGGTTCTCCGTGTGGCCAGCGAGGCCGTAGAAGCCGAGCTCTGGGAAGGAATTGTCAGTCATATTCACCTCTGAATCGAATGTTGTCGGGGCCACGGTAACGGAGTGGGGGGTCAGACTCCACTAGCGTCTCGCAACCGGGAGGTGGCGCAGCCAGGTAGCGCACCACGTTTGGGACGTGGGGGTCGCGGGTTCGAATCCCGTCCTCCCGACGCTTAGCGTCTGAAATCGCTAGATTTTACGTATAGGAATAACAGTATTAAAGACAGTATTAAGAACACGCGGATGTAGCTCAATGGTAGAGCCCCAGCCTTCCAAGCTGGCCATGCCAGTTCGATCCTGGTCATCCGCTCCACGCATCACCGAAGGCCAGAGGGAATTCTCGGGCGTGACAAGGCCTTCACCCCAAAGGTTGACATAGTCACCTGCCAACCAACCTCCCTTCAGCACACCCGCTCTTCTGGGTCCTCGAACCACGCTGATCTACTAATAGTTGTTGACGCACCGATACGTATGCATTTATGCTTACGGTATGGATCTCGGTCAGCTCGTCACCAATGCTAAAGAATCGGCGAACATACCGATCCGCAAACTTGCTGCCGACGCTGGCGTCGCCGGCAGCACGATCACTCGCATCCAGGCCGGCTCTGTCGACCCCTCTGTTAGCACGCTGGCGCGCATTCTGAACGCCGCGGGCTACGACATTGAGATAGTCGCAACGCCCCACGGTGCACGCAAGCATCCGCGGCTGGCCGATCTCATCGACGCTTGGTCCTATCGCGACTCCACGATTCGCCTGGAATGGAGTCGTTGGCGAACGTTCCTCGATCGCCTCGCCCTGCACGCCGAGAACCTGCCAGAAGCGATCTACACCTCGCCACCGCCATCCGGAGACCAAATCATCGACAATCTTCTTGCGGCCATCGCAGAAAAACTCGCGGACGACGCGAACCTGCCGCGACCATCGTGGACCAAAAACGTTGAGAAGCTCGCGACGCCATACAGACCAGCAACGGCACGCAATCTCGCCGAGGCAAACATCCCCCAACAGTTAGCAGAGCGCGGACTCATGATCGACACCGCCAGCCTTTGGCGTCCCGGCAGGACCGTCGGTGTTTGACTCCCCCCTCGACGCCGCTCAAATCAGGCGATACCTGACCGAACTCGCCGACACGCTCCACGATGATCAACAGAGGACCGTGATCATCGTCGGAGGCGCACTACTCGCATGGCACGGGCTACGCGAGTCGACTCATGACGTCGATTCAATCAAGCGACTCGACACAGTGCTGAAAAATGCCGTTATGCGTGTCGCCCAGCGTTACGACCTCGCCCCTAAATGGCTCAATGATTCAGCTGCCGCGTTCATACCGGCCACTTTCAAACCCGATGAGTGCGAGATACTGCTCGAACATCCGCAGCTTCTTGTCCTCGGCATACCATGGAATCAACTATTTCTCATGAAACTCTTTGCGTCGCGCGCCACCGACACCGAGGACATCGAAGCAATCTGGCCGCGCTGCTCATTCGGCACAGTCGATGAGGCAGTACTGGCATTCTACGAGGCGTACCCGCACTCCCCGCACGACGAGTACCTCGCGGACCACATCACGCGCATCATCTGATACCCAATGCACCGGCGATACCCTGCACATATCCAGGTACCGGTTGCAGCGCAACGTTAAGTAATAAGCGCATTATCTATTACGACGCTCCGGGAGGAGATGCCGCTACCGCTCTGGAGTACCGATCCGGGGTCGATACACCGGTCACTGCTACTGCGACTACATGGTCCCCTTAACAAGACGCTCCAATAAAGAGGACGGACTCGTAAACAAGAGCCACCAGCATGAAAATGGGGAAAAATGCTGAGTAAATACTGGACCTAGAGAGACCCTCGGCGCCGGCGAACCCACAACGCAGATCGCTCCCCTAGCGGAACTGCATCACGCCATCATCGACGTGGCTCTTGCGGAAGAGCTTTCGGTCGTGGGCATAGTCCTGCGGATTAATCCAGGGTGCACGATCGCCTTGATGGGGCATGAGGTCCATGTGTCGCTGCATGTACCCGGGAGTAAAACCCTCAACCCACGCGCGCTCAGGCATATCGGCATCCTCAGGGCGGAGGCGAGGCGTGCACTCAACCGCACCTATTGACTCCATGTGGTTGAGGAGTCTGCATACGTACTCGCAGATGAGGTCGGTTCTAAGCGTCCACGAAGCATTTATATAGCCGAATGAAGACGAGAGGTTTGGAACCCCTGAGTATGCGAGGCCCTTGTAAGACCAAGTATCCGCAAAATTAATCGGCGTGCCATCTATCGAGAACTCGACCCCGCCGAGCGTCAGCATCGATAGGCCGGTAGCAGTGATGATGATGTCGCAATCAAGTTGCTCACCAGAACCAGTCTCAATCCCGGTCTCATTGAAATTGGCGACAGTGTCTGTGACCACAGATGCACGGCCCTCGCGCATATCGGAGAAGAGGTCGCCGTTGACAACCAAACAGACGCGCTGATCCCAAGGATTGTAGGAAGGCGTGAAGTGCTTCTCGACGTCGAAGCCTTCACCGAGTTGCTTGCGCACAGAGTCGATTAAGAACTTCTTGACATCCTCTGGCTTCTTGCGCGACCTGCGATAGAAGAATCGCTGCATGTTTGTGTTCTTCCAGCGAGTTATGCGATACGCAAGCATTGCCGGGAGCAACTTGTTAAGGCGATTGGCGATTCGATCGACATCTGGACGCGAGACCAAAAAGGTAGGCGAGCGCTGCAGCATCGTTACATGTGCCGCAGTTTTGGCTAGTGAAGGCACCAGTGTGATTGCCGTGGCTCCTGAACCGATTACCACAATGCGCTTACCAGCGATCTCAATATCTTCTGGCCACGCCTGCGGATGAATAACCTCGCCCCTAAAGCGATCGCGGCCTTCAAATACTGGCTCGTGCCCGCGTGAGTACGAGTAGTAGCCGGAGCACATAAAAAGGTATCCGCAGGTAAAGCGAACCTCCTCACCGGTCTTGAGCTGCGTTGCTTTCACAGTCCAGCGGGCAGTCTCGCTCGACCAGTCTGCGCTATCAACATGCATCGAGTAGCGAATCTTCTTATCTATACCTGACTCTGTTGCCGTGTCTCTCAGGTACTTCAAGATTGATGGACCGTCAGCGATTGCTTGCTCTGCAATCCATGGACGAAACTCAAAACCCAAAGTGTGCATATCGCTATCCGAACGAATACCTGGATAGCGAAATAGATCCCAAGTGCCACCTAGATCTTCGCGCCCTTCGAGGATAGCGACACTGCGATGTGGGCTGCGATGCTGAAGATGCCACGCGGCACCAATCCCAGAGATACCAGCGCCGACAATGATTACGTCAAAGTGCTCCACGTGCGCAGCCTCCTTAGGTTTAACGACGAAGCCCACGCTAACCAACTGCGTTCGCGTTACACAGAATCTCTTGCGCGAAAGTTAAGAAGCCTCAGCTGCTTTCGCAAGGTTCTCGAGAGTTATCTCCATATTTGCCCGGTTATGCACCGAGCGATCCCCGACTCCGCTGATTACCTTGCCGAGCCCAGCTGCAATCGATCCTCTGTGATCAACCCAACTGTGGGTCACGCTGCACCCAGTAGAGGTGGGCTCAATCTCGTATACCCAGTCGCACCAATCCTTGCCGCTGACCATGAGTCCAAACGAGAACTTCTTGGGAGCATCGAAGCCGTTTATCTCAACCTTTGTAGACCAAGACTTCTTGCCGTTTTTGTTGCGACCTTTAAAGCGAGCACCCATAGCGGGACCCGTAACTCCTTTAGCCCACTCTCCGCCCTTGTTCTCAGGCGACCACTCCCCCATGCGAGGAAGATCAACGATTAGCCCCCAAACCTTCTCCGGGCTTGCAGAGATATCACGCGTAACTGAAACAGGGTTTCCCATTTTTCTCTCCTTGAGATTCACTATTAAATCAAAGGGTTATTTGATTAAAGAAGTTCACAATACTGACCGATCGTACAAGTTAATTTCTTCTTCTTAACGACCCCAGCGCATCTCTGGGAGCGTGATAGAGACCCCAGGTGGGCGTTGCTCTCCTGCGTTGTGTGCAACTTCAAAGCGGTACTCACCGGCGGGTAGGTACCAAGAGTGCGTATCCACATCTCTCCAAGCGATACTGCGCAGACTAATTACTAAGGTCGCCTCAGCAGCCTCCCCGGCGGGAACCTCGACCCGCGCAAAACCACCAAGGCGACGCATCGCACGGTCAATCCCTGGGTCTGGAGGGGTCACATAAACCTGCACCACATCTGCGCCATCGCGCACCCCCGCGTTGAAGGTTGTAGCCCTAACCTCAACCACCTCGCCGCGAACCTCCGCCGCTACTCCAACATGATCAAAGTGCGTATAAGAAAGCCCAAATCCAAAGGGGTACGCCGCTCTAGCTTCACGGCGATCGAGCAACCATTGACCATGGAGGCCGTCGTATGTAACTGAGGTCGCCTCAATATCAAAGAGAGGGAGATCGGACTCTGATGCGGGTACAGCGAATGGAAGCCGGCCACTTGGGTTGGCGGCACCGAGCAGAAGGTCGGCTAGCGCGTGACCCCCCTCCATACCCGAGTACCACTGCTGAAGAATCGCCGGAACCTCTTGGTCCCACTCACTAGTAAGCACCGCGCTACCAGAGATGATTACGGCAATCGTGCGCGGGTTAACAGCGAGAACAGACCTAAGTAGTGCAATATCTGCGTCTGGGAGTCGAAGCGAAACCCGATCGCCTCCGACTGAGAACATCACGGCCCCTGGCTTCTTTACTAACGCCTCGGGGATCTCCCACTCGTGCTCTGCAACGAACTCCGCAAACTTCGCGAGCAGCTCTGGATCATCGTGCTTCGGGATGAGGTGACCAAGATTGGCGTTGTCGTTTGGACCTCCGATGAACTCTCCCTCGTCGAGTCTGTCGTACCCAACAATGACGACTGCAACATCAGATTTTGCGGCGAGCGCCACAGCGGCCGCTAGATCGTCGGCAGGAGCAGTGCGCACATCTACATGCCCAAGCGCTGCGGAGAGGCCAGCGAACGGAGTGACGACGGTTGGCGACATCACATCGCTAGAGCCCCCATCGCCGAGGTTGCGCACATCAGCGAATCGCCCCAATACGCAGAGGCGAGCGAGCGTTCCCGGGTCCAGTGGAAGGAGAGGCGCTCCATCAAATGATTCATTGCGCAGGAGTACAGCTGACTTTCGGGCTGACTCAAGTGAGAGACCGCGATGCTCATCGCATGCAAGTACCTCAATCGGTTCAACCGGCATTGCCCCCACCCCAAAGCGCAGCATTGTTGAGAGGGTTCGCGCTACGGCGGCATCTACAGACTCAACACCGAGACTCCCATCCGCCACAGCAGCAACTACGGGAGCATGCCGAATCATTCTGTATGGCATCTCTACATCGAGACCAGCTTTTACAGACTTGACTCCATCACGTAATCCAAAAATCCAGTCCGAGACGACGAAGCCTTCAAAACCCCACTCGCCACGAAGAATCTCCGTGATGAGCGCATGGTTCTCGCCACACCATTCACCGTTGACCGAGTTATACGCAGTCATCACTGAAGCAATACCCTCGTCAATGATCCTAAGAAAATGCGGAAGGTAGACCTCATGGAGGGTCCGCTCATCGCAGGTGATATCCACTTTGAAGCGCGAGTTCTCTATCGAGTTCATCGCAAAATGCTTTACGTTTGCCATAACTCGCGTCTGAAGCCCGCGCGTGAGAGCCGCACCCATCTCCCCTACGTGGTGCGGGTCCTCGCCATAGGTCTCCTGAGCGCGGCCCCATGCCGGGTGGCGAAGCAGATTTACGCAGACCGATCCACCGAGGTCCGCTCCTGTTGCGCGCATCTCTCTGCCGATCGCTGCGCCGATTCTCTCCTCAAGATCGAGATCAAAGGATGCTCCGCGCGCCATGCTCACCGGATATGCAGTGGCGCCTCCGATGACAGCTCCGCGCGGACCATCGCTGAAATAGAATCCAGGGATACCGAGGCGCTCGAGCACCATCGCTGGGAACGGTCGCTTGTGGTGACCAAGGTGCCCGATATCTGTAATGCCTGCCCAGAACGGCGAGCCACCATCTAAAAGGCCAAGGCGCTCATCGAGAGTCATCGACTCAACTAGTGCTCTGGCCTCAGACATTGAGTCAGCACCGCTAGCGACTCGATCACGTGCTATCTCGTATGGGGTACTCAACTTTGTTCTCCGATCATGAGTGAAGTGCTGACGATAGGCGATCCAACTGACATGGGGATGCGACAGGTCGAGGGCGTCTTAGCCCTAACGCCTCACCCGTGACGACAACCCCTTCACCCCTCAGCAATGCTTCTTGCGTCATCGGGACTTTGGGGACGACGCAACAAGCTTCATGCAAGTGATGCAGTCGCGGCCGTTTGGTCTTGCATGAACTGGCATCAAGTCGACATCGCCCCAACTGCTGGGCTGCGCATGGATTGGAGGAGCGGCCGTTGCATGCTTTGGGAACCTATCTCCGACGATGGCCGAGTCGGGCACCCAGGTTCGTGCTCCAGAAATTGCCACTAGGTGCATTCTTGCTGGCGTGCTATCCATAACGAAGCATCACCCGAAAGGCCGTTCCGCCAACGTTCTTGGTTGTGGGACATTCGCAGTGCTGATTGGGTTATTTATTGGCGCATCAAAATCCCAATGGTGGCTATTCCATGGAGGCTTTGCTCTCGTAGATGATTCCCAGCCTCGCTAGGACTGTATTTGCTGCTTGGATGGCGTTGCATCCGCCTTAGTAACAGCGCTCGCATACGCGCTACTAACCTGACTGGTGTCGCTAGGGTAAGGGCGTGGACCTCAGAGAACGTGGAGACGGAGCGCAGCGCCACCCGTGGGAAATTGTGCGAGCCAAATTTTTTTGTGAGTTGATTCAGTCCCATGTTGAGCTCTCAACACTCACAAGTCTCGTAGATGTAGGAGCCGGCGATGGATGGTTCGCTCAAGAACTTCTGCCGATGCTCCCTAGCAGCGCAACTGTTACGTGTTGGGATGTCAACTACTCGCCCGACGACCTAGAAGCTGAGCTCCCTGAGCGAGTAATTCGAAGTATTTCTCGACCGAATGAATCAGCAGGGCTGGTGACCCTTTTAGATGTTCTTGAACATATTCCTGACGACGCAGGATTCCTGCGCGACGAATTGGTACCACTGATTGGGAAAAACGGGAGACTGGTGATCAGCGTCCCTGCTCATCCAAGACTCTTCTCAGACCATGACACTGCACTCGGGCATGAGCGCCGCTACCGAAGGAGCGACCTTCTTGCAATACTTGGTAAAAGTTTTGAGGTTCTAGAGTCGGGTCCGCTGTTCTCCTCTCTTCTTGGACC
>CAFBNL010000024.1_pt1 | contig 17818 bp, 16 predicted proteins | sample 7269241 | NCBI WGS metagenome assembly CAFBNL01 (sample SAMEA6814093, study PRJEB35770) | uncultured Actinomycetes bacterium | biome: Freshwater; feature: Freshwater reservoir; material: water | place: Czech Republic | collected 2017-05-23 | depth 30m m
CGTGCAAGGTCAGCTAGCACGCGTTCGCGCACAGCCTTTGCCTCTGCGAGCATCTCTCGCCCAGTCTGGCGCGCTTGCTCAATCTCGCTCTCGCTCTCAATGCGTGCACGCTCGCGTACCTCTGCTGCATCGCGCTCAGCTGTCTCAAGAGTTGAAGTAGCCGCAGCCGTTGCGCCAGATTGAATCGCAGCAGATGTCTCTTCGGCCGCTGCTACTAGCGCACTAGAGATCTCGTTAGCTGAATTTACTTGAGTAGTTGCAGCCTCTTCAGCTGCATCGCGCATCGTCTTTGACTGCTCCTCGGCGTCTTTGAGTATCGCGGCTGCTCGCTCCTCTGAGCGCGTCCGAATATCCTCCGCGGCGCTCTGAGCTGAGCGCAGTACTCGCGCTGTCTCCTCCCCTAACGCGGTGAGAAGCTCCTGATCCGTCGGGGCCTTAGGGCTGCGCAGTTGCTCCTCTAAGGACTCAATTCGAGACCTGAGAGAATCCTCGCGCTCGGAGATTGCAGCAACCTCTTCCGCTACGCGGCTGAGGAACGAACGCACCTCTGCCTCGGAGACGCCACGCACGGCCTTAGCGAATGAGCGCGAAGCGATCTCGTCGGGGGTTAATTTTGGACTGCTCGACACCGCGAGCCGGCGAACATCACCGCCTGCCACTACGCACCTCCACCTTTTACGTGATACCGAAAGCTTCCTCTGAGACCAGAGTTGCCAATGTTACGGGTGTTGGGACCCCAATGCGAGTGACTATGAATAAATTTGGGGCATAAATTCTGGAATAGGCATCTCTCTATCGATGCTCTATTGATTTAAAACCCTTCAGGGTCTGAGATCGCTCGAGGCGTAATGGCCCCGCCGCCGTTATTTGAGAGCACCATTAATGCATCCTCGAGGCTCTTGACGCCCAGGATGCGCATACCTTCGCACTTGAGGCCGCTCGCATCCTTCTCCTCGCCCACCGGAACAATCATCAAGTGGGCACCGGCTGAGCAAGCCGCCACACTCTTCTGACGAACGCCACCCACAGCGCCAACCACACCATCGGCCGAGATCGTGCCGGTTACAGCTACATCTCTCCTACCGGGCAAGGAGCCTGGCGTCATCTTGTCGAGAATTGCCAAAGCAAATGAAAGGCCTGCGCTTGGACCGCTAACTGGACCTGGATCTATTGAGATATCGACTGGAAACTCGTACTTAAGATCTTTCGTAGCCGGAGCGATCCCGATAAAAGGCTTGCCTTTTAGCTCTCCGGAACGCGCGACGCGCGACTCCACCTTTATCTCGATCTCCCTTGTGGCAGCAGTTGAATTCCCTTGGCGAATCCTTCGAGTTACCTGAAAAATAAACTCTGCCCCAGCGGGGAGTGATTGAACCGTTTCGCCAACCTGTTCGGCGCGCTGAATCTGTTTTGAGTTGATCTCAGTAATTAAGTCTCCGACGCGCAGTCTGCCCTCGGAGGGGCTGCCAGGTGTAACTGCTACAACAACCGCGCCTCCGCCTGTCACCGGGACCTCGTACCCGAGGTAACGAAGCGCTGCAGCCTTTGCATCCTCCTGCGACTCAGTCATCAACATCTGGTTAACTGCTAGATCTTGCTTAGGGGTGCTCCCACCTAAGTATTGGACCTCATCAACAACGGTGTCCTCTGAGGAGAGGGAAGCCTGTAAATATCTCCAGATGTTTGGGCGTTGATTTGAGACAGAGACGGTTAAGAAGAGCAGATCAGATCGAGTCGGGAATGTACGCGCACCCTTAATCTCCACAATCGGGGCAACCGGCGTTGCACTGCCTGGCGAGAAGATCACATACGGGAGTCGGATAACTGTCCCAAGGAATAGAACCACCAAAGTGAGTGGGATTAAAAGGAATCCACATATAGCCAATACGCGAGCCGCCTTGCGGCGAGGCCTAGGCGCTATCGAATACTCCCGATTCGGCGGTGGTGGCCAGGAAGCATCGATCTCTGGAGCGCTTATCGACCCCGCTACCGGGGTGGCATCGCTCTCTGCAGGTATATCGCTTGGAGGCTCCATCAAGATCCAAAGCATCGCACGAAAATTAAAGCCAAGCATGCCGCAACACAGCGAATATTAAAAAGGCCGAATATTTGAATTAAGACCTATTTGAATTAAGACCCTTTGAATGAGAGAGCGTCCATTCAACCTGCTGGGCTGGCAAATAAGGTGAGGTGGGCAGGGAGTGCGAATATCAGATATCGAACTACCCAGGAGACGTAATCCCAGATAACGCGGAAGGCCAATCGATTTCAAGCGATACCGCATCGATCGTCGATCGCCGTCTCAAGGTGACTCGCCTTGAGGTGACGCGCCTTGGATTCAAAGCCTCGCTCTCATCAGAGCAGCGCGCACTGTTGCTCACTGCAATGGGTGGCCCTGATGATCGGGTGCGTGCCGGGGCGCTTGGAGCGATAGTTCGCCTCTCGAGCAATGAGGCAGCGCAAGCAGTCATTGAACCAGCAGAGGTTCAGGAAGCGTGGCGTAGTGCACAGGTTGATCAGAGCCCCAACGTGCGCAGGCGCGCAGCCGAGCTCGCCCCCAAAGTTAGCGATCTGCCGATAGAGCTTGTTATTGAGCTTGTTGCCGATTCTGATGTCACAGTCGCCGAGGCGGCCGCGTGGGCACTCGGCGAGATGACCGGCGAGGATTATCCAAAAGAAGACGCAGGGCTAGCCGATGCGACACTAGAGAAGTTCGCCCTAAGCCATAAAGATGCACTTGTTCGAGAAGCATGCGTTGCAGCCCTAGGCGCCCGCGGAGTAGGGCTCGCCACCATTCTTGCTGCGTGTAGTGATAAGCCTGCGATTAGGCGCCGAGCTGTATTGGCACTCTCTCCATTTGAGGGTCCAGAGGTTGACGCAGCGTTAGAGAATGCACTCACAGACCGCGACTGGCAGGTTCGACAAGCCGCAGAGGATCTTCTCGGGATTGATGCAGGGCAGCAAGACGACGCAGATGCCGGCGAGGATGAAGCCGGACAACTCGGCTGCTAGCAGTTCTTAGCGAATCAGGTTCGCGCGTTCCCCATAAACATGTCCTTCAGAAGGTCGAAGGACTCCAGGCATCTCCCCGCTCCCTCCACGACACACTCAAGCGGAGCCTCAACTAAACGCACTGGAAGAGAGGTCTCCTTTGCAATGCGCAGATCGAGCCCACGGAGCATTCCTCCCCCACCGACCAGATTGATGCCATTCAAAATTAAGTCTTGCGCCAATTCAGGCGGCGTCTGCCCTAGTGCGGAGATAACCGCATCGCAGATAGCACGTACCTGCTCCTCAATCGCCTCGCGTACCTCCTCCGGGGTAAGCACAATCGTCTTTGGCAATCCAGAGGCAAGGTCGCGTCCACGAACTTCAGCGCGGAACTCATTCGGGGTTGGGAATGCGGAACCAATCGCCAACTTGATCTCTTCAGCGGTTCGCTCGCCGATTGCAATTCCATACTCGCGTCTTACAAACGCTTGGATCGCAGCATCGATATCGAACGAGCCAACTCGCACTGCTTCTAGAGCGACAATTCCACCTAGCGAAATTACTGCAACCTCAGTGGTTCCTCCACCAACGTCAATAACCATGTTGCCAAGGGGCTCGTGAATCTGAAGCCCTGCACCTATAGCGGCTGCCATCGGCTGCTCAATGAGATATGTCGCGGCCGCCCCAGCACGTCGCGCTGCCTCTAGAACTGCGCGCTGTTCGACGTGCGTAATCGCTGAAGGAACACATATCAAAACACGCGCTCTGTAAATACGCGAGACTCCTGCACGCTGGAACAACAGGCGAATCATGCGTTGAGTAATGTCGAAATCAGTAATTGCACCGCCCCGGAGCGGTCTCACAGCGACTATGTACCCAGGGGTTCGACCAATCATCTGCCACGCATCGTGCCCCATCGCAAGCACATCTTGGGTGCGCGAGTTAAGTGCGATAACTGTTGGCTCGTTGAGAATGATTCCCTGACCGCGCGCGTAAACAAGCGTGTTGGCAGTCCCAAGATCAATTGCTAGGTCTCGTGCCATCTCACTTGTCCTTGTGGTGTCTGAACAATGAAGTCTTAGGGCGAGGGGCGAGAGCCTCGCGGCGCTTCTCAAAGTCGTTGATGCCATGGTGCAGACCGCTAGGCCCACGGTGACGGATCACAACAATTGTTACCCCAACAATTATCGCAATGGCGATGAAGACTAAATAGATCATGAGGCTAAGCCCTGAAAGCTCTTTGTCGCATCAGGACTTCTTAAATTACTGCCCTGAATCGCTTCAGCGTCTAGGCCCCAGTCAGATCCACCGCTCCAGTCTTCGCGCTTCCAGATCGGCGCGGTTACTTTGAGCGTGTCTATTAAGAATCGTCCTGCCTCGAAGGCTGCATCGCGGTGCGGTGAACTGACAACTACGACTACAGCCGTATCCCCGACAGCGAGAACCCCGACGCGGTGGAGAATTGCTACGCGGTTTATCTCCACCCAACGGATACGCGCCTCGCTAGTTAATTCGGAGAAGACTCTCAGAACCTGATCCTCATAGGCCTCGTACTCGAGCGAAGTTACGCCATCACGATCGATTGAGTGATCTCGCGCTACCCCGAGAAAACTTACGACTGCACCGCTATCTGGCGTAGTTGCCCATGCGGTTGCAGCCTCGCTTGGGAGGGGGTCGCCCGAGATTGCGAGCCATTCATCTCGGTTAGTTGGGGGGTGCACACTCAACATTGTAGGGAGTCGGGGCGCGACCGCACGTGGGCAGAGCCTCGGTACACTTTTGCGTCATGCCTCGGAAGACACCAAAATCAGGCTCCGAAGGGGCAAACGGCGAGAATCCTGAGCCTGCAGGCGGGGAATCTGGCTCTACGAGAGGGTGGATTCATCCCTCCGAGCTCGGCTCACGTTTCGATGCAGTGGACGCCAAAGATCGCGCTGTTGAGACGCCGCAGAGTTCGCCATCCACTAGCGACGATAAGCGCACTCGAGAATCTCGCGACAGGTTGCTGCGGCGATCTGTGATTAGTTGCGCAGCATTGAGCATTGCATTTGGCGGTATTGCGCTCTGGAGATATGCGTCGGTGCAGTCCGATGGGGGCTCAGCAGGAGGTGGGAGCTCAGAGGCTCTAGCGGCGACTACCGGGGCGTCTAAAGGCAACTTAGAAGGTGCCAACGCCTCAGTAACAAGTTCAATAGCAGCGGTCCATCTCCATCAAGGTGCAGAGGTCTCCACAATCTCTGGAATATGCGTCAAAGGAGGGATCGTCACTGCGTCAGGCCCCGTCTCTCGAGATGGGTTTCAATTAACTGGAGTTCAAATAACTGGGGTTCAAATAACTGTTGCTCTTGAGTCTCTTCAGGAAGGTGCTCAAACTGCTAGTGAGCATGCAGTCTCCGTAAGTTCAGTCGACGAATTATCGGGACTCGCCTACCTCACTGGATACCAATGCCCAGAGTCTCAACTATCGATGGAGCAGGCGCGGCGGTGGCGCTCCGGTGAGGCATTGGTTATCGCTGCTCGGCCAACAAGACAACCCCGCTCGACTCAGGTACGCGCGCAAGTATTTAGTGAAGGCGGAGTCGTAGCGAAGACGCAATTTGGGAGAACAGGTGATGCAGTTCTGCTCCCAATTTTGGAGGGCGGCTCCAAGCAACCCACTAAATCTGTTACCGACTCGAGTGCAATCGGTACCGCACTTGTTAATTCGAGCGGCGAATTCATGGGCGTAGTGATCGCCGAGGCAATGGGTTCATACTTAGCGATCCCATCGTCGATGGCGCGCAGAGTGATCTCCCAATTCATAAACGGCGAGAGAGTAGAGGCCGGGTGGCTCGGGCTTGAACTAGATACCGACTCCAAGATTCTCGCTGTCTCAGCTGGATCACCAGCCGAGGGCGCGGGGATTCTTGTCGGTGAACAGATCTACGCCACCGATGGCGCACGCACCGCCGGAGTCGAGACCCTATTGGCGTACCTGCAGGCCCAGGCACCTGGTGATCGGGTCTCACTCACAATGGAGAATCAAGGGCGAACCCGTGAGGTCATCGTGATTCTTGGGTATCGCCCCGCAGACGAGGGCTCCTAACTCTCGAATCAATCCAGCCACTCAAGCAAGAAGCGACTCTGCACACTTGACGGGCTCCACGATTTTAAGTTCATTGCCCCTGAGGCGGCATTTAGAGCCGCGCGGTGGGAGGATAGAGAAATGGAGAATCAATTAACCCCTGCAGGAGAGTCCCCACGAGTAGAGGACTCCGATTCCGCCCCCATCGTGCTTAGCGATTTGGATCGCGACCTATTAAACGCCCTCCAGTGGGATTTCCCAATAGTGACGAGACCATTCGCCGCCATTGCTGAACGCTTAGGCGTCGAGGAGTCAGTGGTCCTTGAGCGTGTCAACGCAGTAAAAGAAATTGGCGTGCTTCGCCAGATGTCTGCCATTTTTGATACGCGCGCCCTCGGGTACCAATCAGCGCTCATCGCTGCACGAGTGGCTCCGGAGCACATCGACGCAGCGGCGGCAATTATTAACGAGCACCCCGGTGTAAGCCATAACTACAAGCGCAATCACTCCTACAACCTTTGGTACACCCTCGCGACTCCTCCTGGCGAGGATTTCGACGCCCATGTCGAGACGCTTCATCAAACAAGCGGGTCACTAGTAACACGCAAACTCCCAACACTGGTGCTCTACAAAATCGGCGTCAAGCTCGATATGACGGGTAAGACCGCCGCAAATGCAAAAGCAGAGGTACTGGCACACGAGAAGCCAGAGCGTCGCGCGGATATGCCGGCCCCTGTTCTCTCAGCTCTCGAGATGACTGCAATCTCGGTGGTCCAGGCAGACCTACCAGTTGTTGAGAGGCCATTCGCCGCACAGGCCGAGGTCATCGGCTGCACGGAGGACGAACTCCTAGAACTTCTCGCCTCATTTTTAGAGCGCAAATTGATGCGGAGATTTGCTGCGGTCATGAATCACAGATCAGCAGGTTTCAAGGCCAATGCAATGGGTGTATGGGCTGTGCCAGAGGACCGTCTTGAAGAGATCGGGCCACAGATGGCGGGATTTGCAGCAGTTAGTCATTGCTACCGCCGCCCTACATATGAAGACTGGCCGTACACGGTATTCACAATGGTGCATGGTCGCAACGCTCGAGACTGTGAAGCCACCATTGAGGCAATCCGCGATGAGACCGGCGTCGATGAGCACGCTCTTCTCTGGTCGATCAAGGAATATAAGAAAGTCCGAATTAAATACTTCACTGACGACTGGTCCGATTGGACAGCGAAGAACCTCTCCACCTCAAACAAAAGCTGAGGCGTTTACTTCTTCTTTCTCAACCTCGAGATTAGAAGAGAACTAATGGTGAATACACCGAGCGCGATGCCAGCGCGTCTCAACAAACTAGGGGCAGGTGGCGAATCGATCCCCTTTAACACTCCACCCGCGACTGCATCCTTCAATGCATCCTTGCTGCTATACCTCGGTATCCACCCTGCATCTAAGAGTTTCTTGTTGGAGATAAATACGGGATATTGAAGATATGGAACAACCTCGGCAGGGATTTCTCCAATCCTAAGTCGCGAAGCTCTAAGGAGAAGCCGCTCTAGAAGTTCTGCAGGCAAAGCGGGTACCCATGATCGCCCGAGTAATTCCTCGACTGACTCCAGCGTTACGACACCGTTCGCACAGAGGTTGTAAGCACCGTCCAAACCATTGACTATTGCAAACGAGATTGCGCTCGCTACATCCTCAGGGTGAACAAATTGGAGTGAGGCCTTAGTTCCACGCACCCGAAGTCGCATCGGGCCAGCGAGCACTCGAGACCACATGTGATCTGCACCGCGGCCTATAACCGGGGCGCTGCGCAGTGTGACAACGCGTATTTCTGGGTGCTCAAAGCGCCAATCAAGTAGACGCCTCTCAACCTCTGCTGCATAGACCGCCGGAAGAAAACCCGGTATGGGTCGAATGGCGGAGTCCTCTGTAATCTCGTCGGGGTTAGTCGGCCATGCTCCATAGATCGTTGTCGGTATGACCCGCACAATCGTTGTGACTCCCGCAGAGGCACAAGCATCGAGAAGCCGCTGCGCCCCGTCTACGTTGGTTATGGCCGCTAGCGAACCTTGACTTGAGGCATCCACTACCCCAGCCAGGTGCACAACCGTGTCAGCTCCGGCGAGAAGATTCTCAAGCCCAGGGGCAAGCACATCGGCACGAGTGTGGGTGGAGTCACTGACCTCCCCATCTGATTCGAGGATATCGATACCGCGCAGGCTGGTTATTGAAATATCGCTAGAGAGCCGCTTGAGCAATGCTGTTCCGATAAATCCTGCGCTTCCAGTCACAACGACGTTATGGCTCCGCGGGGCGACCGGTAATCCATCCCCACTCTTATCTACACTGACCATGTGAGCGACCTTCCATTCCCGATTGACCCAGACGATAACCCGAGCGACTCAGAGTCGAGCTTCGATCCATTTGGAATGCTCGGTATTCCTGGCTTCGACCCGACGCAGATGAATCTCGCGGATTTAATGCGCTTACTCCAATCCGATGGACCTGTGAACTGGGAGATTGCAAAACAGACAGCAGAGTATGTAGCTCTCGACGGATCCGATGACTCAAGCATCCCATCTACCACTATCTCCGAACTAACTGAACTAGCCCGAATCGCAGGTGACTATGTAGCGAACGAGACCGGAGTTACTGAGGTGTTATCAGCGCCGGTCAAAGTTATCGGCGCTCCAGAGTGGGCCAGAATGCACCTCGGATCACTACGACTACTCCTCGAGACCTTTGCGACAACATTGAGTGGATCACTTGAGGCTGCTCAAGAAAGCGACTCCGAGCATGGCCTTGCGTTTGACCCAACACTGCTCCCGCCCGAACTCGCAGGGCCGCTAAGTGCACTTGGGCTCAGCATGGGGGGCGCCGATCCGTTTGGAGGAATCATGAAAATGATCGCTCCAATCCTTCTTGGTACCCAAGCCGGGTCGATGATCGGATCGCTTGCGCGTAATGCACTCGGACGATACGACCTACCTCTGCCTACATCCGATGCACCGGGGCCAACCTTTGTTCTTGCGAACCTCTTGGAATTTGAGAGCGAGTGGTCAATTGAGCCTCAGGACCTACGCCTCTATATTGCACTCCACGAGGCAGTCCATACATCGATTCGATGCAGGCCTTGGGTTCAGAGCGCTCTTGCTCGAATCGCTAACGAATATGTATCGGGGTTCGATATTGATGTCGCTCGCCTAGAGGAGCAATTTGGTGGGCTAGACCCCACCAACCCTGAATCCATCGCAGCAGCGGCTGAGCAACCAGACGCAATTCTTGGTGCGATGCGCAGCCCACGACAGGAACCAGCCGCTCGCTCATTGCGTTGCTTAGTAATTGCGATGGTTGGTTATGGCGACTGCGTTCTTGAGCATTTAGGGAGACCACTGCTTCCAGAGTTTGGAAAGATCCATGAAGCAGTGCGCAGGCATCGAGTCGATCAAGGCGACTCGGGGCGCTTCGTTGAGAATCTTCTCGGAATACGCCTCGATCGTGATGCAGTCTTGCTTGGGCAGAGTTTCTGTTCAGGAATAGTTGAGAGGGTTGGCTATTCCGGGCTCCACCGACTCTGGGAATCAGAGAGCATGCTCCCAACGCCTAGCGAACTCGAGGCCCCAGGACTCTGGCTGGCTCGAATTGAGTTGCCAGAGGACCCTTCGAACTAATACCAGCACCTCCTGATACCAGCACTTCACGGGAGAAGCGTTACCGCAGAGCCTCAACCTCTTGCACCCCGCGCAGAACTGCACCATTCAACAAGTATGAAGGGGTACCGGTGATGCCGAGCATCATCGCTTCCTCCAAAGCATCAACAATGGAATCTAAGTATCGCTGCTCAGTCATCTCGTTTAAAACTGTGACGGGGTCGAGCCCAACGTCGCTGATCAAGGTGCGGAGAACATCGCTGCGACCTAGATCTAGCCCCTCTTCCCATGCGGCGGAGAAGAAGCGCTCATGTATCTCTGCGTGTTTCCCGTGAGCCCTAGCAACCTCTGCGGCCAAGAGTGAGGGGCGCGAGCTCCAGACTCGATCAGATGCTCGGAGTGTTAAGCCGTCCTCTGAGGCAAGCGCTTTTAAGAATCCATGCTTACCGCGTGGGCGCTCGAGACCGCCGGCAGGGATCTCCGGGTGGAGCTCATAAGCCCTCCATGTGACCTGATTACTCTCGCTACTCTCATCGCCGGGCGGGCGAGCCTTCAGCAGTCTCTTAAAACCAATGTACGCAAACGGACACGCGTAGTCGGACCAAGAAATAATTTTCATGTTGAAGTCCGAGGCTCGGGTCTCGAGTCGTCCTCATAATCATCTCTTGACTCTTGGTCGTCATACAGACTCGGTGCAGTATCCTCAGAGGGTCCGTCATTCGCAACGGCTCTCTCTCCACGCTCTCCCCGGCCCGCCCATGCACCATGCGTTCGGAGCGACCCTATATATGTTGCAGCCGCGAAGGCGAGGCCTAATCCGAGTGCAAAATAACCCTCACGTTCGGTTAACAGGTCGAGTAGAGCAACGGGTATCAAAGCCCCAACTACCCACGCCACCTGGAAGCGCGTCTCAAAACGAGCAAACGCTCTTCCCCGCAAGTGCTCGGGTCCATCGCGCTGCAGAAGACTGTCGAATGCAATCCGCCCACACTGAGCAGAGAGCGCAATAACCAGTACAAGCAGCAACGTCGAGAAACGCTCTGGGTACCGTGCGGCTATTAGAGCCATGAACGATCCAGCGATCAAGGTGGATGAGAGTATTACCTCTTCTCTCGCCCTGCGTCGAGCAATCGGAGCGAGGATTACCCCAACTAGTCCCCCAAGCGCACTCGCCGCCAACACCGCTCCAAAAAACCACTCTGCTTCATTACTAGATCGAAGGTGGAATGCCAAGAAGAATGCAAGGAACCCAACAGAGCCGCGCATGATGGTCATCGCGCTACCAGCGAAGATGATGCTCGGAGCGTGCAGCTCGCCAACCTCTTCTTGAGTCTCAGGGGCGGTAGAGACCTTTGCCTTTGGGATTCGAAGCGCCAAAATCCCGCCGACTAGAAACATGATTGCCCCAAAACGCAGCGACCAAGGCGAGCCGACTAACGCGATTATCCCTGCTCCAAGAACTCCCCCGGCTGTACTCGTAACCACACCAATGAATGCAAGACGCGAGTTCGCATCGACTAGTGCCTCATCTGATTTGACGACTGCGGGCACCAGCGATGCCTTGGCAACTGTGTGCCCTTTCGCAAGTACCAATGCAACAAATGCCAGTGGGTAGAGAAAGAGTGTGTCGAGTCGCCCAGCCATCAGATAACAGGTAAGTGCGCGCCCGAATAGGCCGATGGCCATCAGCGTGCGCCGCCCGGCCTTTGATCTGTCGAGTGCTGGCCCAATAATTGGGGCGACTACTGCAAAAGGCGCCATCGTAAGGAGCAGGTAGAGCAGCACCTGAGAGCGCGACTTGTAGATGTCCTGACTGAAGAATATTGACCCAGCTAGGGAGACCATGAGAAGCGCATCGCCGAATGAGCTCGCACCTTGGGCCACTGCAAGTCGTCCAAAATCATTAAGGGCGTAGGTTTTTGGGTCACGGTGAAGCACAGTGCCCTCCACGGTAGCCCTCATCTAGAGCATGGGCAGGTGCTACTTGGCCTCTTGTTCACCTTCTATCCACCGTAGGGGGCACGTATCGCTGCCAAACCGCAACATGGGTTGTTTAACCTTCTCTTCATGCGCTCGTGTGCCACCTCATTTAGGGTTGGCAACACGCCAGCGCAGCCCAGCGGAACTTCCCCCCTTCCGCTGGACCGCCTGTCGGCCGGGGCGCCCAAGCCCTCGCGGCTCCCCGGCCCGACTCGCGGGGATACCCATCCAAAATGCAACCTCTAGCCCCTCTACGAAGGCTCAAATCTCGGATAGGTAGCATCAAGGATATGGAGCCTGAGATCAACCCATCCGCTAATAGCCAACGCCTTCTCAATCGAGAGCTCTCGTGGCTTGATTTCAACGAACGTGTACTTGCACTCGCCGAGGACTCCACCCGACCATTACTCGAGAGAGCGAAATTTCTCGCGATCTTCTCTACCAACCTCGACGAATTTTTTCAGGTTCGCGTATCTGGTCTTCGTGAGCAGATGCAGGCCGGTATACGAACTCGCTCAGCAGATGGAATGGACCCACTCGCTCAGTTACAGGCGATAAGACTGCGCGTCAACGAATTGGTTGGCCGCCATTCGAGAGTCTTTACAGGCGAGATCGTTGATGCGCTATCTCGCGAGCAAATCCTCTTCCCGGAATGGGAGACCCTCGACGAACAAGACCGAGCCGAGTTAGAGGCGCTCTTCCGCATCCGCATTTACCCTGTACTCACTCCATTGGCAGTCGACCCGGCTCATCCCTTCCCCTTCATCTCGAATCTCTCACTCAACCTTGCGGTTACGGTCCACGATCCAGAGAGCGGAGAGCAGCAGTTCGCTCGTATTAAAATTCCATCAAACCTTCCAAGATTTATTGGCCTGAAAGATGGTCATAGATTCATACCTATTGAAGAACTCATTTCGCGCAATCTCGGGGAGCTCTTCTTCGGCATGCAGATCATTGGATGCCAAGCATTTCGCGTAACGCGCGATGCGGATTTTGAGCTAGAGGATGAAGCAGCCGATCTAATTGAGGCAATAGAGAGCGTATTGGTCCAACGCAAGCGATCGGGCGATGTAGTTCGACTCGAGGTAGGCGCAGATATGCCTGCCGATGTGCTCGATATGCTCTGCCGCGAGCTTGAATTCTCCCTACATGAGGTCAATATCGTCGATGGTCCGCTCGATCTATCCGGCCTCTCGACGATCTACAAACTTGATCGACCCGAACTGAAGGATGAGCCATGGACTCCCATCACCCCTGCGGCGCTATTAAGAGCAGAGGGAACTCCTGACATATTTCGAACTCTCCGCAGCCGAGACATCCTCGTGCACCACCCCTACGAATCTTTCGCCGGCTCGGTTGAGGCATTCGTTGAGCAGGCGGCACGTGATCCAAAGGTGCTCGCAATTAAGCAGACTCTTTATCGAGCAGGTGGGCCGGAGAGCACAATCGTCAACGCATTGGTTCGTGCCGCGGATGCCGGTAAACAAGTAGTTGCACTCGTAGAACTAAAGGCCCGTTTCGACGAACAAACAAACGTAGATCGGGCTCGCGACCTAGAGGAGGCCGGCGTTCATGTCGTCTACGGACTCGTCGGCCTAAAGACTCACACCAAGGTGCTCCTCATCGTGCGCGAAGAGCCTGATGGACTTCGTCGCTACTGCCATATAGGTACCGGCAACTACAACGCTGTCACCGCAGGCCTCTACGAAGACATCGGACTACTCACTGCAGACCCAGAGATTGGCGAGGACCTAACGGACCTCTTCAACCACCTAACTGGATATGCGCGCGGGAAGACATACCGCAAGTTGCTTGTTGCTCCTAATTCCCTACGCAGCGGAATGATCGAGCGGATTCGCTCTCAGGGATCGCTTGGGGCGAATGGCTACATCATGATGAAAATGAATAGTCTCGTGGACCCGGAGATCATCGATGAGTTGTATGCCGCGGCAACCGCTGGGGCCAAGATTGACTTAATTGTCCGAGGAATCTGCTGCCTTCGCCCTGGGGTACCTGGCCTCTCAGAGGGTATTCATGTTCGCTCTATCGTTGGAAGATTCTTGGAGCACTCACGCATCTATAGATTCGGCGCTGACCCGACAAGCGCTGAGTACTTAATCGGATCTGCCGACATGATGCCTCGTAACCTTGATAGACGTGTTGAAGCAATCACGCCAATAACTGACCCGCGCCTATGCGCGCGATTAGAAGAAATGCTCACTGTCGAACTCGACGACGACACCTTGGCATGGTCGCTTGGCCCAGACGGCGACTGGAGCAAGGTTCCAACCACCCGCGGTGTAGATACCCACGCAACACTCGGTCAAAGAACACGACAAAGATCCCTTACGTCATGAAACCAACTCTCAACATCGTTAGGGCCGCAGGTGGAGTAGTACTGCGCGAGGTTAACGGAGAGACGCAAGTAGTTGTGGTGCATCGTCCGCGATATGACGACTGGAGCCTCCCCAAAGGCAAGTCTGAGAAGGGCGAGACTGATGAAGAGACCGCCACCAGAGAGGTAGAAGAAGAGACTGGATGGAAGGCCGAGATCGTATCCACTCTTCCGTCCTTCGAGTACACAGACCAAAAGGGGCGACCCAAGATTGTTATTTGGTTCTTGATGCGCGCCACCGTTGAGAGCGGCTTTACTCCAGATGAAGAAGTAGATGAAGTTCGCTGGTTGTCATTCGACGGAGCAGACCAGCTACTGACTTACAGCATGGACCGTGATCTTTTGGGTGGGATTGCGCCATGAGTATTGCTCACACCGTCTATGTAGTGCGCCACGCCCGAGCGGGAAGCAGAAGTTCATGGGATGGGACCGACGATCGTTTACGCCCACTAAACGGCCGAGGTCAACGCCAAGCACTTGCGCTAGCGACAATACTCAGCCCGCTAGTTAAGACTGTCCACTCCAGCCCTTACCTTCGATGCGTTGAGACCGTCGCTCCTCTCGCAACAATTATCGGTGCCGATGTAGACATCCTCGACTCTCTCTCCGAGGGAGAGTCTTGGAGAGATGCCCTCTCCTTGATTGAGGCAACAAGCGGACCAACAGTCTTCTGCACGCATGGTGACGTTCTTGGAGATCTAATAAATGCTCTCGAGGAGCAAGGCGTAACAATCTCCGGATACGGAGTAGAGAAAGCCTGCACTTGGTCGCTTACTGTCTCCAAAGGCTGCGTTGCTAGTGCCAGATACTCTCCACCACCAGAGGCTTGATGAAACGCTCACTAAATATCCTTGTTACAAATGATGATGGAGTCGAGTCCAAGGGGCTTGTTGCTCTTGCGCGTGCCTTATTTGAGGCTGGGCACAGAATTACTGTTGTTGCACCGAGTCGCGACTGGAGTGGTGCCGGTGCATCCATCGGCCCCATACATCTGAACGAACCTATTCCGGTTACAAGTCATGTCTGGGAAGAGTTTGATGGCGTAGACGTATACGCGATTGATCGCCCACCCGCTACCGGAGTATGGGCCGCTTGCCTTGGGGCCTTTGGAGAGATTCCCGATCTAATCGCATCCGGTATTAACCCCGGTGCTAATACCGGCCATCTCACACTCCACTCTGGAACCGTCGGCGCCGCCCTAACAGGCTCCGCTTTTGGAGTGCCGGGAATAGCGCTAAGCCTTGAGTGGGCAACCACTGGCGAGTACCAGTGGGAGACAGCTGCGCGGTTTGCACCGGCCGCTGCGGAGTGGGCAATTGAGGCAAGCGGAGAGCTCATGCCTGCTGTACTCAACGTCAACGTACCGAACCGTCTTTTTGCTGATGTACTAGGAGTACGTGAGGCGCAGTTGGCTCGCTACGGCGAGGTTTGGGTTAACAATGCCGATCACAGCGGAGGGGACCTGCGACTCACATTCGAGGGCGGCGGGCGCGAACCAGACCCGGAGAGCGACGTTGCTTTAATCGGTATCGGGTACGTGGCCGTAACCCCTCTCGTAGGCATTGCACGTGGCTCACTCACCGGAGCGGCTGAGAGAGTCTCTGAAGCCCTTAGCATTTAGCTAAGCAAAATTCGCTTTAATCATGCCGAGTGAGAATTCGGATACCTCCTCGCGTATGATTTAGTCATCGAAAGAAACTTTCGTGCTCGCACCTAATCCAAACTGGAGAATATAAATGTCGCTCGAAGTAGGCCAAGTTGCACCTGATTTCACCCTCAAGGACCAAGCAGGTAATGACGTAAGCCTCAGCGACTACCGCGGCATGCAGCCAGTGGTAATCGTCTTCTTCCCGTTTACATTTACTGGCGTATGCCAAGGAGAACTCTGCGAGATTCGTGACGATCCTTCTACCTTTGAGAATGCTGGCGCTGCGGTAATCGCAATCTCCTGCGACACGCGCCATGCGCAAGGCGTATGGGCCGAGCGCGAGGGATTTAGTTTCCCTGTACTCTCAGATTTCTGGCCACACGGCGCCACTGCGCAGGCTTATGGAGTCTTCAACGAGGTAGTCGGCTGCGCTAACCGTGCGTCTTTCATCGTAGACAAAGAAGGAAAGATCGCCGCTACCTTTGCTACAACAACGCTCTCTACTGCGCGCGCTCACGATGAGTACGGCAAAGCGCTAGCGAACCTGTAGGTTCGAGAGATTCGGGGCCTAGTTCAGCTCCCTTTAAATGAGTGGAGCATGTGCGCGCTCGTAGCGGTATCCGACTCCACGAACGGTAAGAATGCGCTCGGGGGCCGCTGGGTCGTCCTCGATCTTGGATCGGAGTCGCTTGATGTGTACGTCGAGAGTCTTGGTATCCCCGTAATAGTTGGGCCCCCAGATTCGATCTATAAGCACATCACGAGTCAGCACGCGACCAGCGTTAATAAGTAGCAGCTCTAGTAGATCAAACTCCTTAAGAGGCAACTGAACCTGCTCCCCGTGCACGGAGACCTCGTGTCGAGCCGCATCGAGCCTCACCTCGCCGACCTCTATTTGATCAGCGCGCTCGCCTTGCTCCTCTAAGTCTCCTGGGAGTCGACGGAGAGCGGCTCTTACCCGCGCAATTAACTCTCTGAGCCTGAAGGGCTTGGTCACGTAGTCGTCTGCCCCGACCTCAAGCCCAACTACTGCATCAATCTCAGCGTTGCGCGCTGTAACCATGATGATGGGGACCCTCGAGGTCTTGCGAATCTCGCGGCAGACATCTACCCCAGAGATTCTCGGGAGCATTACATCAAGGAGTATCAACGCCGGGCGAGAGGCAGCGAAACGCTCAAGCGCCTCAACGCCATCAGCCGCCGTATCGACAGCAAAACCCTCACGCTGGAGCGCCACAGAGAGCGCATCTCTGTACGAGGGCTCATCATCTACGACAAGAATTAGCTGGGGGTCAGCCATGGAGGTCTCCTAGGTTTGTTGGGGCTTCTTCGAACATTCGCATCGCACCGGCCGACTCGATTGGGATTCGAAATCTAAACTTCGATCCGATCCCCTCTGTCGACTCAACGGCTACCTCGCCACCATGAGCCTGAGCGATGTGGCGGACAATCGACAGCCCCAAACCAGTCCCACCGGTAGCGCGACTGCGCGCACGATCAACTCTATAAAAGCGCTCAAATATACGCTCGAGATCTCGTGACGGAATACCTATGCCCTCGTCGCATACAGCAATCTCAACAAGGTTGCTTGTCGTGGACGTATTGATCTCAACAGTACTGCCGCGCTCTGAGTACTTCATAGCGTTATCTATGAGGTTTGTAATCGCCATCACTACCTGGCGACGATCACAGCGAGCAGCCAATGTAGCGGAGATCGGCGAACTGACTAACTTGATACCAAGAGCCTCAGCCCCTGGTCGGGAACGTTCGACAGATTGATCGACAATAAGCGTGAGAGGCACAAGGTCTCGCTCGGGCATTTCCTGAGACTCAATGATGCTTAGGTCAAGGAGGTCGTCAATGATCTTTGCAAGCCGCTCTGCCTCACGCGCAATACGATCGGCAAGCTGCATCGTCACCGCTTCATCACCGCCAGCGGAGATCGTGTCCGCGAGCAGGCCTAGTGCGCCCACCGGTGTCTTCAGCTCGTGGCTCACATTGGCGACAAAGTCTCTACGCACCTCATCAGTGCGCCTCGCATCGGTCATGTCTCGAATTACAACCATCGCTCCGAGAATCTGGCCGGCCTCGACAAG
>CAFBNL010000025.1_pt1 | contig 17660 bp, 13 predicted proteins | sample 7269241 | NCBI WGS metagenome assembly CAFBNL01 (sample SAMEA6814093, study PRJEB35770) | uncultured Actinomycetes bacterium | biome: Freshwater; feature: Freshwater reservoir; material: water | place: Czech Republic | collected 2017-05-23 | depth 30m m
GAGTCCGTGGAGAGTCTTGTTGGCCGGGTCGTTGAGCTCGGTTGCCACTAGGTATTGCTTGCGCCCATCGCCGTTCTCCATTGGCCGCGCCCAGACTGCTTCGTACTCAATATCGGGGGCCCAAGTGCGCAGAGCCTCGATTGCCGCCTCTGATGCGCCGAGCACACCACGACTCGCTGGAGCACGCCCAATACCGCGACGGCCCTTGTAGCTGAGGTGCACCTCTAGCTCGTCGGTGTCAGGGAAAGTAAGGACCGCTAGGAGGCGCGTGCGCGGAGCGCGCTCTAGCGACTCCGCCTTTTCCATCTGGGTGACATCTATAACGTTCACCGGCTCGGGCTCAGAGGTGGTCTCAGGCTCCTCGTCGGAGTCATCGCCTCGCGCATCCTCAGAAGCGTCGCCGTAAAAAACCTCGGAGGAGTGAGCATCGAGTAGTTCAGTCTCCGGGATTAGGAACGCACGGGTATCGGGCTCGATGCGTGTCTCTGCTCGCGAGTCTGGGCCTGAGCGAGAACCAAAGTCATTGGCCTCTGGGACCTCGGGTGCGATGCCCCAGACTGAAGTCTGCGCTGAGTTCTCCGCAACGGTGTCGCGCTCTGTTGAGTTAGCGGTAGATCGATCTCCGCCGAGAGGGGCATCAGCATCTATAGAGAAAGAATCCGACCTGCGACGATTCTTCGATTCATCAGAAGTATCTGATGCCTCTGATGCCTCTGAGCGATTGCTCGGGCGGTCAGTGGTCTCGCTAGCGGTAACCAAAACCGTCTCGACCTCGTCGAGAGCATCCCTTGGGTCTGGTGCATCACCAATATGCCCGCCACCAAACTTGTTGGAGACCGTGCCACTCTGCTCTTTAGAGACTCTTCGAGATCCCTGCCAGTGGTTTACCTCGAGTGCAACTGACCCCTCTGCGAACTGCAGCGCTAGACGAGTTGCTCGATCTGTGAGGGTCGGGTCTGATGCGCCACCGCCAATGTGGAGCTGAATATGTAGAACGCCATTTCGATCATCGAATGCAACCGACATGACTCCAGGGAGTCTGCGCAGGTTTACCTCTAGTTCGTTGATGCTCGGGTTCGAGTTCGGGTTCACGGCCGAGCCCCCTTAGCTGCACGTAGGCGCTCGTCCGCTAGTGCGAATAGGGCCTCGCCGGTCTCGCCCTCGGCTGGGCTCTCGGCCGCGCCATAAGAGAAACCTGGGCAGCGCTCTCCATCAATGTTTGTCTGCGCAACACGCTCTAGGAGTGGTCCAACATCGGAGAGCTTTGTGTCAGGCATGATCAGGGCGAACTCATCGCCACCTATACGTGCAGCATTGTCGCCGTGGCGAAGAGCGGTTCTTAAGCGATCCGCAATTGCAATAAGTGCCGCATCGCCGGCGCGGTGCCCTTGGTTGTCGTTGATTGATTTTAGATAATCGAGGTCAAGAATCACGAGGGTAAATGGCCATCCATAACGCTCGCTTCGCGCTACCGCCATCTCGAGCAGTCTTTGAAAAGAGCGCCGGTCGTAGAGGCCAGTCAGCGAGTCATGCCACGAGTCGTGGCGTAGCAGATCAAGCCTGAGTGCAACGGTGCAGAGACTCGTGAGCAGCGTCGGGTCGACAGATGGATCATCAAGAGGTGGGTCGGTGTAGAGGCCAGGCTCAGCATCGAGAAGTGCGAGGTCACCTCCATCTATGCGTCGACGGCCGGAGCGGAATACCTGTCGTCCGAAGCCAGGCTCCTCAAGCACCATCGCTGCATCGGAGAGTGAGAACTGTTCTACAAGTCCATCAAGCGCTTCGTAGACAACAGCGAGTCCAGAGTCGTTGCTCGCTAGGTCTGCAACAAGGCGCGCCCCGAACTCGCTTTTCACGCTACGTCGATCATTAGTTGAGCCGCCCATGTGCGGGGGAACCTGCGCGCCTGCGTGCGAGCGCAGCACTTCTCCCAATGGTCGCCCGAGTCCACCTTGTCGCCCCACTTCTAACCCTGAAACCCTTCAATATTGCCCCCACCCGAGCAGAACTCTGCAGAAATGCCTGTGATCGGATCTTGCTCCGCTCCGTGACTCTACCTGCCACGTAGCGTGGTAGTCGCCCCCAATATTGATATGTAGGGGGTTGGAGGAGGCGAGTGTGCGATGCTTAAGACCCCGATATCACCTCAATCCCGCCTCGGCCGTGGGTTTTATGGCCATCTACGCTTTGATTATTGAGACCTTAACTACAGCAATTCTGGCATCTCTCGAGGCCTGCGGCCTCCCCGCGCCCGCTGGGGACCTAACCCCTGAGCCCACCGCTAGGCGTGAGCATGGGGATTTTCAGACCAACGTGGCGCTGCGTTTGGCGAAGATCGTCGGGCGCGCTCCGCGCGATGTGGCGGTTGAGATCGCTGCTGCACTCGAGGCATCTAATACTGCGCACCTTGACCATTGTGAAGTTGCCGGCCCGGGGTTTGTGAACATTTTCCTTCGACCAACTTGGCTCCATGATGTGCTCACAGATGTTGTGACTTCAGAGAGTTCGTATGGTCGCAGCGACGCGCTCGCTAACCAGCGCATCAACCTTGAGTTTGTATCCGCCAACCCGACTGGTCCGTTACACGCTGGTGGTGGGCGTTGGGTGGCGGTTGGTGATGCTCTTGCGAATGTGCTCGCATCGCAGGGTGCGACCGTGCATCGTGAGTACTACCTAAACGATGCAGGGAATCAACTCGATACGTTTGCACGTTCTCTGCTTGCGCGTTACAGCGGCGAAGAGCCTCCAGAGGATGGATATCACGGCGAGTATCTCATTGAGATGGCGCAGCTTCTACGTAGTGAACTCGGCGATGATGTAGATGAGTTAACAGCGCGCGAGTGGGGCTATGAGCAGAATGTGAAGTCGCTGCGCGAGGACCTTGCGCGCATTGGTGTCTACTTTGATACGTGGTTTAGTGAACGGCTTCTCCACGAGCGCGGGAACGTAGCCGAGGTTCTCTCAACTCTGGAGTCTGCCGGGCACACCTATGTCAAGGACGACGCGACATGGCTCAACAGTGAAGCGCTCGGCGACCAGCGTGATCGTGTGTTGGTAAAGCGTGACGGATCTACGACATATTTAGCCAATGACCTCGCTTATCACCTTGATAAGTCGCGCCGCGGCTGGGACTACCTCATTGATATTTGGGGAGCAGACCATCATGGGCAGGTAAAGAGTCTCCAGGCCGGCATGGAGGCTTTAGGAATAGGTACTTCTGAGGCTCCTCAGCCTGAGATCATTCTTGGACAATTAGTGAAGCTAGAGCGCGGGGGAGAGTTGGTTCGCCTCTCAAAGCGTGCAGGCAATGTGGTGACCCTTTCAGACATTCTTGATGAGGTTGACCCAGATGTTGCGCGCCTCACCTTCCTACTCCAAGGTATCGATACTGCACTTACATTCGACCTTGATGTAGTGACCTCGCAATCAATGGAGAACCCGGTCTTCTATGTTCAGTACGCGCATGCGCGCGTCTGCTCTATCGGGCGGCGCGCAGATGAGCAAGGGGTTTCAAGGGTTGCACTAGAAGATGCCGACCTCTCCGTACTTCTCCATGAGCGCGAACTCGACTTGCTGCGTGCACTCTCGGAGTATCCAGGAGTTTTGGCGACAAGCGCAGAACTGCGTGCGCCTCATCGAGTTGCAACTTGGGTTCGCGATTTCGCATCGCGCGTCCATGGCTTCTATCGAGACTGTCGGGTTATCACCAACGATGCAGCGCTCACGCAAGCACGCCTGTGGCTTGCGGAGGCGTCTCGCATTGGATTGGCCGACGCCCTTGGGATACTTGGCGTAGGTGCACCCGCTGTGATGGAGCGACTCGATGAAGACGAAGATGAGACCGAGGGCGCTTTAGGCGAAGGACAGAACCAAGGGGGCATCGGATGACATCTGCACCATTCGATAAGAGCATTGCATCGCCGGCCGTTCTTAGCGCCGATCTTGAGGCGCTCGCAGCTGAGTTTGGAACTCCGCTCTTTATCTACGACGAAGACGCAATGCGCGATCGCTGCCGGGAATACGTAGATGCCTTTGGGGCTGAGAACGTTGCATTTGCAGGCAAATCGTTCCTCTGTACCGCGATGGTTCGCCTTGTAATGGAGGAGGGTCTGCACCTCGACTGCGCTACTGGTGGAGAGATGCACGTCGCCTTGATCGCAGGTTTTCCTGCGGAGCGAATTGTGCTGCATGGCAATAACAAGTCAGACGAAGAACTAAACGCTGCTCTAAGCGCAGGAGTCGGGCGCATCGTTGCCGACTCTAACGACGAGTTGGATCGGCTTGAGAGATTAGGCGCAGCGCTTGGTGCCGTACCGCGTGTGCTTGTACGCGTTACCCCTGGCGTCGAGGCACATACTCACGAGTTCATCGAGACCGGTACAGAGGAATCTAAGTTTGGTTTCACGGTTAGCAGCGGCGTTGCGTTAGCAGCCGCGCAGCGTGTCGTCGCCTCTCCGTCTCTGGAGTTCGCGGGTCTTCATTGCCACATTGGATCTCAGATATGGGTACTCGAGTCTTATGCGCGAGCAGTCGAGGTAGTACTCGATCTAGTCGCCGCTATTACCGCAACAACTGGAGCGGTAGTGGAGGAGACGGTTATGGGTGGAGGCCTTGGGGTTAGATACCTCGCCGAGGATCCCCCAACCGATATAGCCGCTTATGCTCTAACGCTTAGAGATGCGATTACGACAGGTTCGCAGTCTCGAGGGCTTAACGCCCCAAGAGTGATGGTGGAGCCTGGGCGCTCAATCGTCGCCGCCGCTGGGGCGACGCTCTATCGAGTCGGGACCATCAAAGAGATCCCTGGTGTTGCTACCTACGTATCGGTCGATGGCGGAATGTCAGATAATCCAAGGCCAGCTCTCTATGGAGCCGGTTATGAGGCATACCTTCCCGCACAGATCGAGGCCGAGCGCCCGCTTCAGGTGAGGGTCGCTGGTAAGCACTGCGAGCAGGGCGATTTGATAGTGCCTGATGCCTATCTACCAGCCAATGTTGCGGTTGGGGACCTCTTAGTAACCCCGGTGACCGGCGCTTATGGCTACTCGATGGCCTCTAACTACAACAAGGTCCCTCGCCCGGCGGTTGTCTTTATATCCGGTGGGGAGCCTCGGGTAGTGGTGAGGCGCGAGACGAATGACGACCTGACTCGCCTCGATCAATAGCGCATAACGATGTGTGCGTTGAGCAGTCTTAGGAGCCCCGAGATTGGGGTACTAGGAGAGAAAATCCTAACGGGTCGCCTTGGGGGCACTCCATCGGCGAGACTAAGCACATCATGACTTCATCAGTGGTTCGCTTAGGTCTACTTGGTTGCGGCAATGTCGGCTCGTCTCTTGCTCAGATGATCGCGAGTAACGGCGATGCCATCGCAGAGCGCGCTGGGGTGAGGCTCGAGATAACCCAGATTGCTGTACGCGACGTTGCAAAAGATCGTGGGCTGCCGGCTAACTCTGCATCAATAACCGACGACCCATCCTCGGTAGTCGCAGCGAGCGATGTTGATCTTGTCGTCGAGGTGATGGGCGGCATCGAGCCAGCGCGCACTTTGATCCTTGCTGCACTCGCTGCCGGCAAGCCGGTGGTGACGGCAAACAAGGCGCTACTAGCAGCCGCAGGGGCAGAGTTGTTTGCAGCCGCGGAGGCTGGCGGAGTTGACCTCCTATTTGAGGCCTCAGTCTGCGGTGGAATCCCGCTGATGCGCCCGCTTCGTGAGAGCCTCGCTGGTGATCGAATCCTGCGTGTTACAGGGATTGTAAACGGCACTACAAACTACATACTGACCCGCATGACCGAGGCCGGTCAGTCTTTCGCCGATGCCCTTGCAGAGGCACAGGCCCTTGGATTCGCCGAGGCAGACCCGACCGCAGATGTTGAGGCACACGACGCAGCTGCGAAGGCTGCGATCATCGCCTCGATTGCATTTGGTGCCGAGGTAACTGACTCTGACGTATACCGCGAGGGGATTACCTCAATCACTGCTGGCGATATTGAGGCAGCGCGTGAGCTCGGTTACGTAGTGAAGTTGCTTGCGGTTGCAGAGGAGCGTGACGGCAAGGTCGGGGCGCGTGTGCACCCCGCTATGGTCCCAGTGCAGCACCCGCTTGCCTCAGTACGCGAAGCGTTCAACGCTGTATTTATAGAGGGAGAAGCGACCGGAGAGGTAATGCTCTACGGACGTGGAGCTGGAGGATTCCCAACCGCTTCAGCCGTCCTCGGAGATGTGATCGATGCCGCCAAGAACCTTGCGAGCGGAGGGCGTGGTGCCACGATCGGCAAGTTGGTTAGGCGCGAGATGCTCCCGATGGAGGGGGTCGTATCGCAGTACTACCTTGAGGTGGAGGCCGCTGACCGCCCCGGTGTACTCGCTGTCGTCGCTGATGTATTCGGGCGCCACGAGGTGAGCATTGAGTCAATGCAGCAGCGTGGCATAGGCGAGGATGCCCGTCTTATTTTTGTTACGCACTCTGCTCGCGAGTCTGATCTGCGTTCAACTGTTGAGGAACTGCGCGAGACCGATGCGGTGCATCGTGTTGGATCGGTGCTGCGTGTTCTAGGGAGCGGAGAATGAGTAACGCCCCGATCGCCCGATCAACGTGGCCTGGGATCATTGAGGCATACCGCGATCACCTCCCTGTAACGACAACTACTCCGGTTATCAGCCTCTATGAGGGGAATACACCGCTTCTTCCAGCCATACGCCTCTCCGAGAGACTTGGTTTAAACGTACGACTCAAGATCGAGGGTGCGAATCCAACTGGTTCATTCAAGGATCGCGGCATGACCATGGCGATCACGAAGGCCGTTGAGGATGGTGCCTCTGCAGTGATCTGTGCATCTACCGGAAACACATCGGCATCTGCTGCTGCGTATTCGGCACGCGCAGGGCTCACATGCGGGGTTGTAATCCCTGCAGGGAATATCGCTCTCGGGAAGTTGGCCCAGGCACTTATTCATGGTGCAAAGGTTGTAGCTGTCGAGGGCAACTTCGATGACGCACTCAACATTGTGCGCGCACTCGGAGAGACTGGGCGCGTCACTGTTGTAAACTCCGTCAACCCATACCGAATTCAGGGCCAGAAGACAGCAGCGTTTGAGATTGTGGATACGCTCGGCGATGCTCCAGATGTTCACTGCATTCCCGTAGGTAACGCCGGAAACATCACTGCTTACTGGATGGGTTACAAGGAGTACTCGAGCCTCGGGAGATCACAGCGACTCCCTCGCATGCTTGGGTGGCAAGCTGCGGGAGCGGCACCGCTAGTCATCGGCCATCCGATTAGTAAACCGGAGACAATCGCGACCGCTATTCGAATCGGCGCTCCGGCATCTTGGGATGGAGCGATTGGAGCAAGGGACGAATCAGGTGGGCACATTGGAATGGTCACCGACGACGAGATTCTCAGCGCCTATCGCCTCTTGGCGGAGACTGAGGGAGTATTCGTCGAGCCTGCTAGCGCGGCCTCGGTAGCAGGGCTACTAAAGGCTGTGGAGGAAGGGCTCGTTACACGTGGAGAGTCTGTGGTCTGCACAGTTACAGGGCATGGCCTCAAAGACCCTGAGCGCGCTATCAAGCAGGTCATTGTGAGCGAGCCGGTAGCTGCAACTACTGAGGCAGTAGCGCGCGAACTCGGGCTCTAAAGGATTATCTCTATTCGGTATCTGCGCGAAGCGTAGATACCAAGACCGCTAATTCGCTAAATAAATATTTTACTAAAGCAACAAGGGGAGCACGAATGCCTAAGTCTCGACCCGTCGCACTGATCACTGGAGCCTCAGCAGGTATAGGACGCGCGTTTGCAGAGGCACTAGCTGATCGTGGCTACGACCTAGTTGTCGTCGCTCGCGACGCTGCTCGCCTCGAGGAGCTCGCAGAGATGTTGAAGACGAAGCACTCGACATCAGTCGAGGTGCTACCCGCAGACTTAACTGCAGATGAAGGCTTGAGACTCGTTGAGGATCGCCTTAAGCGCGAGGATGCCCCGATTGACCTGCTTGTCAACAACGCTGGATTCGGTACCGCTGGGCGCTTCCATGAGATCTCTATCGATAAAGAGATTCGTATGGTTGATCTAAATATCACCGCGTTGGTGCGCTTGACCCACGCGGCGCTTGATCGCATGGTTGCAAGAGGCTCTGGTGGGATCATCAATGTCTCATCCGTTGCCGCGTTCCAGCCTGCTCCAGGCAACGCCACCTACTCCGCTACCAAGGCGTTCGTCTCGTCATTTACGCAGGCTGTTCACGAAGAGGTACGCGCTAGCGGAGTGCGGATCATGGCTGTGAATCCTGGATTTACAAGAACCGAGTTTCAGCAGCGCGCTGGAATGGAGGCAGAGAAGGTCCCAGGTTTTATGTGGCAGCAGCCTGAGGACGTAGTAGCGGTAGCCCTAAAGGCCTTTGATAATCGACGTGCAGTGATTATCCCTGGAATCATCAACAAGATGACCGCAACCTTCTCCTCGGTTGCGCCAGGAGTAGTAACTCGCAAGATCGCTGGGCGAATCATGAAGGACCCTGGCGCAGCAAGATTGCCTCGCAAGTAATTACGCGCAGACGCCTAAGGGAACTGTCTCTACTTAGGGAACTGTCTCTACTTTGGAGCGATTCTGTAGATAGTGCCGCCTTGTGATGCAACAAGTACTGCACCGCTGGCATCGACACCAAATGTTGTGGGCTGATCGACGCGAATACCAAGTGAGGCTGATTTAACCCGCCTTTGATTATCAAAGATCAGAGTATTGAGATCTCCGCCGCAAGCATCAGAGAATAAATATTTGCCGTTTAAGGCCTTAAATTGAGGGTCATGTGCGACGACGCCGCCGATGATTGCGCAGTTATTCCCTGCGTGTGGATAGTCAAAGATAGGGGCGACTGCATCTACACGGCGGCCAGAGCGATGAGTCGAGTTGCCTTCATAGATATTCCAGCCAAAATTTGAGCCTGCACCAGATGCCGTCTCCACCCTGTCAATCTCCTCGCGATTGCTCTGCCCGACATCTCCAATCCAGAGCATCCCTTCGTCGAGATCAAAGCGCCACGGATTACGCAACCCGTAGGCCCAAATCTCAGGTAGAGCATCGCTGCGGCCAACAAAGGGATTATCCGAAGGAATTGCGTATGGTTTAACTCCGTTAGGAGTGGGGTTGATCCGAATAATTTTCCCCAGAAGCGTCTTGAGGCTCTGCGCATTGCCACCCTCGGCGTGCCCGTACCCCTCGTCACCGGCGCTTCCTCCATCTCCAAAACTCATCCAGAGATTCGAGGCAGAGTCGAAGTGGATATCTCCTCCGTTGTGATTGGACTGCGGGTCAGGGATTGCGATGATGGTTCGCCAGCCTGAGCCAGGCGTACCTCGCCCCGCCCAGGGAAGTGCGTCCAAGACAATGCGGCCATCGATGTGCGTGTATGCAACATAGAGAAAGCTTCGGTCCGGGGAGAAGGCCATGCCGAGTAGCCCCTGCTCGTAGGAGTCAGAGATCACGCGCTTCGAGATATCTAGTACGAGCGGATTTCTGCTGGCTTCGTCAAGGCGGCGTATGCGCCCTGACTTCTCGCCAATATACGTATCGGCGCCAACTGTTGCTATCGCTATTGGTTGATTGAGATTCGTTGCAACCGAGACCAAGCGAGCCTCGAGTGATTCCGAGCCTTGCTGGGGGAGAGTGGTCGATGGATTGTTGTTGGCCGTGCTACCAGTAGCACCACTGGGGCTTGGTCCGAGGGTGCCAGCCCGAGATTTGTTATCGCCGCAGGCGGTCAGGAGAAAGACCGAGATGACGAGTGCGGCGAGTATGCGCAGGGCTCGGTGTCGTTGGCACGCTGTGGGTCTGAGCACCCCCTAACCCTAACGAATCAGTAGCCGGGTGCGGCATCGCGTAGCATTAGTGCAATGAAATATGTAGTGCTTGTCCCAGATGGCTGTGCAGATGAAGCCTGCGATGAACTTGGGGGGAAAACCCCACTAGAGGTTGCGCGCATGCCTGCTCTCGCGGCACTAGCAGCGCGCGCTGAGGTTGGGCGCGCTGCAGTTATTCCTGAGGGGATGCCGCCGGGTTCAGATGTTGGCAACCTTGCAATTCTTGGTTACGACCCCAAAGAGTTCCATACAGGGCGCGCACCGATAGAGGCTGCTGCTATGGGTATTGAGCTGAAGCCAGGTGAGGTTGCTTACCGTTGCAACTTGGTAACTCTTGGCGAGGCTGGAGAGTCAAGCGGCACGATGATTGATTTCGCGGCCGGGCATATATCGAGCGAGCAGAGTCACCCGATAATTGCTGCTCTCAACGCGCAACTCGGCGACGGGCGCGAGGGTGTGCGCTTCTACCCGGGTGTTGAGTATCGCCATATTCTCGTGGTGCCAGGGGAGTGGGCTGTCTCCGATTGTGTTCCACCGCATGATCTAACGGGCAAGCCAAGCATCTGGCCGACGGGCCCTGCTGCCGAAAAACTCCACGCGCTCATGAATGCATCTCAGTCTGTAGTCGCTGACGCGGCTTCGCGCGTTGGGTCTGTAGCGACGCAGATTTGGTTATGGGGGCAAGGAACGAGTCCGACGCTTCCATCATTCTCTGATCGTTATGGTGTAACCGGTCGACTTACATCTGCAGTAGATCTTGTGCGCGGGCTAGGTGTACTCGCTGGGATTGAAGTTCTAGATGTGCCTGGAGCCTCGGCGGGTTTTGAGAACGACTATGTCGCGCAGAGAGATGCATGCCTAACGTCGCTTGAGACCCAAGACTTTTTCATGCTCCATGTAGAGGCGACCGATGAGGCCGGGCATCAGCAACTTCCGCTCACGAAGGTTGAGGCCCTCGAGCGATGGGACTCTGAGATAATCGGTCCACTAGTGGAGGCACTCCCTCGTTTTGGGGCATACCGGATTCTTCTGATGCCCGACCACGCAACGCCTTGCCGCCTCGGAACCCATACCTCAGATGCTGTCCCCTACATGCTCTACGACTCGGAGAACGAAGGATCAGGAGGGGTCTATAGCGAGTCCGGGACCGAGGGATTAGCGCCGGTCGTAGCCCATGAGCTCATGGGCAGACTGGTCTCTCAGGCCTAGACCTAACGCAGCGCTGCACTTCATTTTGGTGAGGTTTTGAGCTCTTCAAGGCAGCCGGTATGCGTTGGGGCCCGCGATGTGAGTATGCTTGGTTCTGAACCGCCGCTCCTTCCGGATGCGGCACCCCTCTCCGACTAGATCATCCGATCACAGGATCATCCGGCACCGGCGAGGCGGATAGTCGAAGAGGTTCGCAGTACTTCTTGGAATTCCTTCCACGAAAAAAACACACGCCTCAACACACGGAATCGCTGCGGTTCGTCCCTTTCTATTTATTCTCTTCACAGTTCAGGCTGCATAAGTCGAGGCCTCGGCCGCGGTAGGTAGCCCGCTGTGACCCCACACGTAACCAAAGGTTGCGTTAGTTCCCTTAGGAGCCATATTGAGTGCAAAGCAGGGTATTGAGCGTTCGATGCTTGACGGCAAGGATCGTGAAGAACTCCACTCCATCGCTGGTGCGATTGGTTTGAAGGGCGTCACGCGCCTCAAGAAGGCCGATCTTGTAGCAGCGATCCTCTCTGCTGCAGGGGGAGACGGCGATGCAAAATCGCCCAAGGCTCCCCGATCTGCGAAGGCAAGCGCGGGTAAGGAAGCCTCTCCTGCGAGTGATTCTGGAAAGAATTCAGCGAGCGCTGCTTCGGCGACTCCTCGTAAAGCCATCCGTTCAAAGCGCGCCTCTGAACTAGAGGCCGGGTCCATTGAATCCCTAGCCGCCGAGCAGGATGCGATTGCATCTAGTTCCGGTCTGGGCAGCAACACAGACCCTGAGATCGCACCGCGGCCACGCCGCAATTCCACACCTACGTCATCGGCGACGACTAACGAGCCGCAGACGAGTGGAGTAAGCGGAGTAAGTGGGGGTACTGACTCAGGCTCAGAGTCTCGCGTTACTAGCCAGGGCGGGACCGGGAGTGGCTCAGAGGATGGCGACGAGCAGGGTTCTTACTCAGACGCCAATCGCACACGGCGACGTCGACGCCGCGGCCGTGACCGCGTAGGCGGGCCAGGGGACGAGGGCGCTCAGGGCGGACAGGGCAGCCAGAGTAATCAGGGTGGCCAGAGCAATCAGGGTGGTCAGAGCAATCAAGGTCGCCAAGATGGTCAAGGTGGTCAAGGTCGTCAAGGTCGCCAAGGTGGCCAGAACCGTCAAGGCGGTCAACGCCCCGAGCGCGGTAACTCGCGTGGTTACGACCGAGGTGGCGAGCGCGAGCAGGCAGAGCCGCGCGGCGAGTTTACTGGAGAGCCAATTGAGATCGCAGGTCTGCTAGATCTTCGGGACGAGGGCTACGGATTTCTCCGCGCTACTGGTTACTTGCCAGGGCGCAATGATTCCTATGTATCTGCAACACAGGTTCGCCGTTTCTCACTGCGAAAAGGTGACTACATAAAGGGTGCAACACGACCTGCTGCGAGTAATGAGAAGTATCCAGCATTGCTTCGCGTTGACGAGATCAACGGCATGTCTCCTGAGGATGCCAAAGAACGCCCACGCTTTGAGGACCTAACTCCACTCTTCCCAGATGAGCGACTAACCCTTGAGATTAAGGATGAGCCGGCACTTCTGACTGGTCGCATCATCGACCTGCTCTCGCCGATTGGTAAGGGTCAGCGTGGTTTGGTTGTCTCTCCACCTAAGGCTGGTAAGACGACAATCCTTAAGCAACTTGTCTACTCAATCGAGCGCAACAACCCCGAGGTTCACCTCATGGTGCTCCTTGTTGACGAGCGCCCCGAAGAAGTGACCGATATGAAGCGCCACGTCCTTCGTGGTGAGGTAATTGCAAGCACATTCGACCGACCCTCCGACGAGCACACTCATGTTGCAGAGGTAGCAATCGAGCGCGCTAAGCGACTTGTTGAGCTCGGCAAGGACGTAGTAATCGTCCTCGATGGAATCACCCGCCTAGCGCGCGCTTATAACCTCGCGGCACCTGCATCAGGGCGCGTGCTCTCGGGTGGAGTCGACTCAACCGCTCTCTACCCACCGAAGCGGTTCTTTGGTGCGGCACGAAATGTTGAGGAGGGTGGATCGCTCACAATTATTGCTACCGCGCTTATTGAGACGGGTAGTCGCATGGATGAGGTCATCTTCGAGGAGTTCAAGGGGACCGGAAACATGGAGCTTCGCCTCGATCGCAAGTTGGCGGAGCGTCGCCTCTACCCAGCCATCGATGTAAACGCATCGAGCACACGCCATGAGGAGTTGCTCTTCGAGAGGGACCAGCTCAACCAGGTCTGGAAACTCCGCCGAGTCCTCAATGCCCTCGCTGGTGACGGATCTGCCGCCCCTGGGCTTGAACTGCTCCTCGACAAGCTGCGCTCCACCAAGAGTAACGACGAGTTCCTCTCTGATATCGCCAAGGCCCCATCAGGCGGCGGTTGATCCCCAAAGAACGCGACGATTATGCGCCCGGCAAGACCGCAGGGCGCTCCACCGGTTAGATTGGAAAACTATGCAGACTGACATCCACCCCAAGTACGGCGATTGCAAAGTGCACTGCTCGTGCGGCAATGAGTTTGTGACCCGTTCAGTGGTCGACTCCATGCGTGTTGAACTATGCGCCGAGTGCCACCCCTTCTACACCGGCAAGCAGAAACTTGTAGACACCGGCGGACGCGTTGAGAGATTCCAGAAGCGTTATGCCGCTGCAGCTAAGAAGCCCAAGAAGTAGGACTCCGTTACGCATGCGAGTGTCTCGATGACTGCTCCTGCGCAACCAGTGCGCTACATGGGTGGTCAGGCCGTCATGGATGGCGTGATGATGCGCGGTGAAGATATCTGGGCGGTTGCAGTTCGTCGTCTCGATGGAGGCATTGAGCTTAAAACTGGCGAGTGCGCCAATTGGTCTCAGGCTTGGGGGCGGATTCCCCTCGCACGCGGTGTAGCGAATCTCATTGAGTCGCTCTCGCTTGGGATGAAGTCCCTCACCTGGTCCGCTGAGGTGAATACCCCCGAGGAGGACCGCTTATCCAAGGGCGGAACGACTGTATCGATGGTAATAGCGCTGGCATTCTTTGTCGGCATATTTCTCTTGATACCGATGCTCGGCGCTCGCGGGCTTACTTCATTGTTTGGTCTATCTCCACTCGCTTTCCACGCGATTGAGGGGCTCTGCAGCCTTGGATTCTTTCTCGGCTACCTAACTCTTATCGGCAAGGTCCCTGATATCAATCGAGTATTTCAATATCACGGCGCTGAGCACAAGGCAATCGCAGCGTATGAGAATGGCGTCGAGCTCACTGCAGAAGAGGCGCAGAAATTTACAACGCAGCATGTGCGATGCGGCACGAACTTCTTGCTTACAGTCTTTGTTATAGCTATTTTGTTGTACAGCCTTGTTGGTCGACCTTCGGTACTTGTACTCATTGCATCGCGAGTGGTACTCGTGCCGGTTATCGCTGGGCTCGCATACGAAGTGATTCGTTTCGCCGCACGCAACATGCAGCGCCGTTGGGTTCGAGCGCTAATGATTCCTGGACTCACACTCCAGCGCCTCACAACTCGCGAGCCAAGCCTCGAACAAGTTGAGATCGCCATCGCCGCTCTTAACGCGGTATTTACTCCAGCACAGACCGCCGAAGTTGAGTCGCGCGTAAGCGCTTAGGTACCGCCTCGGCGGGTACTCTCAACATGCCTGCACCCGCCCAGGCTTGGAGGTTCGCAAGATGAAGTTTGGGATTTTCTATGAGCACCAATTGCCGCGCCCTTGGGAAGAAGGCTCGGAGCAGCGACTATTCCAAGAGGCCCTAGATCAGATTGAGTACGCCGACTCAATCGGTATTGATTATGTCTGGGAGGTTGAGCACCACTTCCTCGAGGAGTACAGCCACTCGAGCGCTCCTGAGGTCTTCCTCGCTGCAGCCTCGCAGCGCACAAAGCGCATGCGCCTTGGGCACGGAGTAATTCAGACCTCTCCTGCTTATAACCACCCTGCGCGCATTGCCGAACGCCTATCAACTCTCGACCTTGTCTCTAATGGACGTGTTGATTTTGGCTCAGGAGAATCTAGTAGCGAAGCAGAGCTCGGCGGTTTTGGTATCGACCCTGAAGTGAAGCGTGCAATGTGGGAGGAGGGGCTGCGTGTAGCGGTGCGCTGTATGACAGAGGCGCCTTTCACCGGGCACGCTGGCGAGTTTGTAACTATGCCGCCGCGCAATGTTGTGCCGAAGCCCGTCCAGAAGCCCCACCCTCCGTTGTGGCTCGCGTGTAGCCGTAAGGACACGATTCACTTCGCAGCCCAGCACGGCATGGGCGCACTTGCGTTTGCATTCGCCGATCCCGAAGAGGCGAAGCACTGGGTCGATGACTACTACGCGACCCTTGCATCGGAGGGGGTGCCCATCGGCGATGCGGTTAATCCAAACCTTGCATGTGTCACAACATTTATGTGCCACGAGGATGAGCAGGTAGCACTCGAGCGCGGACTTGAGGGTGCAAACTTCTTCGGGTATTCGCTCGCTCACTACTACATCTTCGGTCGCCACCAGCCAGGCGTAACTGATGTCTGGAGCGAGTACGGAGATCGTCGACGTGAGCACGGATTCGACCCCGATGCTGTAGCGATGGCAGAGGCAAATACTGAGCGCCTCGGGGCAAAAGTTGTCTCAGGTGATCAGTCGGGCCTGCGTGGTGCGATCGGTACGCCAGATCAAGTTCGCGAGTACTTGCGACGCTACGAAGAGTGCGGAATCGATCAGGTAATCCTTTGTTTCCAGGCTGGGAAGAACCGCCATGAGCACATCATGGAGAGCCTTGAACTGTTAGCGCGCGATGTGCTTCCTGATTTCGCCGAGCGCGAGATAGAGGCGCAGGCAAAGAAAGATTTACGGCTTGCTCCTATCATCGAGGCTGTAATGGCGCGCAAACCTGCAACCGATCATCCACCGTTGCCATCGCCAGATTATGCATTCCCAGCCATCCCACGCCTAATGGCGGATCGCATGAACTCTGATGAGTTTCATGCTTGGCTCGACAACGTTGCTGAGGCCTCAGCATCAGGAAACTCAGATGATGTACGAGGGTTACTCGAATGAGCATGTTTGATCGTCTCGCCGATTTTGAGGCTGAACTTGATCGCTTGGAGTCGACACTCGCAGACCTATACGCAGCGGGCGACCAGCGCGCTGCAGCTGATGCAGGGCGGCGCGCCTCAGATCTGCGACCAGTAGTTGAGGCGTATAGGGCTTATCGCGTGCGCGAGCAGGGTCTTAGCGATGCGCGAGAGATGCTGGAGTCTGAGAAGGATCCAGAGATGCGCGATTTCTTGCGCGACGAAGTGGGCGCTTCTGAGAAAGCGATTGAACTACTTGAGCAGGACCTCAAGGAGTTGCTGATCCCCAAGGATCCAAATGACGGAAAGAATGTCATTGTCGAGATTCGCGGAGGAGAGGGTGGCGACGAAGGAAACATCTGGGCCGGCGATCTCTACAGCATGTACCTGCACTATGCGGAGACACGTCGCTGGAAGATCGAACTGCTCTCTAGTCAGGCCTCCGATATGGGTGGATTTCGAGAGGTGACATTTATGGTTAAGGGAGCAGATGCTTGGTCGCGCCTTAAGCACGAGGCAGGCCCGCATCGTGTTCAGCGAGTACCCGCTACTGAGAGCCAGGGGCGCATACATACCAGTGCTGCCACAGTCGCAATCCTCCCGGAGGCTGAGGAGGTCGATGTACACGTCGACCCGAACGATCTAATCGTTGACGTCTACCGATCGTCTGGCCCGGGTGGTCAATCAGTGAATACAACTGACTCAGCGGTTCGACTTACTCACAAACCTACGGGGCTAGTCGTTACCTGCCAAGACGAGAAGAGTCAGCTTCAGAACAAAGACAAGGCCATGAGGATCTTGAGGGCTCGACTTCTTCAAATCGAGGAGGAGAAGCGCGAGGCTGAGCTATCCACCGTGCGACGCAGCCAATTGAAGGGTGGTGGTCGCTCTGAGAAGATCCGTACCTATAACTTCAAAGAGAATCGCGTCACGGATCACAGAGTCGGCCTCACACTGCACTCGTTAGATGCAGTGCTTGCAGGTGATCTTGATGCTTTGGTAGATGCGCTTGCTAGCGCCGAGCGCGCGGAGCAACTTGCGCATGGGACTCCGTGAGCGAAGTTGCTGCTAATTCGTGGAGCGCTCTTCACCAACTAGCGCTGACATCACTCAAGAATGGGGGAGTGGAGTCGCCTACCTCGGAGGCGCGATGGATTCTTGAATCTGTCTCGGGTCTTGGTTTTGATGCTCTACTAATTGAAGAAGCGCCCGCCACAATCCGCGCTGAGCGCAAGGTAAAAGCGCTACTTGAGCGACGCTTAACCGGCGAACCACTTCAGTATGTGCTCGGCGAGTGGTCATTTCGAGACCTTGATTTACTAGTCGACCCCCGAGTCTTAATCCCGCGACCTGAGACGGAGATTCTTGTCGAGATTGCATTACTTGAGGCAGCGCTTTTAGGTATGCGTCTTGGGGTTGCAGATCCTTGGGCTGATTCTGGTCGTGGCCATGTTGTTGTGGATCTCGGAACCGGGAGTGGAGCAATTGCCATTGCACTCGAGCGATCGCTCCCTGAGGCTCAAGTCTGGGCAACTGATGTA
>CAFBNL010000026.1_pt1 | contig 17351 bp, 17 predicted proteins | sample 7269241 | NCBI WGS metagenome assembly CAFBNL01 (sample SAMEA6814093, study PRJEB35770) | uncultured Actinomycetes bacterium | biome: Freshwater; feature: Freshwater reservoir; material: water | place: Czech Republic | collected 2017-05-23 | depth 30m m
GCTCTAAGAGGCGTTGTCGATGGCGAGGCATTGAATTGGGCATACGTCGGCATTGGAGCGGGAGGAGCGTTTGTTCTCAGCCTGCTCGCGTTTTGGTTTCTAGTGAGCATGCTTAAGTTATTTAGACGCCGCGGGTATGTAACGCGTTATGCCTAGGAATTATCGCTAGTAACTAGCCCTCGACGTGAGCCTTGAGCGTGTCGAGAGCGCCTTTGTAGACACCAGCGATTCCCTCGGCGAAGTCATCAGGCTCCATCTCAAGAGTCCAAGTAGCGCGTGCCCCGTCGCCCTCTGCCTCTACAGCAACAGTCGATAGCCACTTGTCGACAGGAAGGCCGTGTCCGTTCACTGTGTAGGAGTAAGTGCGGTTCGCCTCGTCGCGCGCAACCTCGTCCTCGGAGACTTTCATTCCGCCAGCAATCTCAATCTCGCGAGTCTTTCCATTTACGACGCATGACTCGACGCCATCCATCCATGTATCTAGGCCACCGAATTCTCCGAGTACTGACCAGACTTCATCTGGGGTGCGGTTGATGCTGATCTCGTGCTGGACGATTGCCATTTTCTCTCCTAGGTCGGGTCGGGGAAGATTAGACCAACTCATGCATTGTCGAGAGATTTAGGTTGGGATTTGGGGTATCAGGGCGCGCGGTGGGAGGATAGGGAGATGGATAATCGTCAGCGCGCCATTTATCTCTGCCGTACCCGTGTCGGAATCGGAATTGTGATGATGCTCGCCCCCCGCACCGGCTCGAGACTTGGCTTTGGTTCAGGCAATGACTCGCAGGGAGCCGCTGTCCTTGGCCGCGCGTTTGGTGCTCGTGAGGCGGTGCTCGGGACTGGTGCAGCGATTGCTCTCTCCGAGCGTGAAGGTGGAGAGAACTGGCTCTCAATGAGCGCTGTGGCCGATGCGGTAGATGCTGCTGCACTGTTGCTTACACCGCGCTTGCCGCTGCGGGCGCGCTTGCTCGGGATTATCGCAGCCGCCTCTGCCGTCGCGCAGTTTGCAGTCGCCAAAGAGATCTCTGAAGAAGCCGATCAAAGCGTTTAGTAAAAGAACTAACGCGCACCTAATTGCTCAGAAGCATTGAGGCTTTGAAGTCGCTCTACCTCGGCTATCACACGGTCCCGACTGAGGCGTGCAGCAATTAATCCCTCGGGCCGCTTAGCCCAGCCCGATGCTCGAACGGACCTGCGCAGTTCGTCCAAGGATGCTGTCCATGCGATTGCACAGAGGCCGGTCACTGGAGCGAGAAGCAGAACGACTAATGCGCCCATGCGCCCCCAGCGTTTATGTGCAAGCCATGCCTCTACGCCCCAAGTAACAGGGAGTGTTACTAGAGCACTCCCACCTTTTGCCGTTGCTTGCCAAGCAGGGTGTTTTACCCGCATCCCTAATCCGAATGAGACGGAGGCAGGGAGAGCATTTAGGGCATACCCGAGTATGCCTCCAGGAGTAAGAGCAATTGCAGTGGCTCCTAGCAGTGCGATTCTTCGCCGTGCTCTGTGAGGATCAAGATGCACAACATCGGCTGGTGTGTGCGCCCCAAGAGCATTGAGGCGCTCTCGCAGATCATCGACCCTTGCTTCTAGTCCTTTGAATGCTGGGCCTTGGTCCCCGCCGTTGCGAGCGACTGCATCTCCGATGATTCTCTGAAGAGCGGCCTGCTGGAGGAATGAATCCTCTGCGTTTGGATCCTTTGTCAATATGGTTATCTCTGCACCCGCATGCACGACCTCGGCCTCAAGCCAAGATGAATGACTACGCGTAACTGCCGCAAGAGATTCACCGAGCGTCTCGGTTAGTGATCGAACTGCAGTAGGCCCATCTTGCAAATATGACCCTAGAAATTTGTTTACCTCAACCGCTTCACCGATCTGAAGTGCAACCTGAGACCGAAAGCGCCCTCGTTCTTCATATGTAATTCCGAGAGGAACTATCACTAGATCATCGACTGCCCCAGACTCAAGGGCCTCAAGTGCAATTCGCGCTGTCCCAGTCTTTAATGGCAACGCAAGACGTGGATTATCGTGCACACCGCCTTCAGGGAAAATACAGACGTTCCCACCACTTCGAAGGACGTCATGGCAAGTCTCGAAAGCGGATGCATTTGTCGCCTCGTTATTTTGTCCCTCGTGCTCTTCACCTCGTCGTGCAACAGGTACACACATTGCAAATTTAAGGAGAAGGTTGAGGCCGCGAATTCTCCACATGCTCTGGGCTACTAAGAATCGCGGAAAAGTGCCGAGTTGCGCTATCAGGACGACTGGGTCGGCTAATCCGTTCGCATGATTTGAGATGAAGATAGTTGGGCGATTGGGGGGAACATGTGAACGCCCTGTTACATCAACTCTGCGCATAAAGACATGAACAACTGTCTCGCAGAGCCGCACTAGAAAGCGTGCGCGCATATTCGGACGGGGAGTACCTTGCTGCCCTCTCACGGCTAACCCTCTCATGCTTGAGACCGTAGCGGATCCGACTCACGAAAGCGCCGGAGGGTCACAACCGCCTCTGCTGCCACTCTGTCATCGGACCCCGAGTCCCTAATTGTTACCTCTACGCATGCACCGTCGATACGCTCGCCGACGAGTCGAGCTACGCCAATTAGTGGTCCAACCCTGCCTGGGCGGAGGAATCGCAGAACTGTGTCCTGAGCGTAGAAAGGGGTCTCCGCACTTGATTCCCCTGCGGTGCTGCTAGGGAGACTGAGGCCAAAATGCTCAGCGGTTGCTGCTACAAGCGTTGCGATGGTGCCTCCATGAACAATGCCCCATGGATTACGCAGATCGTCGTTGATATCGATGCTCACAGTGTCGTGCGCCTCGACGGTGACTCTGAAGAATTCAAGGACTCGAAGGTCGGGCAGTGACTCCGGGTCCGAAGCAGCGAATCTAAATGGACGCTCTCTCTCGGGCATCCCATCTGGTGGTGCAAGTAGTGCCGATGAGACCACAGCGTTGGCAATTAGCGCGTTATCTGAGCCGGTGTCTGTGAGCGTAACGCCTGCAACCGCTGACGATTTCCCGACTCTGAGTATCTGCGTGTTGAGTTCAAGCGGCCCCCTAATAGCGAACCGAAACCTTGAGATATTTAGGTCGGTCGAGACAATCCAGAGGGGGAGTGCGGCGAGTCCACAAGTGAAGCCGCCGATGATGTCCGCAAGTGTCGTGAGGATTCCGGAGTGAAGTACCCGATGCTCATCGAGGAAAATCTCAGGTATGTCAACTGTCCCGCGCAGCGTAACGGGACCCTCTGGGAGGGTCGTCTCGAGAATGTCGATGCGGCTGTACTGGGCTACCAAGCGACCAAAATGAGGGTTGTGGAAATCTGGCTTCATAAAGTTTCGTGACTATTCGATAACGACTGCACGCGTACCGCTGTAGCGGCGACTACCGCCATCAAGCGGTTCTCTGATCCAGCGTCGCGAATCTCTACGCGCGCTGTACCCCAGTCGCTATTGACCTGAGTCACTACTGCACTGGCACGTATCGGGCCGGCCTTGCCTAGTGATAGGTAAGTAATAACTAAGTCCACACACTCAAAAAGCTCATTGCTCTTTGTTGTGGCTTGTAGGGCAGAAGACGCTGATGCTGCTCCTAGCGTTGCGACTGCCCCTCCCTGCATCGCCCCGAGAGTATTGACCACATACTCGGTCATTTGAGACTCAACCCCACCAATGACATCTGTAATAGTTCTGACTCCGATTGCTTCGTGGATGTGCTCCTCTACTGAACCGTTATCCAGTTGACCATCAGAGGGTAAGAACGAGTGGGTTGTTACTTCAGAGGATGAAGACATGATGGGGTTTCCATCTCGCCTTGGAAGCACAGAGAAACTCATAGTCGCAATACCGAGAGACGCTCCCGCCTCTGATTCAAGATCAACTGCTAAAACAATTTTAGAGTTCCCTCGACGCAGCACGCGACCATGTGCGAAGACGCGCTCGGCGTTTACTGCTCCAGCAAGGTGAAGCGTTAGGTCGGAGGTTGCTATCCAGCCTGGGCTTGCAGCGAGAGCAGCTAAGCCACCGGCCGTTGCATCGGCGAGGGTTGCGAGCGCCCCTATCTCGACATGCCCAGAGGTAGTGCGGAGATTGGGGCCAGCCTCCATTGAAGCAGTACTTGTGAAATCAGGGCGATGCTCTACCTCGTAGCGCAGACTTCTGAGGATGTGCTTCGCAGGGGGATATGAGATAGGGAGTTGCGTCATCTGGCCTTATCAAGAATTTTTGTTGCGACATCTGGAACAAAGTTCTGCTTTGACTCGTCCGGGCGCTTGTAACCATCGCTCTTTTGCCGCTTTGGAAGCACTAACTCTTCTTCGAATACATCGTGATACGGCACCTGAGATAGGAGGTGGGTCATGCAGTTGATGCGTGCTTTTTTCTTATCATCGCCCTCTACGACCCACCAAGGATTGGCATCAGTATCTGTGTACTCAAACATGGTGTCCTTGGCCTTCGAGTAATCGACCCAGTGCGCACGTGATGGAAGGTCAACGGGGCTTAGTTTCCATCTCTTTAATGGATCATCCATTCGAGCTTGGAAGCGCTTCTCTTGTTCGTCATCGCTAACCGAGAACCAATACTTCACAAGGATGATGCCGTCATCGATTAGAAGGCGCTCGAAGACTGGGCACTGCTTCAAGAATTGTCTGTGTTGCTCTGTAGTGCAGAAACCAAAAACAAGTTCTACGCCCGCACGGTTGTACCAACTGCGATCGAAAATCACAATCTCACCGCCAGCCGGTAAGTGGCTTATGTAGCGCTGGAAATACCACTCCGTTTTCTCTCGTTCGGTTGGCTTCGGTAACGCTGCTATCCGCACAACTCTAGAGTTGAGGTTCGCCGTGATGCGGGCGATGGTGCCACCCTTGCCTGCAGCATCGCGTCCCTCAAATATGACTGCAACCCTTGCTCCGGTCGCTCGCACCCACTCCTGCATCTTCACTAATTCAACTTGAAGTCGATAGATCTCATCGTCGTAGGAAGATGTGTTGGGGGGAGCATCGGACTTCTCTGACTTTTTGTCACGAGGCTTTGATGGCGACTTGACTGGTTTGTCTTTAGGCATGCCATGGAAACTACTTCGCTCTGTCGTGGTTCTGGAGGGTCTGGGGGCGTGGGAGAATTTCTAGGTGCCGATACCGTCTCTGCAAGGCCAACTCCTCGTTGCCTCGCCCGACCTCGATGACCCAAATTTCAGGCGCAGTGTGATTTTGATTCTCGAGCACACCTCTGAGGGGGCGCTCGGAGTAATGCTCAATCGGCCCCTCGGAGTCTCCCTCGACGAGGCCGCTACAGGCTGGGGTATCCATGGATCGGAACCGAGAGTTGTATTCGACGGGGGCCCCGTCCAGCGCGATGCGACTATTGCGCTAGGTCGGCTTCACCATCCATGCGTTGACGCGGAGGCCTTCGCTAGCCCGATTTTGGGGGATCTCGTCTCAATTGACCTAGATGCTCAGCCAGATTTGGTAGACGGACTGCTTGTAGATCTTCGTGTATTTTTTGGGTATGCAGGTTGGTCTGCCGGTCAACTCGATGCCGAGATCAAAGACGGCGGGTGGATAGTCATAGATGCCGAGCCATCAGATCCTTGGACCGACGACCCCGACGTGCTCTGGAGGTCGGTGCTTTCACGACAAGGATGGCCGGTTGCGGCCTTCGCTGGTTTTCCGGAGGATCCAGGTCTGAACTGACACAATGTCGGGTATGACAATCAACGCATCGCCCCACAGCGTCAATGGCAACTCAACTATCGGTCCGTTCCCAGATGGGTTCGAGAAGGCAATTTTCGGTATGGGGTGCTTCTGGGGGGCCGAGCGAATTTTCTGGAGCCTTCCGGGTGTGTGGGTAACCGCTGTCGGGTACGCCGGTGGAGATATTGAGAACCCAAGTTACGAGTTGGTCTGCAGCGGGCGCACCGGGCACAACGAGGTTGTACAGGTTGTATTCGACCCGAGCCTTATTGCTTACGGATCGCTGCTGGCGATCTTCTGGGAGTCTCACGACCCAACGCAGGGAATGCGCCAAGGCAACGATCGAGGTACGCAGTATCGCTCGGGTGTTTATTGTTTCGATGAAAGACAGCGTGAACTAGCAGAGGCCTCGCGCTCTGCGTATCAAGTGCCGCTCACGGCTGCTGGTTACGGCGCCATAACAACTGAGATTATTGGTGGAACAACGCCGGTGTTCTATTTCGCTGAGGATTACCACCAGCAATACTTAGCAAAGAATCCAAATGGGTACTGCGGAATAGGCGGCACTGGTGTGGCGTGCCAGGTCGGGCTTTTCGCACACGATGAGATCTAGGGCTAATTAGCGCCCACAGGTCGGTGCAACCTGTGCAATGAGAGCGGCGTACGCGGCTCGACCGACTGGCCTTAAATGGAATCCATCGTTGTAGAACCAATCCCCATGTGCGTTACCGGTTCCATTCCAGTCAATGAGTGTCGTGTTTGGAAATCTTGGAGTGACCTCGGCGATGATGGCGTTGTTGCTCGCTTCCCATCGCCTAGGTACTTTAAGATTTAGTACCACCACGCACCGAACGTTTGCAAGCGATGCAAGCATCTGGCCGAACCGTGTCGGGTTCATGTCGCCATTCGTTCCAGTATGAATGATCGTGAGGTCACGCCCTGCCCCCGTTGCGTGAATCTGCTCCACAATGTCGGCGAGTGTCGATGCCTGACGACTCACGGCTGCATTGACAAGTATCCCGGGGAATACTTGACCCAACTCCGCAACAGTCCCAAGCATTACTGAGTCACCAACTGCTAGGCGACTAGGAACATTTGGATCGAGCGGTGGGTAGCGCACTCCATCCGGACCGGTTACGCCTTGGGCACCAGAGACTCCGGATGCTCCTGGTACACCCGTCACTCCAGAGACCGAGGTTGCCCCGATGACTCCAGAGACACCGGTGATGCCTCTGAACTCCTTGGGCGGCAGCGGCTCCTGCGCCCCTGCGAACCCAATGCCAACTACCGCCAAGATAATTAGCGATGTTGAAGCAATAGCGATTGTTCGTTGAATAAGGACTGCACGATTATCTGAGGTGCTGTCGCGCAGTGAGTGCCAGGTTCGAGAGAGTGCTCCCTTGCGAATCGGGGTCTCAACAAAACGGAACGACAACTCGGCGACGATCATTGTCAGGGTAAGGCGCAACCCGAGCAGTGCGTAACCGTGTAACGGGACATCGAGGTCCGGGCGTGTGATCTGATAGATCGGCCAATGCCAGATGTACAAGGAATATGAACGTAGACCGATCCACACGAGAGGTTTAAAACCAAGGAGGCGTCGAATATCGGCTCCAGGGTGAACGGTCGTTGCGATCACAAGCAGAGTTCCAATACCAAGGATTAGAAATCCGCCTCGATAGACCCAAGCGGCAGAGTCTGAAATGCCGAATAGATACCAGCCAACTATCGCCAGACCAACAGTGCCCGCCGTATTCAGGACTACTCGCCCAACAACTGTGACGTGTGGCGTGAGTCTCCAAGGTGGCCAAGCAACTGCGAGTGCTGCGCCGAGTAGTAGGCCGGAGGCTCGAGTATCAGTGCCGTAATAAACACGGCTCGCGTCAATGGCATTGCCGGGGAACATGACCCACATCAATATCGTTGAGAAGAGAGCTCCGCCCGCAATTATTGCGAAGAGCCTTGCAGGGCGGTCGCCAAAGAATCGAAAAAGTACAGCGCAGATGATCGGCCATACCAAGTAAAACTGCTCCTCGACCGCTAGCGACCAAAGATGTTTTAGTAGCGGTGGTCTTCCAGCTTCTGCGAAATACGATCTTCCCGCAAAAATCTGCCACCAATTCTGTATGTAAGCGATTGAACCGAATGTGTCTCCGCGCAGCGTGTGCACTTCGTCGGGGAGGAAGAGCACGGAGTACAGACCGACGACGCCAAGCATCAGGAACAAGGCGGGGAGCAGCCTTCTCGCCCTCCGCAGGTAGAACGATCCCAGAGCAATGCGGTGCCCATTTCGCCATTCTGCGACGAGCAATGCGGTGATTAGATACCCGCTTATTACAAAGAAGACCTCAACGCCGAAGAACCCACCGGGGACCCAAGGCACATCGGAGTGGTATAGCAGCACAGAGGTAACTGCAATCGCCCGCAGTCCGTCAATGCCAGGCTCATAGGGAACTTTTAGCCGAGGCCTACCCCGACGTGGGGCTGCTCTCTCATCGGCGGTTGGCATTGAGGGCATAGTCGCTTATTCTCACGCACGGAGAGGGCCTAGTGGTGTCAGTAATCGGGCAATAATCAGGTCAACAGAGAATACGCAGAGAATAAGAAACGATCTGGGAGTTCCAATTGAGTCTCGTCACCCTTGATTACCCACAGGACCGAACCGCTGTCATAACTCTCAATCGCCCCGAGCGACTCAATGCAATGTCGATTGACTTAGTGATTGAACTCAATGACTCCTTAAATGCCATCGCAGCGAATAATGAAGTAAGCGTGGTGGTGCTGACCGGTTCGGGGCGCGGGTTCTGCTCCGGGCTCGACCTAAAGGATTACGGGATTATCCCGAATATCGATGGACTCTCCGTCGGTCGGATAGCCCAGCGCTCCATGCGCTACTACTCGCGTTTGATCCCAACAATGAGGCAGATGCCTCAGCCAATTATCTGCGCTGTGAACGGCCCGGCATTTGGTGGCGGCATGTGCTTGACGCTCGGTGCAGAGTTACGGATCGCTTCTGAGTCGGCGGAGTTCAACGCCACTGGGATCGTAAATGGTCTGACTAGTACCGAGCTCGGAGTGAGTTGGCTTCTTCCCCGCTTAATCGGTGCAGCGCATTCAAGCGACTTGCTGTTGACCGGTAGACGTATTGATGCTCAGGAGGCGCTTCGTATGGGGCTTGTCTCGCGCGTTGTGCCGGATGAAGAGTTACTCCCCGCTGCACTCGAGATGGCAGCTGGCATGGCGAAGTTCAGTCCGTACGGTCTCCAGATGACTAAAGAGATCATCTGGGTAAACCTTGAGAACCCGAGCCTCACCGCCGCAATTGAGATTGAGGATCGAAACCAATTAATGCTTGGGTTTACCGAGAATTTGCCCGAGGCCATTCGTGCGTTTGATCAGAATCGGGAGCCGATCTACACCGATAATCCTCGCAGGGATCTCTTCAGTTAGAACCCCCAGCCTTTAAGAAGGGTGGTCACTCTCGCCGCGCTCGCCCAAGCCCTTCCTGTGCGACAGTTGCAACGTGGAGCCCGTCCGCTGTGAATACCCGTGCGAAGGCGTGGCCGCGAGCGTTAGCGATGCCGCTTCCCTCTAGGTCAAAGAGAAGCCACTGGTCTGCGCGCACCGGGCGGTGAAACCAAACCGCATGATCGAGGCTTGCGTTCATCATGGAGTCCCAGTCTCCAGCGAGGGAGTGTGGGAGTAGTGCAACGCCGAGGAGATCTTCATCGGAGAGATAGGCGAGTGCGCATGCGTGGACCATTGGGTCGTCACCGAGGTCGCCTATTACCTTCAGCCATGACGTAGCACGCGGTGAGGGATCGTTGCCGTGGCGAACGAAGCGGTGGTCAAAGAAGAGATCAGTAGGCATGGACTCAAGACGGTCAGGGGATGGAGTGGCGTGGGGGAAGAGTCTTGACTGCACATCCTCGCCCTCTTCGTCGGCTTGGAAGGACGCGATGAGGTTAAGGACTGCACCTCCCGCTTGATATGCCACTACCTGTCGTGTTGTGAACGACTTTCCATCACGCACGCGCTCTACTTCATAGAGGACCGTCTCGGTCTCTACACCAGCACGTACAAAGTATGCGTGGAAGGAATGCACTCGATGTGAGGCGCTTACGGTTAGCCCTGCTGCGCGCAGGGCCTGCGAGACGACCTGTCCTCCATAGATGCGACCCCAACCAAGATTCGGGCCAGCACCGAGAAACGCATCTGGCTTGACCTGCTCCAACTCAAGGAGAGTGCGCAGGGAGTCAACAGAATGGATACTTACGCTCATGGGGGGAGCCTGCCACGCAGAATGCCTCTCCCCCGAATGCTCAGATATTCGTGAGAGGATGCCGCCATGGTGCGCCGGTCATTATGAATACTCAAAGAGTCAGTGCTCTTCCTGATAAGCGCCAGGCGGTAGCGGTTGTGACCGCTTCAGTGAGTCGACACCTAGATGCCGACATCGAGCCAACGGTGTCAGCTTTAAATAAGTTGTCAATCACTGCTGAGTTGGTTGAGTGGGATGACCCAGGGGTCGTATGGAGCGATTTCGCCCTTGTGCTCGTGCGCTCACCTTGGGATTACTCAACGCGTCTTACCGAGTATCTCTCGTGGATCAATCGCGTTGATGCTGTTTCAAATCTTGTAAACGAACCAGCGGTTCTGCGTTGGAGTTCAGATAAGCACTACTTGATTGACCTTGAGCATGCAGGTGTGCCGATTATTCCGAGCACGTTCCTCCACACAGGTGACGCTGTGACGCTTCCCAGCGTTGGCGAGTTCGTCGTTAAGCCCGCCGTTTCAGCTGGTTCGCGCGACACGCAGCGTTATCGCTCTAATGAGAGCGAGAAGGGAGCACTCCATGCAAAGAGGCTCCTTGCACAGGGGAGAGATGTACTTATCCAACCTTATATAAGAAGCGTGGATGAGAGAGGCGAGACTGCCCTTGTCTGTTTCGACGGGGTAGTGAGTCACGCTCTGCGCAAGGGCCCAATCCTCTCGCATGGTTCCGCTATGCGAACCGTCGACGGACTTTATGCAGTTGAGGACATCTCGGTGCGGGCCCCCACAAGCGAGGAGATCGAAGTTGCTGCACTCGTAACAGCAGCGATTCCATCCTCCGGCCCCCCAACGTATGTGCGAATAGATCTTGTTGAGGGCGATGGGGGAGAAGTGCTTGTGCTTGAGGTCGAGGCGAATGAGCCCTCGCTCTTCCTTGATCTAGTACCGGGATCGGCCGAGAAATATGCCGCAGCAGTTGCGCGCCATCTCCGCAAGTAGAGCGAGTCATTGTCGGGGAGCAGAACCGCTTCAGGGCTAGCGTGCCTATATGTCAGCAATCTCCAAAGGCGCTCTGCCTAATCTCCTCCTTGCGGGCTTTCCTAAAACCGGTACCACTTCATTATTCTCACTCCTTGCGCGCCACCCTGAGATTGGCGGGTCAAGAGTAAAAGAGACTGAGTACTTCTTGCCTGCGCGCTACGGCCAGAGCATGAGCCCAGTGAGCGATTACCGAGGACTCTTTGCCGGGACAGAGCAGTCGCTTCTGCGCATGGAGGCAACGCCGGCCTATGCCTATGGTGGCCCACCATTACTTGACGCGGTGGAGTCTCTCCTAGGAAAACCAAAGGTGCTATTTACCATTCGTGAACCAATCGCTCGCCTGCGCTCCTACTACCGAGCACAGCAGGCGCGTCTGCGAATCCCTGTTGAGATGACCTTGGCTGAGTACGTCTCGCTAAGCGCGCCACTAGGCCGTGAAGCATTGGGTGACCAATCCCAGGATCCATACATCGGTGTGATTGGGGGCATGTACTCCGAGTTCATTCCGGAATGGTCCAACAGATTTGATGTCCGTGTCGTTGCATTTGAGGAGCTGACATCGAATACTTCAGAGGTACTAGCCGCACTAGCGCAGTGGCTCGGAGTGGATCCGGAGCCTTTCGTTGGGCTCGCGTTGCCTCATGACAATCCCTCTGTGCTCTACAGGCGCAAAAGGCTTCAGAGGGTCGCTCTCGCGATTAACTCGAGTCTTGAGCCGATACTTCGAAAGCACCCCTCAATAAAGACCAAAGCTCGTGCTGCGTATTACCGCGTAAATGGTCGACCGATGCCGAAAGCGGAGGGGGAGATTGATTCGGAGGTGTTGCTTCGCTTCAAGGAATCGAACATCTTGCTTGCCGAGCAACTCTCTGAATTAGTGGCCTATAAAATGCCACCTTGGTTGAATCAGTAGTTAGTAATTTACGAGCAGAGAACACCGAATACAGCGCAAGGATACATTGCAAGGATACAGGGCAAGGATACAGCGCAATAGGAGCCTGATGACTACTACCTCTGAACCTCTCGACTCTAAGCAAGGCTCTAATCAACTCGGTGGCAGAGGTCTGCGTTTCTGGCTTCCTATCTGCGTCTTAGCCTTCGCGCAGTTTGTGATGGTGCTTGACAGCACGGTGATGGCCGTCTCGATCAGTGCAGTAGTAAAAGACCTCGGCACCACAGTCTCAAAGATGCAGCTAGCAATTGCATGCTTCAGTCTCGTGATGGCGGCCTTCATGCTTGCAGGGGCAGGGCTGGGGAATCGTTTAGGGCGAAAGCGTGCGTTTGTAATTGGTTTAGTTATCTACGCCTGCGGCTCATTCACGACCGCAATTGCGCCGACCTTCACTGCATTGTTTATCGGCTGGTCTGTACTCGAAGGCTTAGGAGCAGTGCTCGTCATCCCTGCTATTGCTGCGCTTACTGCGGCGAATTACAGCGGTAAACAGCGGGCACTCGCCTTTGGAATTATTGGGGGCATCTCGGGTGCAGCGGCTGCAGCCGGGCCTGTTATCGGCGGTTGGGTCACCTCGGCATACTCCTGGCGCTACATATTTGCCTCGGAGGTTGTGATCTGTCTTGCGGTGGTCGCCTTATCGAGATTCATAAAAGAAGGGGAGCGCCCCACTGTAGGAAAGGGCTTTGATTTCCTCGGGGTTGCACTCTCCGCAATCGGGTTCGGTCTAATCGTCATCTCCCTAGTGCAGGCAGGAATCTGGGGATGGGTAATGCCTCGCGAAGCGCCCTTCACAGTTCTGGGTTTTTCTCCGACAATTCCAATGGTTGTTTTAGGGATCTTCGTGGTCTGGATATTCCTTGCGAGCCAGGCGCGCCTGAAGGAGAGCGGAGGCACTCCGCTGCTCGACCCTGAGTTGCTCCGTATACCGTCGCTATCAGGAGGTCTCGCGACACTTGGGGTTCAGCAGTTCGTAATTGCTGGTCTCTTCTTCGTTCTGCCCCTATACCTTCAGTATGTTTTGGGATTAGATGCCCTTGAGTCTGGACTCCGCATTCTTCCGCTCTCTGTCGCGCTACTCCTCGCATCATTCTTGGGGGCTGCACTCTCGTCTCGATTCTCGGCTCGCAGACTTGTGCGCGTTGGCCTATCAATAACGATCCTCGGAGTTGTGTTCTGTATCGCTGCTGTGGATGTCCATCTCCGGTCGAATCTGTTTGCACTTGCAATGTCAATTACTGGCGCAGGTATCGGCATCGTGGCTTCGCAACTTGGAAACGTTACGCAGTCATCAGTGAACGTCACCCGGAGTAATGAAGTAGGCGGGCTTCAGGGGACTGCCCAGAATCTCGGAGCGTCACTCGGGACAGCACTGATAGGAGCAATACTCTTGTCAGGGCTCAACTCTGCTTTCGTGCGTACTGTCGGTGCTAATCCAAAGGTGGAGCCACAGACCAAGGTAGCTGTAGAGGCTGCTTCGAAGCAGGGGGTTGCATTCGTCTCGGAGGATCAGGCGCGCGCTGCAGCCGAGGCGAGCGGGCTCTCGAGTAGCGAAGTGGATACCGTGGTAGACGACTACGTCACCTCTCAGATAGATGGTCTAAAAGCAGCGCTCGGTGCGGTCGCTATTCTTGGTTTATTAGGATTGGTAGCATCTCGGCGGATCCAGAATCACCCGCTTGCGGGCGACGATCCTGATCTGGAAGACGATTTAGAGAACGAAGAGATAGTTAAGAACCAATAGGAGCAGAGATGACACAGGCGAGCCTCCAACACCCGTTCATTCATGGTGAGTTTGCCCCTGTAGTTGCTGAAGAAACAGGATTTGATCTGAGCATCGAAGGCTCTCTGCCTATCGAGCTCACCGGGCGTTATCTGCGTAATGGACCCAACCCGATTGGGGCCATTGACGAGCAACGTCACCATTGGTTTCTTGGCCACGGGATGGTGCATGGTGTTCGCCTGAATGATGGCCGTGCAGAGTGGTACCGCAATCGCTACGTGCGTAGCGCAGACGTGAGCGACCTCTTAGGAGAATCGCATATCCCTAACCCATGGGCATCAAACCATGTAACTGCATCGGCGAATACAAATGTCATCTCCTTTGCAGGTAAGACGCTTGCTCTAATTGAGGCCGGATTCCCGCCCATTGAACTCTCAGAGGAGCTAGAGACTCTCTCTATCTCAAATTTGGGCGGCACCCTTGCTGGGTCCTTTAGTGCACACCCAAAACTCGATCCAATAACGGGTGAGCTGCATGTCATGACCTACCACTGGGAGCGAGGCAACTCGGCTCAGTATGTAGTAGTCGGTCGAGATGGGCGTGTACGTAAGACCCTCGATATTCCATTGCCGGGTGGTCCAATGATCCACGACACTGCAATTACTGATCGTTTTGTCGTCGTATTTGATCTGCCTTGCGTCTTTAATCTTGATGCAGCGGTGGAGGGTTCTCGGTTTCCATATCTCTGGGACGCTAATTACAGAGCACGCGTTGGGCTTCTCCCTCGCGACGGGGATGCAAGTGAGATCAAATGGTGCGAGGTTCCGTCTTGCTACGTTTTTCATCCAATGAATGCTTACGATCGGGCCGACGGCAGCGTTGTTCTCGACGTGGTTAGGCATCCGAGCATGTTCGATGTAGAGCGTCGCGGGCCGTCAGAGGGCGACTCTGTACTAGAGCGATGGGTCCTCTCGCCGGAGACAGGTAACTGTGCAGTTGAGCGACTCGATGACAGAGTGATCGAGTTTCCACGCGTCAACGAATCCCGAGTAGGGGCGGAGAATCGATATGGGTATGCATCCGCTCTGAAGGATCAGTTTCACCAAGGAGGGATTCTGAAATATGACCTATTGAATCGCACCTCAGAGGTGCGCGATGAGGGCGACGCGTTTGGGTATGGAGAGGCAGTCTTTGTCGCTCGCGAGGGAGCGACCGCTGAGGACGATGGATGGCTCATGGGCTTTCGCCTTAATAAGGCTGAGGGAAATAGCGATCTCGTCGTGCTAAATGCTCAAGACGTCGCCGGGGATCCGGTCGCAGTCGTGCACCTTCCTGCAAGAGTCCCCGCAGGGTTTCACGGAAATTGGTGCCCAGACCTATAGGTCCTGACGTACAGGTCCTGACATGTAGGTGCTTTTTAGCGATCGATGGATCGAGCGCCCATTACCTCTAGTTCTGCTCGATGCTCCATGCGCGCTATTGCCATCAACGAAACAAGCACTATTGCCGCACCTATAAAGGCAGTTGTGGTCGTCTCCTCCCCGAGAATAAATACGGCTCCTAGGAACCCTGTAACAGGGATCAGCGCCAAGAACTGAGCGGTAGTTCCGGGGCTCACGTGTCGTAATGAGGTCAAGTAGAGCCAGAATGTTAAGGACGAACTCGTTACTCCAATGATCGGAATCGCCAGCCATGTAATGAGAGACGATGCAGATCCAACTCCGTTCGTGAAGGTGATTAAAATTAGGGGTGGCGCAATAATGGCGAACGCAAAAACCTGTTGGATCCAAGCGACTGTTAGCGGCTTCATATCCTCAACAACGCGGCTGCTCCCAACTGCATAGAGCGATGCAGAGACGAATCCGAGTGCGACTAGAACATCTCCGAACCAGTCTGCTCCGCTACCTGTCGCATTTGCGGTTACTACCAATACCGTTCCGATGAGTGCTGTACCCATCGGCAATAGGAGGCGCCTCGGTAATTTCGAGCCAATCAGGAACCAAGCCAGAAGTGCAATGAGTGCTGGCTCAGTGGCGCCAAGTAGTGCAGCGTGCGTAACGGATGTGCGGGCGAGGCCAAAGTTCATGAGCACGTATGCAAGCCCGGGTTCAAGAATCCCAAGTGCACCGACTCGAGCGTTTTTCCTAAGCGAAGGAAGTCGGGAGCCGAGAACGAGCGACATAACCGTTAAGAACACGATGCTCGAGCCGATCTCGATGATCGTGAAGATCGAGGTTGAGACACCGGCATCTAGGACGACAAAAGTTGCTACGGTTCCAGTTCCCCAAAGAATCGCTGCCCCCGCAGCGGTGAATACTCCAACTAGCGCTGAGCGCTGACTCTCTGGGATGGCGTGAATGAGGGGATCGGTTGGCACTCAGTGAGGGTACATTGCCCACGGAGGATTTAGCGCTCTAAGTGTTGATCTTGCACTCTGCTGTGCCTCCAGGCAGGCGATGCCTGTTGGCCGCAAGAAGCCTGTAAAAAAATGGTGCGATCCAGCGCGCTGGAGGGGCGTTGATTACTCGCCCTGCCAAGCGCGTCCATCCCGAAGTCGCGAGAAGCGCAAGCCCGATTGCTCTCGCCCCAGCATGGGCCTTGGAGTCAGAGTCAATCCACTGCACGGCGGACTCGACGCTTAAGCGTGTCAGCCCAAAGGCGGCTAGTTGGTTGTCATCTAAATCTCGCGATGCAACTAGAGATACCTCGCTTGATAGCCAACGCGCCTCAATCCAGTGGGCGCTAACGGTGCAGAAACCACAATCAGCGTCGTAGATCAGTTTGCTGGGCATAATCCAAACCTAGCGCTCATGAATCACCGATTTCCCACCGCAGTAGTTATGCTCAATTAATGATTATTTCTATTGCAATCTCAGCCCTTGCTGTTGTAGCGGTTATGGCGGTGGCCTTTACGGTCGGGCGTATTCTTGGGCGTTATCGAGACATTGATGTCTTCTGGCCACTTGGATTTGTGGCTGTAGCTGTAGTTGGATTTTTTGCATCCGCTGGCACCTCTGGGAGCGACTCTACTCAGCGATTACTTCTCCTCGTAATGGTCTCCGTATGGGGACTGCGCCTCGCGTGGCATCTTGCATGGAGAAGCAGAGGCGAGGGTGAAGATCCGCGGTATACCCAAATTATGCGTGGTGCTAAGGGTGGCAGCGAGATCGCTTATGCGATTCGTGTTGTCTACGGATTGCAGGCAGGGCTCCTTATATTTATCTCCCTACCGGTCACAGTTGGTATGAATGCCGGCTCTCCGATAATCCCGCTTGAAATAATTGGAGCAGTTATCTGGGCAGTGGGTTTTGCATTTGAGTCAATCGGTGATTGGCAACTCTCTAAATTTGGTGCAGACCCTGCCAATAAGTCTCGTGTGATGGATCAAGGGCTATGGGCATGGACTCGACACCCCAATTATTTTGGTGATGCACTTGTCTGGTGGGGGATCTTCATCGTTGCAGCATCGGGTGGGTGGGCTTTACTCACGATCCTCTCGCCGCTTGCGATGACTCGCTTGCTCACGAGTGTCTCGGGTAAGCCGCTATTAGAGAAGCGCATGGCGAGCACGCGTGAGGGCTTCGCCGAGTATGTAGAGAAGACTTCTGGTTTTATTCCTAGACCACCAAAGCGCTAAGCGCATGAAGGTTGAGCAA
>CAFBNL010000027.1_pt1 | contig 17240 bp, 16 predicted proteins | sample 7269241 | NCBI WGS metagenome assembly CAFBNL01 (sample SAMEA6814093, study PRJEB35770) | uncultured Actinomycetes bacterium | biome: Freshwater; feature: Freshwater reservoir; material: water | place: Czech Republic | collected 2017-05-23 | depth 30m m
AATTCCATAATTTCTCCGTTATCAAGATTTTGAGCCAGCCCCCGAGGATAGCGGAGGGGGCCGCTGTTGTGCGGCGTGGCTTCGGTACCGCTTCGGTGCGGTTCGCTAACGTCAGCCCCCCCACCAAGACACAATCTGACGGGGAGTTCGCCCCCGAAGTATGGTCTCCATCCACTACTAGTCACCAAGGAATTAGAGGAAAAGCATGAATCACCTACGAATTGCAAAATATGACGTCTTGAAGGGAACCTCGAAGGAGGTAGCGGAAGTGGCCACTGGGCCCGGCGGAATTCTCGACATCTACCGCTCCATGCCTGGCTTTCAGGCCTACTCGCTCCTTGAGATTGATGCTATTACCGTCATGGGAATCACAGCATGGGAGACACACGAGGAGGCAGAGGCGGCAACACGCGCTGCAGCAGAGTGGGTAGCCACTCACCTCGAGGGTCGCATTCACCGCACCTCCAACGAAATCGGCGACTCCCTCTTCTGGGAAGGCACGATGAAGAAGTAGTTTCAATCAGTCTCACGAGACTGCGCAAAGATCTTCAACTGCCCCGACCGTGCTAGCGATTCGCTAGTGGGTCGGGGCAGTTTTTTCTCTACAGCAGGGCAGTCCTCCAGCCGATAGGCAGGCATGAAGCAACTACGGGACTCCGGGATCATTGCATTACTGACCGCAGCAGCTAACAGACTGCTTGATTCTTGGCAGGAGCTTGATTCGTTTAGCTCAGTAGCCAAAATGCCTGTATCTAAAGAACGTTAGCCAGCTCGAAGGAAGGGCGCGTTATGCGCGGCGTTGCTTCTCTAATACATCGATCGCATCGTGGCGGGCGTTACCTTGGAGCCAAAAGACTCCAACTATTAAAGTTCCCCACCCAGTAATTAGCCCAGCGACTGCGAATCCAAGCCATCTCAGCTTGTGGTGCCCTGACATGCGAAAAGCTCTGCGCTTAAGGCGAGCAATATCGTAGATAGTCAAAGCGCCAAGCGGGATGCCGATGACGTATCCAATTATTAAAAATTGTGTAATGCTCATTATCGCATTCTTCGTCTAAATCTTCAGTAAAGGTTTTTTTGACCAGCAGCGGATTGCTTCCACCTTGAGGGAACGTATCTTAAAGCCCCGTACCGCCCTCTGACTCAGCGGAGCTCGATGAGGAACGCGTGCGAGTTCGACGTGCAACAGCACCACAGACCTCAGCGCCAGAGAAGAGGATTGCACTCGAAATGAGGAATGGTGCGTAAGCGAGTAGAAAAATAAACCAATTGAAAGCGGAGTACTGGCCTTCGGGTAATTTGACCCCTTGAATGAAAAAATTAATTGAGTCGACTGGCTCGCCGAGAAAGCCTTTGCCTGTTTGTCCTAATCCAGAGACGTACAAACCTAGAAATACCGAGAGAACCAAACCGCCAATTCCAAGTACCGCTGCTGCAATTCGAAGCCGTTGCTGGGCTCTGCCTCCGCTACTGGTATTTGAAGTAATTTTGTTCTTTGCCATAGGGAAACAGTTTAGGGCTGATCTAGATGTGTACTGAACCAACCTCGAGTAAAAATCACTGTTGCAACCCCTATATTTGCCCAACAGATGACCTAATGTCACGTGGGTTATGCCAGCGATAATGCGGGATCGGGGCGCTTTAGTAGAGTCCCGGGACGAGTTTTGAAGGCACTCTGCACCACTACCCTTTGAAGCAAGACCCCATCCGCAGAATATTTACTTCTCCACACATAGTCCATAAATACCAAAGCACTAGGAGCAATAACTTGCCTTCCCAAGCCCTTGCAGTAGCCGAGCATGCACTTCTTGTAGAGCGTCGCCCGCTCACACGTGCGGAGGTAATGGCGGTGGCAAACGAACCACTTGAACTAGTACCCGATCTTGTTGGCCTCGCCCATCGCGTGAGGCTCCAGTACTGCGGCGACACTGTTGAGTTAGAGAGCCTCATCAACGCCAAATCTGGAGCATGCCCAGAGGACTGCGCGTTCTGCTCACAATCTGTCAAGTTCGATACTGGAGTTGATGTCTATGCGTTTCTTGATTTAGGCGAGGTACTAGAGGCAGCACACGCGACTAAGGCAGCAGGGGCTACGCAGTTCTGCATAGTTGTTGCAGTACGCGGACCCTCAGAGCGACTTCTAGACAAAGTCATCGCTGCAGTTAACGCCGTACATGAACAGACTGGCCTCGAGGTTGCATGCTCACTTGGGCTACTTACAGATGAGCAGGCCAGGCGTCTCGCCGATGCTGGAGTCCGCCGTTATAACCACAATCTTGAGGCACCTAGATCAAGATTCCCCGAGGTCTGCACTACCCACTCATACGACGATCGCGTCGATACCGCCAAGCGCGCAATTGCTGCCGGCATGGAGCTTTGTTGTGGAGGTATCCTCGGGATGGGTGAGACACTTGAAGAGCGAGTCGAGTTTGCTTTCGAGCTAGCGGAGCTCGACCCATGTGAGGTACCGATCAACCTTCTTGACCCTCGCCCAGGTACTCCGCTCGCCGATTACACAATGCTCTCTCCGCGTGAGGCACTACAGGCAATTGCGTTATTCCGCTTAGTTCTGCCTTCTGCATGGCTACGTCTTGCAGGCGGTCGCGAACGAGTCCTTGGTGAGCTTCAAGGAATGGGGCTTCTCGCAGGGGCTAATGCACTTATCGTTGGGAACTACCTCACCACTGGCGGGCGCTCCCCCGAAGAGGATCATGCTCTCCTGGAGGCTCTCGGGATGCCGGTAGCAGACGGACCTGGCGAGGGGCGTTTCGTTATTGACGCAACTGGTGCGCATGCCTTGCCTGCAAAGCCGCAGCGGACGAGCATTCCAGTAACTGCAAATTAACTTTTGCCGCTCTAGCTAAGGTGCGCTGTCTCGTTAAATCCAAGCATGCATGGTGCTCCTTGCCGCATACCGATGCTTGATATTGATGCCACGTCGATGAACATTCGCCAGACCATTTGATCTGGAGCACCGAGCGCCCATGTGAGCGCTGCCTTTATCGGAGAGACATGTGACACCACGATCACGAGGTCGTCGCTTAGCAACAACTCCCCCATGAGCGATCCGACTCGCCTTGACACATCATGGAGACTCTCGCCACCCGGGGGTTTGAACTCCGGGTCTGAACGCCACTGCCTCCAAACTTCGATAGGGACATCGGCTATCGGCGTGCCATCCCACTCTCCATAATTCATCTCGACCAGACGGTCCTCTATCTCGACTGTTAAACCGGTTGAGGCTGCGATAGCGTCGGAAGTTTGGCGAGCCCTAGAGAGCGGACTACTTAGGATAAAAGCGGGATTGCTCCCCTGAAGTCTCGCCCCTAAGCGCTGCGCCTGAGACTCGCCGAGTTCGGTAAGTGGAGGATCTATTCGACCTACAAGTAATCCATCACGATTCGAAGCAGTCTGACCATGGCGGATGAGCAGAATCAATGCGAGACCTCACTAAGGCGCCCGGAGCGGAGAAACAATGATCTTCTTTCAGGGTCTCGGAGTCCGAACCTCCCCCACATCCACCCGAGGCAGGCAATGCCGATGCCCTCGGAGAGGACAAGGAGTGTGAGCGGCGGGAATAGCGCAACATCGCCGAAACCTCCCCCTACTAATGGCCAAAGAAATACTTGATCATGGAGAAATGCACCAGATAGAACAAGGCCGCAGAGCACGCCTATAGGCAAGCAGAGAAGTTGGCGCCGCAGTAAGCGTGGCTTACCGATCGTACCGAGCATTACTAATGTCAGAAGACAGACTCCGATAATGAACGCGTGCCCATAGGCCATATGCCCAAATGGCGCATCTATTAATAGGGGGAGCAGAGCACCCCCTCCCACGAGTCGATAATCGAGTCCACTCGAGGTAAATACCCGATAGATAAGGACTACGGATACACCGATATACCAAAAAAACAACTTCTACTCCACTGCCTTCAACGGTGCATCAAGTGCAGCATTCACAAGAGCATCTGCCTCGGTATTGAACTCGCGCCGGACATGCTGAAGTTCGAATTTTGGAAAGGTAGAGAGGAGCGACGCTGCTTCACGGTGCAGCGGCTGAAGGCCAGCGTTCTTTACTCGGTAGCGACCCTCTAACTGGCGGATTAGGAGCTCTGAGTCCGCGCGCACCTTGACTTCGATGGGAGAGAATTTCTGCGCAGCACGCAGCCCCGCTATGAGTGCTTTGTACTCAGCGACGTTGTTGGTAGCGACTCCAATGCACTCACTTACCGAGTCGAGCAATTGAGCAGGATCACTGCGAGTATCGAGGACCACTGCACCGATGGCAGCAGGTCCGGGGTTACCGCGAGATCCGCCGTCGCAGAACACGGTCACACTGGGTACGTGCAATTCAGGAGTATCGAAGAGAGATGGATCGCTGCTCACGGGACGAGAATTGCTCCACAATTGTCACAGCACGACTCACCGGGAATTCCACGTTTGATCCGGTCGATCTCGTTAGCGGGGATACTCAAACGACAACCCTGGCAGGTGTTACCTACCAGCCTTGCTACACCTACCCCGTTAGCGCGTCCTCGAACAAGTTCATACGTAGCAAGAAGCGCACTGGGCAGCCCATACGCCTCTGAGTTACGCGCCTCGACGACAACAGCAATCTGCGCATCTAAATCTGCCTCTCCCGATGCGATCTCAAGACGAGCGAGCGCTGCAGCCGCAGTATGCACTTGAACCTGCGCATCAAGAGCCGCTACCTCCTCCTCAAGAGTCTCGAGCGCCTGCATTAACTCGAGTTCCCGATCTTCGAGGACTCCTTGACGCGCCACAAGTTGATCGATCTCCGTCTGAAGGGCCTGAAGCTCTTTGATCGCAGTGACTTTTCCCGAGTAGAGGGACTTATCTGCTGCAACTGACTTCTCGCGAACTGATGCAACTTCGTCATCGAGCCTATGCGCATCGCGTGCTACAACATCTCGCTGCGCCGCGAGATCACTAAGGCCTGGCGTAATAGCGGCTATGGCCGACTCAGCGTTTGCTAAGTCACTACGCGCTGACAGGGTTGCGCGCTGCCTTCGCAGACGGTCAAGAGATAAATCGTGTTCCTGGACAACTACAAGATGATCGAGATCAGTCACGAGCACGAGCCTACCGGCATGGGGTTCCAGTATGGATTGGCCCTATTCGTTCGGCTCGTCATAGCGGCGGGGGAATTGTCGAGGTGGTCGGCGGATTAGAGGTTGTAGTTGGGCTCAAGGTCGTAGAAGTACTCGGCACGAGAGGAGCGGTAGGCCCCTCCGGTCCACTAGGTCCGCTAGGCCCTGTCGCCCCCGAAGGGTTGATCTGGAGGCGCGCCCCACGACCGGCCTCAGTAATAGATGAGGCAGTCGGCCACAATTTCTCATTTGGCTTTGCGAACTCCCTAACCACCTTGCCTCTTAACGCAGCATCCATGAAGGCCTTCCATATCATCGCTGGATAGGTTCCACCATAGACAGCGCCGATTTTCCCTACATTCGTCATGGGCGTATAAGCGGCAGGGTCGCCCATCCAAACCGCTGCAACTAGTTCTGGGGTATAGCCGACGAACCAAGCATTGGTTTTGTCGTCTGTGGTTCCGGTCTTGCCCGCAGAGAATCTCTCGATCTTGCCCTTGCCGACGGCTCGGTCGCCGGGGGCCAATCGTGCCCTTGTACCAGTCCCCGAACGAATGACTCCCTGGAGAATAGAGGTCTCCGTGCGAGCAACCTCGGCCGAGAGAACACGCTTTCCGGGTTCCCTATCCTCGAATATGACACGACCATTACGGTCTCTCAACTTGGTAATAAAGACGGGGTCGTGCTTAATGCCCTCAGCGGCGAGAGTGGAGTACACAGTCGCCATCTCCAACGGGCTTACCCCGATGGTGCCAAGAGTGATCGACGGGTAGGCAGGTACCTCATGCGTGACGCCAAGGCGCCTCGCCATCTCTGAGACTTTCTTGGGACCAATCGCCGCTATCAAACGTGCGAAAGCACAGTTGACGGACTCCTCGGTCGCGGAACGGAGGTTTAAGACCCCTCCACCGCTCTCAGCATTTCGAGTTGTCCACGGAGCAAAGCCATCAATTTTGACCGTGCACGGACTAGAACCGCTGATTGAGTCATTTACCGAATAACCATTCTCGAGCGCAGCAGCCAGCGTGATGGCTTTGAATGTCGATCCAGGCTGGCGTGCACCCTGTGTCGCGAGATTGAACTGGGAGCGTTCAAAGCCAGGTCCGGCGACGAGCGCTTTTACTTCACCATTCGAGGGATCCATCACTGCCATCGCAGCAGTGAATTGTGAGGTTGGAATTGTCTTATTTACAGCGCTCTGCGCCTTCGCCTGCATGCTCTGGTCATAGGGAGTCTCAACTTGAAGGCCACCTCTAAAAACAAGGTTGTAACGCTCCTCGCGAGTATCAGCGAGGCGCGGATCATTTAGGAGTCGGCGCTGAACCTCCTCCACGTAATAATTATCTGGGCGAAGGTCACTCTGCGGCCTCTGATCAGGTAGGGGCGAGGCCTCTGCAAAGGTTCTCTCGCTCTTAGTAATCGCCCCGACTTCATACATCTGGCCGAGTACCTCTGAACGTCGCTCTAACGCTCCTTTAGGGTTAGTAAACGGATTATTCCCCTCCGGATCGCGGATTGATCCAGCTAACAGGGCGGCCTGAGCAAGATTGAGATCCTGAGGAATCGTCTGAAAGAAACGCTCCGATGCAGCCTGAATGCCGTACGAGCCTTGACCAAAATAAACAGTATTTAGGTACTCGCTGAGTATCCGGTTCTTTGGCCATTCAGAGTCGAGTCTTAGCGAGAGCATTGCTTCTCGAACTTTGCGAGAGAGTGTGCGCTGAGGTGAGGTAAAGAATCGATTCTTGACTAGTTGCTGAGTGAGAGTCGACCCTCCCTCCTTAACCGAACCTGAGTTGACATTCTTAAAAAATGCACGAGCTACAGCATGAAGATCAACGCCAGCGTTGCCATAGAACTCGCGATCCTCTGTCGTGAGTAGCGCCTCTACCATCACCGGCGCAACATCTGAGAGCGCCACTGATGATCTGTCCTCTAAGCCGAGTCTCCCAATTACCTGGCCCCTGCTGTCATAGATAACGGTTCGCTCTGAGAGTTGTGACATCTCATTGCCTACAACTCCATTGAACCGAACGCCGTTAGCGAAGATCGAGAAGGCTGGAGGGAGCGCCAACAAACAAACCGCGAGGGCCGTTCCTCCAGCCAGCAGCGGGAGAATAATGCTTCGGTAACGGCGGCCCATAAGTTCCTTATTCTCGCACTTGCATCGAGACTCAGGTGGTCAGCGGGGCCTATTTATCCTGTCACTTTCTTAGGTGGAGCCCAAAGCCCTAAGGCTAACTGAAACTAAGCGATACCGAGCCGAGCAAGTTGCTCAACCGGAGCATCCACAGCCCTAAGTGCCTCAACAAGCAGTTCGGTCATTTGAATTGCCTCAGGGGTGTGAGCAAGGTTGCGCACTCCATCGCCATGCGCTTGATCAAAACGGTTATAGAGCAAGTCTCCGCTAAAAGCACCTCGACCCCAGAACGGAAGGTCGTCACTCGGGTCGAATGGTTGTCGGATGACAGGCACCTCAGTACCTGCTGCTTTTACGAGGGTGGCTCGCATGTCTGGCTTGATTCGATGCAGATTGGGGGCAATGCGTACTGGCATCGTCGACCATCTATTTGAGTACATCGAGAGCGGTCTATTCGCCGCAACTGGCGCCTTCGCAAACGTGCTAGTTGCATTCGCTATGTGTACTTCGCGTCCCCATACGCCCGAGAGTGCCCACTCCCTAATACTCGTGGATCGCCCCTCAATTAAGGGAACAAGCGAGTATCCGTGAGTTGCATGCTTTGGGTTTACTCCAAACACATCACAGATTGTTGCGTGAATATCTACCGTAGTTGTAAGTGCATCGCATGTGCCTGCCTCAACTCCTGGCCAGGAGATCATCAAAGGAATGTGCCCAAGTTCTGGGAATACAGAGACTGCAGGCTTCCCCCACATGCCGCGCTCACCTAGGTAAATGCCGTGATCAGTGCAGAGGATAAAGGCTGTGGTGTCCCACGCGTCATGGCGCTCAACCGTATCGATCATGAGGCCTAGCCAATGATCAATCATGGATAACTTTGCTCCGTATTGCGAGCGCAGATGGCGAGCCTCTCGTGCGCTCAATTCGGGCGACGCGAAAGCATCTTCGCTCTTGATGCCACTGGTATACGGGGGCCAGATGATTCGCTCCCCTTCCCAATCATCGTCGTAGAGGCTTGTCCATTTTTCGGGGGCATCGAAGGGTTCGTGGGGATCAAACTCGTCCACGAACAGAAAAACGCGCTCCTCAGGGCGACGCTGCGCACCTAGTTCCTGATCAAGCCATTTAGCAGCGGCGGTCATAGTGCGAGGCCCAGGAAAATCCGCCTCCTCGCGAAAGTAGGTACGACTTAAATCGTAGTTACGCCATCCAGACTCGCGAAATGGAGGAAGGGTTGGGGCACCTATCTGGGAAGTATCAGCACGAGTGCGCCACGGATCGTCCTCTCCGCCTCGCAAGTAGTCCCATGCTCCGAAGTCGTGGTGATAATTCTCGCCACCTGCCTCAAAGAGATGCGGATGATCTGAAACAAGCATCGTTGAGATACCTGCATCCCGACGCAACTGCCTCGTGATCGCATCTTCCCAAACTTCGATTGATCCCCATGGTCTCCAGGGGAAGTCGAGCGCACCTACCAGGAGATCATGTCGTGCGGGCATACACGGCAAGGACCCACTGTGATGGTTCGTAAAACGAACTGATCGCTTCGCGAGCCTGTCCAGATTTGGAGTCTTGAACTCTTCTCCCCCATAGGCGCCAATCATGTGCCTATTCAGGCTGTCAAGAAGAACAACAACTACATCTCTTGGCGCGGTGCTCGCGATGGGCATAGGCCCGAGATTAATCCCCACCTGTACCCGAATGATTGGAATCTTTGTACAGGATTTAGCCCAAAGTGGGCAGTCTCTTTGGGGCTAGGCAGCCAATGCGTCCTGAGAGCGTTTGCGCATCAGCACCAAGCCAATGCTTATGCCGCCAAGGATTAGGCCGCATCCGTTAAAGCCGTAGAGCGTAATTTTGTCCCAATTCCCCGCAAACTCGCCGAGGGATGGCTTGATAGCTATGGGGAGCACACTTACCGCCCAGAGCGCAGACCCTAAGACCCCGCATATAACCGCGGGCTTCCCGATCACTCGAGAGAGATGGTCGATGTGATTGATGATTGCAATGGCAATAAGCGCCGGGCCTACCACCAAGAGTCCATAAGTGAATCTCGAGCCATATTGACCCGACCCGCTTAGCGAACTGAACCCAGCCAACCCATAGAGAAGCATTCCGACCGCTGCGTAGGTCAGGGTAGCGAAGGAGGCATGAATTTTGCGCGCTGCATCCATCTCGCCGTGCTCGAGCAGAGATTCCTTGCGAGCAAGTACGAGGAAGAAACTAAGCGAGAACAAGACGCGTGCCGCTGCAAACCCAGCCCAGTTAATGCGCAGCCAGTTGGCATGATTCTCTAGCGAATAGAGCTCTGGGTTGAGCAAGAATGGAAGGGACGTCAGGGACCAAATGACGAGTCCGATAATTCCCAGCACAACTGGGGCTCGCCCGATTCGCTTCCCAATGTGCTCAATGTGGAGCGTGATTGCTATGGCCATCAAGATCGGGCCGAGTACGACGAGTGCCCAGGAGGAGCGAACCTCAAAGCCTGAACTCCAGAAGAGGAGTCTCCCAATACCAGACGCAAGGAGACCTAACGAGCCCAGACCCAGCGACATGTATGAAACATGGATTGGGTGAGGAGAAGTATCTACCCCACTCAGGTTTTGTGATGATTGGACCATCTTGTTGCTCCTTCAAGAGATGCTGCCCAAATAGGGCGCCTAATGCTGACCTCCACAAACTAGTGAGCGCCGATGATTTATTAGTGGATACCGATACCAAATAGCGTCATTACCCTATTCTGCAAGCGCCTCGGCAAAGGGCTAGGTTAAGAAGGTGGCTCTGAGCAAAGACCCGAATGTGGATAACCAGCAGACGAAACGTAAGAGCAGAGTGCCCGCTGCGGTCGCCAAGGAGCGCCTCTTAGCCACAACTATCTCCCTTCTGCGAACTGAGCCATTCTACGAAGTCACCACCCGACGAATTACGCGCGAGGCAGGTCTCCCACTCGCCGCTCTATCTCGCAACTTTGGATCGCTCCCAGGGCTATTCGACGCCGTAGCGCACGAGCTCGTGAAGCGCTTTACGGATCAGTTCAGTGAGTACGGCCCTCTAGATGCCCTGACGAACCCAGATTTGATACTCCGCACACGCCTCATTGCATGGAGCATTGGGCAGGGAGCGGACCCTTCATTATTTAGGCCCGACCCATCGGCATGGTCACGGGTAGGGATGGAGCGTCAGCAGCGACTCGCTGGCGTTGACGAGCGTATGGGGACCGCGTGGGCCGAGATCGTTACTTTCGTGCTCGAGGGATACTCAATTTTTTCACAGACTCACACACTCAACGATCAGCAGACCTTCGAAGACTGCATAACGGTTATGAGCGGACTACAGAAATCCTTGCGTTCTTTAGAGGCGCAACTCGGTTGGGATCAGCCCATCGCCTAATCGTTGCTCCCAGAGTGCTCAACTGCTCTGCGTAATGTGGGAGCACTCTCCTGGTTTAGAAATCGTTAAGGTTGGTCCAGAAGCCACCTGGATGCGAGTGATGAGGCCTCTCGATCGGGGCTAGATACAGCGATCCTTTACGGAGTTCAATAACTCCGCGCATGCTCAGTGAACCGACTGTAGAAGCGACATCGCTGACAGGTACCTTCAATGTCTCAGCGACCTGGGCGACACTCTGTGGAGAATCGGCGCGCATAATGTCTCGAACCACAGCGCGCTCCTCATCGGAGAGACTTAAGAGTGCCGCCATAGAGAAGTGTGCCTCAGGATCGGCAGCAGCATCTAAGTGCGTTGCTACACGATCGAAGATTCCACCGCCACTCATGCCAACTCCGGCATCGCTATCGGATCTGGCTGAGGTCTACAGACTCCACACCAAAGAGTTCCTCCAACGACTATTGCCTTTGGAGGATCGACCCCAAAGAGGGTTACAACGAATGGAAGATTGGAGTGGTGCTCTCCACATACTCCGCGTCCGCAGAATTTGCAGACTCCTCGTGCTGAATCATCACACTGTGCGCAGAGCATTGGTCTCACCCTCTATTTGAACTTACCTGCCTAGAACTGGCCTAACTAAATGTATTCCTGAGTCCTGTATTCGTAAGTCATGTATTTCTGAGTCGCGTTACGAATCTATGGGACTTCAGAGTAATCAAGTTATCCGATTACGGCGCCGTCTCGGAGTCATCACCGAGACTCGCCCAGAGTCCGCCCGGTGAGGAGTTTGGAGCATCATCGGCCAAGCCGGCAGCCAATCCTGATAAAGCGCCAGCAGGGCCTTCTTTCTCCCCTGTCTCAGCAAGGTTTCCCCACAGCCCTGCTGACGATGGGTCAACCGGTAGGTGGGTGCGCAGCCACATCATTGCGAAGACTCCGATCTTGCGTCGTAGGTCATCTGCCTGCACCTCAAGAAGTTCGGCATCCTTAGCGTTTATATGGCCACCGTGTTGGGCAATGCTGATTCGGCGCTGAACCTTAATTAGTTCTTCAGCGTTCTTAACTGCTTTGGAGCCGTAGCGCACCTCAAACTCGTCTAGAAGTGCATCCACAGTGTGCCCGCCGCTTAGCGCTAGTTGCTCGCTCTGCGTCATCGCACTGAGTTTCAGGTCATTACGAACCCACCTACGTGAGATTGGGAAGCCTAAGGCGACAATCCCTGAGGCGATCGCGAATACTCCTACTCCGACCGCAGTAATCATCGCTGCAGATTCACCGGGCCATGTGGTCATTCGATTGAATGTTGAGTGGAGTCCCATCGCAATTACTAAACCACCCAATGGAGTTAGGACTCTCTGGAGTAATCCACGCTTCATGGAGAGCACTATCGCGGCCCCCACAATCGCAGTAGTACCAGCATGCATGAGATTTGTGGAGGATACTCGCGCGATTGCGAGCCCAATCTGCTGCCCTGAATAATCGCGATCTAGGTATATCCAATTCTCGCGAATTGCAAAGCCTGTACCAGCAGCAAGCCCAAGAATGGCTCCGTCGACGAACCAGAAACAGCGCTTAGAGAGAGTAAGGAAGGGAAGAATGAATCCCTTTGCGATCTCCTCTGAAAACGGTGCACCATAAATAATTAGGGATTGCAAGCCGTATTTTGCATACCACCCGTCATTGAACGGAAGAACTAAAAACGTAGACGCAACTCCCCAGAGAAGTGCAATGACGATTAGCGGAGCGGTCTTGCGTCCACCGCGCCCGAGCGCCGCCACGCCGAATAGGCAGAGAAGGGGCACCAATGTCGCAATAATTTTGGCGGTCAGCATCTAAGGCTCTCTTCTCATAAAACTCTTGATGGATTTTAAACTTGTCACTTTGTCTAGCAAGAATGCTCTTGAACCACACGATACCTCTGCCCTCAGGAGAATGAAGGCGGTTTGACTCTGCTCTCAATCTGACAGCAGACTCTGCCTAATGGATACTGAGCCCGCACAAAGCGGAATATCTTCAGAGACGCGTGCTCTGGCTGAGACCCTTGCATCCTCTGGCGATGACCTGTATCAAGTAGGCGACGAGGTTGATGACTCAGATGAGAAGCGCCGGCTTACCCATCGCTCAGAGCGCGCTGTAGCAGCGCGTTATTGGGGGGCAGCCCAACCACGCATCATCCTCACATTTCTTCTCGTACTAGTGGCATGGACTGCAGTTCTTTGGCTCGGCCTAGCCGGCATTCTCCCGCTATGGGTTGGATTGATTCTCAACTCAATCCTCGCTTCAACTTTTTACATGCCTATGCATGAGGCAGCACATGGCAACATTCTTGGTAAGAGCCCCAAGTCGCGTTGGAGCGAAGACTTAATTGGGATGATCTGCTCGATTCCACTTGGCTTCTCATACAAACCGCACCGTGCATCTCATATGCGCCACCATGCGTATACGAATCAACATGGGCGTGATCCAGACCACTACACAGATGGTCCGCTCCGAGAACTCCCGCTCAATTGGCTGAGCATTCAATTTGTATCTGAGATTCTTCCGCTACTTGCTTTTGTCCCCTCGAGCCGCCGCCTAATCCCCTCTCGCATTAGGGGCGCTTTGCGAGCCGACTCAGGCTCAAAATCTGCAGGACTCCAGCAACTCCGCTTCTGGATTTTCACTCATGCAGTTCTGCTAATCGCATTCCTTCTCGGGTTCGGATGGCCAGCCCTACTGCTCTGGTACCTCCCCGCAAAAATAGAGTCCTTCTGGCTCACATTTATCTTTGCTTGGTACCCACACCACCCGGCTAATAAGGCAGGTAGGTACGTCGATACTCGCGTCGCTGTTTTCCGTGGCTCTCGCTTCCTTATTCGCGGACATGACCACCACGCAATGCACCACCTTTTCCCTCGTGTTCCGCATTATCGACTTCGTGCGCTCTGGGCTGACCTTGCAGACGAGATGGTCCCCAAGGGCGTACGCGCCGAGGGCCGAGCCCTTGGCGCCACGGGACCTGTTATCTGGTAACCATTTGCGAACTATTCCATAAAGCTCGAACCGACTGCGACGGCTTAAGCGACCGAAGCTGATTAATTTTGCGGTACCTTTGTAGGATGCGTCGAGTCAAAAGCAGCGAATCACTTTGGAGATTCTTCGAGATATTCGCTCTCTGCGGATTAGTAATTGCGCAACCGGCATTTGACTACATTGCTGGCTCGACCCGTTGGATCATTGCAATTCAAGTCGACTGGGTTTCAGTGATTGCTTTTACCTGCTTGGCGCTACTCCTTCCTCCCCTAGCGATCTGGGTAATCGAAAGTTTTGCATTGAGAATTTTAGGGGGCGATCGTTGGCGTAGCACCCGAGAATTACTCCACGCTGCGATTCTCGCCGGCCTAGTCGGACTGCTTGTAAACAGCTGGCTCAAACCTGGTGGGATGCCCGTCCGGTACAGGCTCCTCATTAGTGGATTTGTTGGAATTGTCGCGCTTATTGGTCGCATGCGCTGGGCCGTTGTGAAGACGTTCTTTCATTCACTTGCCTTCGCACCACTTTTTTATCTTGTCCTTTTTCTCCTCAGCCCTGGAACGATCGGATTAGCGGAGGCCAGCATTGGGCATGCATATCCACAGCAAGTTAGGCAAGCTCCGAAGCGGATTGTCATTCTCGTATTTGATGAACTTCCGCTAATGTCCCTACTTGACGGCAGCGGCCAAGTCGATGAATCTTTGTTCCCTGCATTCTCGGAGTTAGCTAAATCTTCGACGTGGTATCGCAACTCCACAACTAACGCCAGCCACACTCTGCGCGCATTCCCTACACTGATAAGTGGGACTAGACCTGTAGAAGAAAAGGTAAACGCTCCTAGTGCGCGGAACTTTCCAGTAAACCTCTTCTCGCTCCTCGGCAAAGCCTACAAAATGAACGTTCACGAGGCCCACGAAGCTCTCTGCCCCGACTCTGTATGCACCGACAGGAATCCATATCCAACGCAGCATGGTCTGCCAGCATTAAAGACGCTTGGAGAGCGCTCCGCAGCCTCCAAAATAAAACCAATCTCTGACAACCCTCCAGTAATAACTGACATTGTCGCCCCACCAGCTCTGGTGCGGGCTAATGAATTTATTAAAACTCTAAAACCCTCAAAATCTCGCGTTTTGGACTATGGCCACATAATGCTCCCTCATCAGCCATGGAGATACTCCGGCCCCGAAGGATTTGACACCGGATTCAAGGACTTGGAATATGGCGAATGGGAATCGCCGTTGCAGGCAAAGTTAGGTAAACAACAGCACTTGCTGACGCTTCAGACCGCGGACACCTTTCTAGGCAACGTCATCGACCAACTGAAGAAAACGGGAATTTTTGATCAGGCTCTATTAATTGTCACAGCTGACCATGGAATTGCATTCATTAGTAGCGAACGAGCCCGCATCCCAACAAATAAGAATTATCCAGGGATCGTATGGACCCCCCTATTCATAAAAGCACCCGGACAAATCGTTCAACAGGTAACCGACCAGCCCGTTGACAGCATTGATCTATTGCCGACCATTCTTGACTACACGGGGTCAACAAGGACTCCCACACTTGCCGGGCATTCCATTCGCAAGATTTCACCTGGTTTAAACAGAGCAACTGTTGTCGTTGCCGCAGGGGATGTTGGAGGGCCAGGATCAAATCTCCGTCTCAATAGAGTCAGCGGATTCAATTCGGTGCTTGCCGCAAAGAATTGGCCTGGGGCGCTAGAAGATGATCTCCGTCTCTATCGAGTCGGGCGTTATGGAGGCCTCGTTGGAGAGTCAGTAGGAGCAACCGCGCCACTACCCCTTGACACCGCCCCTGCAATAAAGACCAGACTTGTGACGAATTTTGATCCTAAGGCCAAGTCGCAGCCCTTGCTTCTTATTAGAGGAACCGTAAAGAATCCAAACACCCGGACAGTTGCAGTTGCAGTCAACGGGATCATTGCGGGATTATCCCCTGTAGAACGAAATACATCCCTAAATTTAGGGAGCATTGCAATTTCAATGAATCCACATGCGTTCCGAAAGGGGCACAATGTGCTGCGGGCATACTCAGTGACCGGAGAAACGGGAGCCGAAGTTCTGACACCAATCCCATTCCCAAGATAGATCTTCTGCGGCGGCGAGATCACTTTACATTGGCATAGATTCTTTAGCACTAATTATTTGCGCGCTTTTCGTAAGATCCATCGCTGGCTCTAGCCACACTACGAGTTGAGGAACCCCAAAATGGACGAGAGCAAGAAGCCACGAGATGCACTTACATTCTCCGCGCGCTTACATGGAGCGAGGGAGATCGCTACCGGCGTCTATTTCCTTGGAGGCTTCGGCAACGCAACATTCTTTATTGGATCTGAGGGTGTGGCAGTTGTAGACCCGGGTCTATATGTAAACGGACCGCGCGTAGTCTCCGAGCTCCGAGCAATTACTGATCTCCCTGTTCGCTATGTCATCTATACCCACGGCCACTACGACCATGCTTTTGGGACGCCTGCAATCCTCGACGACGCTGAGGAGCGTGGGCATGCTGCTCCCGACATCGTTGGGCATGTCAACGTCGCACGCCGCTTCGAGCGATACGCGAAGACATCTGGCCACCTGGCAAAAACCTTCGATCTGCAGTTCGCTAGCTGGGGTCCGGGGGGTGGCGATGTTGTTCGGATGGCGCGCTATTGCCCCCCAACAATCGCATACGAAGACCGGATTACGCTCGACGAACTAGGCGGGCTGTCGCTCGAACTTCGCCATGGCCTCGGAGAGACAGACGATCACACCTGGGTATGGGCACCTGATAGCAGAGTCATCGTCGGAGGAGATTTCATCGTCTCTTCTCTGCCAAATGCAGGGACTCCATTTCGTGTCCAGCGGTACATACTTGAGTGGGCCGAGGCCCTAGAGGAGATGGCTTCAGTCGAGCCTCTCTTCATCGTGAGCGGCCATGGTGACGTATTTACTGACGACTCAACCGAGATGCTCGAGACAACTGCAGAGGCACTGCGCTGGCTCGACGCAGAGGTAGTCCGCAGGATCAACGACGGGCAGTGGCAGGAGCAGATCCTCGCTGAGGTTGAACTCCCTGAAGAGATGGCAGCGAGTCGTTACCTGCAGCCGCTCTACGGGCACACGTCCTTTGCGGTAAGGGACTTACTGCGCAGGTATATGGGTTGGTACGACGGAAACCCGTCGATGCTCTTCCCATCACGCAAAGCCTCTATCGCTTTGGAGGTCCTTGACCTTGCAGGTGGAGCCGACGCAATCATTACGCGCGTTGACGAGCTAACCGCAGGAGATAAAGCCGATAAACAACTCGCATTGCATCTCGTGGATTTCGTAATTCTCGCGGGCGCCGACCGGGTCGCAGATGGTCGCAAGCGAAAGGCTGAGCTACTCGACGCGATTGCAGCAGGCGAGAAATCATTTGTTGCGGGGAATGTACTCAGGTCTGCAGCGATGATCGAACGCGAGCTACTTGAGTAATCGCGTTGTATTGCTATCAGGTGCAAATGCCTACTTGCGGAATGACAGCATTCGATGGCGCTATTGAGTAGGAGCGCTCATCAAATTTCGCATCGCATCGCTCCATCTACTGATG
>CAFBNL010000029.1_pt1 | contig 16743 bp, 15 predicted proteins | sample 7269241 | NCBI WGS metagenome assembly CAFBNL01 (sample SAMEA6814093, study PRJEB35770) | uncultured Actinomycetes bacterium | biome: Freshwater; feature: Freshwater reservoir; material: water | place: Czech Republic | collected 2017-05-23 | depth 30m m
CTCTTACCAATGCGCTCCCAGAACTCAGCGACGCCCAACTCGCCACGGTCTACATACTCTTGATCGCCGAAGCGCACCGTGAGCGGAACTATCTCAATATTGAGCGAGCGCTCAATCTCCTCTGGAAGGTCACACGCGCTATCGGTAACGATTCGAACAGTCATTATGTTCTCCTAGGTTGGGTGTCTTATAAATCACTCGCTGAAGGGCTGCGTGTAAGTGTGGCACGTAGGTCTGCGATCTCGGGTACACCTAATGCAGCGGCACCACCAATACCGATTCCACCCCCGACAACTCCCGCAAGCAGAACGGTCGCGATGGCAGCCAAGGGGGTACTCGGGTCAAGGTAACTCAAGATCAGCCATGCGGCCCCTGCACCGAAGGCGCTCGATAACACAATTCGCATCATCACAGTCGCGCTGCGCTTACCCTCGAGGACGCCGAGACGCCGGTCAAGGATCCCCCAAGCAACAACCGCAGCGATTGAGTATGAGATGGTCCACGAAAGTGCAAGCCCTTTTACCCCGAGACTTGGGTAAAGCGCGACTGCTAACGCGATATTGAGGGTGTTCTCCAGCAAGTTGAGGAGAAACGGAGTACGCGTATCGAGGCGCGAGTACATCGCCCGAATTGTGTAGAGATATGCAGAGAAGGCGAATAGGCCGACCCCAAAAAGGGCCAGAGTCGATGATGTCGTCACAATTGAGCGCTCTGAGAAGCGGCCGTAGTCAAGCGCCCCGCGCACAATTGGCTCTGCAAGGACGATCATTAATGCGCCAGCGGGAATAACAACTAATGCAATTACGCGCAGTCCACTAGCGAATCGCCTTCTGAATGCATTTAAGTCACCAGCGTTAGAGGCTCGCGCTAGTTCAGGCCCCACAACCGTCATGATCGAGACGGTGAAGATTCCATGTGGCAGTTGGAAAAAAGTAAATGCAGCTATGTAGGCAGAGGTATCGCCCGAAGTCCTATATGAGAGCACGAGAACAACCCAGAATGCGATTTGATTAGCGATTACATAACCAACTGTCCATCCGGATAGTCGCATGATCTGCCTGACCGCAGGGTGGCGCCACTCCCAGACCCAATGCAAGCGAACCCCTGCGGAGCGGAGAGCGGGGAGCAGTATCAATGTCATGACAACAACCCCGAGGGTGGTTCCGAGTCCTAGAAGCCACTCTTCATTGCGATTAGCTAGCACCGATCCAACCGTCTCGCGCCCAACCTGTAGTCGTGGAAGCGTAAGGAGGACCGCTATCACGACGATGTTGTTTAGAGCGGGGGCGAACGCGGCGGCAGCAAACTTACGGCGTGCATTGAGCATCGCTGTAAATAGTGCAGTGACTCCATAGAAGAATATCTGTGGCATAAACATGCGGAGCAGATCGACCATTAATTGCTGCTGAGCCGCCGCGTTGCTTCCAGTGAGACGGGATGAGTAAATACTTGCAATTAGGGGCGCAAAAATTACACCGAGAGCGGAGATCGTTAGTAAGGCAACAATCGCAAACGTGTTTACCGCGTCGGTCGAACGATCATCGCCGCGCTCGTGATAATCAACGAACAGCGGAACTAGTGATGCTGTGAGGATTCCACCTAGGAGAAGCTCGTAGACGATGTTGGGCGTGGAGTTTGCAACGTTGTAGACATCACTTAAGCGTGCAAAGCCGATTGCAGCAAGAGCGGCAACCCTTAGGAACCCGGTAACGCGTGAGAGGGCGGTTCCGGTCGCTACTGCAAGCCCACTGCGGGCAAGCTGTCGCATTGGGGAGGCTCCAACAACTCCTGCTGCCGGCTGCTCGGCGTCGGTGCTCAAGCGGGGACCGCCGCAGAGTTTTTACGCGAACGTCTCCAGTGGGTTACCCACCAGAGCAATAGGAATACCCCAGCCGCTCCGGTCAGCAGCACCCCGATCCCACTCACAACACTTGATCTAACAGTGATCCGAGTTCGCTCGATCACAATTCCACCGTCAACCGACTCAACAGTCAAGGTCAGCGGGAATGTGCCTGGCGAACGCGAGATGACTTCTACCTGCAGAGTCGTATTGTTAGGAGCGAGTTCGATGATGCGGTCGCTTCCGCTTGGAAATGTGAGCCGATCACTCTCAAGGAGAAGCCTGATAGTGAGCGGCCTGCCCGTGTCATTCTGGAACGACATTGGAACCTCGGCTCTGCGCGATGTGAGCGTTAGGGTTCGCGAAATTGGCGTCCCGATCTTCGCAATAAAGTTATCCATTACTTCGTTTGATGCACTTAGTTGAGAAGCATTAGCGCTTCGTGACGCTGTTGGGTTAGGTGCAAGCAGGAGGTGTTGAAGTGCACTAGTTGCCGGCTCCCAGCCCCCGGCGAATGAAGTGAAGGCTGTTATGCGCTGCTGTGTTGCAAGAAGCGACGCCACTGGTAACGGCACACTTGTCGTGTCAACGGGCGCAAGTCTGCGTACAAGGAGGCGATTACCACTGCGCTCAGCGGGAATTGTTGAGAAGAGATCCGCGATGCTGACACTCTTGAGCAGAGGGTTGTCGCGCAGCCCGATGCTGACTGAATCTAAGGCGGCGGTAGATGGGCTCCAATATTTTGACCCTGCAATAACAACCCCGCGCTTTTGACTTGGGAGTTCGAGGGCAACGACGCTCAATCCAGCCAATAAACGCGCCGCCCTAATCGCAGGCGATCCCGCGGCCTCAAAGATTGCGCCAAGAGTGTCATCTGTCTGGATTGCCGGTAATGAAGCAGTTCCAGCAAGGAGCGTAAATGGTTGTGCAGGCGTGAGGTTGATATCGGCGTTGTTGGCGAGCGATGCAGATCGGACGACAGCTCGGTTAAGGCCCTTTGACTGCAACAACGCAATTGAGTTCGCGTCTAAGGCACCGGTAAATATGGTTGATGCATCTGGGGTGCCCTCTGTACTTGTCTCTGCGATGCGCTTAATGGTCTCGCTGCCCAGACTCCACTCTTGGCTCGCAAGCTCTCCTAGCCCATTTGCAACGAGGGGCGGCATATTGATTGCCGAGTAAGAACCGGCGAGCGATTCTTGCTGCCCAAGCGCCGCTCGAAGGCGAGGGAAGGAGCTCTGTTGCGGCGAGGACTTTGTTGCTTCACTCCATGCCTCCAATGTTGCGGGCTCCGCCTGCAGCGTTACTGCTATCCCATCAGCGTTGGGCAATGCGGCAGCAATATTCTCAAGCCTTCCGCCTGGTGCGACCGAGTCGTTTAGCCGCGAACTTGGTTGGCCGTCCGGGCGAATAGGTGATCTGGATGCAATTGGCCATATCCACCCAACGCTGAGTCGCTCTGCAACTGCGGGCCCCTCTGTGAGAGGGCTCACGATGGTTAAGAAAGTTACGAGCGAGGCGTATACCTCACCGGTCTCAGGGTCGCGAACCTCAAGCTCTATCGGGAAGACTCCAGCGCGTCCTCCTCTAGGCATGGGGACTCGAACTCGCAGAGTGTCGCGCGGAAGTTCAGGATTCTGTAGAGGAATTAAAAGTGTTGAGTTCGTAAGCGCATCTGCAGGTGCTGCGGCCGTCCCAACTACTGATCCAAGGCGCTTACCAGTTACTGCTCTCTCGAAACCGCCGCGTGTTGTTATATATGTATGGATGACTGCTCGCGCTTCGAGTCCTGTGAGGTCACCTCGGAGCCCTAGAACAAATGCAGCATCGTCACCGGCATTGGCCCAAGGAGGCTGTGCCTGTAGGGAAATGGTGGCACTCACCGGCAGGCTTGCCGCATGTGCGTTAGAGCCAAGAGCAACTACGAGCAAGCCGGCTACCGCCAACAGTGCAGTGATTTTTTTAAGCGCTGGGAGCAGAGTCACAGAGTGCGATCCATAACCACGAGATTGATGGGCAAGAGGCTAAATCCAGATCGTTTGTAGAGTTCAAGTGCGGCTTCATTCTTTATTTGGGTATTCACGAGAGTTCGAACAACCCCGTGTCGCTGTAGCCATCGCAGACCATCGGCTACCAACGCTGTTCCCCATCCCTGCCGGTGTGCCTCGGGCGCAACTGCAAGCCTCTGCAGGTATCCCTGAAGCCCTGATCGCCCTGTGATCGCGTAGCCAACAAGATTGCTTACGTCGTCGCCGATCAGAGTACCCCCACCACGCCGCTCGCAGACTCGAAAGCGGCTCGACGGCGTAGCGCGCAATGCATGCTCAAGCCCAACCTGATCAATGTGCCAAAACTCATCGAAGGCGCGAGCGTCTATATCAAGGAGAGGGGCGCGATCTGAGCGCTTCGCCCGGCGAACCGGATGCCGAGGGCGTTCAATCCCGGACATTGGATGCTCAAGGAGATGTAGGCGCTCACGTACCCCAAAATCGCGGTCAGTAAAGGGGAGAGTCTCCGCAGGTGCAAGTGCACTGGTGACAACGCTTGAGTACCCATCGCGGCGTAACGAATCGAGGCAGCGGTCTACAAATGGTGCCGTAGGGGGGCGCTCAGCCCCAATAGAGAGGTAGCCAATATCGTCGCTTCCTCGCCACGGTCCAATACGCGCCCAACCACCGGGCCACCTAAGTGTCTGCTCCTTCACGGATCTGAGGCTACGCGCCCGAGGGGTCGTTGGCGCGTTCGTTGCTGGGATTGGCAACCTTGAGGCGGCTTGGCTCGATACCAGTTTTGAGACCGTTCTGCCCCAGACCTCGAGCAATTCTCAGTATTCGTCGAATCAAATATTTATGGTTCAGCGGGGCCAGGTTCGTGCCGATAGCGATCAGGTCTGAACTCGGGGAGCATCCCTGAATTGAATCGGCTCTATCACGGAGGCCAAGAGTGCTTGAACTCGACGAACTACTAAGTGAGGCAGTGCGCCGCGAGGCCTCTGATGTGCATATAAAGGTTGGATCTCCTCCCTATTTGCGCGTTGATGGACTCCTCTACCCGCTTACCGACCTCCCTGACGTCACCCCTGCCGATACTGAGCGCGTTGCTTTTGCGATCATGCCGAAGGCTCGAGCTGAGGAGTTTCTTGAGAAGCAAGAGGCTGATTTCGCCTATACAGTCGCAGGACTAGGGCGCTTTAGGGCAAATGTTTTCCGCCAGCGCGGGAGTGTTGGAATGGTTCTGAGGCGCGTTCTGCCCGGGATCCCATCATTTGAGAGCCTCGGCCTTCCTCCGGTAGTTCGCAGACTCGCCGAGGAGCCACGAGGGTTAGTGCTTGTAACCGGCCCCACCGGCTCTGGGAAGACCACAACTCTTGCGGCGATGATCGACCATATAAATGAAACTATGTCGAAGCACATCATGACGATCGAGGACCCAATTGAGGTGCTCCACCCGGATAAGCGCAGCATCGTGAATCAGCGTGAAATTGGGACTGATACCGAGGATTTCCATGCGGCCCTCAAGCGCGTTCTGCGCCAGGACCCTGATGTGATTCTTATCGGCGAGATGCGAGACCCGGAGACAGTCTGGGCCGCTCTATCAGCAGCAGAGACCGGGCACCTCGTATTCGCAACGCTCCACACGATGAGTGCAATGGAGACGATAAGCCGAATTATCGACTTCTTCCCGCCATTCCAGCAGCAACAGATTCGTATGTCGCTAGCGGCGTCGCTGCGTGGAGTCGTGTCTCAGCGTCTTGTGCAGCGGAGCGATTCAAAGGGCCGCATCCCCGCTATGGAGGTACTTGTCTCCACCGGGCGGGTATTCGACAAGATTGCTGATGCTTCTCAGACCCACGAACTTGAGGAGATTATTGAGCAGGGGGAGTATTACGGGATGCAGACTTTCGATCAAAGTCTCCTGGCCTTATACGAGGAGGGGGTAATCACTCGTCGCGATGCATTAGCGACGGCTACTAAGACCCACGACCTTCGACTCAAGATGGATGCCTCGGACCTTGCTAAGGCGCATCTGAAAGAAGCCTCCGCTCGGGTTTGATTAGGGGCACGGGCCTCTTCCTATATTTGCGCCCATCGAGGAGTTTTTCTGAGATGTTGCGACGATAAAGAGCGTGCGTGCGACCCGCGGCCGAGTCAACCGGTCAGAATGGGTGAGTGAACGGAATTCCCGAGCGGCTTAGTGCCGTTTTCGCCCCTGGCTCGCCGACTCGCGTTGTGGCAGAGTACCTCGCCGCGGAGGGTCACCGCACTTATTTAGTCGGCGGCTCGGTTCGTGACGCCTTCGCCAATCGAGTTCTCGGCGATCTAGACCTCACTACATCTGCAAGGCCAGATGATATTGAGCGTCTCATTGCTCCAATAGCGGAGCATGTTTGGCTTCAGGGCAAGGCTTTTGGAACTATCGGGGCCAGAGTTGGGGGTCACGATTTAGAGATAACAACCTTTCGTGGCGATCTCTACCGGCCAGAGAGCCGTAAACCTGAGGTCGATTATGCCGATGATGTCGAGTCCGATTTAATTCGGCGCGACTTCACAATTAATGCAATGGCTATCGAGGTACTCGCCGAACCTGTGCTCGTTGATCCACATAACGGCCTCCAAGATCTTCTAGTTAATAAACGCCTGCGCACACCGCAGTCCCCGGAGTCTTCTTTCGCCGATGACCCATTGCGCATGATGCGTGCAGCCCGCTTTATTGCGCGTTTTGGTCTTGAACCTGATCCTGAACTCGTCGAGGCTGTCGAGGCAATGGGGTCGCGCATGGAGATAGTGAGCGCAGAGCGCATTCGCGACGAACTCTCAAAACTGCTTAGCGTTCCAGACTGCTCTGAGGGGCTTTGGTTCCTCTCGAAGACTGGGCTATCCGACCAGTTCTTGCCTGAACTCAACTCCATGAAGCTAGAGCAGGACCCGATTCACCAGCACAAGGATGTTCTCGCCCACACGATTGCAGTGATCAATAACACGAATCATGAGGATGTAATTGTTCGCCTCGCAGCCCTTTTTCATGATGTCGGTAAGCCAAAGACGCGGTCCTTTGAGCGCGGCAGTGTTTCATTCCATCATCATGAGGTAGTTGGTGCGCGCATGACTCGTGCGCGTATGACAGCACTCAGATTCTCCAATGAAGTAATTGAGGACGTGACACAGCTCGTATATCTGCATCTGCGAATCCATACATATGCAATGGGGTGGAGCGATAAGGCTGTGAGGCGCTACGTGCGCGATGCAGGGCCGCTACTTGAACGACTAAATCATCTTCAGCGATGTGACTGCACTACTCGTAACAAGCGTCGCGCACTCGCACTCGATAGGCGCATGGATGAACTCGAGCGCAGAATTGTGGAGTTGCGCGAGCAGGAGGAGCTCGACTCCATTCGGCCACCCCTCGATGGGCGCCAGGTAATGGAGCATCTGCGAATCGCTCCATCGCGCGCTATCGGCGAGGCACTCGACTATCTCCTAGAGCTGCGCCTCGATGAAGGACCAATCGAGGAGGAAGAGGCCTTCCGCCTTCTTGACGAGTGGGCAGAGGCCAAAGGAATAGTGCGCGGCGAGGCGTAATTATTCCCGGCTAATATCTCGCGGCTAATAACCTATATAAAAAGGTTAAACGCCCTCTTTGCGTGCGCGTAGTACAACACACCCAAGGTCGCGACCATCCGTTGCTGGGAGTTCTGGCTCTAAGAGTGTGTCGATGCGAAACCCTGCACGCACTAATTCAGTAAAGACCTCTGTGAAGGAGAGAATCGTCGGGCGCACCACGTCGTCGAATGATGGAGTGGAGTCGGAGGAGAGAGCACTAAGCGCACTAAACGGATGCGGCATGAGCATGACGAGTGGTGAACCTGGGCGCAGAACTCGATGCACCTGTCTAAACACGCGTGCGAGGTTCGGAACCTCTGCGAATGCAGCGTCTGAGTAGGCAGCGTCAATTGAGTCTGCGCGAAGAAATGCGAGCTCGGCAAGATCGGCGTGGTGAACCTCGAAGCGCACATCTCCACGCTCCGCGAGTGCACGTGTTGCTTCAACTGCCTCCGCGGAGGAGTCGACAGCGAGCACTGTTGCGCCTCCTCGTGCAAACTCAACAGAGGCCTTGCCTCCAGCACATCCGAGGTCAAGAATTCTGCGCCCTGTGAGAGGCCCGAGCAGTCGATGGGCAATTTTGATAGTGGCGTCCTGCACGGGACCCTCCAGGTTGAGACCAGATTTGAAAAAGGTGCGCTTATGCGCCTGTTGCGAATTCCTCCACCATCTCACGAGCCTCGTCATCGGTGTACTGCACCGGGGGAGACTTCATGAAATAAGCAGATGCCCCTAGGAGGGGTCCACCGATACCTCGGTCAAGGGCAACCTTGACACAACGCACGGCATCGATGATTACGCCGGCACTATTAGGGGAGTCCCAGACCTCGAGCTTGAGTTCAAGATTGAGGGGAACATCTCCAAAGTTGCGGCCCTCAAGGCGGATATATGCCCATTTACGGTCCTGCAACCAAGCAACGTGGTCAGAGGGCCCGATGTGGACATCATCTGCCGCTATCCCGTTATCGAGTTGGCTAGTAACAGCCTGGGTCTTAGAGATCTTCTTGGACTCAAGGCGCTCACGCTCAAGCATGTTCTTGAAGTCCATGTTGCCACCGACATTGAGTTGGTAGGTGCGGTCGAGAACCATCCCGCGATCCTCGAAGAGGCGGGCAAGGATGCGGTGAACAATGGTGGCACCAACCTGGCTCTTGATGTCATCCCCAACAATCGGGACTCCAGCGGCCTCAAACTTGGCTGCCCACTCGGGGTTGCTGGCGATGAAGACCGGGATGGCGTTTACGAATCCAACACCGGCATCAATGCAGGCTTGCGCGTAGTGCTTCTGAGCATCCTCGGAGCCAACGGGGAGGTAGGAGACGAGTACGTCGGCTTTTGAGTCGCGAAGTACTTGTGCAACATCAACTGGCTCGGCCGGGCTCTCCTCGATCGTCATTCGGTAGTACTTCCCGAGGCCGTCGAAGGTCGGTCCGCGAAGTACCGGTACGCCGGCCTCTGGAACGTTGTTGCAGAACATGATGGTGTTGTTCTGACCAGCAAGAATTGCTTTGCCGAGATCAAGGCCAACCTTCTCGGCGTCAACATCGAAGGCTGCAACGAACTCGATATCGCGCACGTGGTATCCGCCGAGCTCTACATGCATGAGGCCGGGGACTGTGTCGCCCTGCTCTGCGTTCTTGTAGTACTCGATGCCCTGAACGAGGCTGCTTGCGCAGTTACCGACTCCGGCTATAGCGACTCTGACTTTTCCGTCTTTACTCATGCTGTGGCTGCTCCTAATTCGTTATTAATCGGTCTGGACCTTGCTACTGGCTGGCTAATTGAATCTGACTTAATGCTATTTTCGGCTTCTTTTGTAGTGTTATTCGCTGATGCGATCTCTTCTGCTCCGATACGACGCTCTTCCTCAATGAGTGAGTCAATCCACTCGAGATCGCGTTCGACTGAGGCAGTTCTGTGATCTGCAAGGGATCGCGTATATCTGTCGATTGATATGCCACCGGATCCCGAGGAGCGTGGCTTACGTGCGTGAGCCAATCGCTCTGCAAGTTCGGCTCGGCGCCTCTGAAGTAATTCAATGCGGTCGTTCGATCCGAGGTAACGACAGAAAGAGAGTTGAAGTGCAAAGGTGCGGTCGTCGACACCCTTTGACGGGTCACGCAGCAACTCCTCGAAGAGAGTCTCGCCCCGCGCTGTAATGCGGTATGCCTTCTTGGTTCGAAGAGTCGGTTTGGGAGATCGCCGAAGGCGTGCAGTCGCTGCCTCGCCGCGGAGGCTGCCCGTAGAGGGGATTGATGCAGAGCTTTCAATGCCTGCTCCCTCAACTACCTCAATAGCGCCGGCTCGCTCAAGACGCCGCAGGGCTGGGTAGAGCGAGCCAAACGAAACACCCCAGATCGGCCCGAGCGTCTCGGCCAGGCGCTTCTTGAGCTCATAGCCGTGGACCGGCTGCTGCTTGAGATTTCCGAGGATTGCGAGTTCGAGCACGTGTATCCAGATTCTTTGGGGTTTGTGTCTTGCGATGTATCGAAACGATACATCGCGACGCTACTGCTGCGCCATCCAAAGCAAATATTCTTAGGAATCTTGGGCAATGGCGCCGGTAGGATCGAGGCGTGCCAAGCCACGTCGATTACGCCCTAGCGCGTCGAGCAGTCCTCAATGACCTTCGCCGCGGGGTCGTAAAGAGCCTTGATGTATGTGATGCGCACCCAGAGTTGATGCGAGCGGCGCGCAATGTGGGGACCCCGATGGAGACTCCCTGCCCCGTCTGCTCAAAGGACTCGCTTCGCCTTGTCTCTTATGTATACGGGGACGGCTTGAAGGACGCGAACGGCCGGTGCCTTACGAAGCGCGGAGAACTCGAGGGATTGGCCCGCAAGCACGATGAATTCGCTCGCTATGTAGTTGAGGTCTGCCATGAGTGCAGGTGGAATCACCTAAAACGCCGCGAACTTCACGGGAGACTCCACCGAGTGCGTCGAGTTAGCTGAGAGCTGCTCGAGCATTAGCGGGATTTGCTACTCGATAGGCCCTAGAACCTCAGATGGATAGAGGGTTATGCAGGAGATACACCAAATCTCTGAGTCCTCTAAGACCCTGCGGGAGGCCGGCGTATCCCAGGCCTCCGGGGTTAGGTAGACCCTCAGAACCTTTACAACTTCGTCGCTTGGCGTGCCGCAGTTTTCACAATCGATGACCCTGCCGATGTTCTCCATGGACTCAAACTATGCCGTCGCGCTGGACAGAGACCACTAGTGCGGTATTACGCTTGATGGAGACGCCGGGAGCATCAATAGCCCCGGACGGATAAAGATCATGGAGGAATACCGATGACCACTCCAACAGGTCAGCGCAGAGCCATTACTGCACCATCAATCCGTGCGCGCAAAGGCCAAGAGCCTCTAGTGATGGTGACTGCCTACGACGCTCCAAGTGCGCGAGTCGTGGATGAGGCAGGCGTTGACATGATTCTTGTCGGCGACTCACTTGCGATGGTCGTACTCGGGTATGACAACACCCTGCAGGTCACAACTGACGACATGGCTCATCACGTAGCTGCGGTTGCGCGCACTAAACCCCATGCACTGATAGTTGGCGACCTTCCATGGATGAGCTACCACGTATCGCGTGAAGAGACAGTGCGCAATGCCGCAACCCTCGTGCGCGCCGGTGCTGGTGCTGTGAAGTTGGAGGGTGGCCGTAAACGCCTAGATGCAATCGGGGCAATCCTCGATACCGAGATCCCGGTCATGGGGCATCTGGGGCTCACCCCGCAGTCGGTTCACGCTATTGGTGGATACAAGGTCCAGGGAAAGCAACTCGATGCGGCACGCACAATCGTTGATGACGCCATTGCTCTAGCCGAGGCCGGATGCTTCGCACTCGTTCTCGAATGCGTCCCCGATGGCGTGGCTCGAATGGTTACTGACGCTATTGATATTCCGACAATCGGTATCGGTGCCGGTCGCCACTGTGATGGACAGGTACTCGTATACCACGACCTTCTTGGGCTTGAGGATCGCAAGGTTCCGCGCTTTGTGCGTCGCTACGCAGATATCAAGGGAGAGTCAACGATGGCCGTCGCTATGTTCTGCGACGATGTGCGTGCCGGCTCGTTCCCGTCAAGCGAGGAGACGTATCACATGACAGATCAGATGCCCTCGGAGCTCCACCTCTACTCGGGTGACGATTCGCACGCGCGTAACATAGAGGTCCCCGGCTAGAGCGCGATCACCTAAGTGAGGCGGAGTCAGGGATCTCGCGATTCAACACGCGTGTTCTTGGTGCCTGTGGCGGGGGTTTCGGTAGGCCACACCGGCACTACCTCGATCTGGTGAGAGTTGGTTTTCATCACAGAAAATGGCCACTACTATTCTCAGTTGTCAGATCTAAATATCGCCTACCAGTGTTTCTTCACCGATACAGGAGATTCGTCTTTGTCAATGCATTCTGATGGCGAGGCACTCAGGTCAGACCCACCCCTCGAGCGACGGTGCCTGTCGGTAGTCATTCCATGTTTCAATGAAGTTGCGACAATTGACGAAATTATAAGTCGCGTCAGCGCGAGCGCTTGGGTCTTCGAGATCATCGTCGTCGATGACGGCTCGACGGATGGAACTAGAGAACAGTTGTCGATGCATCTAGACCCGATGGTTCGGGTAATCCTGCAGCCAAAGAACCAAGGTAAGGGAGCGGCGCTCCGACGTGGTATCGCAGAAGCGACCGCAGAGTTCGTCGTGATCCAGGATGCTGACCTCGAGTATGACCCTTTGGAGTACCAGAGGCTTCTCGGGCCTTTGCTCGATGGCAGAGCTGACGTCGTCTACGGTTCCAGGTTTTTATCTGGGGACGCGCATCGCGTGCTGTTTTTCTGGCACTCGGTGGGCAACCGCTTGCTGACCCTCTGCTCAAACATCTTCACCGATTTGAATCTGACCGACATGGAGACCTGTTATAAAATGTTCTCCCGGGATGTGATCCAGTCCATCGAGATCCGGGAGAACCGTTTCGGATTCGAACCAGAGGTGACTGCAAAGGTCGCAGCGTTGGGTTGCCGGATATACGAGGTTGGTATTTCATACTCTGGACGCACCTATGAGGAGGGGAAGAAGATTGGCTTCTCAGACGCGGTCCGTGCCTTGTACTGCATAGTGAAGTATTCGCGCTACAAGCCGCCCGTGCGGGTTAAGACAGAGTGACGTGGGGCTGGTCGGAACGAAAATACCAGACAGAGGTGTGGCCAAAATTACAAGTCGAGGTATGTGAGTTTATGTCTTTGACCGAACAATCAACTCGGTCGGCAACATGAATCTAGCAGCGGCGTGCTTCGTGACCTTCGCCCCAATCTTGGCCGTTGCATTGCTGTCAGGGCGGTTAATTAGCAGGGCTACCGGAGAGCAGAAGCCCTCTATCGTAATAGCCACCGGCCTGGCGTTCGGGCTTGTCGGGTATGGGGTTGTTGTGATCATGCTCGGTCACTTGCAGATGTTCAGGACAACCGTATTTTTAGTGATTGCAGTCGCTGCCACCTGCGTCAGTGTCTGGCGGTATAGGACTCTGGTGGCGTGGGCGAAGGCTTGCTTCAGGGGACTACTAGAGACTTGGAAGGCGTCACCATTGCTTGCCACGGCCGTGGCGGGAGTATTCGCAATGGCGACCGCGCTGCAGTGGGTGAGCCCGCTCGGCCCTGATGAGCGTGACTATAAGTGGGGAACGCCACTCGCCTATGCGGCGGAACATGGATTCCTTGAGGTCGATGCTCGTCTCTCGAACGGAGTTTACCTATCGCAACTTTTGAGTGTCCCTGCGGCATCGTTCCGCAACGTAATTGCGGCTCGTTGGTTGGGATTGATTGCGCTCTTGATGTTGGCTGCGGCTGTTTGGTTTATCACGAAGGTGTTCAGCGGTGATGCTCGATGGGCCGTACTCTTGCTTGCGACGAGTCCTGTCATTATCTATCGCTGGAATGGAACTGGAAGCGACCTGCTTGGAGCGTCTCTCGCGCTGCTAGCAGCTGCATGGGTCGTAAGTGGCAAACTCGACAGCCGCCGAGCTGCGGTCATAGGCATCCTTGTTGCGGCATCGATAGCGACAAAGGTCATCATGGTGGCGCCGGTAGCAATCGTATTAGCGTGGGCACTGCTGCGTGCGCGAAAAGAAGGTGCCAGCAATAAATCAGTACTCTCGTACATCGTGATCTTTGGCGGATCGGTGCTGGGGAGTTTTGCGCTTAGCGCGCTCCAAACAATGGTTGTGAGCGGCCGGCTGTCGGATACTCGCTCGAGGCCCCTTTACCCATCGGGGTCTGCAGAGCTTGCCCGCGGGGTAGCAGCGGGGCGTATTCCTTCGTTACACGACATTCTGATTTTGCCGGTAACGCCATTCGTCTCGGGCCTGCGCTCGGTGGAGCCGTACGGGACTCGAATTGGGCTTCTTATGGTCGTTGGCTTAGCTCTGGCACTCGTTGCGGTATTTATTGCCCCCAGTCCATGGCGTGAACGTATTCGCCCTGCGTTGTTAATCGGAGCAATTTCGTATTTCGCAGTTGCTCCGCTTTTTATCAAGACTCGATTCTTGGTCTTCTCGTGGGGGATGTGGACGGCGGCTGTAGGCATCACACTCGGATGGCTTAGATCCTCGGTGCGACGTTCGGTTTGGATATTGATAGGAGCGGGAGCTACGTGCCTCGGTGGCATCGAAATGATTAATGCGTCAGTGTTGCTCCTTCGATCTCTGCGTTGACAAGTGCTGCAAAGGTTTGGGTTCAGACGAGGGCACTCTAATGACGAAGTGATCGCTCACAGTTGTCAGCCCTAGAGTCCGATTGCACTCGAATGGTGACCGGTCAAGCCTTTGTTGGAACTCAACGATGCCTTAAAAATGACGATCTCCCGAGAAAGCGAGATCATCTAGATGTCTTCGAATATGGGATCTCGCGATTCAACACGCGTGTTCTTGGTCTCTGCTCAGCTAACAACTTAAGTTGGAGATTCGGCCTCATCCGGTGTCTCTGAGATCGGGCGGGGAGCGCCAAGCCCATCTGCGATTAGTCCCCGTCGCTACTTCAATCTTCTCGAGCCTGTATCCGTCATGTGTTTTCTGAAGGTGATGGCGTTTACATAGGCGCACAAGGTTCTCAAGGCTTGCCGGGCCGCCCTCAGCGAAGGGTTTGATGTGGTCTATCTCTAGGCCAAGAGTTACATCGCATGTTGGTACCTGGCAGACGCGATCGCGCTCCTCGACCGCAGTGCGCAGCTTTGCCGGAATTGCGCGCCCCATGTGAGCGATTGTTCGTATGTCTGTGCCATCCATTACTAGCAGTTTCAAGAATGCCTCACCCAGATACTCAGTAGCAGTCGCTACTGGGATCGGCCCGATGCCTGCAATCTCGCAGATCTCGCCGTGTTCGGTATGTCCACGCTTGAGTGCATCTATGTCGACGCGAATATTGATCACAGCGTTAGGGCGAGTCGACTTCTTCTCGGTGGCGTTCGCACCTGAGTTTGACCCCGAGGCTTTGTGACTGGCCTTGTCGCAGAGTGCCATTAGAGCATCGGCGGCGTAGGCCTCCGGTCTCTCATGTGCGCCACTCTTGCGTGCCTGTTTGAAAATCGAGTCCTCGAAGGGTGCGAGAGCAGCCTTAACTAGCGCACCATTCGCAACGGTCATTTTCCCCTTAAGGTTGCATGCCCCATCCTCGCCGACCCACCATTTTAAGTATCGACTTTTGTGTACCTGTCGGTGTCGCTCTGCCTCATCGGTTGCCCCGGCTACGACACGCGAGGTTGCGTCGCGAAGATCGCGGACTGTCGCGTGCCGAGCGAGGTTCAAGAGCTGTGTCTCAGTATTAGGTGCAACGATCGCACCACGTGCTACCTCTACGGCCTGAGCATTGGAGAGAGTGCCGTTGCGCAGTGCTGCCTGGGTAACAGGCAGGTGCTGTAGTTGGCTGGCGAGGAGTACTACTGCTTGGGCTTCATATTGGGGGCAATCTGTCTCGATCGAGAGCCACTCGGTGATGCTCTTCGCACCCTCGCCTTTCCAGCTATTCGTTCGCTCTACCTGGCCAACCGCCACAGTGCGCAGCGAATCGCCAGCACGACGGATCTCATCGGCGATACCAACGAGGTCGGTGGCATTGTGGTCCAGTCTCCAAGCACCATGGGCCTTTATGCCGCCGAAATCCCCTCTGGTGCCGGCCTCGGTGGGTGGCTAGGGTTCTCACCAAGAGAAAAGCGCAGGATTACTGCTACCCTTCCCCGGCTACGGCGAATAGCTGTAGCGAAGACCCGCACCACATTCACAATCGAAACCTGCTCCCCGGCGTAGTGATGAACCTCATCGCTACGAACTTGGGAGCCCGCAGCGCCGCTGTGGTCCATAGGAGGTACGAAGCCGATGAGGCCGTACGAAGTCATGGTTATATTTGATGCAGAGCTAGAGGACGAAGTAATTCGTGCTTCGCTCGAGCAATCACTCAAGCTCATTGAGTCGCAGGGCGCAGTTCGCGGACCTGTAGATGTATGGGGCAAGCGCCGCTTCGCGTATGAGATGAAGCATCGCTGGGAGGGCTACTACGTCGTCTTCCACGCCAAGTCGGAGCCTGCAGCGATGGACGAACTCCACCGTACGCTCTCCCTTTCTGATGAAGTAATCCGCCACAAGGTTCTGCGTATCCCGGACCGTGTTTACGGCAAGTTGGGCAGCAAATCCAAGGTGGTTACAGAGGCTAAGGAGTAAGGCATGGCAGATAACACGATCACAGTCGTCGGAAACCTCACGAGGGATCCCGAGATTCGCTACACAGCTGGTGGCCAGGCAAAGGCAACTCTAGGAATCGCAGTGAATCGCGTCTGGACGAACAAACAGACAAACGAGAGAGAAGAGCGAACCTCCTACTTCAACGTCATCGTCTGGGGCGAGATGGCCGATCACTGCAGCGAGTCCCTTCAGAAGGGCAACCGGATCATCGTTACTGGTCGCCTAGAGCAGCGGTCATGGGATACCGAGCAGGGCGAGAAGAAGAGCATCGTTGAGATCGTTGCCGATGAGGTAGCACCGAGCCTTCGCTGGGCAACGGCAGAGGTAAAGCGCACTGAGCGTCGCGAGGGTGGCAACTTCGGAAACAACTCAGGTGGCGGCAAGTCTGGCGGGGGTAACTCCGGCGGGCGTGAGTCATCGAACGAGCCGGCCCCGGCCTATGACGGTTTTGGAGATGAGGAGCCCTTCTAAAGGGCCCTCAATCAAAAGGTATATGAGGAGCATTAATCATGGCTAGAGATAACAACAGAGAAAAACGCAAACCATTAGGAACCGACAAGCGTCGACCTATGAAGAAGA